>Ga0315903_10001966_pt1 | contig 30907 bp, 24 predicted proteins | sample LakEriMetagenome_7_FD_203524 | JGI IMG/M metagenome (GOLD analysis project Ga0315903, IMG submission 203524) | Freshwater fungal communities from buoy surface, Lake Erie, Ohio, United States - Buoy 2 MA119 | ecosystem: Environmental > Aquatic > Freshwater > Lake | place: USA: Lake Erie, Ohio...
CCAAGGCAGACAAAGTGGCGCCCGTGGCCAGCAACTCTTGCACTTCTGCGGCCCAAATGCCGGGGTCCATGCCTTCTTGGTGCAACCAACGCAAGCTGCCCAGCAGCATTTGGCGTCCGGCCAAAAGCGCCTGCACGCCCCGCCCAGGTAAAGCCATCAGGTCTTCAGGCGGGAGAAGTTGCAGGTTTTGGGTTTTCGCAGCATGCACAACGGCCCAAGCTAAGGGGTGTTCGCTACCGCTTTGCAGACTGGCAGCCCACATCAGGGTCGTCTCGGCGTCTTGCCCGGGTGCCGCGATGCTGCGCGTCAGTCGCGGTTGGCCCACCGTCAGGGTACCCGTCTTGTCAAAGGCAACGGTATTAACTTGGTGCGCAATTTCAAGGGCCTGCGCATCTTTGATCAAAATGCCGTTTTTAGCGGCCACGCCGGTTCCAGCCATGATGGCCACGGGTGTGGCCAGCCCCAACGCACACGGGCAAGCGATGACCAGCACTGCCACCGCGTGGATGAGTGCGGTTTCAAATCCAGCGCCCAAAAACATCCAAGTGCCCAAGGTCAACAAAGCCACCACCATGACCACGGGCACAAAAACTTCGGCCACTTGGTCTACCAGCCGCTGAATGGGCGCTTTGGCAGTTTGTGCATCTTCCACCATGCGAATAATCTGCGACAGCACGGTTTCGTGGCCAGTTGCGGTCACTCGCATCAACACACGCCCGTCGCCATTGATTGCTCCCCCCGTGAGTTTTTCGCCCACCGTCTTAGACACTGGCAAAGGCTCGCCCGTCAACATGGATTCGTCCACTTGGGTTTGTCCCTCCACTAGCTGGCCATCCAGTGGAAATCGTTCTCCTGGACGAACCACGATGTGGTCGCCCAGCAATATTTCATCGACCGGCACGTCTACTTCGCCATCGTCGCTGACCCAATGGGCTTGGTCGGGTCGCAAGGCGTGCAAGGCGCGAATGGCCTCGGTGGTCTGGCGTTTGGCCCGAACCTCCAACCATTTGCCGAGCATGACCAAGGTGATGACCACGGCCGAGCCCTCAAAGTACAAATGCGGCGAATGGCCTTCCGGCGCGGTCAGCCACAACCAAACCGACAAGGCCCAGCCGGCCGTGGTGCCTAAGGAAACCAACAAATCCATGTTGCCGGTCAAGGCCTTCAGGGCATGCCAACCGGCTTTGTAAAAGTGCGCGCCCAAAACGAACTGCACGGGCGTGGCCAAGGCAAATTGCAGCCAAGCAGGGAGCATCCAGTGTTGCCCCCAAAAACTGCCAAACATGGGCAACACCAACGGTGCAGACAACAACAAACCCCAACCCACAGGACCAAAGCCGGCCCAGGCCGAGACATTGGCTACCGCTGACTGCGCCTCCGGGCTTCGGGGCTCGTACCCGGCATCGCGCACGGCACGGCGCAAACGTGCATCGGTGACCTCTTCTGACTGCACATCAATGCGTGCTGATTCCGTGGCCAGATTGACGGTAGCCCGCGTCACGCCGGGTACTTTTTGCAGGGCTTTTTCAACCCGAGAAACGCAAGACGCACAGGTCATTCCGCCAATGCCAATGTCGTAACTGATCATTTGTTCGGGATTGATCTGTGTCATGTCAGGGGGTGTAATTTGGTCTATGCTTTAGCAAGGCCCACGAGGGTTTGAACGAAGGATGCATGATGAACCAGATTTTCAAGGTTGAGGGCATGACTTGCGGACATTGTGAAAAAGCCGTCACAAAGGCTTTGCTGGCTCTAGATTCTCAAGCCAAAATAGTGATCGACCGAGCCGCCCACCGTGTGGAAGTTGATTCAAATCAAGACCGTTCGCTTTTGGCTCAGGCCATTACCGAAGAGGGTTATCGCGTGGACGATTGATTCTTAATTTAAGAATAAGCGCCCATGAAGGCCAATATGGCCTGCACGGAAACCCTTGTTCGTTTGCACTCAGCGAGACCAGGATTTGGTTTTTGCGGCATCATTCAGGCATGCAAAATCACGCTCAAACCCTTGATATCCCCACCGTGCTTAACCCGCGTTCTATTGAGGGCCTGGTGACGGGACGACCCACCCGCGACGGTGCCGGTGTTCGCCTGACCCGCGTTTTAACGGGCGATTTACAACAACGCCTCGATCCGTTCTTGATGCTGGACCAGTTTGGTAGCGACGACCCAAAAGATTACGGTGCTGGTTTTCCGGACCATCCACACCGTGGTTTTGAAACCGTAACGTACATGATTGCCGGACGCATGCGGCACCAAGACAGCACGGGAAACGAAGGTTTATTGCAAAACGGCGGTGTGCAATGGATGACGGCGGGCCGAGGCATCGTGCACAGTGAAATGCCCGAACAAGAAGAAGGGGTGATGGAGGGGTTTCAGCTTTGGTTGAACTTGCCCTCGCACCAAAAAATGTGCGCCCCCTGGTACCGCGACATCCAAACCGCCGATATTCCTGAAGTCACCACCCCGGCAGGTGTTTTGGTCCGCGTCATTTCAGGTCAGAGCCACGGTACAGCGGGTGCCATGCACCGTTCTGCACAGGACTACCCGACAGACCCTTTGTATCTAGACATCCATTTTGCTGATCAACAAACATTTTCTCAACCCATTGCGGCTTCACACAATGCGTTTGTGTATGTCTATCGGGGCGAGCTGGAAGTACAAGGCTCTGAACAAACAGCCACAGTGCCTTTGCAACGCATGGCGGTGTTAAGTGGGGGCGGAGACGGTGTGGTGCTTCGCGGGCAAGCCGGCACACGCGCTTTGCTGATCACGGGGCAACCCCTGAATGAACCCATTGCGCAATATGGCCCCTTTGTTATGAACACCCGTGAGCAACTGATGCAAGCCGTTGAAGATTTTCAAGCAGGAAAACTGGGCCGGTGATGGGTGTGTTTTGTCGAAGCTGACCGAATAAGCATCAGCACCTTTTTGACGCAACTTTACAAAACACTGCATGGCCTGCACAAGCCGGAAACAGGGACTCGTCAAACTTCAGCCATTCCATCACTGAAAGGCTGTTTTCTATGAAATTAATTCGCAACCCCCTGATTGCCGCCGGTCTGATCTTAGGCCTGAGTGGCCTTGCAATGGCCCAAACCTTAACCCCAAATTCGACGCCAGCATCCGCCTCAACACCGGCCCAAGCCTCCGCGCAGCCCATGGCCAAAATGCACGCTTCCATGCAAGCAAAGCATGCACAACGGTTTGCGATTTTAAAAAGCAAGCTTCAATTAGATGCCGCGCAAGAAAATGCGTGGCTTAGTTTCACCCAGGCCACACAAATGCATACGCCTTCGGCAATACGTCCTGATCGGGCAGCCATGGAAAAGCTCACCACGCCAGAAAGGTTGGATTTAATGCACGCGCATAAAGCCCAGCGTGATGCCGAAATGCTCAAGCGAACCGAGGCTACCAAGTCTTTCTATGCGAGTTTGACGCCAGACCAAAAGAAAGTTTTTGACAGCGAAACAGCCCGGTTCATGAAACCAATGCACGATCAGATGCACAAAGCCAAACATGCCGGGCACCACGCCGATCACCATTAAAGCTTTGTTGCATTGTTCTGCGCAAAAGCCGCCAATTTTGGCGGTTTTTTTTGTGGGATTTTTGATTTGTTCTTGTTCTACGCTACTTGATTTGTGTCAAGTCTTTAAATTTGACGCTGGTTAAGCTTGGGCCATGTCAAACCCCGCCAGTTCCCAGTTTTCTTCGCCCAATCCAAGGCTATTTTTACCCCCTGTATTGCCCATTTTTTTTGATCAACCCATGCAATGGCTGGCATTGGGTTTCAAAGACATGGCACAGGCCCCTTTGCTGAGCGTGCTTCATGGCCTGATCTTGGCTCTATTCGGTGGTCTTATTGCGCTGCTGGCGCATGACCGTTTTTGGTTATTAGCCGGTTCGCTTTCCGGATTCATGGTCATTGCCCCGATCATGGCCACCAGTCTTTATGCCATGAGCCGCGCCATAGAAAAGGGTGAACCAGTCGATTTCAATTTATTAGTCACCACTTGGACGCAATGGCAATTGCACCTTCGCAAACAGCCCGACAGTTACTGGAGTTTGATCCGTTTTGGGTTTTTGTTGGCATTGGCGGCCACGGGTTGGGTCATCACTTCAGCTGCTTTGATCACTTTGCTAGCACCCGTGCCCATTCACACTCCATTGGATTTCATTCAACATGTTGTCCTGGGCAAAAACCATTTCCTGTTTGAAATTTGGCTTGGATTGGGCGGCCTGATGGCGGCCCCGGTTTTTGCATCGAGTGTGATCTCGGTACCGCTCCTTCTTGACCGCAAGGTGACGGTCTTACAAGCTGTTTTAACCAGCTGGAAAACTGTTTTGACGCACCCATTGCCCATGGCTTTTTGGGCCTTCCTGATCATAGGATTCTGTTTATTGGGTCTTTTTTCAATGTTCTTGGGCTTGATCTTTATTGTCCCCATGCTGGGGCATGGCAGTTGGCACGCGTACCGTCAATTGATCGATGCATCTAATCTTGATGAAAGATTGAACGGTCAAGGGCCATCCACATGATGGGTTTCAGCGAAGAACAATTTGCCTGGTTCGGCCTGACGATCGGCCTCGGTGCTTTCATGCTCTACATGCTTTTCATCATTAGTCAATTGGCATGGGAATCGAAAGCGGGAAAATTTGGGACTTTTGTTATTTTTCTTGGATTGGCTTTTGGCATGCTGGGCTTTGTTGCAAAAGGGGTCATCCAATGGGTCATTACGACCTGAAAATTAACGCTAATAAGTCTGTGGATAGAACCCGAACAACTGCTGTGTTATCCACAGCTTAGGGTGTTCCTGAAAACTTATTCATTTTTTCGGTACAGCAGAAAACCGCAGCAGCACACACCTTCACAAAGTACCCAAGTGCTTGAAACTGTTGAAGAAAAATGACTTGTCCACAAATCTATGCCTCCTTTACCTACTACTGCTATTTAAAGATATAAATCTATAGAGAAAGAACAAAGAACAAGTGCGCTGTTAAGATTCCCGTCTTTCCAACCTTGATGGCACCATGGCGATCGTTTCAGAAGCCCCTTTTTCAAGCTGTTACGACATCAAAAGCGCAGATTTACCCTTGCTTGCGTGGGTTCTGAAAACCTCCGATATTCAAGCCATCTCTCAGGCATTGCATCAACAATTGGCTGAGACACCCGGGTTTTTTGACCAAGATCCCGTGATCATTGATGTCAGCCAGATTGTTTCTGAGCAAAATCCTTTGCCCTTTGATCTTTCGGCTTTGTTGTCTTTACTGAAACAACATGGTTTGGTGCCATTGGCCATTAAAGGTGCGCCCGAAGCGCTTTTGGACCAAGCTAAGGTGCTGGGCTTGGTAGACGCTTCCGATGCCCGTATCAAGCGTTCCATGCCCGTTGAGCAGCCTGTTCAAGCGCCTGCCCCGCAGGCATTGCCAGCCAATCCTCCTCCAAACCCCGTTCCCTTGAGTCCCATGGTGATAGATAAACCCTTGCGATCAGGTCAGCAAATTTATGCAAAAGGGCGCGATTTGATTGTTTTGGCAATGGTGAATGCCGGTGCTGAGGTCATTGCCGATGGCCATATTCATATTTATGCCGGTTTGCGTGGCAAAGCCATTGCGGGGGCGCGCGGCAATACTCAGGCTCGGATTTTTGCCCAAGCCATGGAACCCGAATTGATCTCGATTGCCGGTATCTACCGTACCAGCGAAAACCCTCTGCCCAAAGAAGTTCTGGGGCAGCCGGCTCAGGTCTCTCTTCAGTCGGGATCTGATGGCGATAAATTATTGATTAAGCCAATAAAACCCTGAAATTTGAATTTAAAGTCATAAATTGTCAAAGAAAGAGAATCCCATGGCAAAAATCGTAGTTGTTACTTCTGGCAAAGGCGGTGTGGGCAAAACCACGACCAGCGCCAGCTTTTCTGCCGGTCTGGCACTCAAGGGATTTAAGACGGCAGTCATCGATTTCGATGTGGGCTTGCGCAATCTTGACTTGATCATGGGCTGTGAACGCCGCGTGGTGTATGACTTGATCAATGTAATTCAAGGCGAGGCCAATCTTCACCAAGCCTTGATTAAAGACAAACAGTGCCCTAACTTGTTTGTTTTGGCTGCTTCGCAAACCCGCGACAAAGACGCCTTGACTCAAGAAGGTGTTGAAAAGGTTTTGAATGACTTGAGCGAGATGGGGTTTGAATACATTGTTTGCGATTCACCTGCCGGCATTGAAACTGGCGCCTTAATGGCCATGCACTTTGCCGATGAGGCTTTGGTTGTGACCAATCCTGAAGTGTCTTCGGTGCGTGACTCAGACCGTATTTTGGGCATGTTGAGCAGCAAGACCAAGCGCGCCATTGAAGGTGCAGAGCCCATCAAGGAACATTTGTTGATTACGCGTTACAACCCTAACCGGGTTGAAGATGGGCAAATGTTGTCCCTGCAAGATATTCAGGATATTTTGCGCATCAAGCTTTTGGGTGTCATTCCTGAAAGCGACAACGTTTTGCAAGCTTCCAACCAGGGCACGCCTGCCATTCACATGTCGGAGAGCGATGTTTCTGAGGCGTACAAAGATGTGATTGATCGCTTCCTTGGCGAAGATAAACCCATGCGTTTCACTGAAGCCAATAAGCCAGGGTTTTTCAAGCGTTTGTTTGGAGGCAAGTAAACAATGTCTTTTCTTTCTTTCCTTCTGGGCGAAAAGAAGAAAACTGCGAGCGTAGCCAAAGAGCGCCTGCAAATCATCTTGGCCCATGAACGCAGCGGGCGCAATGCCGCCGAGCCCGATTACTTGCCCGATTTACAACGCGAATTGGTGGCTGTGATCAGCAAATACATCAAGATCAATCCGGACGACATCAAGGTGAACTTGGAACGTCAGGACAATCTGGAAGTGCTTGAAGTCAAAATTGAATTGCCAGATTCGCGGTAATGAAGTTGTCGGTGGTATAAAAATATCGACAACGTTTTGAATAACAAACCCCCTTTAATGGGGGTTTGTTATTTAGCAACTGCGATCAGCAGTTTGCCCTTATCAGCTTATCCAGCCTGGTTTAAGTTTGATTCAGGCGCTGCCAGACTTGGCGTGCCACCTTGATATTGCGCTCTTTAACGTGACCAAAACCTTTGATGTTTTCAGGTACACGCGCCACTTCCAGGGCGTGTGCGTGGGTGGTTTCTGTCAAGTTTGCCACCGCACTTTCAAGGTGTTTGACATACTCATCGATCAACGCACGTTCGGTTTGACGCTCTTCGGTCCGGCCAAAAATATCCAAAGCCGTGCCGCGTAAACCTTTGAGTTGAGCCAGCACTTTGAACCCGGTCAGCATCAGCGGCCCAAACTTTTGTTTGACCAATTCACCCTTGCTGTTTTTCTTGGCCAACAGGGGCGGAGCGAGGTGGTAATGCACCTTGAAATCGCCTTCAAAACTGTCTTGAATGCGTGCTAAAAAATCAGTTCCGGTGTGCAAACGGGCCACTTCATACTCGTCTTTGTAGGCCATCAGTTTGTACAGATGCCGTGCCACGGTTTCGCTGAGAATGGTTTTGCCCAAAGTGGCTTCCGCGTCGCGCACACGCTGAACCCGGCTTTGATAAAGCGCTGCATAGGCCGCGTTTTGGTAAGCCGTTAAGCGGGTCATGCGGTCGGCGATCAAGTCTTCCAGGCTTTCCCGTTTTTTGAATTGAATCACTTGAGCAGGCTGAATTTTTTGCATCAATTCATGCAACTGGTGCGCGGCATGGCGACCCCATTCAAAAGCGGCCAAGTTGTTTTTAATCTGCACATCGTTCAGCTCGATAGCGCGCATCAGTGATTCGCGGCGCAACGGGATCCAGCCTTTTTGCCAGGCGTATCCCAAAATCATCGGATTGACGTAAATGGTGTCGCCCATGAGTTGTTTGGCTAGGCTGTCTGCATCGAAACTGCTGACACCGTCGACCCCTACTTGGCCGGTAATTTCAGCCACGCATTGCTCGGATGGATTTTGCCAATTGCCGTTCTTTACAAATGCGGCGGTGGGTGTGCTGTTGCTGTTCAGGGCCACATGGGTTCTGCCCGGACGCATGCGCAGTGTGGTTTCCTTGGAGGCACTGACGATCGGGTCGCAGCCCAAAATCAGGTCGGCTGCAGCCATGCTGACACGCGTGGTCCGGATGTCTTCTTGTGTGTTGGCCAGCAGCACATGGCTCCAGGTGGCACCGCCTTTTTGGGCCAAACCGGCAGAGTCTTGCGTGACGATGCCCTTGCCTTCCATGTGTGCTGCCATGCCCAGTAATTGACCAATGGTGATGACGCCTGTGCCGCCCACACCGGCCACCACAATGCCCCAAGGGACCGTGTTGCCGGGCAAGACCGGATCGGGCAGTGCGCCCAAACTGGCGGGGCTCAAGCTTTGGCCTGAAGCCGCACTTGATTTTTTCTTCAGGCTACCGCCCTCAACGGTGACAAAGCTGGGGCAAAAACCTTTGAGGCAACTGGTGTCCTTGTTGCAAGTGCTTTGGTTGATGGTGCGCTTGCGCCCCAATGGGGTTTCAAGAGGTTCAACCGACAGGCAGTTGGATTGCACACCACAGTCACCACAGCCCTCGCACACTTCTTCATTGATCATGACCCGCACTGCAGGGTCGACCATGGTGCCGCGTTTGCGGCGGCGGCGCTTTTCGGTGGCGCAGGTTTGGTCGTAAATGATGACAGTGGTGCCCGTGATTTCGCGCATTTCGCGCTGGATGCGGTCGAGCTCGTCGCGGTGGAATACTTGCACGCCTTCGACCAATTTCACCCCATCGTATTTGTCGGGCTCGTCGGTCACCACGGCGATGCGTTGCGCGCCTTCGGCCCGCATGCTTTGCGCAATTTGCACCACGCTGTGTCCTTCGGGCCGCTCACCAACTTGTTGTCCGCCCGTCATGGCGACGGCGTCGTTGTACAAAATTTTGTAGGTGATGTTGACGCCCGCTGCCACGCTTTGGCGCACGGCCAAACTGCCGCTGTGGAAGTAGGTGCCATCGCCCAGATTGGCAAACACATGTTTTTCGTTGCTGAACGGTTGCTGGCCTGTCCATGGCACGCCCTCACCGCCCATTTGGGTAAAACCAAAAGTGCTGCGGTCCATCCAGAGGCTCATGAAATGGCAGCCAATGCCTGCCATGGCGCGCGAGCCTTCGGGCACTTTGGTGGAGGTGTTGTGGGGGCAGCCCGAGCAAAACCAAGGCTGGCGCTCTGCGGCAGCGCCCAGGGTCAGGGTTTGCAACGAGGCTTCTTTGGCCGTGATGATGGCCAGATGCGCGTCCATGCGGCTTTGGGTGTCGGCATCTACCCCCAGTTTTTTCAGGCGCTTGGCGATGGCGCGGGCAATGATGGCCGGGGTCAGGTCGGCATTGGCGCGCAGCAAGGTGCGTTCGGTCGGGTTGGGAATTGACCATTCGCCGCCAGAGACATCGCCCTCGGCTTCGTCGAACTTGCCCAAAATGTTGGGACGCACATCGTCGCGCCAGTTGTACAGCTCTTCTTTCAGTTGGTATTCGATGATTTGGCGCTTTTCTTCAATCACCAAAATCTCGCGCAAGCCGGTGGCAAATTCGCGTGTCGACTGCGCCTCAAGCGGCCAGACCACGGCGACTTTGTGCAGACGTATGCCCAACTGACGGCAGCGCTCATCGTCCAACCCCAAGTCCAACAAGGCTTGGCGTGTGTCGTTGTAGGCTTTGCCGCTGGCGATCAGACCGAAGCGGTCGTTCTTTCCGCCGTTGTGTCCTTCGATCACGTTGTGATTGAGTTTGTTGGCGCGGATGTAGGCCAGCGCTGCATACCATTTGTAGTCAAACAAGCGGGCTTCTTGCTCCAGCGCGGTGTCTGGCCAGCGGATGTGCACGCCGCCGGGGGGCATGACAAATTCGGGCAGCACAATTTGCACCCGTTCGGGGTCGATGTGCGCCGTGGCACTGGATTCAACAATCTCCTGAATGGTCTTCATGCCCGACCAAATGCCCGCAAAGCGGCTCATGGCCAAGGCATGCAAGCCCTGGTCCAGGATGTCTTGCACGCTGCTTGGGAAAAACACGGGCAAACCGCAGGCCTTGAAGATGTGGTCGCTTTGGTGTGCTGCGGTGGAGCTTTTGGCCACATGGTCATCGCCGGCCACGGCCAGCACGCCGCCCCAAGGGGTGGTGCCTGCCATGTTGGCGTGTTTGAAAACATCAGAGCAGCGGTCCACGCCGGGGCCTTTGCCGTACCAGATGCCAAAGACGCCATCGAACTTGTTGGATCCTGTGGGTGCAAAACCCAATTGCTGGGTGCCCCACAAGGCCGTGGCGGCCAATTCTTCGTTTACACCGGGCTGGAACACGATGTTTTGCGCTTTCAGGTGGCTTTTGGCTTTCCAGAGCGATTGGTCGTAGCTGCCCAGTGGCGAGCCCCGATACCCGCTGATGAACCCGGCGGTGTTTTTGCCTTGCAGCGCGTCGCGTTGGCGCTGCAGCATCGGCAACTTGACCAAGGCTTGCACCCCACTCATGAAAGCGCGCCCCACCTCAAGCGTGTATTTGTCGTCCAGCGTCACCGTCTCCAGTGCCTGGCGAATTGATTCGGGTAAGGGGGCGTTCATGTTCTGTCCTGCGGCGTGTATGGATCGCACAGTGTAGGACGAGCATGAAGACAAGTGCTTGCTTTCTGTGACAGGATTTGCCCTATGATTTGAAAGAATATTGCTTAAAAGGGCTTATTTTGGAAACACTTGATAAATTTGACTGGTTTATATTGAATGAACTGCAAAAAGACGGTCGCCTGACCAACGCAGAGCTTGCGCAACGCGTGGGCTTGTCTGCTGCGCCATGCTGGCGTCGCGTGCGTGCGCTAGAGGAGTCTGGTGTCATCAAAGGCTATCGGGCCGAGATTGACCGCGAAAAGGTGGGGCTGGATGTGTTTGCCTTTGTGCGCCTGGATGCCGAGCGCAACCGGGGGGACGTCACGCGCCAGTTGGAGGACGCGATCCGTAAAATTCCGGAGGTCATCTCATGCCATTACATCAGCGGCACCGGCACCTTCGAGTTGCAGGTGGTGAGCAAGGACCTGAACACGTTCAGTCAATTTGCGCGTGATGTGCTGCTGAACTTGCCCAACGTGAAAGACCTGCACACCAGCTTTTCGTTGGGCGAGGTCAAGGCCGCTGGGGCCTTGCCTTTGGCTATTAAATAAAGGTTTTCATGGGTACAGGCCACGCAGTTCACGCGCTTGCAACATGCGCGTGCAGGCCACAATAAAGGTGGCGGTGCGCAAGCTGACTTTGTGCTCGTTGGCAACCTGCCAGATGCCTGCAAAAGCTTCGCGCAGAATGCGCACCAGGCGGGTGTTGATGTCGTCTTCGCTCCAGAAAAAGCTGGAGAAATCCTGCACCCATTCAAAGTAACTCACCGTGACGCCGCCTGCATTGGCGATCACGTCGGGCACTACCACAATGTTGCGCGTGTGCAGGATGTCATCGGCTTCGGGGGTGGTGGGGCCGTTGGCGCCCTCAATCACCATGCGGGCCTTGATTTGGTGGGCATTGGCCGCTGTAATTTGTTGCTCTAGCGCCGCAGGTATCAGGATGTCGCAATCCACCCCCCAAAACTGCGCATCGGGCAGGGTCTCGGCCGGCATGAACCCTTGGACGCTGCCGTGTTCGCTGACATGCTTCAGCAAGGCCGGAACGTCCAGACCTGAAGCCTTATAAATCGTCCCGCCGTGGTCTTGCACCGCGACCACGGTAGCGCCCGCTTGGGCAAACAGTTTGGCGGCGATGCCGCCCACGTTGCCAAAGCCTTGCACCGCAATGCGCGCCTGTGAGATGTCCAGGCCAATGTGTTGCGCCACTTCTTGGCCGATGGTAAAGACGCCACGCCCGGTGGCTTCACGGCGGCCCAGTGAACCGCCCAGGGCAATTGGTTTGCCTGTGACCACGCCCGAGGCGGTGGAGCCTTCGTTCATGGAGTAGGTGTCCATCATCCAGGCCATGATTTGCTCATTGGTGTTCACGTCGGGTGCTGGAATGTCTTTGTTGGGCCCAATGATGATGCCGATCTCGCTGGTGTAACGGCGTGTCAGGCGCTCCAGTTCACCGCGTGAAAGGGTTTTGGGATCGACCCGAATGCCCCCTTTGGCGCCTCCAAAAGGCAGATTAACGGCGGCATTTTTGACCGACATCCAGGCCGACAAGGCCATGACTTCAGACAAGGTCACATCTTGGTGAAAGCGCACGCCGCCTTTGCCGGGACCTCGGCTGGTGTTGTGTTGCACGCGGTAGCCTTCAAAGTGGGCCATGGTGCCATTGTCTAACTCAATCGGCACATCCACGATCAAGATGCGCTTGGGGCGTTTCAGGGTCTCTATCCAGCGCGACAGTGCGCCCAAATAAGGCGTGACCCGGTCGACTTGTTGGAGGTAAATGCCCCACGGGCCAAGATCTTTGGCATTTAAATAAGAGGGCAAGGCATGCGGGCTCATGGCCTGAACGCCTGCGGTTGAATTGGACATTAGGGGTCGCCTTTCTGGAAACTGACGGGTTGTCAGTGCCGCGATGTTAGGCCCCCAAGCGTGCCCCGTCCAAGGCCGCTTGTCTGTCAGGTCATGCGCATTGCGCATAACCTGGTGATTTCAGAATTAATCCTTAAAAATACAAAACGCCCCTATTTCAATATCTTTTAATTAAACAGGTTTGATGTCTTAGCAAGCCTGATTTCGTCTGCGCTAGGGCAGGTAAAAAGTACCAAGACCGCAAATGAGAAGATCTTGCCCCTTGGCATCGGGGCAGCCGTTTTGCCTGCCTTGTCTCGGTGCGATCATTGACCCGGTAAATGCTTCTTCAAGAAAGTGAGCACCTTGTCTTTTGACTGGTTCCGAGCTTGATCCTGGCCGACCAATATCACTTGTCCGCCTTTGCCGTTTTTGGCGACAGGATCGAAAAATTGAATAGCGTTTGAACTCGTACTGTCAAAGCCATGTGCCGCACCTTCGTACAGGATGATCTCAAGGGGCATTTGCGGATGCGCTGCCTTCAAACTTTCACATACTGCGGGCGATGTGTCGTAATCATCGCGTGTGCCGTTGTGGATTTGAACTGGCGCGCCCGTGGGCAATGATTGATCGACAACACGAGAGGCGATCCCATTTTTAACCCAGATGTCACAGACAGGATAAAACGCGATGTGTGCTGCAAACTTGGCCTGTGCGAGTGTCTGCGGCGCGTCTTTTGGCTTCTTACCGAACGCCGTTGTGACGGCGTTCACGCCGCCCCAAGAAAAGCCCATGATGGCAATTTTGTCTTTGTTGATTTTGGGATGCGTCGACAAAAACTGCCAAGCGCCCCACACATCCGGCAAGGTGTCCAATGTGGTACGCGGGCGCTGGTTGAATGTAGAAATGCCGCGAGCGCTCCACATGTCAAGTTCGAGAACGGCATAACCGTTTGCCACAAGGTATTGGGTATGGAAACTGCCTCGCGAATCGGGCCCAGCACTGCCGTGAACCATCACGATGGCGGGCAAATTTTCCCCGTCAGGGCTTGAGAATTTGGCGGGGACTTCTGAGGGGGTGGAACCGCCAGAAAATCCGGTGCCTATGGTTTTTAACTTGACGGTAGTGGTCGTACTGTGGGCAAGACTGCACCACGCGATCAACAGGACTCCAATCATTTTTACAGTCATCGCCTAGTCTCCATTTGGGCTCATTTGATCACAGCGTTGGCGCAATGTTGGGATCGCTTCGCAGGCGGTATTTTGACCTGACATACCTCGCAACACTCCCCAGAATGGGCGCTGTTTTATGAAATATACAAGGGCTTGAGTGGGTGGGGCAAATGCCAGCGCTTGTGGCAAATCCGTAGAGCCCATTTCGGCGGAGGTGTCACAGCTGCGTATTTGTAAGCCTGCCTGTAAAATAAGCAGCTACAGCCGACCCCGTGGCAGGGTGGCTCCGTGGCGCAGGTGGCGCCCCTTTACAAGCCTTCATTCGAGGCGGACTTTTCATGCTTTATCCTCAAGAATTCGATGTGATCGTGGTGGGCGGTGGCCATGCCGGAACAGAAGCCGCTTTGGCGGCAGCCCGCATGGGCAGCAAGACCTTGCTTTTGTCGCACAACATCGAGACCTTGGGGCAGATGAGCTGCAACCCCTCCATTGGCGGCATCGGCAAGGGCCATCTGGTCAAAGAGGTGGATGCTTTGGGCGGGGCCATGGCCTTGGCTACGGACGAGGGCGGTATCCAGTTTCGCATTCTCAACAGCTCGAAAGGCCCTGCCGTGCGGGCCACCCGCGCCCAGGCCGACCGGATTTTGTACAAAGCAGCGATTCGCCGCATGCTGGAGAACCAACCTAATTTGTGGCTTTTCCAGCAAGCTGTGGACGACTTGATGGTGGAATCTGACGGTGTGGTGGACCGAGTGGTGGGTGCCGTCACGCAAGTGGGTGTCCGGTTTAGGGGGCGCACCGTGGTGTTGACGGCGGGCACTTTTCTGGACGGCAAGATCCATGTGGGCTTGCAAAACTATGCAGCGGGCAGGGCGGGCGATCCCCCGGCGATCAGTTTGTCGGCCCGCTTGAAAGAACTCAAGTTACCGCAAGGCCGCTTGAAAACTGGAACCCCACCGCGACTGGATGGCCGCACCATCGATTTCAGCCAATGCACCGAACAACCTGGCGACGGTATGCCGGGCGGCATGACCACTGAGGGCGGTGTGCCAGTTTTCAGTTTCATGGGCCGCGCCGAGATGCATCCGCAACAAGTGCCGTGCTGGATCACGCATACCAACCAGCGCACGCACGACATCATTCGCTCGGGCTTTGACCGCAGCCCCATGTTCACGGGCAAGATCGAGGGCGTGGGCCCGCGCTATTGCCCGAGTGTGGAAGACAAAATCAACCGTTTTGCCGACAAGGACAGTCACCAGATTTTCTTGGAGCCTGAGGGCTTAACCACCCACGAGTATTACCCCAACGGCATCTCGACCAGTTTGCCCTTTGATATTCAGTACGAGTTGGTGCGATCCATGAAGGGCTTGGAAAACTGCCATATTTTGCGCCCGGGATATGCCATTGAATACGACTACTTTGACCCGCGCGCTCTAAAGTACAGTTTTGAAACGCGGCAGATTCAAGGCTTATTTTTTGCTGGACAGATCAACGGGACCACGGGTTACGAAGAAGCCGCTGCGCAAGGCTTGTTTGCCGGCATCAATGCGGCACTTCAGTGTCGCGGCGAATCGGCCTGGTTGCCCGCACGCGATCAAGCGTATTTAGGCGTGCTGGTGGACGACCTGGTGACCCAGGGCGTGACCGAGCCTTATCGCATGTTCACTAGCCGTGCTGAGTTCCGCTTGCAGCTGCGCGAAGACAACGCCGATGCCCGTTTGACCGAAGTGGGGCGTCAGATGGGCTTGGTAGACGATGCGCGCTGGGAGGCTTTTAGCCGCAAGCGGGAGGCTGTTTCACGTGAAACAGAGCGACTCAAGTCTTGTTGGGTCAACCCGCGCAACTTGGTTGCCGCCGAGTCTGAGCGCGTGTTGGGTAAGGCCATTGAGCATGAGCACAACCTCTTTGATCTGTTACGGCGCCCCAATGTGAGCTATGAATCGTTAATGTCTTTGGATGGTGGTCGAATGGCCAGCGCAGACGTTTCACGTGAAACACTGGGTGATTTGAGCGTTTCGGTGATTGAGCAAGTTGAGATTGCGGCCAAGTATTCCGGCTACATCGACCGCCAAAAGGGTGAGGTTGAACGGGCCGCTTTTTACGAACACTTGCGTCTGCCGGAGCAACTGGACTACATGCAGGTGTCGGCGCTGTCCATTGAGGCGCGTCAAAAATTGGCCAAACACCGGCCTGAGACTCTGGGCCAAGCATCACGTATTTCCGGCATCACCCCTGCCAGTGTGTCCTTGTTGCTGATTCACTTGAAGAAGGGTGGGTTCAAGGGCTTCATGCAGGCAACCGAAGAAGGTCAAAGCGCATGAGTTTGAACTTGGTGGCTGGGTTAGGCGAGGGTTTGAATGAGGGAATTCGGGCGCTGGGGCTCAGCCTTTCCCCGGAACAACAAAAACATTTGCTGGACTATTTGGCCCTGATTCAAAAGTGGAACAAGGTCTATAACCTGACGGCATTGCGCGACCCGGCGGACATGCTCACACACCACTTGTTGGACAGCTTGACGGCCGTGGCACCTCTGACCCGGCATACCCAGGGGCAACCTGTGCGCGTTTTGGATGTGGGGTCTGGTGGTGGTTTGCCTGGTGTGGTGTTGGCTATCTGCATGCCTGAGCTGAATGTGACCTGCGTCGACACGGTGGCTAAAAAGGCGGCCTTTGTGCAGCAAGTCGCCGTCAGCCTGAAGTTGCCCAATTTGCGCGCAGTCCATGCCCGGGTTGAATCCTTGACCGATGGCTACGACGTCATATGCTCCCGCGCTTTTGCATCCTTGCCCGACTTTGTGACCTGGTCACGCTCTGCTTTGGCCAAGGGTGGTGTCTGGATGGCCATGAAGGGCAAGCACCCCGAGGATGAAATCGCAGCCCTGCCTGCGGATGTTGGTGTGTTTCACGTGGAACCATTGACCGTGCCGGGTTTGAGCGTGGACCGTTGCATGGTTTGGATGAAGCCCGCCGCCGATCAATAGTTATTGCATTTACCGACCGTGGATTCTGGAAACATAGTCTATCAGGCCCCTCCAGAGATAGTCATGTCCCGGGGTCCATGGCTTCGGCTGGGATGGATACCCGGTCTTAGCCGGGTATGACAAATTAAGGAATGGGGCAAGCCTGATTATTGGTTGGCCATGACTTTTCCTTGTCACCCCCGACCTGATCGGGGGTCCATGGTTTCAGGGGGGATGGATGCCAGCGGCGGCCATCTCATGTGGGAGGCCGCCCCTGTGGCCGAATGTGTTGTGGCTATGGCGCGCAGGGGATTCGGGTATTTGTGGGAGGCTGCCCCTGCGGCCGAATGGTGAAATGGCCGAAGGGTTGGATGAGGCTTTTGCTTTGAAGGCTTGTTGAGCTTGTTCGGACATTCGCGCGCAGGGGCGCGCTCCCACGAAGACCAAAGACCATTCAGCTTGTCTCTGAATAAGCCACCTTCCAAAGAGAGCCATCTCTTGTGGAAGGCTGCCTCTGCGGCCGAAGGGTGAAATAGCCAAAGGGTTCGATGAGGCTTTGGCATTGAATGCTTATTGAGCTTGTTCAGACATTCGCGCGCAGGGGCGCGCTCACACGGGGAGGGGATTCGGGCACTTCTGGGCGTGTTTCACGTGAAACAGGGCGCTTAAATGTGCCGTGATGTGGTGCATCCCTTACACTCCAACATTCTCCAGAAAGTGCATGAATGTTTGGTATCTCAGATTACGGTGCATTCGCTGCGGCCTTTGTTTTGCTTTTGTTTTTGCCCGGCCCAGGCAATCTGGCATTGATCAGTTCTGCCAGCAAGGGCGGCGTTGCAGGGGGCTTGGCTTCAGTGCTGGGTTTGTTGTTGGGTGACCAAGTGTTGCTGTGGCTCACAGTGGCGGGTGTAGCCGCTTTGCTCAAAACCTATCCGCCCTTGTTCTTAGCCTTGCAGTGGTTGGGGGCGGCTTACTTGGTTTGGTTGGGCTACAAAATGATCACGGCCAAGCCGGGTGAGGGGCCCAGTATTCAGATCACGCCAGGTCATTATTTTCGGGAAACGATGCTCATCACCTTGCTGAACCCTAAGGCGATCATGTTTTACTTTGCCTTTTTCCCGCAATTCATTGATCCCGTGAACCATCAGGGGTGGATCACCTTTGTTGTGATGGCGCTCACGATCGCGGTGCTGGGTTTTATCTATTGCTTTGGCGTGGTGTTGATCACACACTTCATGGCTGAGCGCATACGTGCCAATCCTCGATTTTCGGGGTTTTTGCAAAAATTGGCGGGCGTTTGCCTGATTGGTTTTGGCTTCAAAATGGTCTTAGCCAAATAAAAAGTTCAACATAATGATCGCTTTTTATACGAAAGTAATGCATGTTTTTTGGCGTTTCTGATTACGGCGCGTTTGTTGCTGCCATTGTTTTGTTTCTGGCCATTCCCGGCCCCGGAAATCTGGCCCTCATCAACTCAACGGGCAAAGGCGGCGTGACCGGTGGGCTGATGGCCACATTGGGGGTGATGGTTGGCGACCAGGTGCTCATGTGGATGGCGGTGGCGGGCGTTGCGACTGTGCTGGCCGCTTACCCCACAGCATTCACGGCCGTCCAATGGTTGGGCGCGGCTTATTTGGCTTGGCTGGGCTGGCGCATGTGGGTGGCTAAACCGGGGGATGCTTCTGTCGTCAACATACGGCCTCGCCAGTATTTTCAGCAGACCTTGTTCATTACCTTGCTCAATCCCAAGGCCATCGTTTTCTACATGGCATTTTTTCCTTTGTTTGTTAACCCTGAAACGCATCTGGGCCTTGTCAGTTTTGCGGTCATGGCCTCGACCGTTGCGGTTTTGACCTTTTTATATGGGGTGATCGTCACCTTACTCACCCAACATTTGGCCGAAAGGATGCGCACGAACCCGATGATTGGGCGTGTGCTTCAAAAACTGGCAGGCGTTTGTCTGCTCGGTTTTGGCTTCAAGATGGCTTTGTCCAAATAATCACGCGAGTTAGCACCATGGCCAAAATATTCTGCATTGCAAACCAAAAAGGGGGCGTTGGCAAAACCACGACCACCGTCAATCTGGCAGCGGGTTTGGCCAAAGTCGGTCAGCGTGTGCTCTTGGTCGATCTGGACCCGCAGGGCAATGCCACCATGGGTTCGGGCATCGACAAGCGCAACGTAGAACTCAGCGTGTACGAGGTGTTGCTCGAGTCGGCCTCCATCAACGAAGCCTTGGTCAAGGCTGAGCGCTGTGGTTACGACGTGTTGAGCGCCAACCGCGAACTGGCCGGTGCCGAGGTGGAATTGGTGCAGTTGGAGCATCGTGACCAGCGCCTTAAAAATGCCTTGGCCGTGGTGGATGCGCAATACGATTTTGTGCTGATCGACTGCCCGCCCTCCTTGTCCATGTTGACGCTAAACGGCCTGTGTTCGGCCCACGGGGTGATCGTGCCCATGCAGTGCGAGTATTTTGCGTTGGAAGGTTTGACCGATCTGGTCAACACCATCAAGCAAGTCCACGCCAACCTGAACAAAGACCTCAAGATCATTGGTTTGTTGCGGGTCATGTTTGACCCCCGCATTACCTTGCAGATGCAGGTCAGCGACCAACTCAAGGCCCACTTCGGCGACAAGGTGTTTGACACGGTGATTCCGCGCAATGTTCGTTTGGCCGAAGCCCCCAGTTATGGTTTGCCGGGCGTGGTGTTTGACCCGTCTGCCAAGGGCAGCCAAGCCTATGTCGACTTTGCGAAAGAACTGGTTGAGCGTGCGCCCACGCTCTAGAAAGCCTGAAGTTGACCTTTTTAGCGCGCCACTCACCCCAGCAAGAAACCCAAAACGCAGGGCCTTCGGTGTTGCTTCTGCCGGGCTGGCAAGGCAGTGGTCCCGACCATTGGCAAATGCGTTGGGCCCAAGCGCATGGTTATACGGTGGTAGCGCAAAACGACTGGGACCGCCCCTTGCGCGGAGATTGGCTTGCACGGTTGGACGAAGCCGTGCTTGAGACGTCGGGGCCGGTGGTCTTTGTGGCGCACAGTTTAGGGTGCATTTTGGTGGCAGCTTGGGCCTCGTTGTCGCGACATACTGCGCGTGTGAAAGGGGCCTTATTGGTCGCACCCGGCGACACGGAAGCGCCAGAATTGAGGGCCCGGTTGCACGGCTGGGCCCCCATCGTGCGGCAAGCTTTGCCCTTCAGAAGCTTGTTGGTGGGCAGCCAAAATGACCCCTATTGCACGCATGAGCGTGCGCAAGCGTTGGCCAGGGATTGGTCAGCACAATGGCTTGACCTGGGGCCTGCCGGGCACATCAACGCCGACTCATTACTGGGCGATTGGCCGCAAGGTCACGCGCTTTTGCAAACTCTTTTGAAGGATTGACCATGGTGACCAAAAACCCCAAAGGACTGGGCCGCGGACTGGAGGCCTTGTTGGGCCCCAAAGTGCAAGACACACCGCCTATTGCCGCCGAAACCGGGGTGCCCACCCAGCTCAAACTGGATCAAATGGTGCCGGGCATGTACCAGCCCCGAACCCGCATGGACGAGGGGGCTCTGTACGAGTTGGCCGAGTCCATCAAGGCACAGGGCATCATGCAGCCCATCTTGGTGCGTTTGCTGACCGAGGGGGAAAACGCTGGCAAATACGAGATCATTGCGGGCGAGCGGCGTTTTCGGGCCTCGCGTCTGGCGGGCCTAGATGCCGTGCCGGTGTTGGTGCGCGATGTGCCCAACGAAGCCGCAGCGGCCATGGCCTTGATTGAGAACATACAACGCGAAGACCTCAATCCATTGGAAGAAGCCCAAGGTTTGCAAAGACTTGTGAAAGAGTTTGGGCTCACTCACGAAGCGGCGGCTCAAGCGGTGGGGCGTTCCCGCAGTGCGGCCAGCAACCTGTTGCGTCTGCTCAATTTAGCCGATCCGGTGCAGGTCATGCTCATGGCGGGCGATCTGGACATGGGCCATGCCCGCGCCTTGTTGTCTTTGGACAAGGCCACACAGATCACGGCAGCCCATCAAATTTCAGCCAAAAGCCTGTCGGTTCGAGATGCCGAGGGACTGGCTAAGAAACTCGGTGCCGAGTTCAATCTGGTGACGCAAAAGCCCAAAAAAGAAAAATCCCGTGATATTCGCCGCATCGAAGAAGAGTTATCGGATTTGTTGACGGCGAATGTTGAAATTAGGGTTAAAAAGCGCGTTAAAAGAGCAGGAAAGATTGAGGAAATGGGTGAAATCGGCATACAGTTTGGTTCTTTGGACGAACTCAACGGCTTGATTGACAAACTCAGGGCTTAAACACCCTGCCTGGCTGCCGTTCCGGGAGAAAGCCCGTTATGACAGCACGCCTCAGGCCTTGGTCTTTTTTGACACGGGCCATCGCCTCAATTGATTCGCACCGCCATTGGCTGTTGCTTTGCTGTTTGCTGGGTGCAGGGGGCAATGCACTCCTGTTTTATTTTGTGCCACAGCCCGAGTACGACCACACGGTCAATTTGTACGCCGTGGCCATTTTCTTGGGCCTGGCTTTGGCGGTGCCGTATTACCGGGCCTACACCTTACTGAGCAATTTGGGCCTGCTGACGGCCATTTCCTTGATGACCTATGTGACGGTTTTCACGGGAGGCATCAACTCACCCGCCATGGTTTGGCTGACGATTCTGGCCGTACCGGCTTTGCTTTTGTTGGGCCGTCGCTGGGCCTTGTGGTGGGTTGGGGTCATCGTGATGGTGATCGTGGTGCAGTTCATCGCGGTCATTCAGGGCTGGATCAGTGGCGATGTGAACCAATCCCCCGGGACCGTGCTTTGGGCCTTGCTCGACAAGGTCTTGGTGATTGTCAGTTTGATGCTGGCCGTTAACTTTTATGAGCGTATGCACCAACGGCAGATGCGCATCGTTGAAAAGGGCAATGCCGATCTGGAGGCAACGCAAAAGGCGTTGTTGCAGGCGCAATCCCACAAAGACGAATTCATTGCGTCGGTTGGGCACGAATTGCGCACCCCCATGAACGCCATTTTGGGCTTGAATGGGGTCTTGCAGGCCGAACTGGCGGACCAACCCGAAAACATGGAGATTGCCGAACACATTCGTCAATCGACCGAACAGTTGTTGCGCTTGGTGAATGATATTTTGGACTTTTCGCAACTCGAGGTGGGGCGGCTCAAGTTGCTCGAGCAACCTCTGAACCTGGCAGAAAGCCTGGGCCGCATGGTGGAGCCTTATGCGATTCGGGCGCGAGAAAAATCACTGGTTTTGCGCTGTGAGCTGGCCCCGAACCTGCCGGAATGGGTGATCGCGGATGCGCAGCGCTTGCGCCAGATTTTGTCCAATTTGCTCGACAACGCCGTCAAGTTCACCAGCGAAGGTCGGATTGTTGTGCGGGTGAAACCGCAACAGGACCTGATTCGTTTTGAGGTGGAAGACACGGGCCGGGGCATTCCGCCCGAACGCCAACAGCAGGTGTTTAACCGCTTTGAACATGCCGATATCCAGACCAACCGAGCTTATGGCGGCACGGGCTTGGGGCTGGCTATTTGCGAACGCTTGGTGAGCTTGCAAAAAGGGCGCATTGGGGTGCAAAGCACGCTTGGCCAAGGTGCTGTTTTCTGGTTTGAATTGCCTTTGGCCTCCTCTGCTGCACCCAGAACTCTGCACAAAGACGTCGTGTTGAATCGGCCCCAGCGACCGTTGCGATTTTTGTTGGTGGATGACAACGCCGTCAACCTCATGGTGGCACGCTTGGTGATCAGCAAATGTTGGCCGGGCTCCGAGATCACCAGCGCCAGCGGCGGCGAGCAGGCCCTGGCGCTGCTGGAAACCCATTCATTTGATATGGTGTTGATGGACATGATCATGCCCGGACTGGACGGCATGGAAACCACGCGCAGATTGCGCTTGCATGCGCAGGCCGAGGTCGCTGCTTTGCCGGTGGTCGGTTTAACCGCCAACACCAACAGCAGAGACCGCGAACGTTGTCTGCTTTCTGGCATGGACGAGGTGCTGGCCAAACCCATAGACAGTCAGGACCTGAAAGACGTGGTGAACCGTTTGATTCGCCGTTCGGAGTCTGTTTCGGAATCCGGCATATGGCCCCCTCGCTGATTTTTTACCGGGACCTGTTAAGGCAGCAACTGCCCTTGCACTTGCAGCCGACCCGTTCACTGTATGTGGTGTTGGTGGTGATGTTTGCATTGTTTGGAGCCGTGACGGCTGGATGGGTTTCACCGTCCCCGATGGGCCGAACGCTGAGTTTTGTTTTCAGTGGTTTGATGCTTGTTTTGCTGTTCGCTCTTTTCAAGGGCATGCAAGAGACCCATGCTGTCTATTTGGGCGGGTCCTTGGGCATGGCGTATCTATTTACCGTCAGCTTGACCGAGGGGCACATTTACAGCTCTACGCTGGCCTGGGTGCCTCTGATTCCGTTGATGGTTTTTTATGTCATCAGCCCACGGGCCGGGCGTTTTTGGATCTTGCTGGCCTTGTGCATTCAATTGCTGATGGGCGTTGTGGCGTGGTTTTTTGGACCGCAACTGCCGGACATGAATGGGCCCGGTTTGGCGATGATGTCGTTCACCGATGGCATTTTGGTCACCATCATGATGTTCTTTGTGCCCAACATTTATCAGCGGGAGCTAGAAAAGCATTTGCACGACAGCCAGCGGCGTCAGAGCGAATTGCAAATCAAGCAGGTGGAGTTGGAGCAAACATTGCGCATGCGCGAACACTTCATCGCCGTGGTCAGTCATGAACTGCGCACCCCCATGAACGCCATTTTGGGTCTGAACGCGCTGTTGCTGGCGTGTGTGACCCACAAGCCGCAGGCCCGCAAGGTGCTTGAATACACCCGGCAGTCAGCCGACCACCTGATGACGGTGATCAACGATGTGCTGGATTATTCGCAATTGAGCACAGGCGTGATCAGTCCGAGGCTAGAACGCTTTGCTTTGCGTGAGACGGTGCGGGCTGCGTTTGAGTTGTTCATGCCAAAAATTGAAAGCACGCGCCTCAGGTTTGAATGTGAAATTGCCCAAGATGTACCCGTTTGGGTGCAGACCGACCGGCATCGACTGATGCAGGTGTTGGTCAATTTATTGGGCAACGCCATCAAGTTTACCCACCAAGGCCGGGTGGTCTTGCGGGTGGTGGCCCAAGAGGGAGGCGTTGAGTTTTCGGTGTTGGACTCGGGCATTGGCATCCCAGCGCAGCAGCAACAAAGAATTTTTGAGCGCTTCAGCCAAGCCGATGCGAGCATTCAAAGCCGTTTTGGCGGGAGTGGTCTGGGGCTGACGATCAGCCAACGCTTGGTGCAGATGTTGGGGGGACAGTTGGCACTGGAAAGCCAAGAGGGTGTTGGCTCACGTTTTTGGTTTAGCTTGCCCCTTCAGTGTGTGCTGGCGCCCGATGACGCGATGCCGCCAAAAGAACAAGACCCTGAAAAATCACAGCAGGCCTGGCGCTTTTTGTTGGTGGATGACCACGCTGTGAACCGGCTGCTGGTTCGGCAACTGTTGGTGCGTGAGTGGCCAAAAGCCAAAGTCAGCGAAGTAGAAAACGGTGCTCAGGCGCTGGCGTTGTTGGGACAAGACCCGCCCTTTGACTTGGTGTTGATGGACATGGTGATGCCCATCATGGATGGCATTGAGGCGACACGGGCGATGCGCTTGAGCCCCAATTCTCAAATCCGCAAGATCCCCGTGCTGGGCCTGACCGCCAATGTCAGCACGGCAGAGTTGGCTCTTTTTGAACAAGCCGGACTGGATGGTTTGTTGTTGAAACCCTTTGAATTGAGGCACTTGATGTCGCAAGTGACGCGCTTGATCGGAGCCGATGTGTTGCCGATGCTGTCAACGAAGGTGCAAAAATGAACTTGAAAAAACCAATATTGCCGCATTTTCGTGACCCGAAGATGCTCTATTTGGTCGGGCTGATGGTGTTGTGTTTCTGCGCCATTGCGACCACGGCCATCATCAGCCCTCATACAGGCATTCAAATACAGGGCAGCATTTTTGCTGTGATCTTGTTGGTCTTGTTGACGCGTTTTTTAATGGGCGTGTCACTGGAAGAGACCTTGCGTGTGGGGTCGGTTTTGGCCGCCTTCCACATCACGGGTGAGACGCTGCAAAACAACCATATTTATTCCAGTACGCTGGTTTGGGTGTCGCTGCTGCCGATTACTTATTTTCATATCCATGGCCAACGGGCGGCGCTGCGCTGGACTTTGGTGGCCTTGGGCATCACCGTGTTGGTGGCGGTGTTTGGTTTGTGGCAAGGCACGGCGGCCACAACCACCTTGGGCATTCGGCAAGCGCCCGTATCATTTTCTGAATATTTGTTGGCCTCTCTGGGCATCCTCATTGTTCCGTGGATTTATCGTAAGCGGTATGACGAAACGCTGGACGAAAGCAAGGCCAGACAGCGTGACTTGAAGGCCAAGCAAGTGGAGTTGGAGCACACCCAGCAAATGCAAGAGCAGTTTATTGCTTTGGTAAGCCACGAATTGCGCACGCCCATGAATGCCATTTTGGGCCTGAACAGCGTCTTGCTTGAACGGGTTCACGCCAAGCCTCAGGCCAGCAAGGTGCTGGAGTACACCAAGCAGTCTGCGGGTCATTTGATGACCGTGATCAACGATGTGCTGGACTACTCCCAAATCCACCAAGGCAACATCACGGCACGGGTGGAACGCTTTGCTTTGCACGACACCGTGCGGGCGGCTTTTGAGCTGTTTTTGCCCCAGATTGAGAGTGCGCGCCTGCACTATGCCTGCGAAATTGGCCCTGGCGTCCCCGAATGGGTCGAGACCGATCGGCACCGACTGATGCAGGTGTTGGTCAACTTGCTCGGCAACGCCATCAAATTCACCCACCATGGGCATGTGCGGCTCAAAATCTCGGCACAACAAGGTGGTTTGGAGTTTGCCGTTGAGGACACGGGCATTGGCATCGCGCCCGAAAAGCAGGTGAGGATCTTTGAAGGTTTCAGCCAAGCCGATGCGAGTATCCAGGGGCGCTACGGTGGCAGTGGTTTGGGTTTGACCATCAGTTTGCAGTTGGTGCAAATGCTGGGGGGGCACTTGCAACTTGAGAGTCAAGACGGCACGGGATCGCGTTTTTGGTTCAGTCTGCCATTGAAGTGTGTGCCTGCGCCCGACAAGCCCGAATCTAGGGCCCATGAGCAGGCGGGTCAAGTGCAACGGGCGCTTCGTTTTCTGGTGGCCGACGATCACCCGGTCAACCGGCTGTTGGTTAGGCAAGTGTTGTCCAGGCAATGGCCGCATTCGGCCGTGGTCGAGGCAGAAAATGGTCAAGCGGCCGTGCAAGCCTTGATGCAGGGCCCGGCCTTTGATCTGGTCTTGATGGACATGGTGATGCCCGTGATGGACGGGATAGAGGCGACGCGCAAAATCAAGGCCAGTGAACTGCGCGCTGTCCGGAGCACCCCCGTGCTGGGCTTGACGGCCAATGTCAGCACCACGGATTTGGAGCGGTTCAAGGCGGCCGGGCTGGGTGGTCTTTTGCTCAAGCCCTTTGATGTGGCGCAATTGCGAGCCGAGGTGTTGCGACTGATGGCGGACCGTCTTCAGGAAAAAGCGACACCATGAAAACCCGTTTGATCCTAGCCCTGCCAGCGCATTTACGCGATCCCCGCATGCGTTACACGGGCAGTGTGATCTTGTTGTGTATTTTGGCTGCGCTGATGGGGGCCCTGACCAGTCCTCTGGAGGCCGTTCGCATGCAGTGCGCCATCATGGTGCTGTTCATGGTTCTGATGCTGTTTTTGTTCGTCAAGGGTTTGTCGATGGACAAGACGGTGCACTACGGTTCCATGCTGTGTGTGGTCCACGTCACGGTGCTGACCTGCTTGAGCCAGACCATTTACACCAGTGTGCAAGCATGGCTTTTTTTGTTGTGCGTGAGTCATTTTTATGTTCGGGGTTGGCGCGCGGGTCTCCTTTGGACTTTTGTATCCCTGTTCTCATTGGTGATCTCGGTGGTGTATTTCATGCAGGTCCCCGATGCTGCAGACATCGGTTTTGGCGTGGTCCATGCCGCCACCTCATTTTCAGATTACTTGTTGGTGACCCTGGGCATCATCGTTGTCCCTTGGGCTTACAAAAATCGCTTCGATCAAGCCCTGATCGACAGCGAGCATCGCCAATGCGAACTCTTGCTGCGGCAGAAAGACCTAGAGCGCACCTTGCAAATGCGGGAGCAATTCATCGCTACCGTGAGTCACGAACTGCGCACGCCCATGAACGCCATACTGGGTTTTAACCATTTGTTGCTTGAGCGATTGCAGGGCAAGCCACAGGCACGCAAGGTGCTTGAGTACACCCAGCAGTCGGCAGACCATTTGATGACCGTGATCAACGATGTGTTGGATTATTCGCAGTTCAGTTCGGGCCGCTTGCAAATCCGTTCCGAAACCTTTGAGCTGAGGCAGACGGTCAATGCCGCTTTCGAGATGTTTACCCCCCACATAGAAAACACCACTTTGCGCTACACCTGTGAAATGGACCCCGATGTGCCCGTATGGGTCAGCGCCGATCGCCACCGATTGATGCAAATCCTGGTGAACTTGCTGGGCAACGCCATCAAGTTCACACATCAGGGCGAGGTCTCTTTGCAAATCAGCCCTCATGCTGATGGGGTGGTGTTCCGTGTCAGTGACAGTGGTTTGGGCATGACGCCCGAACAGCAAGAGGGCATATTCGAGCGTTTTCATCAAGCCGACGTGTCAATTCAAAGTCAATATGGCGGCAACGGGTTGGGGCTCGCCATCAGCTACCGACTGACCCATTTGATGGGGGGGCAGTTGGGGGTGCACAGCGCGCTGGGGCAAGGGGCGCAATTTTGGCTGGTTTTGCCGCTCGTGGCGGTGCCCGCCCCACTGGCCAGGGACAGCACGAGGCCCACTGTGCCGGCAGAATCTTTCGGTCAGCAGCGGCGTTTTTTGGTGGTGGACGACCACCCGGTCAACCGTTTGCTGGTGCGCCATGTCCTGCAAAGGCATTGGCCAGAGGCCGAGGTGGTCGAGGTGGAGAACGGCGAAAAAGCACTCCAAGCCTTCGAACAAGGGGTGCCATGGGATCTGGTGCTGATGGACATGGTGATGCCCGTAATGGATGGCATTGAAGCCACCCGTGGCATCAAGGCCAGCCTGCAGGAGTCGGTGCGGCGCACCCCGGTGGTGGGCTTGACCGCGAATGTCAACCCGCAAGACCTGGTCCTTTTTGAGCAAGTCGGGCTGGACGCCTTGCTGCTCAAGCCCTTTGTTGCCGACCATTTGCGCAAAGAGGTGGAGCGATTGTTGAAACTTCGCGATTCAAGCCTTATCCGTTGAAGACCCCTATCGGCCATTGTGTCGCGCCCTTTCCAGCCAAAGAAAAACCCGGTTCAATCAACGGCTAAGCTGTATCAAAATACGTGGCTTGATCGGCATTCAGATCGTCATGGGCCCAGAGAATCAGCTGCAAGCGCATATTCGCCATGCGCTGACCACTGCCGACCCGTCTCACCAGAAAGTTTGTTTTTATGGACTACATCCTCTCTCTTGACCAAGGCACCACCAGTTCGCGGGCCATCGTGTTTGACCGGCAAGGTCAAGTGGTTGGGCTGGCGCAGCGCGAGTTCCGTCAGAGCTTCCCCCAAGCAGGCTGGGTGGAGCACGACGCCCATGAAATCTGGCAGACCCAATACGCGGTGGCCACTGAGGTGATCAAAAAGCTGCACTTATCGCCAAGGCAAATCGCGGCGGTCGGCATGACCAACCAACGTGAGACCGTGGTGCTTTGGGACCGGCGCACGGGGCAACCGGTGGCCCCCGCCATTGTTTGGCAAGACCGACGCACCGCCGAAAAGTGCGCCCGCTTGCAGGCCGAGGGACATGAAGCCTGGGTGCAGCAACGCACCGGCTTGTTGCTCGATGCTTACTTTTCGGCCAGTAAATTGGCTTGGCTGCTCGAGCACGTTCCGGGCGTGCGGGCCCGCGCCGAACGGGGCGAGCTGGCTTTTGGCACGGTCGACAGTTGGTTAATCTGGCAGCTCACGGGAGGCCGTTTGCACGTCACCGATGCCAGCAATGCTTCGCGCACGCAGTTGTTCAATATCCAGACTTTGCGCTGGGACGACGCGTTGTTGGCCTTGTTTGACATTCCGGCCAGTGTGTTGCCGCAAGTGGTGGCCTCTAGCGGGGTGATTGGGCACACCGAGGCCTCGCTTTTTGGTGCGGCGTTGCCCATTGCCGGCATCGCCGGGGACCAACAGGCGGCTACTTTTGGGCAGGCCTGCTGGCGTCCGGGCATGGCCAAAAACACCTATGGCACCGGCTGCTTCATGCTCATGAATACCGGCGACACGGCGGTGCCAAGTCGCTTCAAGTTGCTCAGCACGGTGGCTTGGGTCGGGTCGGTGCCGGGCCATTCGGCACCCTCTGCCCAGCCAATGCTTCAGGCCGCAAACGCCTGTTACGCCTTAGAGGGCTCGGTGTTCATGGGGGGCGCCACGGTTCAGTGGTTGCGCGATGGCTTGCAAATCATCCGCTCTGCCGAAGAGGTAGAGGCACTGGCCAGCCAGGTGACGCACACCGATGATGTCTATTTGGTGCCTGCTTTTGTCGGGCTGGGCGCACCGCACTGGGACAGCCGGGCCCGGGCCAGCTTGCTGGGCATGTCGCGTGGCACTTCGCGCGCGCACATTGCGCGGGCGGCCCTTGAATCTATTGCGCTGCAAGTGGCCGATGTTTTTGGGGCCATGCGGCAAGATTCGGGCATTGCCGTGACCGAGTTGCGGGTGGATGGTGGAGCTTGCCGCAACAATTTGTTGATGCAATTGCAAGCCGATTTGCTGGGGGTGTCCGTGCTGCGTCCGGGGGTTACCGAAACCACCGCGCTGGGTGCAGCCTATCTGGCCGGACTGGCGGTGGGCTTTTGGCAGAGCGCCGACGAGGTGTCGGCGCAATGGCGCATAGAGCGCCAGTTTGATCCCCGCATGGGACAAGACGAACGCCAGGCCAAACTGGCGCGCTGGCACCAAGCCGTGGAGCGCAGCCAGGCTTGGGCGGCGCAATAACCGGTTTACATTGAAAAAATCTTGCCCGGATTCATGATGTTGTGCGGGTCTAGGGCGCGCTTGATGGTGCGCATCATGTCGACCGCGCCCTCGCCGGTTTCGGTGCGCAAAAAGTCCATTTTGTGCAGCCCGATGCCGTGTTCCCCGGTGCATGTGCCGCCCAGGCGCAAGGCGCGGCTGACCAGTTGCTGGTTCAGGGCTTCGGCGGTGGCGCATTCTTGCGGGTTGTTCGGGTCAATCAGGTAACCAAAGTGAAAATTCCCATCGCCCACATGGCCTACTAAAAAGTAAGGCAAACCGCTGGCATCGGTCTCGGTGATTGAGTCCAGCAGGCAGTCGGCCAATTTGCTGATGGGCACGCAGGTGTCGGTGCTGATGGCGCGGCAGCCGGGCTTGCTCTGGATGGCCGCAAAGTAAGCGTTGTGCCTGGCCGTCCAAAGGCGGGTTCGTTCTTCGGGGGTGGTGGCCCATTCGAAGGCGTTGCCGCCAAAATCAGTGGCGATCTCTTGCACGGTTTCGGCCTGCTCTTTGACACCTGCAGGTGAGCCGTGAAACTCCATGAGCAACAGCGCCTCTTCGCGCAGGCCCAACTTGGCATAGGCATTGACCATGCGCACGGTGTTGTGGTCAATCAACTCGACCCGGGCAATGGGCACGCCCAGTTGAATGGTCTGGATGACGGTGCGCACAGCGGCCTCGATGCTGGGAAACGAGCAAATGGCCGCCGAGATGGCCTCGGGCAGTGGGTACAGACGAACGGTGACTTCGGTGATGACCCCCAACGTACCCTCGCTGCCCACCATCAAGCGGGTCAGGTCGTAACCAGCGGAAGACTTTTTGGCTCGGGTGCCGGTGCGGATGATTTCGCCGCTGGCAGTGACCACTTCCATGGCCAATACGTTTTCGCGCATGGTGCCGTAGCGTACGGCGTTGGTGCCGCTGGCGCGGGTCGCGCTCATGCCGCCGATGGTCGCGTCGGCACCCGGGTCGATCGGGAAAAACAAGCCGGTGGACTTGATCTCTTCGTTCAGTTGTTTGCGGGTCACGCCGGGTTGCACGGTCACCGTCAGGTCTTCGGCGTTGATGGTCAACACTTTGTTCATGCGCATCAGGTCGATGCTGATGCCACCTTGCACGGCCAGCAAATGGCCCTCTAGCGAGGAACCCACGCCAAAAGGAATCACCGGCACTTTGTACTGGGCACACAGCGCCACGGCATCGGC
>Ga0315903_10001967_pt1 | contig 30903 bp, 33 predicted proteins | sample LakEriMetagenome_7_FD_203524 | JGI IMG/M metagenome (GOLD analysis project Ga0315903, IMG submission 203524) | Freshwater fungal communities from buoy surface, Lake Erie, Ohio, United States - Buoy 2 MA119 | ecosystem: Environmental > Aquatic > Freshwater > Lake | place: USA: Lake Erie, Ohio...
CACACTTGGTTTCGATATCGATAAAGGCTGTAACGATTTGATCGATCTTGTAATCGATATCATTGGGAAATTCTTCACCAATAAACTGGTAAATGAAATCTGTTTGACCAAAGATAGAGAACCCAGAGATATTAGCATACTGATCTAAAAAATCCCTAGTCTCTGTGATTGTACCGGGCTTGATTGGTTCTACCGCACGGCCATCAAGCGTCTTCCAGTCAGAAGATTTGTGGGTATAGGAATAAAGAGTGGGTCTGTAAGGAATTTCCCTACAGACCCGACTCCCATCTTCCACCCCTCTATAAAGAATCTTGTTGCCGCGAATCTCAACACATGTGTAAAAGTTCATGTATCGATTATACTGGCAGTTGAACACAAATCAAGCATCATCCTTTGACTTTATATAAGCCGAGAATAGAACACAATAGTTCATGATGTCTAGAATTGCGTCCTGATAACCTTCGTTATCGACTACTAGTTTTCCCGCATTTGCAAAGGTACTCAGGCGAGATACCTTATCTGTGATACGGACAAGAAATCCTTGTTCTGTGCTGCAAATACCCATTGCTTCACATCGTTCAAAATTTGCAAATGGTTGTGCTCCGCTATTTCCAGCGTAGTCGTGATTCTTCTTCTTCATGATTTGAAGAGCAGTTTGAGACAGCTCTTCATGATGCTTAAAAAGTTCTTCTCTGTTCATTCGCCTGTGCTCCCGAAGCCACCGCTTCTATCTGTCTTTATACTTGGTCTTTCAGAGATATGATGATAAACAAAATGTTCAGTACGAACAAGTTCCATTTGGGCAACTCGTTCTTGATGACCGATATCATACGAAATATCGCTTGTGTTGACTAGCGGAATCATTAGTTCTTCCACATAGTCGCAGTCGATTACGCCTTCGCAGTTGACCAGAGCCAGACCCTTCTTGATCGCAAGACCAGAGCGAGGATGCATACGCACTGAGAAGTGCTTTGGAATGTCAAGAATTATTCCTGTGGGGACTAGGATTCTTTCCTTGGGTCCAATGCGAATGGAGACTGATTTCTCGTCAGTCTTAATAGTACTTTTATTATTGTACCGATCATAGACTGAGATTTCTTTATTTTGAATGAACGCATAGACATCAACACAGGCCGAATTTGCTGTAGCAAGAGACGGGTTCATGACCGTGGGATGTAACTTAAAAATTCCTAGTGATTCCATAAGAAAATAATAGCAAATATAGAAAAAAAATCAAGCAGAATCATAATTATCATAATCAAATTTTACATTAAACGTACCAAGTAGAGAATTACTATCTGTGTAATTTCTTACGTTGAATGTAAATCCGTGAATCCCCAGAGTATTTCCGGTTGGAATTCCATCTACCCAAGCATCAACTCTTATTGGTAAAGTATTCCCCAAAGGTATTATTCCAAGCGAAGATGTTGCTCCTGCCTGAATGGTTGATGGATTGAATGCATAATCAATTATATTTCCATCCGTCAATTGATTTCTTAGTCTTACATGGAATGTCACATTATTAAATGTGGTTCCTGCGGCCAAACTCTTTGCTGCTAATTCAAAATAAATACTAGCTGGAGATTCTGCATTTCCAACTCGGTAAGGATATACATCAGAGAGAATTGTCTTTGCTCTTTGGCAAGATTGATAAAAGAAATCATTATATAATCCTAGCAAATATGTTTTAGCTGCTGGAGTGCCCCATGTCATTCCAGTTAAACCAAGATGAGGGAACCAGAAAGTATCGTTTGCCACATCAAAAGTTAATCCTAAAATAGTAGAAATGATATTTCTTTTAACTATTGGCGCGGTTGCAGCGTTTGTATAATAAAAATTAGTTGCTGACCAAAGATTTAAACCGTTTCCGCCTAATTGTCGATATTTGTATAAATTTAAATATTGATCAGCTACTGGCATGGCAACAGATCCTTCAGTAGTTGCCCATCCTTCAATGTAAATAAAACTAAAGATCGGTAATATAGATCTTCTTCTAGTTATTCCAGCAGGCAATGTTGTTCCAGATACTCGTTCTGCAACATTTAGATAAGCAGTTCTCCATCTTTCAAAGTTGCTATAGGTTGCGGGAGTTCTTCCACTGGCATTAAATGTATATCCTAAATTTTGATAAAAACTTGTAGCAAGCTTACTGGGAATATATTGATAATATTGAGGTGTCAAATAATCTTGTACAGTATAAGCATCTCTCTGTTGTATAAGAGCATGTTGAGTAAATCTCTCGGCAGCATCATCTAATAGACGTTGTTGTTCATCTGGAAGATTGGCTAAAGAGATTCCATCAATAGTTATATTATTTTTAGCAAAATTACTTAAAAAATAAATGTTGCTAAATGGACCAGAAGGATTTCCAACATCCCACGTTAAACCTCTAGATGCAGTCCATGTATTGCCGAAATTAGCATCAAATGTCCAACCATCTACACCATAAAGATATGATGTTACCTGTGAATAAAGTTCAAATTCCATACCCCATCCATAATGAGATAACTTTATATTAGGTCCATAAAGAGTTTTTAAATTGTTAAATAACTGAATGTATTGATTGGTTGCATATCGGTTAATTGGTCCATTATAAATTCTTGTCAGAGTGTTTCCGGTATATCCCGGATCTAAATCTAAAACATTATCATGAAATTGTGTATCTATAGCTGTAAGGCCACTCAATGATCCCGGTGGATAAGGGACTGAAACACCATTCATAGCGGTGCTGAACCAATTTTCAAAATCAAGCATTATATTTGCGGTAGTACCAAATGAATATGACGTTCCGAAAAATGATGTTGATTTTGAAGTTATATCATTTATTAAAGCATTATTAAATGCGGTGCTTGTTAGTGATGTTTGATCACCGGGTATAATACTTGAATTTGGCCAAATATAAAATTTAAATCCAAGATCATTAAATCTTGTTTTTAATTGATTATCTACAGCCGTATCATTAAAATAATAAGGAAAGCTGTCGGCTAAAGTAAATTTATGCACTCCTTGATTTGGCTGATAAAATGCTGGAGCATATCCACCAGAAGGTCCACCCTTATATACGGTGAAATCAATAAATGGCGACGAAAGAATTTGCCCTTGTTGTGTTTCTTCTGGACTATATGCAAATCTTAATAAAAAACTTTCAACACTTACATCATCTGTTAAAAATGGCCCCGGAACATCTACCGTTGCGTAATTTGATTGATTTGGTAGATTTACTTTAATTCTAGCAGAATATCTAGTAGGAGCTATTCTTACTATTTTATCAAAATCCGAGCCGTATGGATTTAGTATCTCCATTAGCGAGTTACCTCTTTAGTAACTTCAAATGTTCCCTCTAGTAATCTTGTGACATCACCGCTTACGGAATTAGTAAGTTCAAGATCATAAAAATGTCTTCCTACTGGGAAATATCTAGTTACCGTATGAGGAACATTAATGTAAATGCCACCAGTTCTGGTAATTCCCTGAATATCTTGATTAAGATAAATCCCCCCACTGGCTGTAGTTCCAGTTATGACTCCGGGTTCATAATAACCAGTCACTCCCCCATAAGTAAGACCGGAAATAGAAGCATCTAACAAAATTTTAGAATCATAGGCAGATTTTCTAACTTGCATCTGACAAGTAAAATTTTCAAGGTTTATACCTGTGCCCCCAACTCCAGCATACAGATAATCAAATTGGATCTTGAAGGAGGCTCCTTGTTCTGCGATGATGTCATATCTTCCTGCTGGCATATCAATATTTAGTAAATGTTTTGATCAATATTCCCCCACAGAAACTTCTTCAAATACAGATGCGTTTATAGTAATAAACACTCTTCCGCTATCTATTTCTTGCACAATAGCTTTATTTGGGTTTTGTAACAATTCACCGATGTATATAAATCTTTCAGATTCTCTTAGATCATATATTAATACATCTGGATCGTTTGGATCATTTATTTTAACAACACTTAGAGGTCTAGCCATATTAATTTCCTATTAAAATTTCTCTTTCAAGCGGTCTTCTAATTCTACAACCAATGTAATCGCAATATAGAACACTAGCAGATGCGCGAACATCTGTTAATTTTGTTACAATTAAATTTAATCCCATATAATCATTATTAGCACTAGGATAAAATGCGGTGTTTGATGCTGTAGTTGTGACTTCTGTATCTGTCACAGGAACTCCAAAAGTTCTGTTTTTTATTTTATAAGTTATTGAAATTGTTCCAGAAGAATTTCTTTCTACACAAAGATATAATCTATATGATAATCCAGTTTCACCAAATTCATCAACAACTACACCAGTATCGATTCTTTCTCCGGTTCCGTCTTTACGAATAACTAAATTCCATGTGCCATCTCCCGGTAACTGAGCAGAATCTGATTCAAATTCTAAATAAATCCCATCAGTAGGTTCTGCATTTGTAACAGAATTCATAAATCCAAATCTATATGCACCACTTGTAGTGCTTAATAAATCTGGAACTGCTTGAAGAACTATTCCACATTCTGCTTCATATTTTGTAATCAGACCAGATCCCGGTGTTGGAATACCCGGCAAAATATTCGTACTCGTTCCATGTGAAATATATCCGCTATTGTTTGAGGTTGATCCAGTGTTCATGTTAACAACACCATTACAATCTTTTATATCACCAGTAGTGAATCCTAAATAAGCAGCAAATGCAGCAGAAGTAAAAGTAGAGGTTCCGCCGTTTCCAGTTGTACTAGCAAATCCCCCTCCCGAAACACTTAATGCGTTTGAAGCAGCAGCTAGTTGAAGAAAATCTGTAAATAAAATAAAATCTAATTGGTTTGGATTATCATTATTAACAGATCCAACCAATACATTTTCATTTATACTTCGTATACTGTATGCCATATTATGCGAATAATAAAATTTCTCTAGTAACAGGTCTTCTAATCCTACCAGCAATATAATCAACAAAAACTAATCTTGCAGTAGTAGAAGTAGTTGTGATTTTTGAATTTGTTAAAACTATACCCATATAATCACCAGTTGCACTCGGATATCTTGCTGTAGTTGTCGGAGCAGCAGTAGTTTCTTCATTTGTATTGTCGGTTAAATTTTTAATTTTATATGTAGTAAGATAATTTCCAGAAGTATCTCTTTCTACACACAAATATAATCTATATGTTTTCGATGCTGTCACAGCAGTGGTAGTTGCAACTCTGTCTTGAGAGTTATCTTTTCTAAAAACTATATTCCAATTTGTATCTGTCGTAGTACCATCACATAAAAATTCAAAATAAACGCCATCGGCAGGAACAGTATTTGTGGTGCTGCTCATAAATCCAAATCGATAATATCCTCTATTTGTAGTTGGAGAGTTTCCATGAATAGTGCTATCTGTTCGTATAAGAATTTCACATTCATATTTGGTTACTAATCCAGAATCCGGTGTAGGAATGCCCGGAATAATAACGGCAGATGTCGCTAATCCACCATATCCTGTAGAATTGCTAGTACCACCAGTAGATACTGATACGACACCAGAAGCAAATGTTATTCCAAACGCTTCAAAATGAGCGGCAGTATTACTTGTATGTGCCCCACCGTTGCCAGATGGTGCATAAAAAACTGCTCCCTGAGAGGGTACTGCTATTGTTGGATTTGCGTTTTGATGAAAATCAGAAAAGAAAATAGTATCTAATTGATTTGGATTTTCCGATTGAGCACAAGCCGGAAGAACATATTCGTTGATGCTTTGAATACTGTATGCCATATTTTCTCCGTTAGATTACAAACCAATTAGAACCATCACTTACTAAATCAACTGCTTGATATTGTCTAGTCAAATTATAACCAAGAGTTATACCATCGATAGATTGAGATGATGTTGTAAAAACTTTTACTACAGATGAACTTGTATTCTTGACAGAATATCTATTTGTATTTGATGCCGCTGTGGGTAAGGTTAATGTAAGACCCGCCGTGCATATGTAAACGAAATCAGTACCAGCAGTAGATCCCGCATTTGTGTTTGTTGAAATGCTAGTAATATATCTACTTAATCCAGAATATGATATGTCTCCAGTAGCACCGTTAAAAGTTCTTACACCCTGATTGGTTACCGTTACAGTTCCAGTAGCACCGGACACAGAAATTCCAGTACCCCCAATAAGAGATGATACTCCTTCCACAGCTCCAGTCAATCCATTGAATGAAGATACCCCCCCACCAGATCCCGTTGCTGTACTCCACGACAAGGTCGCAGGATTAGATCCATTTGTAGTTAAAACTTGTCCCGGACTTCCAACGGTTGTTGGGAATGTATATGAAGTTGTATTATAATTAAAAGCAATGGCTGAAGTATTATCTTCTACACGAATATAGGTTCCGTTGTTTGCTATATCAGCATCACCAATATAAACTGCATTGCCAGCAGATTGATTAATAATAATTGACGAAGCACCATTACCACTTATAAAATTCTGCGCACCCGGCGAAACAGTTAAGAATCTATTTCCCTTTATTGATGAATAGAAATAACTCGTATCTGCATAAAACTCAACCGTATTTGCAGCAGTAAGACCTTGTGCAAAGTTTTGAGTTACGCTGAAATTATTATTTACATTCGTAAATGCAACATTAGTAATCGCACCAGTATTTCCATTAATGGATGATACACCTTGAACTGCTCCTGTATTGCCATTAAAACTCAAGACACCAGTATTAGTAATGGTAACAGAACCAGTTGCACCAGATACGCTAATACCAGATCCGGCAACAGCAGCTGATACACCTTGAACTGCTCCTGTATTGCCATTAAAACTCAAGACACCAGTATTAGTAATGGTAACAGAACCAGTTGCACCAGATACGCTAATACCAGATCCGGCAACAGCAGCTGATACACCTTGAACTGCTCCTGTATTGCCGTTAAAACTACTTACTACATTTTTAGTAAGTGCAACTATGCCAGTATCATTAGGTAAAGTAATAGTTTGGTTTGCAGATGCATTTGGTCCTGCTCCCTTTATAGTAGTATAATATTGGGAAATTCCATTATCTTGATATAATCTAATTCCTGTAGAATCAGGAAACAAATTAAAAGGATCTATAGTCAATAAATCACTTTTTATGGTATCGGTATCAACATATCCTGCACTAACACCAACACTGAAACTTTGCAAAGCACTAAAGGTCTGTGCCACATTCGTAAATGCAACATTGGTAATTGCACCAGTGCTTCCGTTAATGGACGAAACGCCTTGAACTGCTCCTGTATTGCCATTAAAACTCAAGACACCAGTATTGGTAATAGTAACAGATCCAGTAGCACCGGAAACATTGATACCAGACCCTGCAACAGCTGCCGATACTAAGTTGAGATTTGAAACTGAATCATTAACCCACACCCCGCTACTATATTTAAGTACTTGGCCGTTTGCTGCTGAAGTTATAGTGACATCACTCAAATCGTCAAGGCTAGTTGCGGCAACTCCACCGCCACCGATGTTAGAAAGATTTCTAAAAATTCCAGAGTTGATGAATTTAGCATCAGCGGTGTTATTTAATTGTGTTGCTCCACTCTTAACAATCAAATATCCTGCAAACACACCAAGGCTAGCAGTAGAATCATCTTCAGTAAATTGTTCAAACGGAATGTTTGCTTGTGCAGTTTCTATAGAATTGTATAGTTCTCTTCCATAGTATGATGCAAGAACAGTTGGAACACCGGGTAGGAAAAAAAGTCTCTGAATGGTATATTGACCACCGGGTACTGTATTTAAAGTTCCAGTTCCATCATCATATTTACTAGGATCTATGGATGAATTTGTAACTACTGTAAATTTACCAGAACCATCTCTATAGTATCGATACATCGTGCTGATTGGAGTAGCATTTGTATCTTCTACTACGTTTGGACTGCTGGGATTTGTAGCGTAATTCCTACCAATCAGATATGCAGCACCAGTGCTCTTATTTACTTGTAAATTGGCTCCGTTTGCGCTTATTTCGTGGCCAGAAATTTTGATTGGCCCGAATGCTCTTACAAATGGATCTAGCTGTGAAGGTTGACCGTATGCCACATGGGGAATGGCAACTGCGAAGTTTATGGTTGTGTTGTTTGGATGAATCAATACGCCTAGAGGAATTGAATTATCGAACTGGCTATCCAACCATTTAGTGTTTTGTTGTACTAAATTTCCAGAAGAATTAATCGAAATCCAAGTTTCTTCATCAGAAGTAATACCAGTTACAGTCACTCCAGTAAACGAACTCCATGTTATATAACTTAACGACGGGGTTGGATATGCAGTTAAAGATGCGCCTGCTGTAGAAATAATTCCAACCCCAGCGGAAACATCAAAATAAGCAGAGTTTCCAGCATTTACTTGAAGAAGACCCCCATATAAAAGTCCGGTCTGAAGATTTTCAACAAATCTTTGCCCTGATATTCCCTGTATTAAGTCGGTATCTAAACCGCTATTAATACCATCATTGTAATACGCCCAACCAGTAACCCCACCAGTGTAACCATTAAAACTAGATACACCAACCACATCTCCAGTAAGACCATTAAAGGAAGTCACTGCACTTGTTATACCGCCAGAACTCGTTGTAGATATAACTATAGGACCAGTACCATTGTAATTAGTAAAGCTAATGTTAGTTCCAGCTGAAATACCAAAAATACTTTTGTTGACCCAGCCTACACCATTGTAAATATAATGAATACCTTCGTAGTCGTAGGTAGCTCCAATGCTTGGTGAATTCGGGAAATTTATCGGCATACTTTATTTATCCTCATCCAACTATCCAAATTTGTGAACCTGATTTTGTGACTGAAGTGTAGATTATGCCATCATCAGTATTATACCATCTATCTCCTGCTATAGGGTTTGCTGGAGCAGTAACTCCTTCTGTAAATTTAGGAAGCGTCGATGAAATTGTAATTCCCTGCGCGCCAACAGAAAAAGTTATACCAGAACCAGCAAATAATGAAGGACTTCCTATTAATCCGTTTAAACTTACTAAAATATAATCATCAAGGGTAGCCGCAGAATCTTCTAATGGTCCCCATTCATTCGATATAGAAATTGTTTTAGTAGAAAGATTAGTACCTAACAAGATACCATCACCTTCTCGTATAGTTATTGGTGATAAAGTAATACCATTTATGTTAGTAATACCAGATGGTCCAGTTGGCCCTGTAGGTCCAATAGATCCAGTAACCCCAGTAGCACCTGTTGGCCCCATAGGACCAGTTGAACCATCTGCACCAGTGACTCCGGTAGCACCTGTCGGTCCAATCGGCCCGGTTGAGCCATCTGCACCAGTGACTCCGGTAGCACCAGTGGGTCCAATGTCCCCAGTAGCACCGACATTACCCGTAGCTCCCGCTGGGCCAGTGGGTCCTGTAGGGCCAGTTATACCAGTTCCTGATCCAGAGCTAGTTCCAGTTACTATAACAGTTCTACCCTGTCTAGTAAGATCAATGGAACCTCTAAAATCCAAATAATCAACACCCGTCTTTACAAGTATTGACCCATTTTCTTTAACACCAAGACCGCTACCACCGCTAGCAAGAAGTGGATCTACAGCAATCTTAGTAATTTTATCATCTAAGAATTTAGTATCAAAACTTATGTTTGCTGACTTTTTATCATAGACTAAAGGGAAACTGGCAGAAACGACACCGGGATCTCCCTTATCGCCCTTCTCCCCGGGAAGACCATCTTGGCCCATCGGACCCTCTGGACCTTCTGGACCCTGTTCTCCGGGTTCTCCACGCTCTCCCTTTGGTCCTTGTGAACCCATTAGGCCTCTTGGTCCGGGTAATCCATGATCGCCTCTATCGCCCTTGGGGCCTTGGGGACCTATTGGACCTCTTTCTCCTTGTGGGCCGTCAAGACCCGGCTCTCCAGCCTCTCCTTGGTTGCCTTTGGGGCCTTGTGGGCCTATCGGGCCTAACTCCCCGGCAATTCCTTGGTCGCCTTTATCACCCTTATCGCCCTTCGGGCCTTGTGGGCCTATTGGGCCTCTAGGACCAATTGGACCTTCAATGCCCTGCGGACCCTGTTCTCCAACCTCACCGCGTTCTCCCTGCTCTCCCTTGGCCCCAACAGGCCCAAGTTCTCCTCGGATCCCGACATCACCCCTCGGCCCCTGTGGTCCTATTGGGCCTTCGCGGCCTTCTATTACTTGTTTCTTTTTTATTTCATTAACAATTGTTTTTTCAACAACTATAATTTGAGGTTCAGGTGTTTTTTCCTCTAAAATTGTAAATAATGAGGCAATTTTTGAGTAATTTCCTGAAAATAGGACAGTTTTACCCTTTTCATCAACTAGATGTAATTCGGTAAGACCATCGCCTATTTCTACAGATTTATCACTCTTATTTTTAGGATTGACTGTAAATTTAGTACCAGTTTTAAACTCAGAAACATCTTCTCTCAATAAAAGAACATCTTGCTGGGATAAGCCAGCAAGATTTATTTTGTGTTCTTTTTTGAAGATATCTGAGAATTTCATGTCACCTTCTTAACTTCTGCATCCTTTTCATCTTTTTCTGCTGCTTCTTTTCAAGTTTTGCCTTTTCTTTCTCTACCTCAACATTCATCTGTTGCTGAGTATGGAGTTTTTCTAGCAAATCTTTATAGGTTAAGAAGTTCTTCGTGACTCTGTCGGTTTGATCTTGCGGCAACCTTTTCTCTTGGAGCAACACGCGACTGGCTTCGAAACCAATGTGGGGCTTACCCGCATACCAAGCAGTTGACGAAATTTCGTCCAGAATACCCCACTTGTAAATGCCGTGATCAACGAAAAGAAGGTCTTCTTGAGGGTATGGAATTTGTGATGCCATTTGTGCATAGATAAATCCTGTTCTTGGTCTATTATGTAGGCGATTTAACCTAGCGAGTTGATACAATGGCTCTGCTCTTGTCGGACGAGATTCATATGCATCAAGGAATGCATCATAAATTTCTGGCCATGGCTTTGCCTGTAGAATCTTGCATATTGCAGCTCGGTAAAGAGAGAAGAATACTTCTTCACCCCAATCACCCATCTTGGAACGCTTTAGGTAAGCGTCTTCAGCCTTTCCCCATTGCTGCGAATCGAAGTAGCTTTGTCCAAGGTAGAACATATATCGAACATTCGTTGGTTCTTCTTCCAGAGCCTTGACAAGGGTTTCTGCGTCCTTGGAATACTTTTCGACAAGAGTTTTGTTTGCGTTTCTTTCGAATCCAGCAGTTCTGGCGGTGACATGATAATTGCCTTGAATTTTTTCAACAGCATAAGGCTTCTTATCAGTATCTGGATATTCATGAAGAACTCCAACATATCTCCAAAGAAGTTCATTCTTGAAGATTTGAGTTCTCCACCAAGTGAAGTCATCTCTCTTAAATGTAAGAGCATAAGCAGCAGCATTCATGGTAGGGGGATACTTGAAATCACCTTCAAGGTAATCGTCAGCATCAATCACCCAGACGTAATCAGCTTTACCATCGCAGTTTCTGAATGCCTCAGTTCTAGATCCGACGCGGCCAGCATGGTCACCGAACCCCTTCCAATCTGACTGGTAAATCTCTCCGGGGATTCCTTTTTCGGCAAAGAACTTACGAATAATATCCTGAGTACCGTCTGTAGATCCAGTATCGGTGATGTCGTAACGATCAATGTACTTAGACATTGATTCAAGACATTGAAGAATCACTGCTGATTCATTTTTAACGATCATGCATAATGTTATTGTAGGGTTCATAATTTTATTATACCAATTAATTTAAATATTGACAAGATTCCTTCTAATAGATTCTTGAATGATCCAATCCTTCACATCAATCTTAGGAGACCATCCAAGCGATCTAAGATATGTAGCGTCGGCTAAAGTGACTCTAGCTTCCCCGATTCTAGGATCAAGATATTTTGTCTTACCGCCAATCATCTGTGCTATCTCATTTACAGAATAATTGATTCCAGTACCGACATTGGCAACTTGTCCATTCTTTTCTATATCAGAATTTGCAATTAGAATATTTGCATCGACTACATCAGAAACATTGACAAAATCTCTTCTTTGTTCTCCATCACCAACAATGGTTAGTTCTTGTCCGTTTTGTTTTTGGCGCATAAATACCCCAATTACAGGTGAATACTGACCTTTAATTGGTTGTCTATTGCCATAGACATTAAAGTATCTAAAACAAAAAGTATTAACCCCATATAATTTACTATACATTCTACAAATATCTTCTCCGTGCAATTTACTCAAGGAATAAGCATTGAGACAATCCGATTCCATTGATTCGTGCATCGGAGCTTTGTTTTTTAATCCATAAATGGATGATGTAGATGAAAATATGACTTGCTTGACTCTTTCTTTTCTAGCTAGTTCAAGAACTGTGGAAAGACCCATTATATTCGATTCAAATGCCCGAAGAGGATCTTCGATACAATTTTGAATTCTAGCTTCAGCTGCTATGTGAAAAATTGTATCAACATTTTGATACATCTTTCTCGTCATCGTATAATCAGTTGCATTAAAATGATTATATGAAGCTTTTTCATTGAAATAAAATTCTTCATGTGCATCAGAAGAAAGATTATCAATGACATTTACTTCGTGTCCTTGTTCGATTAGTTTATCGACAAGATTAGATCCGATAAAACCACAGCCACCCGTTACAAGATATTTCATAAATCAGTTAAATTTTCTAGATTTTTAATATTCAAGAAAACAATGCCATTATCAATATATTCTTTATTATTATTTTTAATAGATTCGAAGAAATTCCAAGCTAATACTATTACAACTTTAGATTTATTAGATTTAAAATATTCACGATTTTGAATTTGAATATTTACGCCGGGAATAAACTTTAAATTCTTTAATGCATTATCATCGATAGTATAATCAAAATAATCTTTGCCTATATTAAAATAATTTAAAGCCGTTGTTGCTTTTGCTGGTGAACCATAAGCACAAATACTTCCATATTTTGACTTCAACATTTTTATGTTTGAAATAACATTATTTTTAATAGTTTCTATTTTTTTCGCAAAAATAGCGTATGTCTGAAAATTTGTTAAACCAAATATTTTTTCTGCATCAATAAAATCATGGACGCTTGCATCAATAGTTTTCGGATTCTTAGCGATGTAAACCCGAATCGATCCACCATGAGTATTAATGTGATTTACTTTATAAACAACATATCCCAAATTATTAAAGAAATTATTTAAAGAAATAACACTCCAATAATTATAATGTTCGTGATAAATGTTATCAAAGGTAACATCGTTCAATGTATCCTTTAAATACTGCACTTCAATTACAAATGTACCATCGTCATCTAAAACTTTAAAAACATTATTTGCTATTTCCGCTAGTTTATCAGAATGAGCAAACATATTAGAGGCAGTAATAAGTTTTGCCTTACCTATAGACAACAAAGACTCTACGGCCTCGTCATCAAAATACTTATTTAAAGTACGAATGCCGTTTGTATTTGCAATTTCTGCGACATTCTTGGCTGGTTCTATTCCTATAACTGGAATTCCATTTTCGGCCAAAGGCTTTAAAGCTATACCATCATTACTTCCTATATCAACCACTAAAGTAGATGAATTTAGATTAAATTCATCAATATATTCTCTAGCCGCATCTTCGAAATGTTTTCTAAAAATTGGAGAAGTTGATGAAACATAAAGATAATTATCAAACATTTTTTCTGGTGGTACAGACACTGAAAGCTGACAATTATGGCATTTAGGGCAATAATTCATTTCAAGGGGATATTTGTCTTCTTTAGCATCAATCGAATCTTTCAGATTATTTGCTAATGGAGATTCTCCCAAAGAAATAACTCGTTCAAGATGTTTATTGCCACAGCATCTACATGTTATTTTGTATGAAGATAATAACTTAATTCTCATTTCTTCATCGACAAGAATATAGGGAATAGTATGCGATATGCCGTAATTTGCATGTTCTCTTTCACCACGAACCAGATTTAAAAATATAGAATCCTCCGTAAAGATCATGGCGTGAGCTACATTCGGTTTAATAATTGCTATATCACCCTCATTTATAACACGGGTTTCTATAGGTGCATCCGGAATTGACAAATCTTTAATAACGCTAATATATTGACCCTTTACCAACAGACATTTCTGCTCTTGTATTGGGTGATAATGATTAGCGCGGACCGTGCCTTTCTTTGATTCGATATATCCGATAAGATTAATAGGCTCAGTCAGTTCATAATTCAAAATCTTTCCCCGAGCATCGATAAACTCCTTTCCACCACGATCAATATATTCAAGAGCAGGATTTATATCCTTCTTAGACCAATTGCAAATCATTTCTTTTAAACATTCCTTTAAAGAATATCTAAAAGTAAATCCTGTGGCTAGTAGTTTAGCATTTGATATTGTATATCCCAAATTTGGAATTTCATCATTAGTTTCTACTATTTGCAGAGATGGATTGATTTCTTTACAAAGTTCTGCAACTTGTTTTACAGTTGTAGTTTCTTTTGCGAGATGGAAAATTTCTCTGCTTATTGTATTATTTTCCGCCATATACTTCATACAACGAACCACATCTTGTAATGGAACTAAGCTTTTTACTTGTACGCCACCAGAAAAAAGCTTAATAGTCCCATTTTGGGATGCAATCTTAGAAAATAGATTTGGCATTATTCCTAGACGCATTGTATCGGTTGAATATCCATATACTGATGCAAGACGAAGAATAACGTAGTTTAGATCAGAATTTTTAAAATCCTCTTCTGACTGTACTTTTCCAGCGGCATAAGTTAATACTGGGCATGGAGGCTCTGTTTCTAATATATCAAGTTTAGTCTCAGCAAACCCCTCATAAACTACATGGGTTGATGGGAAAACAATTTTACAATTCTTAGAAACGCTGTTTATAACATTTCTTGTACCTTCCACAGCAGTTTTCGTGATAAGACTATCCTTTTCTGGATCTGATTCGGTTTTTACATAAGCTACATCAGTAATTCCAGCAAGATGAAATACAACATCTGCATCAGCTAGATGCGATTGTAGATTATCTTTATCTAAGATTGAGACTTGATGGAAATCAATTCCCCAATCTCTAAGTTGTTTAACTCTTTCAGAAACAAATCTAGTGTCAAGAATAACAATATTTTTGAATCTAGCCTCTCCTGAATATAGTTTACATAGTTCAGTTCCGATATATCCAAGACCGCCAGTTATTACAATTTTTTGTCTATAATTCATTTTTATATTATAAAAATTATTCGCAATTAGTCAATATTAAATCAAGCACAATATTTTACATTAAAAAGCGGCATATGCGCTTTACCATCACCATTAAAATGAATAAAATAAGGAATATTATTTGTTTCCTTGTACGTCAATTGTTTTGTAGTTGGATTTATGGAAAAATCAATTTCAGGTTCTAACAAAAATGTATTGATGAAAATTTTTGCATCAGTATCAATTTTTACTGAAAAATAAGGATCGCTAAAAGAATTATAATATATTGTTTCCATGAAACCTTGGTCTGTGTATCTTCTCCAATTCATATGATTTTGTACAGAAAGAGGACTTTCAAACAATTCAATCATATATTCTCTATATCCAATCCAACATCCTGCACATGGAAATTTTAATCTTGTATTGGATTTTGAAGCTAAAAATGATTCATATTGTTTGAATGGAAAACAATTTGCCTCTGCCGATATTAATAATTTACAATTATGTGATTTGAATTCTTCTTCAACATCTGAAAGAGGTTTATTAACTAAAACATCAAATGCATCCACTAAAATGACAATTTCATCATTTATCTTTTTTAATGTTTCACATGCATGAAACATTTTAGTATGATAAAAATCTGTATTTACAGAACCATCTGTATATAAAATAAGATTATCGGCGTATTCAGGTGAATACTTTTTAAGACTGTCTATTAATGGATTTGCAAAAGCTCTGTTATGTGTAAAACACGGAGAAATAATTTTCATAAAATACTTTCATTTAATATAAAAAGATCGTCATTACCAGAAATTTTTTCAAAATACTTATATCCCTTTGCAGTCAAAAAATCCAAAGTATATTGTTGATATTTGGGATTATTTGCGGTTTCGATCAATATGTATGAGGGCTTTATCTTATCAAAATTTAATCCAGTTAATGCTGCTACTTCGTAGCCTTCTAGATCTAAAGATAAAAAATCTACTTGTTCAATATTGTTCGTATCAAATATAGATTCTAATGTAAAGGCTGGTACTTCTACTGAACCTTCAGCTATTTTTCCGTATACTTCTTGTCTTTGGTGTTCTGAAAAGTACTCTGGTATATCAAATATTGAACACATCAAACTATTTCTATCGTTTCGTAAAAAATTACCACTAATAGTAGAGCCTTTATAATCACTAGAAACTAGCGCACCGTGTAGTGATTTTACTTTTCTATTGTGGCAGCATTCTTTGTATTTTATTGGATTTGGTTCAACTAAAATACCATCCCATCCATTCAATTCCAAAAACAAAGTGTTGCTTTCATCAACGCCATTATTGGCTCCTGCTTCGAAAAAGAATCCCGGACTTATTTTTTTAAATATGTTTTGTAACTTTTGCATCAATCTTATCTTTATAAAAATTCACAACTTCATGTATTACGTCATCAACGTATTTAGTTGGCTTCCACCCGAGTTCAGATTTAATTTTTTCACTATTTGGGATTTTTTCAGGAGCTTCAGCAAACAAAGCACCATGAAGATCTTTTGGATCAACATGTACAATTTTTGAATTGCTGTTTGTGAATTCTTTTACTCTTTCTGCAAGATAAAGAATAGTTTGTTCGTTGAGTTCATTTCCAATATTCCATTCCTGATTCCATTTGCTTTCGGGTGCTATTGATGTCAAATAAATGCCATTAACAATATCTTTAACCCATGTAAAAGCGCGCAACTGTTGACCTGAATAATACACAGTAATATCTTGATTCTTTAGTGCTTGATCCACAAATCTAGGAAGCACAAATCCACCATCTGGTAACTGATATTTTCCTGTTACATTGAATGGTCTAATAATTTGATATTTAAAAGAACTATTGATCTTGGCATGATTAGAGAGAACAATCTCTGACAACAATTTTGCCATAGCATATTCATTTCTAACAGTAAAGTCTCCACGAAGTACTTTGTCATCTTTTTCTTGGAGGTAGCTTTTATGATCTCTATAGCCATATATTTCAGAAGTAGAGACAAAAAGTAAAGGACATTTATTATAATTTGCTCCCTGTATAACTGAATATATGTCATCTAAAATTATTCGGGCCATTGTTCCACTATGCTTTAGTACACCCAGTGGTCCTACGGGGGATGCCAAGTGTAGAATGAGATCAAATTTTGGAAGAGTTTTCCAATCAGCCTTTGTAATATCTTGGATTATTAGTTTAACGTTTTCTGTTAATGGGTGGTTTGTTTCAATTGCATTAGAGGAAAGATTATCAATAACGGTTATTTCCCAACCTTCATTTTTCCATTTTTCAATTGAATGTGCACCGATGAAACCGAGACCACCAGTTATTAAAATATTTTTGGTATTATTCATAGTTTAATGTTTTCAAAAAACAAACCTCTGTTATAAAAATGATTATCATTATATAGTGGATTGTAAGATAATGCGTCTTCGTATGCCTTATTTTTTAATATTTCTGTATCATCTTTTAAAAATTTAAATCCATATTGTTTAAATTTTTCAATCCAATATTTTTCATCTTGGCAATTTACATGGTGGTGGCCAGATTGTCCTTTATTTGCGTAAGTAACAGCACAATATTTTGCTTTCATAAAAACAGAAAAATAATTGTCCATATATTTTTCTTCTACATGCTCTAAAAATTCTGAAGACCAGCAGAGATCATAGATTTCATCTAATGAATATTTTCCTTTTGTAAAATCATGGAGTACAATATTATCTGAAAAAGAACTATTATTTTTAACATATTCTGATCCATCTATTCCAACTACTTTTTTAGAATATTTTAAAAATTCTTTTATAGCATATCCCATTCCACAACCAACATCAATTACCTTTTCAATTTTATATGTTTCACACAAATGTTTCCATAAATTTGGTGTAAAAGTAGCTGGATCACTTTCTATTAAAAATCCACCTAAATGCGATTCATCTACCATAGTCAAATTATCAGTTATTTTTATCATTTTCATAGTTTTTTATTATCTTTCTGTTTTTAAAATATTGCGATCCTGCAAATCCACCATTTGGTTTATCATATCCTAAATTTAATATAGATTTATTCCAAGCCATCCATGAATTTTTTATTTCTTCTTTTGAATCTCCAATAAATAGATCCCAATGTTGATATTTTTCTTCTGGTAAATTTACATAAACTATATTTGAATCAAAATAATATTTTAATTTTAAATGTTCTTCTCTGCATTGTCCTGCTGGATGATTTAAGGGTGATCTCCAGCTATAATCATATTCAGCTTCGCAACTTTCATAAAGAGCTATATCGTTTATTTGCAGTCTCCAAACCCAATCTCTATCTTCCCATCCCTGAATAAATCTTTCATCCCACCAACCAATTTGTCTTATTAATTCTTTTGAAAATCCCATAAAACCAACACCATAAAACAAAACACATCCAAATCCATTTTCCAAAAGATGAATCATTTTTTCTATTTCTTGTGGTTTTGGGGAGCATCTGTCATTTATTAAAATGACCCATTCAGTGGGAGAAGTAACAACAGAATGATTTATTAATTGTGAATATGTGGGATACATTTTTGGATACCGATCTATTCGGTTATTCCAATGTACTTTATAAGTAGATTCAAGGGGCTTTAGATCTTTGATTTGATTGTCAACCAATTCTCTATTGCATCCACAATGTAAGCAAATTGTGAATTCATTAATATTTAATTTCGCCATTAATATATTTCTCCAATACACTTAAGACAAATTTAGCTCTAGCAACGCATGTAGCGTTGTTTACTAACCACACTCGTTGTTCGTTCAACTTATTTATATAAGCATCAGTGGGTTTATTATTAACTACCAAAGTTGACATAATTTGATTTAACTCTTCTTTTGTAGAGTACGAAATAGCTGGACAATCTCCGGGAGAACAATATCTTGGTTTTAAATAATGATCTCTAAACAACAAAACTGATCCAGCTGCTATAATTTCATAATTTCTCATTGCGTCCCACCCTCCGCGTCTACATGATAAACCAAACCAAGATTTTGCCATATCTTCATAGTAAGCTTCTTCGTCAGTAAAAATATGATGCGCTCTATTAAATTCGTTTGGAATTTCAAAATTAGCCATTCGCGGATATGCTTTTTGATATAATTGACACTTTTTGCTTAAATCAATAGGCATTATTCTACTTTCTGGTAAACCGACTCCAGTGGGATAAACATGCGGCTCTTCTAATATTAATTGTTCTTTAAATGAAGGTTTAGCTTGATTGCCAATCAAAACCTCATTATTATATTTGATATAATTTCCTGCTGTTGCATGGCCATATAAATCGTGGCCATCAATATAAAATTTTAATTTACATTTTTTTTCCAATTCTGGAATATCTTGCATTCCCCATGCAAATGCAGTTCCATACAAAATAACATCAAAAGTTTGATTTGTTAAATCTCTACAGTGGTCGGGTATTTCTTCCATTGGTTCGTGGTATAGCGAGAATCCACGACCATGCAATGAACTTTTTGGAACTGAGGTAAAATCATGGTATAATATTTTCTTTCTTGGGTATTCTACACAGTTTTCTTTAAGTAATTTACGCAGTCCAAGAAGGATTAAATTTTCCATATAATCCCCTTGAGCGCGATCCACTTGATGTAGATTTTTATTTTCATCAGTTGTAATATAAAGAATTTTCATACATTTCTCCACTGCTGTCCACCAGCAAAATGTCTTATTATAGTATCTGCTTTCTTAGATTTAGTAATATTGTATTGCATAAGAGCTGGATCTGTTATTTCAGCTTCTTCTTCTAAAAGAGTAGTATTCCATTCTGGCCCTAATACTTGTACGTTCGCGTGCAATTCCTCTATAGAATACTTGGTATTATCTGTTTTATTCTGATGCCAGCCATAATTAGGCAGATCTAAAAACGGTATCCAGCTGTGCGGAATTATACCACAAAGAGTATAAAAGGCGGCTTGTTCTCTAAAAGCTTGCCAATGTGGTTCATATCTGCACTTTTGCCACAAAGACTCGTCTAAAATATTATTTACTAAATTTATAGACCAATCATTAATTTTCATTTTATACGACCCCATACAAAATGAATTACCATTATCAATACACACTGAGAACGATTTATCGCAGGGATAATCCTTATCGAACTTATCAATTCTCATATCTGCATCTAGATGTAACAATTCATCTCCTACAGATAGAGTACCATCATTAATCATATCTCTTACTAGTGTAAACTTCCACCAAGTTGGATTATTTCGAAATAAGTCTCCACCTTTAGATACGATATATTCATATCCATGGATATCAGCAAATTTTTTATTGAGGGGCGAAAAGAAATTTTCAAAAAATGCTTGTCTAGAATCTTTATAGTTAGCAATAACAAATAATATTTTTTTCATAATTAATCCAAAATATAATATTCCTTAGATGGTTCATTATAATAAGCACAGTATGTAGGTTCATCTAAATGGGTGGGAGAAATTAAGAATATAATATTCAAATGATTTTTATAATTACTTAAATTTGAATCTCCCGATCTAATATCACTTTTATGATTATGTGTAACTTTGATGCTTAAGCATGGATTTTTGACTTTATATCCTATATGCTTTGCTTTACATGCTAAAGCATTATCGCATCCGGGGAATCCCAGATAAAAATCACAATCATACAATTTACAATCACCCTTCCAAATCCATACATCTTGTGATGCTTTGAATTTGGAATCGTCAATCCTAGAATCACTGAATAAATTTCCGTCTAATTCGTGCCTAGTTATACAATAAAAATCATTAGAATCCATATTCTTAGCTAACAATATAGACTCATTAAATAAAATGTCACTATTAGACAAAATATTTACATAGTTATTTTGTGGAAATGCATTTACATAATCAAACAAATATTGAAATGTAGGTCTTAAAGTTATATTGGTTAAAGTGACATTACGTTGTATTTTAATATCTAATTTTGAAGTCTGTTCAGTAAATATCAATATTTCATCAAATAAATTTGACTCAATATTAAAATTTATAGAATCTAAAACTTCTTTATCTCTGATTTCATTGCCAGATAGCCACAGATAATTTATTAGTCTTAATTTCATATTATGCGATCTTTAATATTTTTACAAACACCATCCAATGAGAAATAATTATTGTAAATGACTTTAATTTTATTAAGCATTGAATTATATTGTTCATCAGAAATATTTTTTAATATAGAAGGCAAATTATTGAGTTCTGCGTGTTTTACAATAACGCAAAATTCATTCCAATCTAATTCGTCTGACCAAGGTAAATAAAAATCATCACTAATATAAACCGGAATTGAATTAAGTTGCATACATTCATATAATCTAAAACTAGTATTTCCATATCCTCTTGGACAAAGAGTAAATTTACTTCTATTAGAAATATTCAAAAATTCATCCATTTTATTTTTACTTATTGAAGGGGACCATGCTTGTCCTGAAAAATAGAAATCTTTTTGAGACTTGCATATCTCATATAAACTATATCTAATTGGATGAGTTATTGATCCAACAAAGGAAGCAAAAATATCTTTTTCCAAAACAGGCTGTTTGGGCAAAGCTGAACAAACAGCTGGTATAGGAATTGGATTTTTAATATATGGGTTATCAATCCGAGACCTAGAAAGAGAAAAAATTAAAGTATCATCTGGCAATCTATGTCTTGGAGCATCATCATGCTGACAAATAGTAAAATATCTTCTATTATTATCCAGATTATTTAAAAACGCTTGAATTCCCTGATCTTTATTTTCGCAATACAAAGTTGTCCAACTTATAGCGATATAATCTCTACGCAATTCATCTGATTTATTAAATACCCACTTATAGAAATAATCTTCAATATAATCACCAGTATGGTAAGGTGGGTAGGTTGGGTAAGTTGGATTTGGTCTTAAATTATCATTTGTAAATATCATACAAACCAAGCTCCGCACTGTTTAAGGCGATTGATCTTGTTTTCTAGACCAACAATATAATTGCAATGCAACATTACTGCCTTCTCAATTGTAGTGCCTTTTGCATCGTAAAAATATCCACCATTTGGAAATAAATTCAAATCAAAAAATTTAATATTTGATTTTATATTGCCATTTGAGTTTACTAGATTATTACATACCAATTGATCATCTTCGATATTCTGTGCTCCTAGAATATCGAGCATTTCATCAGAAATCGGAGAATCAGGAAAAAACATCAATCCAGTGCAAATACATGCGGCTGGATAATCTATCTGAAATGTAGGTAATGTAATAGTTTTAAGAATTTCTTCTGGATTTTTTAAAAAAACAACATCCGAATCCAACCACATCAATGATTTATTTGTACTAAAATATTTTTTAAGCAATGTCCATTTATGTTTTACTAAAGCTCTAAACTTTGAATTAGGATCCCATGTCCAATTGTGGTAGGTTTCTTCGGGTACATCTTCGAATAATTCTACCTCGTATCCTTGTTGGCTATAATAATCAAATATTGCTCTGTCGAAGGCAACAATTAAAAATTGATCTTTAGATATACCAACAGAGTTTGCGCTGTACAACATATTATCGCAAATAGACTTGCATCCACTATTTAAATATGTCAAATATTTCATAGCGATAATATTTCTTTTATACGTTTGTCAAAAACAACTTTATCCTTCATATACATTTGAGTATTTTCATTTCTAGCATGTAATTCATCCCATGGATGACTTGTCCATTCATGCTTAATAATACATGTAGGTGATACGGCTAGCTTATTAAGCTTTTTAAAGTATATCGTTTGCTCAGTATCTGCATATAAAGATGCGTAGTCTGGATGGTAAATATATCCTAGATCTGCATAATTTTTCCATCCCATAACACACAATGTCATTAAATCATCAGATCTTAATCCGTCATTAAATTTTATTGCTCCGTCAAATGATGGAAAATATAATTCAAATTCTTTAAAAATAATATCATCATATCCCTTTATCTGGGGAATCATATCATCGGATGCTAATAAGAGAACATCAGCATTCTCATCATTTAAATCAGCATTCACTGCTTGAATTTTTGATTTATTATCAGAATAATTATACTTTTTATTTGATGGATGCTTGTCCAACCATTCCCTCATTTCGGGGTTATTCATTGTAGGATCATCATTATCCATAGAAATAACAAATTTAACATCATGATTTCCAGAGAGATAATCATAATATTGCTGATATACTCTTTTAAATTTTTCTGGTCTATTTCTTGTTGGAAATTTAATTAAAAGTTTGCCCATTATTTAGCCCAATACGAATATTCGTTTATTACTGGATCGTCAGTAATAATCATATCAAATCTATTAAAAATTTCAATAAGATTTTCTTTAGCAAAACCTACAGCTTCATTGCTAAGAATAATAGCCAATTCAAAATTATGTTTATTCTTTTTTATATTGAAAACTGCATCGCCAATTTCATTATCCACATAGATGAAGATTGGTTTTTTGATGTCGTACTTGGCAAGACCTTCATAAAGCATATTTCTTGCTTTATCATACAAATCATAATCATTAACAATATTCATTATTTCTTTCCAATATGGTACTTAGGAACTAGATTCCAATCACCCTTCTCCTTAAAGGGAATGATCTTGAGCTTATTCAGCGGAAGCTGAGGCTCTTTATATCTATTCTCATCTACTGGATCTACTAGACCCCATTCAACAAGAAGCTTCACTATAGTGTTTCTTCTTGCCAAATCAGTTTCATCCATATCACTATCCAGACCGTCTAAAACAAACAATTCTTTAAAATGCATTATAGCATATCTGCCCTTCTTGTGCAAGATATGGCAAGACTGATATAGTTTTTTGTTTGGATTAGAAGATACGCCAATTCTCGTTAAAGTCTCTCGGACTTTCAAGAAAGCGTCTTTATCTTTTAATGTAATTTCAACACCTAAACCATCAAATATGTCATTATTATCCATAAAAACTCCATAATACCAATTTATTTAGGTTTTTTGGAGTTTTTCGTATTCGGTTTGTATATGTGTTTTTTGGTCTTGGGAAAGAAGTCCGATGATTTCTAGTGCTTTTACCTTGGAGCATCCATAATAAAAGCACACGGCTTCTAGACAGTCATTCTCGACCTTCTTGGCCCATTTGCTGAATCTACGCTTCTTGCGAACAGCGTTTCTTAAGTAATCGTACTGAAGTCGTTTATTCAGATGGGGATACAGATTCATCTGATTAGCATAGGCGATAGTATCGATAAAGTAAGATAATGATCTATTTACCACAAATGGAACATAGTCCTTATCGTTGTCGGCAAGGGCATCTTCCTTCGTGTAATTGATACTTTCTAATACCTTGGATAGGTTCATTTCTTCCTAAACTCACATTGCATCATGATTTCTACCAAGAATGCAGTCATATTGATCTCTTGATCTGCGACGAATGCTGCCTTATATTGATATTCTGCAATAATCATGACTGCTTGTGGAATACTGGCTGGCTGTAGCATATCAGTCAGATTGTCATAAATCCTTCGGAAAATATCTGTGTTGTTATTCTCAAGATTATTGACGACCCATTTACGAACCTCAGCAAAATTCTTACTGGACATGTATCCAGCCAGCTTCTTGAGGTCAATTTCCTTACATTGGCTCAAAATACCAATGTCAATCATGCCAGAGACAGAATATCTCTGAAGCTCATTGATTATACGCCTAAAGTCAGGAAAATGACTATTTACTAGAGTAGCAAGAGCACTGTCGTTATACGATACCTTTTCAGTATCAAGAATATGTTTCACCCGCTTGAACATATTAGTCGCAAGCGTAGATCTTTCCTCATAGGGAATCACAAATGAGATATGAGTGCATCGGGAATGCAGAGGATCAATAATGCGACTCGGCCAATTGCAAGTCATAATGAATCTACAATTGGAGGAAAACTCCTCAATAGCCCCGCGCAAAGCGGGTTGAATGCTATTTGCATTACTATAATCAAACTCGTCAAGAATCACTACCTTCTTTGCGCTTGTCAGCGATACAGTGCTAGCAAATCCACGAATCTTTGTACGAAGAGTATCAATATTTCCGTCTTCAGAGCAGTTGATCAGAATGTAATCACATCCGAGATCCTTGCAAAGAGCCTTAGCAACCGTAGTCTTACCGCATCCGGCTGGACCAGATAGCATAAGATTCTGGGGTTCTCCTTGCTTTACCATGCTACTGAATGTACTTGCATTCTCCTTAGAAAGAATGCATTCAGAAATGGATGATGGGCGGTATTTTTCCGCCCATACAAAGTGATCAATGTTCATTTACTTACTTTCCGTAGTTGGAAGACGGTTCCATTGCAACCCAATATGAAATTGGAGTATTGTTGCAGATAAACTTAGACACAATATTCTCCGAGAACTGTGCCTTATAAGCTCCCGGAATAAACTTCAGATTCTCAATCTTGAAGTGGAACTCAAACTCATCAGTCTCAAGTTCACCATCGTATGGGAACTCTACGCTATAGGTGTTTGTAGTGCTGTCCTTAGAATCGAACATCTCACCCATAATACTACCACTGTCGCAGAAGATCTTGAGATCCTGAATCTGTAGAATGGATGCTGCCTTTTGTAGTTCAGTTAACTTGCGCTCCGAGAACTCAAGTTCAAGAACAATGCGAGGCATGACAAGATTCTTCGTCGGATACGAAGTAATAAGCTTCGGATCACAATAGAAGTACTTTACGGTAGAGTGATTGCTACCTTCAATCTCGACATACTTGTCGTGAAAGATGAAGTCTGGATCTTCGAACATCGACACAATGCCGAGAAACTTCGAAAGATCCCAGATAGCAAACTCAGTATCAAACTCTTCCTGAATGATGGCTTCTGCCATCACGTTCTTGTATGGAGTAACCGTGACAAGACGATTACCGGGCTTGACAAGAAGATTGGAATTGAGAGATGCAAAGTTCTTTAGAATCTGCAATGTCTCTTTACTTAGCTTGGTGGCACTTTTTGTTTTCATAATATATTACCTCTTCTACGCATCATATCCAAGAACTCATCAAAGTCAATAGTTCCTGAGCAAACATCTTGAACAAGCTTGTTCAAATAATGACGGGTAGAACGCCTTTGCTTCTTTGCCAATTCTCTGTAAAATTTTCTTCTCCAACTATTATTCTTCTTCTTCTCATAATAGTATCCCATAAGTCTCCTAGCTAATGGCTAACCACTGTTTAGAATTTCCATCGTCAACATATTCGAATAGAATTCCAGAAACAGTATCAAGCCATTGCTGTCCGACATCAGGATTGGATGGGGCACTGCTACTGGTGACAGGAACAGTTCCATTTATTTTTTTCCAACCGCGAAGTTCTCCGTGTTCCGGAGAAAAACCATAGGTATCAAACACAGCCATATAATGCTTGCCTTCCTTCTCGACAACATCATATTGAGAATAGACGGTCATATTGCCATCTGGCTGTAGTATTCGAAATTTTCCTCGGTAGTTGTACATTTATGTAAGGCTTATTTTGCTAAAGTTATTCTTCTTCTCCAGCGTGTAAATGTACTTAAACTTATCGGTAAGCTGATCTGTTTTGTGACTGATTACAATCACATTAGTTTCCTTACCTAATATATTTAGAATTTTCATCAATTCATCAGTACCGACAGAATCTAGAGAAGAATCAAAAATTTCATCCAGAATTAATAGATTGCAACTAACGCTATTCTTTTGCTTGGCAACTTCTCTCCAAGCCAAAAGAAGAGCTAGATCTATTCTAAGCTTTTCACCTTCACTAAAACTCATGTAAGAAAAGTCATCTCGGTGGCGACTCTTGATTGTTTCCTTAAATTCATCGTCTAGGTAAAAATGGACAAAGAAATTCATATTGGAAAGATACTTGTTCACGATCTGATTCATCAATGGAAGATAATGGCGAATAATTTTGGTCTTAATACCACTATCTTTAAGAAGCCCAGAAAGTATTTCTAGATCTTCGTTCTCATTATAAAGTGTATCCAAGCTTCGTTGACATGACTTAGCTTCTTTCTTAAAAGTAGCAATGTCACTTGTAATTTTTTCGATAGTATCCACCAGATCAATTTTGGCTTCTTTTTCATAAATTTTCTTTTGTTCTTCTAAATTGGCAATTTTTTGGGATGATTGCCTTATATCGTTTTTAATATTTGCTATTTCTCTCTCTAAAGTCTTTCTAGAATCATCATTATTCTTTTGTTCTTGAATCATCTCATTCAATTTTTGAATGGCTGTGTCAATTTCGCTCTTTTTAGTATTTTTATTTGAGCAAATTTCGTTGCGATGATTATCCGTTATAGCCTGCTTACACGCAGGACATACTTCATTTTGCTGGTAAAACTGGATGTCTTCCGTTAATGCGTCTAGATTGGCTTTTAAGCTGGATCTTAGTTCAAGCATACCAGTATACTTGGTTTCTGCGAAAGTGGCTAGAATCGCCTCCTTGGTGGCTAGTTCTGCCTCTAATAAGGCTATAGGTTCGCTGTAGTTAGCGATACTAACATCTATTTCCTTTAGTCTATTTTGTAGCTTGGTTTCGATATCCTGCTTTTTCTTTTCCAATTCTTGGCGATTACGATCCAAAACATCTACTTTGCCCTGAATTGTGGATAAATCGGTCTTTTTTTGTTTAATAAACTCTTTCTGCTGTGAAATTTTGCCTTTTAGAACCAAATTCATGGAACTAAAGATTCCAATATCCAATACATTTTCAATAACCTCGCGTCTGTCAGCAGCAGTAAGTTGCATAAAGGGAACAAACGAAGACTTTCCAAGAATTACAACCTGTGTAAAGGACTTGTATCCCATCTTTAGGATACTCTTTTCCAGATATTCCTGATATTCCTTAGTCTTGGCTGCTTGTTCTATCAGCTTGCCATCTTTATAAATCTCAAATGTCTTCGGTGCTAGACCACGCCTAACCATGTATTTGGTGATTCCAATATCAAATTCTACCTCAACAGTACAATTCTTCTTATTTACACTGTTGACCAATTGAGGAATATTGATGTTCCTAAAAGGAACTCCAAATAAACCAAAAGTAATAGCATCTAAGAAGGCAAATGACTTTCCATCACCATTACGCCCAGATACAAGATAGTTTCCCTTCTTACCAAAGTCTATCTCGGTAAAGTTATTGCCAAAAGAACCAAAATTCTTGAATCTCAGTTTTGTAAACTTAATCATTATCTAGACTTTCAAAATAAATATCATGCACCATTTTCTTGAGTTCGTCTTTGTTCTTTACATCAATTAATTGATCAATTTCTTTTTCGATAAAAGATAACGTATCAACACTCAAATCTGCAACATCATTTGAATCATCTGGTACGAATGTCTCATCTACAATAGAAATCTCATGGGCATTTGCAGAATTGATGCCATCAATGAATTTTTCGTAAGTTGCTGGATTAGTTTTTCGCTGAACTATAATCTTTACAAGCTTATTCTCATATTGAGAAAAATCTATTTTGTCGATCTTTGGAGTTGCACTGTCATCATAAAAAATTCTATGGAAAATACAATTTCTATTTTGAATGTATTCTAATTCTCTAGATTTCAAATTAAACACATGAAACCCTTTGGCTTCATTGATGTCAGAAAATAACATCTGGTATTGAGTACCAAGATAATAAATGTTCTTATGTGATGATTTTAGATGAAAATGCCCAGAAAGAACAATTTCAAACTTACTAAGAACTTCATCTGACATACCGCCATCAAACTTAACACCACGAAGAACTTCATATCCAGTCAATTCAAAATGCCCACAGGCAATAGTTGCTTTGCATTTCTTGAGTTGCTTGACAATATCTTTCTCATTTGAATCATTGATCCAAGGAACCATAGCGATCTCAGTTCCATCAATGTTGATAACATCAAACTCTCCATAGGTCTTAATATTATCAAAGGCTGGAAGTAGCTGACATACAGAATTGACCCGATTTGTATTCTTGTAATAGGTGTCGTGATTTCCTACTAAGCAATGCATTTGAATTCCCATTTCCTTCAAAGGAATTAGGACTTCATTCGTAACTCTGTTTAAAGTATTAAAATTTATATACTTTCTTCTATCGAAGAAATCTCCAAGGTGGATTATTGTATCAATTTTATTTTCTTTTAAGTAGGGGAAAAATTGATCTCTAAAAAATTCTATGAAGTAATTTAAAAACAAATCGGAATCATTTCTGATTCCGAAGTGGGTGTCATTGATGACTGCTATTTTCACATTAAACCTCTTTTAATGACTTTTTTCTTTTTTCTAGTCTTCTTTTTGGCGTTTCCGCCAGCCTTTTCTTCAAATCTTTCCACATCTCTTTCTGTGAGATTGAACACATCTGCTAATTCAGGCTTGCCGTCCTTCTCAAAGTAGTTTTCTTTAAACCACTTGTAGAATTTATCGTCGGCATTTTCTTCCATTATCTTAAATTTTACATATGATTGCTTCTTTTCCTTCTCAATTCTTCGAAGGAATGCATAGTATATAATTTGAGTAAAATAAGAAAAGGGGTTTGAGGATTTATCTGGGTTAAAATTGTGAGCATACATCAAACAATTTTCAATTCCATCCCCCACCATTTCTTCCCTGTAAGGGTAGTTCATGAAATTTGGTCTGTAGGACAGATGTTCCGCGATTTTTAAGAAACATTCAGCGATATAGTCAGTTACTGGTGGTCTATCCTTGCCATTTTTTTCAGCCGTTCTGACTTTCTTAATCCACTTTGTCATTTCATCATTAAACTTTGAGTTATCGATGTAATGTCCTTTTGTGGCAGGCTTTATGATTTCTGGTTCTATTTGAACTGCAAAATCATCAAAGCCTAAATCATCTTCGTCCTCTTCTAATTCAATTTTTTTCTTCTTTTGTTTAGTTTTCTTCATAATTACATTATACGTCCAAATAACATAAGAGCAATGGGGGTATTGACAGAATTGTTTTCCTTGCTACAATGAGCGTGTACGCGATGGACAAGGGAAATTATACTTATTAGATACTATAGAGTACTTTAAGTATCCTCTGAGTCTTCCTCAGATATATCTTCAGAGTTATCTTGAAGAAGTTTGCTTGGATCATCCGGCCAATCACTCAAATCAATTTCTTTAAGTTCTTTTTCTGAGAGTCTTTCCATTTCAGGAATCAACGCATCATCTTCAGCGAGTTCAGCAAACATCTCAGGATCTAAAACTCCAGTATCAATCAGATCTGCAATAATATCTGGTGGGAAAAATAAAAACATTCCAACCATATTTGGTTTCTTTTCTGGAGGTTCGGGGGTAGAAGTATCTTCTTCTTCCTTTTTGGAAGTCTTGCCAAAAAGTTCTTCTTCCATTTTCTTTTGAATCATATTCATCATTTGCGGATTCATTCCAGAAAATCCCAACTCACTTGGAAGCTTAGGAGTCACATCTTCTATCATTTGCTTATAGAGATATTCTTGATCTTCGCGCATTTTTTGTTTCTCGTATAGAAAAACAGTTTCCTTAGCAGGATTTAGAGTAGTGGCAATATGATCTTTTGGCAATTGAACATCCAACTCGTTGGTCAATTCAAGCCAATTACGCATGATCATAACTTCTTTTGGATAACCAGAGTTGTCAACCATGAGAACCGATTTCACAACCATGGGTCTACTAATTTTAA
>Ga0315903_10001968_pt1 | contig 30898 bp, 25 predicted proteins | sample LakEriMetagenome_7_FD_203524 | JGI IMG/M metagenome (GOLD analysis project Ga0315903, IMG submission 203524) | Freshwater fungal communities from buoy surface, Lake Erie, Ohio, United States - Buoy 2 MA119 | ecosystem: Environmental > Aquatic > Freshwater > Lake | place: USA: Lake Erie, Ohio...
CGCTCTCGCTTGCCTACTCCCGGCCGTTGGGCTCGGATAGGCGCATGGGATCCCTGATCTTCCGAGACGCCGAGGTGGTCACCGACGGCAAGCGGCGCGTGACGGACGTCCTCGTGCGCGACGGGCGCATCGCCGACGTCGGGCCGGTCACCGGCGGGGCCGACCGCGAGGTCGACGCGCGGGGCAAGCTCCTCCTGCCCGGGCTGATCGACGACCAGGTCCACTTCCGCGAGCCCGGCCTCACCCACAAGGGCGAGATCGCCACCGAGTCGCGCGCGGCGCTGGCGGGCGGGGTGACCTCCTTCATGGAGATGCCCAACACCGTGCCCAACGCGGTGTCGCGGGCCGCCCTCGAGCCGAAGTTCGCCCGCGCGGCGGCCGTCTCCCCCGCCAACTTCTCCTTCTTCCTCGGCGCCAGCGCGCACAACATCGAGGAGATCCAGCGGCTCGACACCCGCCGCGTCTGCGGCGTGAAGATCTTCATGGGCTCCTCCACCGGCGACCTGCTGGTCGAGGACCCCGCCGCCCTCGAGCGCATCTTCGCCAAGTCCCCCGTCCCCATCGCCACCCATTGCGAGGACAACCCCATGGTCAAGGCGGGCGAGGCGGGCGCGCGGGCCCGCTGGGGCGAGGAGGTCCCGCCCGCCGAGCACGCCCGCATCCGCGGGCGCGAGGCGTGCTACAAGTCGACCCTCCTCGCCATCAACCTAGCCCGGCGGACCAACGCCCGGCTCCACGTCCTGCACCTGACCACCGCCGAGGAGGCGTCGCTCTTCGCCCCCGGCCCGGTCAAGGGCAAGCGCGTCACCGCCGAGGCCTGCGTCCACCACCTCTGGTTCGACGACCGCGACTACGCCGCCCTGGGCAACCGCATCAAGTGCAACCCCTCGATCAAGGAGCCGGCCGACCGCGCCGCCATCCGCCGCGCCGTCGCCGAGGGCCGCATCGACGTCATCGCCACCGACCACGCGCCCCACACCGCGGAGGAGAAGGCCCAGCCCTACTTCAAGGCCCCGGCCGGCCTGCCGCTCGTCCAGCACAGCCTGCTCATCCAGCTCGACCTCTGGAAGCAGGGGGTGCTGAGCCTCGAGACGCTGGTCACGCGCGCCTGCCACGCCCCGGCCGAGCTCTTCGGCGTCGTCGACCGCGGCTTCATCCGGCCGGGCATGTGGGCCGACCTCGTGCTGGTCGACCCGAACAAGCCCACCGCGGTCACGCGCGACAGCCTGCTCTACAAGTGCGGCTGGTCCCCCTTCGAGGGCCACGTCTTCGGCTCCACGGTGGAGATGACGCTCGTCAACGGCCACGTGGCCTGGGAGGCCGGCCGTCTCCGCGAGGACGCGCCGCGCGGCCGGGAGCTCGAGTTCCTGCCGGAGCGGCGATGAGCGATTTCCGGCTGCGGGCCACCGACCCCGCCTCGGCGGCCCGCCGGGGCGAGCTCCGCACCAACCACGGGACCGTCCAGACCCCGGTCTTCATGCCCGTGGGCACCCAGGGCACGGTCAAGGGTCTCACCCCCGACCAGGTCGGGGAGACCGGCGCCCAGATCCTCCTCGGCAACACCTACCACCTCAACCTACGGCCCGGCCGGGAGGTGGTCCGGGCCGCGGGCGGCCTGCACCGCTTCATGGGGTGGGACGGGCCGATCCTGACCGACAGCGGCGGCTTCCAGGTCTTCTCCCTCGCCAAGCTCCGCACCGTGACCGACGAGGGCATCCGCTTCCAGTCCCACCTCGACGGCTCGCCGCTCTTCCTCGACGTCCGCGACTGCCTCGACATCCAGGACGCGCTGGGGTCCGACATCGCCATGGTCCTCGACGAGTGCCCGCCCTGGCCCTGCGAGCGCGCCGCCTGCGAGGTCGCCGTCAACCGCACCCTGAGCTGGGCCCGCCAGATGCTGCGCCTCGCCGAGGACACCGGCTTCCTCGCCTCGGGCCGCCACCTCTTCGCCATCAACCAGGGCTCCGTCTTCGAGGACCTGCGCGTCCGCTGCGCCGAGGAGCTCGGCGCCCTCGGCTTCCCCGGCCACGCCATCGGCGGCGTCTCCGTGGGCGAGCCCGAGGAGGAGATGCTCCGCCAGGTCGGCATCGCCGCCCCCCGGCTGCCCGCCGACAAGCCCCGCTACGTGATGGGCGTCGGCACCCCGCCCCAGCTCCTCCGCATGATCGCCCTCGGCGCCGACATGTTCGACTGCGTCATGCCCACCCGCCTGGCCCGGCACGGCTGCGCCTTCACGCCCGACGGCACCGTCAACATCGGCAACCAGCGGTTCAGGGACGACCACCGCCCCCTCGTCGAGGGCATGGACAACCTCGCCTGCCGCCGGTTCACCCGGGCCTACCTCCGCCACCTCCACCACGCCGGCGAGACGCTCGGCGGCACCCTGCTCAGCCTGCACAACATCCATTTCTTCCAGGACCTGATGGCCCAGGCGCGGGCCCATCTCGAGGCGGGCGACTTCACCCCGTGGTCCCGGGCCTGGATCGCCCGCTACGAGGCCGGGGAGAGCGAGGCCCGGGCCGCGGGCGGCGGCGGGGACTGACGGCTTTTCCTTGCCCCCGGGGGCGCGGCCCGCTTCCCTCGACGCTCCGGTGAGCCGGTCGCGTAGCTCAGTTGGTTAGAGCGCCACATTCACATTGTGGATGTCACAGGTTCGAGTCCTGTCGCGACCACCACCGGACAAGCCGAGCCGATCCCGGCGGCGGACAGTGTCGCGTCTGACGAAGGCATAATTTATAATAATATGTTAAAGCAGATATTTATATTTATCCTGTTGAAGAAATTATGCGCTCGGATTGATTCCATCCCGAGCCCATGCCCAAGCCCCGCCCCGCCAAGGCCGCCGCCTGCCCCTTCATCGAGGAGATCCGCACCATCCACCGCCGCCGCTGCAACTGCCGCCTCGACCGCCGGGCCGAGTTCTGGCTCCGCTACGGCGGGGAGAAGCTGGAGATCTCCCCGGGCAGCTTCCACCAGAGCCTCGCCACCTGGCTGCACAACGCCGGCCTGATCCCGGCCAACCGGGTGGAGGACCTGGCCGCGGCCTTCTTCTGCCTCGGGGTGACCAACTCGAACAACCTCTTCCAGAAGGTGCGCCAGGGCAAGATCGACCCCCACGGCATCGGCAAGGACGGCCGACGGAACGGCAAGGCCCGCGCGCGGTCGGAGGAGCGATGACCCGCCTCCTGCCCTGCCTGCTCCTTGCCGCCGCCGCGGCCGCCCCGGCGGCCCCGCGCGAGCCGGAGAAGGACGCTCACCCCAGCCGGCCCACCACCTTCCGGAAGTCCGCCGACGGCTCCCTGCGGGGGTCCGACGGCGAGGTGCTCCGGCGCGGCGCCGATGGCTCCGTCCGCTCCTCCGAGGGGTCGACCGCCCGCCGGATGGCCGACGGCTCGGTGCGGTTTTCCGATGGGCAGAGCGTCCGAAACCTGGCCGACGGCTCGATGCGGACGTCCGACGGCGTCACGCTCCGCCGCCTGGCCGACGGCAGCTGGCAGGGATCGGACGGCACCCGCATCCGCACGCAGGCCGACGGCTCGGTGGTCGTGACCCCGCCCACCCGCGGAGGCCTCATCAACCCCGCCCGCGCCGCCATCCTGACGCAGCCGGCGCTGGGACAGGACCCTCGGCAGGCGCCGCGGCCGGCGAGCCCGCCCGGGGTCGCCAAGCCCGGCGCGCAAAAGCCCGGCGGTTGACACCCCCCTTCCCCGCGGGCTATCCTGAGGGATGGAACGCTCCCAGCAGCGCCAGGAGGCGACGCTTCGCTCCCGCAAGTTCATGGAGGAGCGGCTGGCCCAGTTGCGCGCGAGGCTCGGGCTTCGCGGCGACCAAAAACCCCTGCCCGGGGAGGCGGCGTTCGAGGAGAGCGAGATCGGCCGGGCCCCCGGCCAGCTGCCCGCCGCCTCGCCCTTCGAGAGCCAGGGGCCGACCCGCTTCCGGGCCATCTGCTACGATGAGTCCTCGGTGCGCACGACCGAGTTCACCGATCTCGACTCCGTGGGCAAGCTGGTGGGGCAGCCCGGCCTGGTCTGGATCCAGGTCCTGGGCATCACCGACCCCCAGGTGGTGCACGTGGTCGGCGCCTTCTTCGACGTCCCGATGCTCGCCCAAGAGGACGTGCTGACCGCCGCCTCCCGCCCCAAGTTCGAGCAGTACGGCGACCAAGTGCTCGCCATCGCCCGCGCGGTGCGGGTCGGCGTGACCGAGGACACCCCGCGCGGGCAGCAGATCTCGCTCGTGGCCGGGCCGGGCTTCCTTCTCTCGTTCCACGAGACCGACGACCCCGTCTTCGGCGCGGTCGAGCGCCGCATCGCCGAGAACAAGGGCGGCATCCGCAAGTGGGGCCCGGGCTACCTGCTCTACGCCCTGCTCGACACGCTGGTCGACCGCCTCCTTGTCCAGACCGAGGAGATCGAGGACGCCCTGATCGACCTCGAGGAGGAGGCCCTGGGCGAGGGACGCGGGCTCAACCTCGACGAGGTCTACCGGCTCAAGCGCGTCATCATGCGCCTGAGCCGCCTCGCCCTCCCCCTCAAGGACATGGTCAGCGTGCTCGAGCACTACGAGCACGGCCTGCTGCCGCCGACCATGGACATGTTCTTCCGCGACCTCTACGACCACGCCATCCGGGCCGGCGACCGCATCGAGCACGCCCGCACCATCCTCCAGGAGCTGCAGGAATACCACCACACGCTGCAGGAGCGGAAGACGAGCGAGATTGTCCGCGTCCTCACCGTGATGTCGTCCATCTTCATCCCCCTCACCTTCGTGGTGGGCATCTACGGGATGAACTTCGACAACATGCCCGAGCTCCGCACCGCCAACGGCTACTTCTGGGTGCTGGGCGGCATGGGCGCCTTCACGCTGGGCATGCTGCTCTGGTTCCGCCGCAAGAAGTGGTTGTAAGGGCCTCCCTGCGGGAGGCCGGGGGCATGGCGGCATGCCTCCCTGCGGGAGGAAGGGTTGCACAGCGGCTCGGGGGCACAATAGCTCGATGGCTCGCTCGCTCGTTAGCTAACTAGCGGGTTAGCGGTGCTAGCGGTGTTAGCGGTGTTAGCGGTATCAGAAGGGAGCGGGTGGGGTGAGGTTGCCTAGGGGGCACTGGAGAGAGCGGAGGCTGATGGTGACTCGTGCGTGAACTCGCTCCGATCGTCTCCATATCAAGGGCACCGGAGGCGCTCAAGGAGGCAAACCAAAGGGTTCTGCCACCGGTCACCGGCATCCCAGCATCCCTCGCCTCCTCCGCCTCCTACGCCTCCTACGCTTCCTTCGAATCCTTCGTATCCTCCGCCTCCTTCGCATCCCTTCTCCATCTCCTCCGCGACCTCCGCCACCTCCGCCTCCTCCGCATCCTCCGCCACCTTTTCCAAGCCGGCCTCAACCGCAATCCAGGGCATCGACATCCAGGATGTCGGCCACCGAGTCGTCGCGCAGCAGGCGCTCGCGCAGGGGGGCGAGCTTGCGGAGGAAGGGCGCCACGGCCGGCACGAGGTACCAGATGTGCTGGCGGTGGAGCTCCTGGATGCGGGCGATGGGGCAGTCGGTCGGGCCGCGAATCTCGGCGGCGCCGGGCAGCTCGCGCTCGACCTCGCGCACCCAGCGCTCGGCGATGAAGGCGACCTTCTCGGGGTCGCGCCCGCGGAAGAGGTGCCGGATGAGGTGCCGACCGGGCGGGTAGCCGAACTCCTTCCGGCGCTCGATCTCGGCGGCGGCGAAGCCCTCGAAGTCGCAGCGCTTGGCGAACTGCATCGGGTCGGAGGCGGGCTGGAAGGTCTGGACAACCACGGCGCCCTCGAGGGTGCCCCGCCCTGCCCGGCCGGCCACCTGGGTGAGGAGCTGGAAGGTGCGCTCGGCGGCCCGGAAATCCGGCATCTGGAGGGAGAGGTCGGCGTCGAGGATGCCGACGAGGGTGACGCGCGGGAAGTCGAGGCCCTTGGCGATCATCTGGGTGCCGAGGAGAAGGTCGAGCCGGCCGGCCCGGAAATCGGAGAGCACCTGGCGGAAGAGGTGCTTGCGCGACATGGTGTCGGCGTCGATCCGCGCCATCCGCGCCCGCGGGAAGAGCTGGGCGACAACCTCCTCCGCGCGCTGCGTGCCATGGCCCTTCCACCGGATCTCGGGCGAGCGGCAGGCGGGGCAGACCTGGGGGGCGGGGGCGCGATGGTCGCAGAGGTGGCAGCGGACGGTTTGGTCGGTGCGGTGGAGGGTCAGGGGCACGCTGCAGTGCGGGCAGGGCGCGGAGACGCCGCAGGAGGGGCAGACAAGGGCGCGGGAGTGCCCGCGGCGGTTGAGGAAGAGGATGGCCTGCTCACCCTTGGCCAGGCGGTCGCGGAGGCCGTCGACCAGCTCGCGCGAGAGAAGGGGGACGCCCTTGGCGTGGAGGGCCTCGCGGCGCATGTCCACGATGCGGAAGGCGGGGAGCGAGCGGTCGTCGACCCGGCTGGGCAGGCGGTCGAGGGCATAGCGCCCGGCCTGGGCGTTGGCCCAGGTCTCGAGCGAGGGCGTGGCGGACCCGAGCACGCAGGCGGCGCCGAGGATCTTGGCGCGCATCACGGCGACATCGCGACCGTGGTAGAGCGGCGTCTCGGACTGCTTGAACGAGGGCTCGTGCTCCTCGTCGACGACCACCAGGCGCAGGTCCGGCAGGGGCGCGAAGACGGCGGAGCGGGCGCCGACCACGACGCGGGCCTGGCCGAGGGCCATGGCCATCCAGGCGTCGAAGCGCTCGCCGGCGGAGAGGTGGCTGTGCCAGACGACGACCTGCGCGCCGAGGTCGGCGAGTCGCGAGCGCAGCCGGCCGACGGTCTGGGGCGTGAGCGCGACCTCGGGCACGAGGAAGAGGGCCGAGCCGCCCTCGGCGACCACCTTGCGGATGAGGTTGATGTAAACCTCGGTCTTCCCGGAGCCGGTCACGCCGAAGAGGAGATGCGCGCGGAACTCGCGCCGGTCGAGGCTGGCGGCGACCGAGGCGACGGCGGCGGCCTGGTCGGGGTTGAGGGGCGGGCCGGCGGAGGGGACGGACTCGGCCTCGGCGAAGGGGTCGTCGTAGGCGGTGCGCAGGATGACCTTGGCCTCCTCGGCGGCGATGCCCTTGGCGAGGAGGCCGTCGACGGCCGACTGGCCGATGCCGAGGCCCTCGGCGGCCTTGTTGCGCTCGACGGGTCCGGGCTGGGCGGCGAGGAAATCGACAAGCAGGGCCTGCTTCGGCGCGCGGCGGCGAAGGGCCGCCAGATCCTCGTCGGAGGGCCTCCGCGCCAGGGTTAGCATCCGCCGAAGCACCGGGCGCACGCCGGTGCGAACCGCCGAGGGCAGGACGGTCTCGAGGACGGAGTTGAAGCTGCAGCCGTAGTACTCGGCCATCCACTCGGCCAGGCGGCAGACATCGGGCGTCAGGACGGGCTGCTCGTGCTCGAGGCTGGCGATGGGCCGGAGCTTCGTGCCCTCCGGGGGGTCGGCGGGGCAGCGCCAGACGACGCCGAGGCGGACGCGGTTGCCGAGGGGGACGCGGACAAGGTGGCCGACGCGGAGGGTGCCCAGGAGCGAGCGGGGGACGGCGTAGGTGTAGGCGCGCGAGCCCCCGTCAAGGGGCACCACCTCGGCGGCGCCGGGCGTCGTCTCGCCGAGAAGGTCGGGCACGGAGGGACATCCTCGCCCGCGGCGGGCCGGGATTCAAGCCGAGGGATGGGAGGAGCCCGAAACCGGGTCGGCGCCCGAGGAATGGGCGGCGATGCGCACGCAAAGCAGGGCCCAGCAGCAGCCGATGCCGTTGGCCACGGGCAGCTGGAGGTCGAGCGGCAGGCTGTAGAAGATGGCGGCGCCGGGGATCCAAACCACCCAGTTGGGCAGGAGGTTGGGGACCACGATGCGCCTATACCAGCCGGGCCGGAGATGCCGGCGCAGCTCGGCCAGGTCCCAGCCGAGATCCTTCCAGAGGTGGGAAAGGGCGTTGCCCGGGGAGCCGACGAGCATCGTGAAGAGGGTGCTGTCGAACAGCACCTTGACCGCCACGACGCCCAGGCTTGGCTGGTCGCCAAAGGCGGCGGTGAGCAGACGGTAGAAGCTGCTCACCACGATTCCCATCAGGGCCCACCAGACCAGGCTGTGCAGGAGGTCCTTCCAGGGGTGCGCGGGCCGGAGGGAGGGCATGGCCATGCGGAGAAGCCACGGGATGAGCCCGGCGGTGAGGGCGGTCAGGCCGGCGGCGAAGGCGAGCCCGCCCGAGCGGCTGATGGCGCCGAGGCGGTCGAGCGCCAGGCCGACGGCGGGCAGGTGGTAATAGGCGATGACGAGGGCGAGCGCGGCGAGCAGGACGAGGCTGGCGGGCAGGGCCACGTCGCCGGCGGCGCGGCGGCTGGCTTCCCAGGGAGAGGGCTCGCGGGGTCCCGTCATGCGAGGACGCGGCGCAGGATCTCGTCGACCAGCGCCGGGTTGGCCTTGCCCTGGGTGCGCTTCATGATGGGGCCCTTGAGCGCGTTGATCGCCTTGGCGTTGCCGGCGCGGAACTCGGCGAGCGACTTGGCGAAGGCGGGGTCGGCGACGACCTCGCGCACGACCTTCTCAAGCTCGCCGGCGTCGCTGTTCTGGGCGAGGCCGCGCGCCGCGACGATGGCGGCGGGCGCCTGGCCGGAGAGGAACATCTCCGCGAGCACCTCGCGGGCCTGCTGCTTGGAGATCGTGCCGGCGTCGGTCAGCCGGACGAGCTCGGCGAGGGCGGCGGGGCGCACCTTGCAGTCGGCGAGGCCGGCCGGCGCGGCGGGGGCGCCGCCGACCTCGGCAGGCTGGCCCGCGGCGGCGAGCTCGCGGAGGAGGTCGTTGGCGACAAGGTTGGCGATGCCGACCGGGTTGGCGGGGTGGGCGGCGACGGCCTCCTCGAACCAGAGGGCGAGGGCGAGGTCGGCGACGAGCACGCTGGCCGCGGTGTAAGGCAGGGCGAGGTCGGCGAGGTAGCGGCGCTGGCGGTCGAAGGGGCGCTCGGGCAGGCCGGCGCGGAGCCGCTCGACGCGGGCGCGGTCGATGGCGACCGGGGGGATGTCGGGATCGGGGAAATAGCGGTAATCCTGGGCGTCCTCCTTGTCGCGCAGGACATAGCCGCGGCCGACCTCGGCGTTCCAGCCGCGCGTCTCCTGGACGATGGGGCGGCCGGCCTCGAGCTCGCGGGCCTGGCGGACAACCTCGGCCTCGATGGCGGCGCGGACGCCGGAGATGGAGTTGAGGTTCTTGGTCTCGGTGCGGGTGCCGAGGGGGGCGCCGGGGCGGCGGAGGGAGACGTTGGCGTCGCAGCGCAGCTGGCCCTTCTCCATGTCGGCGTCGGAGATCCCCGCCTGCGTGACGAGGGCGTGGAGGGCGCGGAGGAAGGCCTCGGCCTCGGCGGCCGAGCGCAGGTCGGGCTCGGTGACGATCTCGAGCAGCGGCACGCCGGCGCGGTTGTAGTCGACGAGCGAGCCGCCCGCGGCGTGGCTGAGCTTGCCGACGTCCTCCTCGAGGTGGGCGTGGTGCAGCCGGACCCGGCGGTGCTCGCCCATGACGTTGCGCGAGGGGCCGGGCAGCTCGATCTCGACCGAGCCGCCGACCACCACGGGCCGGGCCATCTGGGTCAGCTGGTAGTTCTTGGGATTGTCGGGATAGAAGTAGTTTTTCCGGTCCCAGGCGCAGACCTCGGGAATCTCGGCGTCGACCGCCAGGCCGAGGCGGATGGCCTGCTCGAGCGCGGCGAGGTTGACCACGGGAAGGCTGCCCGGGAGGCCGAGCGAGACGGGGTCGATGTGGGAGTTGGGCTCGGCGCCGAAGCCCCAGGGCGCGGGGGAGAACACCTTGGCCGCGGTGCGCAGCTGGACGTGCACCTCGAGACCGATGACGACCTCCCAGCCCTCGTGCAGGTTGCTCATGGCTGGGCGACGCGGTGGGCGAGGCCCGTGGCGCGCTCGAGGCGGCGGGCGAGGCCGAGGAGGAGACCCTCGCCGAGCGGGGGACCCACGAGGTGGAGGCCGACGGGCAGGGAGCCGTCGAGTCCGGAGGGAACGGAAAGGGCGGGCAGGCCCGCGAGGTTGGCGGGGATGGTGAAGAGGTCCTCCAGGTACATCTGGAGGGGGTCGGCGGCCTTCTCGCCGAGGCGGAAGGCGGAGCTGGGCACGGTGGGGGTGGCGAGCGCGTCGACGCGCCCGAGGGCGCCGAGGTACTCGTCGCGGATGCGGGCGCGGGCGGCGAGGGCCTTGCCGTAATAGGCGTCGGCGAACCCGGCGCTGAGGACGAAGGTGCCGAGGAGGATGCGCCGCTTGACCTCGGCGCCGAAGCCCTCGGCGCGGGACTGGGACATGAGGGCGACGATGTCGCCGTCGCACGCGGCGCGGTGGCCGTAGCGGATGCCGTCGTAGCGGGCGAGGTTGGACGAGGCCTCGGCGGTGGCCACGACGTAGTAGGCGGGCACGGCGAGGGCGGCGGAGGGCAGGTCGACGTCGACCAGCTCGCACCCCTCGGCGCGGTAGACCTCGAGGGCGGCGTCGAAGGCCTTGCGGACGCCGGGGGCGACGCCCTCGAGCAGGGCGCGGGGCACGCCGAGTCGGGGCTTGCGCCCCTCCGGAAGGGCGCGCGGCGCGCGGGCGTCGGCCGCAAGGCAGGTCATGTCGCGCGCGTCGGGTCCGGCGAGGGCGGCGAGCAGCAGCTCGCAGTCCTCGACGGAGCGCGCCATCGGGCCGATTTGGTCGAGGGACGAGGCGAAGGCGACGAGGCCGTGGCGTGAGACCAGGCCATAGGTGGGCTTGAGTCCGACCAGGCCGCAATGGGAGGCGGGCTGGCGGATGGAGCCCCCGGTGTCGGAACCGAGCGCCAGCGGGGCCTGGCCGGAGGCGAGGCAGGCGGCGCTGCCGCCCGAGGAACCGCCCGGGGTGCGCCCGGGATCCCAGGGGTTGCGCGCCAGGCCGGTGGCCGAGGTCTCGGTCGAGGAGCCCATGGCGAACTCGTCCATGTTGAGGCGCCCCATGAGGAGGGCGCCCGCGGCGCGGAGCCGCTCGGCGACGGCGCTGTCGTAGGGCGAGACGAAGCCGGCCAGCATGCGGCTCGAGCAGGTGAGGGGCTGCCCGCGGACGGCGATGTTGTCCTTGATGGCGACGGGGATGCCGTCGAGGGGCCCGAGGGATTCGCCCTTGGCGCGGCGCGCGTCGGCGGCGTCGGCCTGGCGGAGGAGGTCGTCGGCATCCAGGGAGTTGAAGGCGCCGAGCTCGCGCCGGGAGGCGGCGCGGGCGAGGAGGGCCTCGGCGAGGTGGCGCGAGGTGAGGTCGCGGGAGGCGAGCCTGCGGCCGAGCTCGGCGGCCCCGAGGGTGTGGAGCGGCTCGGCCATGGCTCAGGAGGCGTCGTCGACGACGCGGGGCACGGCGACCTGGCCGTCGCGCGCCGCGGGGGCGGTGCGCAGGAACTCGGCGGGCGACAGGGGCTGCCCCGGCTGGTCGGCGCGCAGCGAGGCGTCGGGCACGGGGGCGCGCAGGCCGGCATCGGCGGGGCCGGGACCCATCGCGGCGAGCGCGGCGAAGTGGCCGAGGACCTGCCCGAGCTGGGCGGCGTAGCGCTCGCGCTCCTCGGGGGAGAGGCTGAGCCGGGCGAGCCGCGCGATGTGGTCGATGTCGAGACCCTTGGGCATCCTTCAGCGACGGACGGTCCAGCCGGACTTGCCGGCGGCCGTGGCGACTTGGTCGAGCACGCCGGCGACCTCGGCCTCGGCGAGGGTGCGGGCGGCGTGCCGGAGGGTGATCTCGAAGGCGAGGGAGCGGGCGCCCTCGGGCAGACCGTCGCCGGCGAAGACGTCGAAGCAGGTGACGGACTCCACCGCGATCTCCTTGCCCGCGGCCTTGGCGGCGGCTTGGCGCAGGCGCTCGAGGACCTCGCCGGCGCCGACCGCGACGGGCACGACGAGGGCGATGTCGCGCGCCACCGGGGGCTGGTTGCTGAAGGGCTCGAGCCGGGCGGGCTTGCGGGCGGCGAGGGCGGCGCGGGGGAGCAGGATCTCGGCGGCGACAACCGGGCCGCGGATGTCCAGCCCGCGGGTCCAGCGAAGGTCGAGCAGGCCGCACCCGCCGAGGGCGGCGCGACCGCGGTCGGCGAGCTCGGCGGCGTGGCCGGCCTGCCAGAGGCCCGAGGCGGCCGGAACCCAGGTGAGACGGGAGGCGGCGATGCCGGCGGCGAGGGCGAGGTCGGTCACCAGCCGCTTGGCGGAGAAGAGGTCGGGAGCGGGGCGCGCCAGCCAGGAGCGGCGCGCGGGCTCGGCGAGGGCGGCGGCGGCGACGGCGAGGTATTCCCTGACCTGGCCGTCGGCGCCGGGACGGAAGACGGTGCCCGTCTCGAACAGGCGGGAAGGCTCGGCGTGGACGGAGAGGTTGAGCTGGAGCGCGAGGGCGAGGCCGGGCAGGAGCGAGGCGCGCAGGTGTGTCTGGTCGGCGGTCAGGGGGTTGCCGAGGGCGAGGGTGTCGGCCGCGGGCTCGCCGAGGGTGCGGACGAGCTCGGCCCGGTCGCGCAGGCTGTAATGGCAGCACTCGGCGTGGCCGGAACCGGCGAGACGTAGGGCGGCCTCGCGCACGAAGGCCGCGGCGGGCGCCTCCGGCTCGTTGGGCGTGGGGGCGACGGGGCGGCCGACGGGAACCTGGCCGGTGCCGTGGATGCGGACAAACTCCTCGACGAGGTCGATGGGGCGCTCGACGTCCGAGCGGAAGGAAGGGACGGTCACGGCGAGGCCGCCCTCGGCGGGGGCGACGGCGAAGCCGATGCGGCGGAGGACCTCGGCCACGACGGCGTCGGGAGCCGGGGAGCCGAGCTTGGCGGCGACGAAGCCGGAGGGAAGGTGGATGCGGCGCTCGCCGCGGGGCGGCAGGCCGACGGCGACCGCGGGGCCGGTCGGCCGGGCCCCGGCGAGCTCGGCGAGGAGGTCGGCGGCGAGGCGGGCGGCGAGCTCAACCCCGGCGGGGTCGACGTCGCGGGCGAAGCGGAGGGAGGAGTCGGTCGAGACGCCGAGGCGGCGGGCGGCGCGGCGGACATCGCCCGGGACGAACCAGGCCGACTCGAGGAGCAGGTCGGTGGTGCCGGAGGTGACGCCGCTGTCGGCCCCGCCCATGACGCCGGCCACGACGAGGGGCCGGGTGGCGTCGGCGATGACGCAGACCGAGCCGTCGAGGGCGACCTCGCGGCCGTCGAGCAGGGCGAGGCGCTCGCCGTCGCGCGCGGGTCGCACCTCGACGCCGCCCGAGACCTTGGCCGCGTCGAAGGCGTGGAGGGGCTGGCCGGTCTGGACCATCACCCAGTTGGTGATGTCGACCACGTTGTTGACCGGGCGAAGGCCCGCGGCCTCGAGGTCGCGGCGCATCCACTCGGGCGAGGGGCCGACCTTGGCGCCGCGGAAGCCGCGGAGCGTGTAGAGGGCGCAGGTGGGCGAGGCGACGCGGACGAATCCGAAGGGGTCGCCGGGCGAGGGCTGGGCGGAGGCGCCGGCGGGCGCGGCGGGCGCAAGGGGCTTGAGGGGCAGGCCGAGGGCGGCGGCGAGCTCGCGGGCGACGCCGCGCAGCCCGAGACAGTCGCCGCGGTTGGCGGTGACGGCGATCTCCAGGACGGTGTCGGGCGAGGGGAAGAGCGAGTGGAGCGGCGCGCCGAGGGCGGGCTGGCGCGGGGTGAGGATGAGCAGGCCGTCCTCGCCGGCGGGGAGTCCGAGCTCCTCGGCGGAGCAGAGCATGCCCTGCGACTCGACATCGCGGAGGCGGCCGACCTTGATCTCGAGGTTGCCGGGCAGGACGGCGCCGGGCAGGGCCACCGGGACGCGGTCGCCGGCCTTGAAGTTCTTGGCGCCGCAGACGATCTGGCGCGGCTCGCCGTCGCCCACGTCGACCCGGCAGACGCTCAGCCGGTCGGCCTTGGGATGCTTCTCGAAGGCGACGATCTCGCCGACCACCACGCGGGGGATGGGCGCAAGGCCGAAGGAGGAGACGGACTCCACCTCGAGGCCGAGCATGGGAAGGAGCTCCTCGAGGCGGGCGACGGGGGTGTCGCCGAGGTCGACATGGCGCGCGAGGGACTGGAGGGAGACGCGCATGGTTCAGGACAGCTGCCGCAGGAAGCGGAGGTCGTTGGCGTAGAGGTGGCGGATGTCGTCGATGCCGTGGACGAGCATGGTGATGCGCTCGAGGCCCAGGCCGAAGGCGAGGCCGGACCACTCCTGCGGGTCGAGCTCGCAGGCGGCGAGGACCTTGGGGTCGACCAGCCCGCAGCCGAGCACCTCGAGCCAGCGCCCGGAGAGGCGGCCGAGATCGGGCGAGCGGATGTCCATCTCGAAGCTCGGCTCGGTGAAGGGGAAGAAGGACGGGCGGAGCCGGGTCTCGGCCTCGGGGCCGAAGGTCTCGCGGACGAAGAAGTCGAGCACGCCGCGCAGGTCGGCCAGGGTCACCGAGCGGTCGACCCAGAGGCCCTCGACCTGGTGGAAGTTGGCGGAGTGGGTGGCGTCGACCGCGTCGCGGCGGAAGCATCGGCCCGGCGCGACGATGCGCAGGGGGGGCTTGCGGGAGAGCATCGTGCGGACCTGCACGCTCGAGGTGTGGGTGCGCAGGAGCAGGGCCTCGTCGCCCTGGCGCGGGGCGTCGGCCGAGCGGAAGGCGGCGGGCAGGTAGAGCGTGTCCTGCATGTCGCGGGCCGGGTGGTCGGCCGGCGTGTTGAGCGCGTCGAAGCAGTGCCACTCGGTCTCGACCTCGGGACCCTCGGCGACGACGAAGCCGAGCTTGCGGAAGGTGGCGAGGACGCGCTCGCGGGTGCGCGTGAGGGGGTGGAGCGTCCCGGCCGGCGCGTCGGGGCTGGGCAGGGTGGGATCGGGCGCGGGCCCGAGGGCGGCCGCGAGCTCGGCCTCCTCCACGCGGGCGAGGAGCGTGGCGAGCAGGGCCTCGGCGCGCTGCTTGGCGGCGTTGACCCGCTTGCCGGCCTCAGGGCGCTCCTCCTTGGGCAGGGCGCCCATGGACTTGGAGACGGCGGTGAGGCTCCCGTTGGGGCCGACCAGCCGGGCCTTGAGCGCCTCGAGCTCGGCGCGGGTGCGGACGGAGGCCGCGGCCTGTTCGGCCTCGGCGAGGGCGCGGTCGAGCTGCTCCTGCATGGTGGCCATCAAGCGAGTCGGCGGCGGGGGCGGCAAGCGAAAGCACGGGGAGGCGACCCGCCCGGGGGCGGGGCCTCGCCGCGCGGCGCGGAGCCTACGGGCCTCAGGCCAGGGCGGCCTTCGCCTTCGCCACAATCGCCTCGAAGGCGGGCGCGTCGTGGATGGCGAGCTCGCTGAGGTTCTTGCGGTCGAGGACGATGTTGGCCTTCTTCAGCCCGGCGATGAGCCGGCTGTAGGAGATGCCGAGGGGGCGGCAGGCCGCGTTGAGGCGGACGATCCAGAGCTGCCGGAAGTCGGTCTTCTTCTCGCGGCGGTCGCGATAGGCGAACTTCTGGGCGCGCATGACCGCCTCCATGGCGTGGAGGTAGAGGCGCGATTTGCTGCCGAAGTAGCCCTTGGCTTTCTTCAGCGTCCGCTTGCGGCGGGCCTTGGTGTAGGGTGCGTTGGTGACGCGAGGCATGTTGGTCTTGGGTTTGGGTTGGTTTGGGTTTGGCCGGCGGGTCGCCTGGGGTTGTCACCCGCCTGGCCGAGAGTGGGACCGGTCGCCTCAGGCGAACGGCATCGAGATCTTCATCTTCTTCTCCAGCCCGGAGTCGACGCGCTTGGCCTTGTTGGCCCGGCGGCGCTGCTTGCGGGACTTGGCGGAGAGAAGGTGGCGGGTGTTGGGCGAGCGGCGCATGACCTTGCCGGTCCCGGTGACCTTGAAGCGCTTCGCGATGGACTTGCGGGTCTTTTGCATGACGGAAGGGTCGGACGAAAGGGAGCCTACCCCTCGATGTAAAGGGAAAAAGGGGCAAAATGGGGCGGAGGAGGCGGAGGCAGGGAGGTGGAAGCCGTCGATTTGCCAAAAGTCGGCTTCCCCCAATCCCTACCCTGCCCCGCGACCGCCATCCCTCACCTCCTCGCCCACCCCCACGCCAGCCATGCTCTCCCCTGGAAAGAAACCCAACCTGGACTTCGAGGTCGACGCGCTGGTCGGCGGCCGGCAGGTGCGCGCCGCCTTCGCCGACCTGATCGAGGGACCGACCGTGGTCTCGGTCTGGATGCGCAACAACACCTCGGCCTGCGACCGGCAATCCGCCGAGCTGGGCAAGGCGGAAAAGGCCGTCCTCAAGGCGGGCCACCGCCTGGTCGGCGTCTCGAGGGATGGCTGCGCCTCGCATGCGAAGTACGCGGCCAAGCACGGCTACCGCTACACGCTGGTCTCGGACCCCGAGGACCTTTTCTCGAAGGCGGTCGACGCGATGGTGGAGAAGTCCATGTATGGCAGAAAGTACACGGGACCGGCCCGGGCGGCCTATGTGCTCGACGACAAGGGCAAGCTGCGGGCGGTGATCGCCAAGGTCGACGCCGCCGCCCATGGGCGCCAGGTGCTGGAGGCGCTGGCCGGGCTGAAGGGCTGAGGCGAAAGCCCGAGGGACGCCATTCTTGCTTGTATCCAAGCCGCCGGGGGGAATAGTCCGCCCTTATCCCACCACCCAGCAGCACCTGATGTCCTTGCCCTTCCGACCGAGCGGCCCCCGGCCGAACCCTTCCCAGCAACGAGGCAACTTCAGGCGCGACAAGGAGGAACGCGGTCCGCGGCGCAACGAGCGCATCAAGGTCCCCGAGGTGCGGGTCGTCACCGCCAAGGGCGAGATGCTCGGCATCATGCCGACCGAGCGCGCCATCGCGCTGGCCCGCGAGCACGGCGTCGACCTGATCGAGATCGCCGCCAGCGCCCAGCCCCCCGTCTGCAAGCTGATCGAGATGGGCAAGTTCCTGTACGAGGAGGCGAAGAAGACCAAGCACCAGAAGCACACCGCGAAGATGAAGGAGCTGAAGCTCCGCCCGCGCATCGACGAGCACGACCTGATGATCAAGATCCGCCGCGGCGAGAACTTCCTCTACCACGGCCACAAGGTGAAGCTCGTCCTCCAGTACCGCTTCCGCGAGCTGGAGCACGCCGAGATCGGCGTCGAGATGGTCAAGCGCGTCATCGCCGAGCTGACCAACGTCTGCACCGCGGACAACACGCCGAAGCGGGTGGGCCGCAGCATCGTGGTCGGCCTGACCCCCCTGCAGCAGAACCGGCGCAAGCTGGTCCACAACGCCGAGCCCGGCGAGGACAACCTCGAGGACGACTCGGCGGAGCCCGACGAGGCCGAGGAGAACTGAGCGATGCGGGCCGCGACCGGCCTACTGCTCGTGCTCGCCGCGGCCCTGCCGGGCTCGGAAATCTGGCTGGGCGACTCGCTGGCCCGGCTCGGCTTCGCCAACCCCGCGCCCGAGCGCGACGGCGGCGAGCGCTTCTCGCGGGCGCGCCCCGAGCCGCTGGTCGTGACGGCGGAGCGCGACCGCGACCACCTGCTGGTCGACGGCGTGAAGGTCAGCCTGGGCGAGGCGGCGGCCCTCCGCACCCAGCGCCCGAAGGTGGGCCCGGCCATCCCGCGCCTCGCCATCCGGAGGTCCGACTACGACAAGGTGCTGCTCCCCCTCCTCTGGGGCCCGCCGCCGGAGGCGCGCCGCCCGGTCCGCATCCTCCTCGACCCCGGCCACGGCGGCCGCGACCCCGGCTTCCAGAACAAGGCGCTGCGGCTCGACGAGAAGGACCTCGCGCTCGACACCGCGCGGCGGGTGGCGACGCGGCTGCGCGCGGCCGGATTCGAGGTGCTGATGACCCGCGACCGCGACGTCTTCCTCGACCTCAAGGACCGCTCCGCCCTCGCCGCCAAGCTGCGGGCCGACCTCTTCGTCAGCCTCCACTACAACGCCGCGGCGGCGACCTCCGCCGCCGGCGCCGAGACCTTCTGCCTCACCCCCGCCGGGCAGCACTCGACGCATGACACCGGCAACCGGGGGTCGACCCGGGCGGAGCCCGGCAACCGGTTCGACGCCCTGAACGTCCGCGCCGCCTACGCGGTCCAGCGGGCGCTGGTCACGGGCCTTCGCTCGACGGACCGCGGCGTCAAGCGCTCGCGCTTCAGCGTCCTGACCGACCTCACCTGCCCGGGCATCCTCATCGAGGCGGCCTTTCTCTCGAACCGCGGCGAGGCCATCCGCCTCTCGCAGGAATCGCACCGCGAGCGCATCGCCCAGGCCATCGCCGACGGCATCGTCGCCTACGCCTCCGCGCTGCCCCGCTGATCAGCGCCCGAGCTGCCAGCCAAGGGCCACCGCGCCGAGGCAAAGCGCCAGGGTGAGGCCGGCGTAGCCCGCGCCGGCGGCGAGGCGGCCTTCGCCGAGGAGGCGAACGGTCTCGAGACCGAAGGCGGACCAGGTGGTGAAGCCGCCGCAGAAGCCGGTCATGAGCAGGGCGCGCGAGGCCTCGGACCCAAGCCGCGCCTGGAGATAGCCGATGAGGCCGCAGCCGGCGAGATTGGCGGCCAGGGTGCCGGCGGGAGCCCAGGCGGCGAGGGCCGCGCCCAGCCCGTGGCGCGCGAGGCTGCCGAGGGCGCCGCCGAGGGCCACGAGAAGCCAGGTCATGCGGGAGACGATTGGCCGGCGGGGCCGGGCGGCAAGCGACATGTTGCGCTTTCCACGCGGCCGAGGCGCCCTAGGCTGGGGGCATGCGCCGGCTGGCCGCCCTCTCCCTGCTGATTGCCTCGATGGCCCGGGCGGGCATCGACCCGGCGACCGTGGTCGTCGTCGGTTCCGCCCGCAACCCCGAGTCGGCGGCGCTGGCCCGCGACTACGCCCGCTCGCGCTCGATCCCCGAGGCCAACGTGGTCCTGCTCGACCTGCCCGCGGCCGCGTCCGCCTCGGTCAGCTGGGCCGACTACTCGCGCCTCGTGCTGAACCCGCTCCGGGCGGAGCTGGCGCGACGCGGCCTCGTCGAGGGCAAGGCGGGCGGAGCCGCCGACGCGCGGGGCCGCGCGACCTTTTTCGCGACCGGCGACCCCAAGGCGAGATGGCTGGTGCTCTGTCACGGCGTGCCGTGGCTCATCCGCCGGGATCCGGGCCCGGACGGCAAGGCGCCGGGGCCCTCGCCCGCCTCGGAGTCGGCGTCGGTCGACAGCGAGCTGGCGCTCCTCGCGATGGCCGACGGCGACCCGGCCGGACACCGACCCAACCCCTGGTTCGGGCAGTCGGAGGAGGGCGCGTCGACCCGGCGGCTGCTCCGCACGGCCCGGCTTGACGGGCCGAGCGTGGCCGCGGTGCGACGGGCGCTCGCGGGCGCGCGCCTCGCCGAGGAGCGCGGCCTGCGCGGCCGGGCGTACGTGGACATGGGCGGGCCTTACAAGGAAGGGGACCTGTGGCTTGGGCGCGTCGAGCAGCAGTGCCGGGCGCTCGGCTTCCCCACCACCGCCGACACCGCGCGCGCGCCGCTCGGCGGCGACACCCGGTTCGACGCGCCGGCGCTCTACTTCGGATGGTACGAGGCGTCGCCGAAAGGGCGCGTCGCGGAGGCGGAGGCCCGCCTGGCGCCGGGCGCGGTCGCCTTCCACCTCCACAGCTTCTCCGCGGCGGCCCTCAGGGATGGCCGGAACGGGTGGGTCGGCTCGCTGGTGGAGAAGGGTGCAGGGCTGACCTTCGGCAACGTGGCCGAGCCCTACCTCCCGCTGACCATCCGCCCGGAGATCGTCCTCGCCGGACTTGCGCGAGGCATGACGGCGGGCGAGGCCGCCTGGGCAGCCACGCCGGCGGTCAGCTGGATGGGGGTGATCGTGGGCGACCCGCTCTACCGGCCGTTCGCGGCGCCCCTGCACGAGCAGCTCGACCCCCGTCGGCACCCCGCCGACCCGTGGTCGTCCTACGCCTACCTGCGGGCCGCGAGCCTCGAGCAGGTGGAGCCCGACATCCGGGAGGCTCTGCTGATGACGGGACTCCAGCGCAGCCCGAGCCTCGCCGCGCTGCTGGAGTTCGCCCGGCAGCGGCAGGCCGCCGGCAAGCCCTTCAGCTGGCCCAACCGGGCCCTGCCCCGCCTCGCGGAGGAGGACACCGGGCTGCTGCTCGAGGCGGCCCGCTTCCTGAAGGCAAGCAATCGTCCGGATGAGGCCGGGGAACTCTACGGCCTCGTGCGCGGGCGACTGGAGGGGGATGCCGGCCGGCTGAAGGCGGTCTCCGAGGAAGCCGCCCGCTAGGGATTTTCCCCTTGCCAGCCAGCCCCGGGACGGGCTTGCTGTCCCTTCCCTCGGCCCCCGGGCGTCACGCCCGGAGACCTTCCGGGGGAACCCAACCACAACCAACCAAACCCCGGAAGCGTCCTTCGCGACACCCGGGACAACCAGCAAAAAACACCCAACATGAGCATCATGGAAAAACTGCTCGCCGAATCCGGTTTCGGCGCGCTCAAGGCCCACTCCGTCGTCAAGGGCAAGGTCATGGAGATCCGCAAGGACACCGTGGTCGTCGACATCGGCGGCAAGTCCGAGGGCTTCATCCCCCATTCCGAGTTCCCCGACATCGGGGAGATCCAGGTCGGCCAGGAGCTCGAGGTCTACCTCGAGCGCCTTGAGACCAAGGAGGGCACGCCCCTCGTCTCCTACGACCGCGCCCAGCAGATCCGCCGCTGGGAGAGCATCGAGGCCAACTGCACCGAGGGCTCGATCGTCCAGGGCCGGGTCAAGGCCAAGGTCAAGGGCGGCCTCATCGTCTCGGTCGGCGTCGACGCCTTCATGCCGTCGTCGCAGATCGACGTCGTCCAGCCCAAGAGCCTGGACCCCTACGTCGGGCAGACCTACGACTTCAAGATCATCAAGATCAACAAGGACAAGAAGAACATCGTGGTCTCGCGCCGCGAGCTGATCGAGGAGCAGCGCGGCGAGAAGCGCCGCCTCCTGCTCGAGGACGTCAAGCCCGGCACCATCCGCCGCGGCGTGGTCAAGAACATCACCGACTACGGAGCGTTCGTCGACCTCGACGGCCTCGACGGCCTGCTCCACGTGACCGACATGAGCTGGGGCCGCATCGGCCATCCCAGCGAGGTGGTCAAGGTCGGCGAGGAGCTCTCCGTCATGGTCATCGAGGTGGACCGCGACCGCGAGCGCGTCTCGCTCGGCCTCAAGCAGACCCAGTCCAACCCCTGGGAGGGCATCGAGCGCCGCTTCCCCGCCGGCGGCAAGGTCCGCGGCAAGGTGGTCAACCTGGTCGCCTACGGCGCCTTCGTCGAGCTGGAGCCCGGCGTCGAGGGCCTCGTCCACGTCTCCGAGCTGTCCTGGACCAAGCGGATCCAGAAGCCGTCCGACCTGCTCAAGGTCGGCCAGGAGGTCGAGGCCATCGTCCTCGCGGTCAACACCCAGGAGCAGAAGATCTCGCTCGGCATGCGCCAGCTCGAGGCCAACCCCTGGGAGATGGTCCGCCACAACTACCCCGTGGGCGCCCGCGTCCGCGGCAAGGTTCGCAACCTCACCAACTACGGCGCCTTCGTCGAGCTGGAGGAGGGCATCGACGGCATGGTCCACGTCACCGACATGAGCTGGACCCGCCGCATCACCAACCCCGGCGACCACCTGAAGAAGGGCGACGAGGTCGAGGCCATCGTGCTCGACGTCGACGTCGACCAGCAGCGCATCTCGCTCGGCCTCAAGCAGACCATGGAGGACCCCTGGTCCGCCATCGACCGCACCTACAAGGTGGGCGACCTGGTCAAGGGCAAGGTCTCGAAGATCGCCAACTTCGGCGCCTTCGTGGAGCTGTCCGACGACATCGACGGCCTCGTCCACATCTCGCAGATCTCGGAGGACCGCGTCGAGAACGTGAAGGACGTCCTCAAGGTCGGCCAGGAGGTGGAGGCCCGCGTGATCAAGATCGACAAGGATGAGCGCCGCATCGGCCTCTCCATCAAGGCCGCGACCTACGACGCCGACCGCCTCGCCGCGGAGATCAGCAGCTACGACCGGATCAAGCAGCCCTCGACCGGCCCCGCGCCGACCGGCGGCTCCTCGACCTCGAGCGGCTCGTTCTCCTCGGGCGGCGACTTCAACAGCCTCGGCGACCTGCTCGACAAGGCCGGCAACTGAGGGCGGTCCCCGTCCCGCAAGGACCCCGGCGAGAGCCGGGGTCTTTTTTTTTGCGGCCTTGTCCCGCGGCCCCGCCCGCCCAGCATCGACCCATGCCCGCCTGGGTGCCCGAGCCGACCGCCTGGCAAGCCACCGTCCTGCTGGCGGCCGCGGCCGCGTTCCTCTCCTTCCGGGCGGTCTTCGGCCGGCGCAAGCACCGGAGGCTGGCCGCCGACCGGCGTCGGCTGCGGGCTCTCTCCGGATCTCCCCTCGCCGACGGCCGGGCGACCGCCAACCGGGTGACCTGCCTCCTCGACCGGGACGGCATCGAGGCGCACAACGCCCTTGTCGCCGGCATCCGCGGCGCGCGTCGGCGCATCTCCATCGGCACCTACATGCTCGCCCACGACGCCGTGGGCAGGTCGCTGGTCCGCCTCCTGGCGGAACGCGCCCACCAGGGGGTTGAGGTGAGGGTGCTGGTCGACGCCGTCGGCAGCCGGTTCCTTCCCTGGACGGCCGGCGCCCTCCTCCGCCGGGCCGGAGCGAGGCTCGTCCGTTTCAACCCTTTCCTCACCCTCCGCGGGCGCGGTTCGGCCAACTGGCGCAACCATCGCAAGATCGCGGTCTTCGACGGGACAATCGCCCTGGTGGGCGGCCAGAACCTCGGCGGGCGCTACATCGGCTCAAACCCCTCGAGGCGGCGCTTCCGCGACGCCTCGTTCCTCATCGAGGGCCCCGCGGCGGCGGCCCTCGAGCGCATCTTCATCGTCGACTGGTGCCAGGCCAGCGGCGAGCAACCCGAGGACCACCGGGACCTCCTCGCGGAAAGCCCGGCGGAAGGCGGCCCCGAGCGCGTCGGCGTGGTCGACTCCGGCCCGGATGCCCCGGGCGACCCGCTGCGGGCCCGGCTGATGCGAGAGCTGGCGGGGGCGCGCGGGTCCATCGACCTCGTCACGCCCTACTTCATTCCCGACGAGGCGCTGCTCGCCTTGCTCGAGTCCAAGGCCCGGGCCGGAATCCGGGTCCGCCTCGTTGTCCCCCGGCGAAGCGACCACCCCATCACGGACCTGGCCCGCCGATCCGCCTTGCGGCGCCTCCATGCGGCGGGCGGCGAGGTGCTGCTGCACGGTCCCGGAATCCTCCATGCGAAGCTCGTGGTGGTGGACGGCGCGCGCGCGATGGTCGGCTCGGCCAACCTCGACATGCGTTCGCTCTACCTCAACTACGAGGTGGCGGCCTGGATCGAGGGGGGCGAGGCGACGGGCCGCATCCTCGGCCACGTCGACGCGCTGGCGGCGGAGTCGCGACGCCACGACCCGCATCGCGCGGACCGCGCGATGCGCTGGGACGAGCGGATTCTCGAGGGGCTGGCCCGGCTGATCGCGAACCAGCTGTGAGGTCAGGCGAGGAAGCCCCTCACCCGCTCGGTCAGCCGCGGGTTGGGCAGGAGAAAGGCGTCGTGGCCGGCGTCCGTCTCGATCTCCAGGCAGGCGCCGCGGGAGCCGGCGGCGGCGGCGATGGCGCGGGCCTCGGAGACGGGGTAGAGGCCGTCGGTGGAGAAGCCCACCGCGAGGACGGCGGGGGAGCCGGGCCGCGCGAGGTCGCCCGCGGCGGCGCGCGCGGTCAGGTCGAACCGGTCGACGGCCCGGGTGATGAGCATGAGGCTGACGGCGTCGAACCGGCGCACAAAGGCGTCGCCCTGGTGACGAAGGTAGCTCTCCACCTGCCAGCGGACGGGGTCGGCGGGGCCCGTCCCCGGCACGGTCTGGCGACCGAACTTGCGCGCGAGGGCGGCGGGCGAGAGATAGGAGACGTGGCCGATCATCCGGGCGACGGCCAGACCGGCGTCGGGCCCCTCGCCCGGTCCGTAATGGCCGCCGCGCCAGCGAGGGTCGGCCGAAACGGCGAAGCGCGCGGCGGCGTTGAGCGCCAGCGCGTGGGGCGGCTGGCTGAGCGCGCAGGCGAGGGCGACAACCCTGTCCACGGCCTCGGCGTGGTCGGCCGCCCAGAGGAGGGCCTGCATGCCGCCCTTCGAGCCCCCGACGACGGCGCGCAGGCGGCGGATGCCGAGGCTCTCGACGAGACGACGCTGGGCCCGGACGATGTCGCCGAAGGTCAGCTCGGGGAAGGTGCCGCCGTAGGGCGCGCCGGTGCGCGGGTCGACGCTCAGGGGTCCGGTTGAGCCGCGGCAGCCGCCGAGGGTGTTGACGCCGATGACGAAGTGTCGGTCGGTGTCGATCATCTTGCCCGGCCCGACGAAGGCGTCCCACCAGCCCGGCTTCGGGTCGGAGGGGGAATGGCGGCCCGCCACGTGGTGGTCGCCGCTCAGGGCGTGGGGGACGAGGATGGCGTTGGAACGGTCGGCGTTGAGGGCGCCGTAGGTCTCGTAGCGGAGGGTCAGGGCGGGCAGCTCGCCGCCGAGCTCGAGCTGGAACGGCCCGGCAAACGCGGCGTCGCGGGGGGAAACCAAGCCCACGGAGGCCGAGTCGGTCGGGGCGCTGGGCGGGTCGTCGGTCACGCGTGCAGGCAACCCCGGGACGGGCCGGGTGGCAAGCCTCCGCCAACCGATGACACAGGGAGAAGGTTTGCACCCGGGCAGTCCCGGCCTTTGAACGACGCATGCCGTCCGGCCACCACCACGGAGACGACTGCTGCGGAGGCGGCCAGGACCGCGTCGAGCGGGCCATGGCGCGCGCGAGGGCGGCCGGCCTGCGCGTGACCGAGGCCCGGCGCTCCCTCGTGCGCATCCTCGCGCAGTCCAAGCTGCCGCTCGCGGTGGAGGAGCTTCACCGCAAGGTGGGCCGGCAGCGGGCGGACAAGGTCACGCTCTACCGCAGCCTCGACGCGTTTGAGCGGGCCGGGATCGTGCAACGCCACCCTCTCGAGAAGGGCCGGGCCCTCTACGCGCTCACCTTGGGCGCGCACCACCACCACCATGTGGTCTGCCGCCGCTGCGGCGCCGTCGAGCGCCTGGCCGAGTGCGACACCGCGGCGGTCGAGGCCGCCGCCCGGGCCCGGGGCTTCTCCGACCTCTCGCACGTCCTCGAGATCCAGGGCGTCTGCCCGCGCTGCGCCCATGGCTGAGTTTCCCCGCACGGCCTTCCTGCTCGGCGCGGGCCTGGGCACCCGCCTGCGACCCCTGACGGACGCGATTCCAAAACCGCTCCTGCCCCTCGGCGGGGCGCCCCTCGTCCGGCGTGCGATGGACCACCTCCTCGCCGCGGGGGTGAGGCGATTCCTCGTCAACACGCACCACCGGCCCGAGGCCTGGTCCGCGGCCTTCCCCGCGGGCGAGCACCGGGGCGCGCCGGTCACGCTCGTGCACGAGCCCGAGCTCCTTGAGACGGGCGGGGGACTGGCGAACATCGCCCCGCTGCTCACCGAGGAGGACCCGCACCTCCTGGTCTGGAACGGCGACATCCTGGCCGAGCCCGACCTCGCCCTCCTGGTGCGGGATCACCTCAGGGGAAAGGCGGAGGTCACCCTGCTCGTGCGACGGGAAGGCCCCAACCGCAACGTCCGCGTGGCGAACGACGGGACCGTGACCGACCTCCGCGACCGCCTCGGCTCGGCCGATCCCTCGTATCAGTTCACGGGCATCTGCGTGGTCGCGAGGGGCTTTGCGCAGTCGCTTCCCCCGAGCCGCGAGTCGCTGGTGGAGCACCTGCTCCGCCGGGTGGCGGCCAAACCGGGCTCGATTCGGGCCAGCCTGGACCCCAGCGCGACGTGGGATGACATCGGCACGCCCGAGGCCTACGCCGCGGCGCGGGCCCGCCACCCCGAGCCGGTCGACCTGGCGGCGGCCGCCGCCGCGGTCGGCGCCGCCCTGACGCCCGGCGGCGAGCTCGCGCGCGGCGCCTCCTCGCGCAGCTTCGCCCGCGGCGTCTCCGCGACCCACGGGCCCGGCGTGGTGTGCGCGCACGACGGCGCCAAGGCGGAGAACGCGCTCTACGGACCGCTGGCCGTGATCCTGCGCGACCAGCTCGGCCTCAACGCGCCCAAGGTGCTGGCCGAGCGGGGAAATGCACTCCTGCTCGAGGACCTCGGGGATCGCGACCTGCTCGCCGCCGGGCGCGAGGCGCCCTTCCCCTGGAAGCCCTACGCCTCGGCGATCGGCCAAGTGGCTAGGTTGCACCGCGGCGGGCTCGAGGCGGCCGCCGGCGCGGGACTCTCGCTCTCGGCGCCCTTCGACGAGCAGCTTTACCGCTGGGAGCGCGATTATTTCTGCGAGCATGTCCTGGCGGGGCAGCGCCTCGACCGCGGGGTGGCCGAGGAGATGGCCTCGCTTTCCCGCGAGCTGCTCCGGCAGCCCCTGGTCGCGGTCCACCGCGACTTCCAGTCGCAGAACATCCTGGTCAGGGACGACCAGGCTTGGCTGATCGATTTCCAGGGCATGCGGGCCGGCTGCGCCGCCTACGACTACGCCTCGCTCATCCTCGACCCCTATGTGACCCGCGGCGACATGCAGCTCTGGCGGGTGGACCTCGAGGAAGAGGCACGCGAGGCGTCGGGATGGAGGGAATCGAGGGACGCCTTCAGCCACCTGCTGCACACCGCGGCCGCCCAGCGGCTCCTGCAGGCCTGCGGGGCCTATGCGAACCTCGGTCGCAACCACGGCCGAGCGGATTTCCTGGCGCACCTTCCCGCGGGGCTCGCCAACCTCGAGTGGGCGGCGACGCTGTCCGGCCGGCGACGCCTGTCCGAGCTGGCCCGGACGCTGCGGGAAAGCCCGGAACCGGTCACTTCCCGTCGCCGTTGACGCGAACCGGCTCGCCTCCCTCGGACGCGGGCTCGGGATCCGCGGGCTCATCCAGACCAAGGGCGCGGCGCAGGATTGCCCGAAGACGTGCTGCCTCGCGCTCATAGGCGGCATACTCCTCGCGCAGCTCCTCCATCCGGCGCACGGCCAGCTGAGCGTCGGCGGCGGCGACTGGCGCGCGAGGCGAAACCTCCGCCTCGCTGGGACGCGGACCGGGAGAGGGGACGGCAGGGAGACGCGCCGCAGGGGCGGGAGAGGGGGAATCCGCGAGGGGTGACCGGGCGGGAAGGGAGGCGCGAGACGCAGGGCCGGACGCCAGCGGGGAGGAGTCGGCGACGGACGGCCCGGTGGCGGGAGGCGCCGACTTGATGGGCTGCTGGGGCGTCGGCGCTGTCGCGGCGGACGAGGGCAACCTCGGCAAGCCAGGAGAACCCGAAACCGAATCCACGGCGCCGCGAGGGGGCGCCTCGATGGACTTGGGCCGAACCGGCGCCGCGGCGGACGAGGTCGCCGGGGCGCCCGAGGACCCGATGGGGCGGGGACCCTTGTAAAACTGGCCAAAAACCGAGGGGGCGGACGGCTCATCGCCCAGTTCAGGACGAGGGACTGGGAGGGCGGACGGCGTGCCCTGGGAGGGGGAGGCGGGCGTGCCGGCGTTGATTCGCGGCGAGGACGAGCCGGGGCGAGGGGAATCGACGGGGCTGGGCGCAACGATGCCCTGTCCGCCGACGCGGCGCGGCTGGCCAGGCAGAATCCCCAGGGAAAAACCCCTCGGCCCATCGGCGTCGTTGGACTGCTCGGCGGGGACGCGCGGCAGGACGGCGCGCGACGCGGCGGAATCACCCTGCCCTGCCAGCCCGCCGATTGACGGCGAGCGGGTGGGCGCGGGAACGCCTTCGACGACGGAGGCGCCTTCAAGGGAAGGCCGGGGGGAAGCCCCTTCCGAAGGCAAGCCGGCGAGGCCTGGAAGCGAGGAGGGCCTGGACAGGCCGTCGGTTCGTCCCGCGGCGTCGGCAAGGGCAAGACCTGCGCCACCGTGCCCCGAGCGTTGTCCAAGCTCGGCGATCGACGGGATGACGGCTCGGCCCTCCGCCAGCGGGGGAGATGTCGGCTGGCCGGGATTGGGAAGCGCAACCGGGGACGGACCCGGGATGGGCCGAGCGCGGCCGGGATCGTCGCCGACCACCGCCACCGGTTCCGGAGGGATGCCGCCGGAGCCGGCCACGGGCGCGGGCGCGGGCTTTTCAGCTTGGGGATCTTTGCCCGGAACGTCGGGAACACGGGCCACCGGGGGAACGGGGATCGGCGAGGTGCCCGTTTCGCCTGAGACAGGCGGGGGAAGCGGGACGGGGCCTTTCGCGGGCGGCTGGCCTCCGTCCGCGAGCTTGCGCACGGGAACCCCCGGAAGCTCGGCTAGGTTGATCCAACCACCGGGTACGGCGTCGACGGACGACGGCTGCCGGACGCAGCACCCGGCGAGGGTCAGCGCCAGGAGGGCCGGGGCGAGCCGGTGGGGGCGAGACGGCATCCGGGGCTCAGCGCATCAGCGCGAGCAGCACGCCGGCGAGAGGCTGGTCGGACTGCTTCTCGAGGCGGGCCGTGACGGTGAACTGGGCGGAGCGCGTCGAGGAGGTCTGGGACTTCTCCACCAGCACCTGGTTGATGCCGAGATTCTCGGCGACGCCGAGGGCGGCGCGGAAGCGCTCGGCGAGGGCGTCGAGCTCAAGCGTCTCGGCGGAGCGGCGGAGGAGCCGGGCGGAATCGTCCTCGGTGACCGCCCCCAGGAGGGAGTCGTCGCTGGCAAGGGCGAGCTTCTCGGGGCGGCCTTGGCGGTAGTCGTAGCGGGCCTCGAGGTTGACCTGGTCGGCGCCGACCAGGCGGAGGGTGATGCCGAGCTCAAAGTCGATGGCCGGGCGGATCTCCGCGTAACGCTCCTCGGTCTGCTCGCTCATGGGAAGACGGCGGAAGAAGCGCTCGGCGTCCGCCCAGAGGGAAACGCCCGTCACGGCGCCGAAGGCGGATCGGGGAAGGGATTCCTGCGACTGGTCCTGGCCGGAGGCGAGGGCGAGGCAGCGGCGCATCTCGTTCTCGACGCAGGGCGCGGCGGGGTCGCCGTCGAACTCGACGAGCAGGATGGCGGCGCTGTCGGTCAGGCCGAAGGAGAAGAACCCGCGCTCGGGGTCGAGGAAACGGCCGCCGGCATGGCGGATCATGGCCCGGTTGCGGGTCAGCGAGGCCGGCTTGCCCGAGTTGCCGCGGAGAACGGTGCGCATCTGGTCGGCGAGGCGGGCGAGGGAGGCCTCCGCGGCGTCGGGATCGGTGATGCGCACGATCAGGCCGCAGACCACGACGGGGCGCTCGCCGTCCTCGCCGGGAGGGCGAGTGGGGTGCTTGGCGAAGGCGACGACCTCGGCGCGGGTGTCGAGGCCGCTCGTCGCGAGATCCTGGATGGCGCGCAGCGCGACGGGGCCGCCGAGCCGCTCCAGGAAGGCCTGGAGGACGGGGTCGGCCACCTGGGGGGCGGCGGGAGCGGGGGACTTGGGGTCGACCGCCGGGACGAAGGGCCGGAAGGTCATGACGGCGAAGCTGTCGCCGGGCACGAGGCGGAGATGGTCGCGCGCGCCCGAGGTCAGGATGCGCGTGTTGGAGGGCCACAGCACCCAGGCAAGGAGGGCAACGAGCACGACCACGAGGGTGGTGAGGGCGCCGAAGACCCAGCCGCGCGCGGCGGTGGCCGGGGCGGAGGGGGATCCGGCGGCGGCGGGCGAGGCGGAGCCGAAACCCGCGCCGATCGGGGCGAAGCCGGAGGCGGCGCCGGTGTCCCTGAGCAGGGCGACGTTGAAGCCGATGGTGAGGACGACGGCGAGGGGGTCGAAGACCAGCACGATGGCGATGATGAGCCACTTGACGACGACGTCGGCGGTGGTGTCGAAGGCGCGGGCGACGAAGCGGTAGGTGCCGATGTCGGAATTGGCGATGGAGTCCTTCAGCGCCTGGATCTCGGTCATGCGGGTGCGGCGGAGCTCGTTGAGCGACTCCAGCTTGCCCTCGTCGACGTTGGCGGCGCCGGCCAGGCGGGTCTCGACCGAGGCGAGCTGCTTCTCCAGCTCGGAGATGGCGACCTGGCTGATCTTGCGCGCCTCGGCGATCTCGCTGTCGAGGCGGCGGGACTCCTCGCGGAAGCGATCCTCGATGGCGCGGAGCTCCTTCGCGGAGTCGCCGGTCTGCTTGCCGAGGTCGGAGCGAACCTGCTCGATGCGGGCGCGGGTCTTCTCAAGATCGGCCGAGATGGAGGCCCGCTCCGGCGCCTGCTGGGCGCGCAGCTCCTGGCCGAGGCGGACGCCGTCGGTCTGGAAGATGAGGACGCCGGTGGTGCCCTGCTGGGTGTAGGCGTCGACCGCGCGGTCGAGCACCTCCTGCCGCTTGAGGAGGTTGGCCACGGTCGCCTCGTCGGCGGCGATGGTCTTGCGGAAGATGTCGGCCTGGGCGCCGGAGCGCTCGGCGGCCGCCTTGGCGTCGGCGGCGCGGGCCTCGTTGGCGCTGACGCGGGCGGCCTCGAGGCGGGAGACGGCCTGGGCCAGGGCGTCCTTCTCCGCGGTGATGCGGGCCTGGGCCTTGACGACGTCCTCGCGGTTGTCGCCGCGGTTGCGGGTGGTCGAGACACGGGCGGCCTCGAGGCGGGCGTCGAGGTCGGAAACCTCGCGCTCGAAGGCGGCGATCTGGCTCTCGGCGATGGTGATGGCGTCGTTGGTCTTCTCGTAGGCGCGGGCGAGGTAGCCGTAGTTGCCGAGGGAGGTGATGCCGATGAGGACGAGGAGGGCCAGGGTGAGGTAGAACTTGAGGCTGGCCGAGATGGCCGTCCAGTAGCGGTAGAGGAAGGAGGCCGCGACCAGCTTGCCGATCTCGAGGGCCGAGGCCATGATCATGACCGGGATCTCTGAGGAGAACAGGAGGCCGAGCCCCCTCACGGAGAAGTAGGCGGAACAACCCGCGATGATGAGGGCCGAGGAGGCGAGAACGAAGGGGAATCCGTACCTTTTGGCCGGGGCCGGGGAGGAGCTCATGGGGATATAGGGTTATGACCCTAGGCGGGGGCCTCCCCGGGTGTCAAAA
>Ga0315903_10001970_pt1 | contig 30896 bp, 37 predicted proteins | sample LakEriMetagenome_7_FD_203524 | JGI IMG/M metagenome (GOLD analysis project Ga0315903, IMG submission 203524) | Freshwater fungal communities from buoy surface, Lake Erie, Ohio, United States - Buoy 2 MA119 | ecosystem: Environmental > Aquatic > Freshwater > Lake | place: USA: Lake Erie, Ohio...
GCCTGTTCTCTGCAGGTCAGCCGGGTGGATCGGCACAGGTCAGCGGCCGTCTTCTGACCATAGGAACTGACGGCATTCGCCGCGCAGCGGCGATCACCACCGTGAACAACGGGGCAGCGGACTACGTCTTTGAATACCCGCTTGCGATTCCTGAGAAGACCACCCTTGAGGCAACAGCCCAGAGTAGCTCGAACAACAATGAAGCTTCAGCGATGTTTATCATGGTCCTAGTCAAGAACGGAGGACCGCTCTGATGGGTAAAAGTCCAGCTTGGACACGCAAGGAGGGTAAGGACCCAAAAGGCGGGCTCAATGCCAAGGGCCGAGCTTCGGCGAAGGCGCAGGGCATGAACCTGAAGCCCCCGGCTCCGAACCCGAAGACTAAGGAAGACAAAGGCCGACGTGCGTCATTCTGTGCCCGGATGTCCGGGATGAAGGCGAAGCTGACAAGCGAGAAGACGAAGCGCGATCCGAACAGCCGGATCAATAAGTCTCTCAGAGCGTGGAACTGCTGACATGAACCGTGGTAGTATGGCCCAACAGATCGCAGAACCCGGAGGGAAGAGGATGGCAAAGACTGGCTTGTATGCTAACATCAACGCCAAGCGGAAGCGCATCGCCGCGGGCTCTGACGAGAAGATGCGGAAACCGGGAACCAAGGGCGCACCAACCGCGAAAGCTTTCCGGGAGTCCGCCAAAACCGCAAAGGGGAAGAAGTGATGATGAAGTCCGGCAAAAAGGGTGGCAAGGGCTGCTCGGCTGACATGATCAGCCCGCGCAAGGCTATGGCTATGGGCATGAAGCCTTCCGGTGCCAAGAAGGGCGCTAAGAAGGGCATGAAGTAAGACATGACCACGTCAGGGACCCGGACGTTCAATCTGGACGTCGCAGAGATGATCGAAGAGGCGTATGAGCGCTGCGGACTTGAGGTTCGCACGGGCTATGATGCCCGCACGGCCCGCAGGTCCCTGAATCTCATGCTTGCGGACTGGGCCAACCGCGGCCTCAACCTGTGGACCGTCGCTGAAGGATTCTTCACCGTCACAGCCGGGGACCCCTCTTACGCTCTTGCTGCCGACGTCGTGGACATTCTCGATGTTGTCGTGCGCCGCCAAGGCACCGATTACGAGATCGACCGGATTAGCCGGACCGAGTACTTCACGCTGCCGAACAAGTCCACGCAGGGCCGACCGAGCCAGTTCTTCCTCGACCGAACGATCACCCCGACCCTGTATCTCTGGGCTACACCCGAGAACTCGACGGACCAGATTCGGTACTACTACGTTCGTCGTATGGAGGACGCCGCCTCACTGACCAATACGACGGATATTCCCTTCCGGTTCCTGTCGTGCATGGTTGCAGGCCTTGCCTACTACATCGCCATGAAGCGGTCCCCTGAGCGGGTCGCTCTTCTCAAGAGCGTCTACGACGAGGAGTTCCAGCGCGCGGCAGACGAGGACATCGACCGCGTTCCGCTGAAACTGCAGCCCGGGCGGCCGTACTTGAGGGGATAACGCATGTACGCGACAGGCAAAAAGGCTTGGGGGATTTCGGACCGCTCCGGCGTCCGCTATCGGCTGCGCGACATGCAAAAAGAGTGGACCGGCGCATTGGTCGGACCGGATGAATACGATCCAAAGCACCCGCAGCTCTATCCGCCGAAGGTCTCCCCTGATCCGCAGGCACTCAAGAACCCTCGCCCAGACCCGGAAGAGGGTCACGTCTACGTCTCCGTCGGTAATACGGTATTCCCGCCGGTCGCAATCATTTACCCGATGGTCGTAGGCCTCGGATTTGTCACGGTGGTAACCACATGAGCTTTACCTACGGTCAACTGAAGCAGGCTCTGCAGGACTATCTTGAGACCTCAGAGACCACCTTCGTCAACAACCTGCCGCTGTTCATCCGCCTTTCGGAGGAGCGCATTCTCAAGAGTGTGCAGTTGAGCCTGTTCCGAAAGAACGCCACGGCAAACGCCACTGTGGGGAACCAGTATCTGGCCGCCCCTGCCGACTTCCTTGCCCCGTTTTCCCTTTCGTATATGGGTGACAACGGAGACAAGGTCTTCGCCGAGTTCAAGGACGTCAGCTTCATTCAGGAGTACAATCCGGATGCTTCTACGACCGGGGCCCCGAAATACTACGCCCAGTTCGACAACTCCAACTTCATTTTGGCTCCTGCTCCAAACGACGACTATGTCATGGAGCTGCACTACTTCTACCGCCCTACCAGCCTGACGGCCGGATCGGACAGTGGCACGACGTGGCTCAGCATCAACGCCGAACTGACCTTGTTCTACGGGGCAATGATCGAGGCCTACCTGTTCCTCAAAGGGGAGCCTGACCTGCTTGCCAACTACGACAAGCGCTTCCAAGAATCCCTTGCCGGGCTGAAGATGCTGGGAGAGGCCAAACAGGTCACCGACGAGTACCGCACTGGCATGGTTCTTCGAGGTAAGCAGTAATGTTCGCAGCCTCCATGAATCTTCCTTCGACCCCGGTCGTCAGCGTCATGACCACGGACGGTCGCGGGCACACGCCCGAGGAGCTTGCAGAGCTTTGTGCGAATCGGCTGATCAGTGTCTCTGAGGACGCCCACCCGGCCATCCGTGAGCAGGCAAAAGCTTTCCGCGCCGCCATCGTGCATGTGGTCACGCACTACATGAAAGAGGCAGTTACCAACGACCGCGTTACGGTGTATAATGCACTGGTAGACGCGGGCCACCCACAACTGGCTGACGCCATTCGCAAGCTATAGGAGGCTCCCTTGGCCATCACTCAAGCAATGTGCACTTCGTTCAAGGACCAGCTTCTTGAAGGGGTTCACGACTTCCGCTCCAGTGGCGGGGACACGTTCAAGCTGGCTCTGTACACCAGTTCTGCCACTTTGGACGCCACCACGACCGCCTATTCGGCCACCAATGAGGTCGCCAACTCTGGCACCTATGCGGCGGGCGGCGGCACCCTGACCAATATCAGCCCCACCACCTCGGGCACCACGGCGTTCACGGACTTCTCCGACCTGTCGTTTACCTCGGCAACCATCACGGCGCGAGGCGCTCTGATCTATAACACGACCCCGGCGCACACATATACCAACGCCGCTGTGGCAGTCCTCGACTTTGGGTCTGACAAGACCTCTACCACAGGCACTTTTACCATCCAGTTCCCGACAGCGGACGCATCGAACGCGATCATCCGCATCAGCTAAGATAGGACGGTGCCATGGCTAACACGACCCTTACGGGATGGGGCCGTGGCACTTGGTCCTCCGGAGCGTGGGGCGAGGCCATCCCCGTCGAGGCTACCGGAGTTTCGGCCGCTGGCCAGCTCGGTTCCGTCACTGTAACAGGAACGGCTCTCGTTCAACCGACAGGGGTCTCAGGCACCAGTGCACTGGGCTCTGTCACTGTAGCAGCCAACGCTAACGTCACCGTTTCCGGGGTGTCGGCCTCGGGCAGCGTTCGTTCGGTAACTGTTACCGGAACGGCTTCCGTTGACGTTTCTGGTGTTTCCGGAACCTCCGCCCTCGGGGATGTCTCCGTCAATGCCGGGGCCATTGCTGCGGTCACTGGAGTATCTGCGGCCACCGCACTTGGCACGGTCATTGCAGAGTCAGAAAGCATCATTTCGGTGGACGGCGTCGAGGGCGCAACCGCCCTCGGAGAAGTCTACGCTGCGGGCGTCACAATCGCCGAAGTCACGGGGATTGAGGCCGCATCTGCACTGGGTGACGTTACTGTCACGGCAGGCGCGACGGTGTCTCCAACGGGCGTTTCCGCCTCAGGAGCTACAGGCTCTGTCATCGTCACCGGATCGGCCGTTTTTTCTGTCGCAGGCGTCTTGGGGACATCGTCTCTTGGAAGCGTGTTTGTCTTTACGACAGTAGACGTCGAGGTTTCAGGCCTCAGTGGAACGAGTGCCCTTGGAACCGTGACGGTGCGCGGCAACGCTCGTGTCGTTCTTTCGGGTGTTTCCGCACAGGGCCGGGTCGGAAGTGTGGTTGTTTGGGGGCCTGTGGTTCCTGCTCCGGGAACGGCTTGGGACCCCTTAAATCCGTCCTCTTCCGCCCCTTGGTCGAATATCGACCCCTCCCCCGGCTCAGGGTGGACGGAGGTAAGCCCAAGTGCTATAAATTCATGGACGCCCACCAATCCGTCTCCCGGATCGTCGTGGTCAGAAATCTCTGCGTGAGGATGTACAATGGCCAGAAGTTACACACCGAACCTCGGCATCATTAAACCGGCTGATGGCGAAGAAGATGGCGTCTGGGGCGATCTCGTCAACGACAACATGGACATTCTCGACGTCGCCATCAACGGCGTGTTGTCTCTTAGCCTTTCAGGGACCTCTTCGACTCTGACCACCTCCGACGGACTTGTTTCCGACGGCCAGTATCGCCTTCTTGTTCTTGGGGGAAGCCCGAGCGGCACCCACACGATCACCATCTCCCCGAACGATGCCGACAAGGTTTACTTCGTCAACAACACCACCGCCCAGAGCGTGGTGTTCACGCAGGGTTCTGGTGGAAACGTCACCATCGCCACGGGTGACTCGGCGGTCATTTATGCAAACGGCGGTGGCGCAGGAGCCGCGGTCGCGAACTTGACCGACCACTTTGCAATGAGCTCGGTAAAGATCACTGGTGGCTCGATCACGGGCATCACCGATCTGGCCGTCGCTGACGGCGGAACCGGTGCATCTGACGCCGCGACTGCTAGAACCAACCTCGGGTTGGTTATTGGCACCAACGTGCAGGCTTATGACGCAGAGCTTACAGCAATTGCTGCCCTCGCGGTGACCGACGGCAACTTCATTGTCGGGAACGGAACGACTTGGGTTGCAGAGAGCGGCGCGACGGCGCGGACCTCGCTAGGCCTCGGAAGCATCGCCACTCAGGCGTCTTCATCTGTCTCCATCACTGGCGGATCGATTACTGGTATCACCGATCTGGCCGTCGCTGATGGCGGAACCGGGGCATCTGATGCTGCGACTGCTAGAACCAACCTCGGTCTTGGAACGATTGCCACCCAGAGCGCCGCATCTGTGGCAATCACTGGCGGCTCGATCACTGGTATCACCGATCTGGCTGTTGCCGATGGTGGCACAGGCGCTTCTGATGCTGGCACCGCACGGACCAACCTCGGCGTTGCCATCGGCACCAACGTGCAAGCGTGGGACGCCAACCTTGACCAGATCGCGGCCCTTGCGCCCACAGCCGACAACTTCATTGTCGGAAACGGCACGGCATGGGTGCTTGAGACTCCTGCTCAGGCTCTCGCAAGCCTTGGAGTTACCTCCACTGCCGCCGAGCTGAACATCCTCGACGGGGCAACGCTCTCTACCGCCGAGCTAAACTTCGTGGACGGCGTCACCTCCGCAATTCAGACGCAACTCAACGCGAAGCAGGCGTCCGACGCCACGCTGACCGCGCTGGCTGGGCTTGACGCGACCGCAGGCTTGGTTGTGCAGACCGGGACGGACACGTTCACCAAGCGCACCCTGACGGCTGGGACGGGCATCACTGTAACCAACGGAACGGGAGCCGCAGGAGCCCCGACAGTCGCCGCCACTCTTGCATCTCAGGCGCAGGCGGAGGCTGGGACCGACAACACCACCCTCATGACGCCGCTTCGCACGGCTCAGGCTATTGTTGAGTTGTCTGGGTTGCAAAACATCAGTGTTCAGACGTCAGGGACAAGCTTCACTGTCCCTGCTGGCGTCACTACGCTTTTTGTTTTGGCTGTTGGCGGCGGTGGCGGTGGAGGCGCAGGTAACACCGTCAGATCGGGCAGCACACCGGGGGGGTTTGGAGGAGTTGGCGGTTTCGCCGCATCCAAACTAACTGTCACCCCCGGATCAACTGTCACCTATGCTGTGGGTGCTGGTGGTGCAGGGAGCAATACCACCGCTGGAGTTTCTGGTGGGACAACAACTGTGGACACTATTTCCTGCACTGGGGGCATCAGGGGCTTAACCGGGGCTGACTCCGCCGCCACAAGAAATGGCGCTAATGGTACTGGGTCTGGTGGGAACCTGACAAATTCGGCCAACGCGACAAGCCTGTCCGACGTTATTTCAATGCTCCCCTTAGGCCCAAGCATAACCGTAAACGGAACGGAAATTGCCACGCAGTTGGAAAAAAGAGCCGCGGGGGCATCTTCGACCGCAGCCATACTGTACACCGCCACGGGCCTGAACCTTCCGGGTGCGGGAGGTACGGGTGAGGCAACAGCTTCCTCGGTTGACGCATCAGGTGGTGTCAGCGGCTGCGTAATGTTCATCTATTAAGGGGCAAGGCAATGACCATATATGCAATCATCTCAAACGGCATTGTCCAGAATAAGGTTTTGGCGGATGCCGCCGAAGACTTGTCGTCGTTTCCAGAGGTGTATCCAATCTCTGACGATGCACTTGTGGACATTGGCTGGACCTTTTCCGATGGTGTATTTGCGGCACCACCACCTCTGCCGATTGACCCCTCCGTTGCGGCAATCAACGTCCGCACCGAGAGAAATCGCCTGCTCACGACGCGTGTAGACCCGATGGTCATGAACTCTCTTCGTTGGGCAGACCTTTCGACGGAGCAGCAAGGAGAAGTTGCCGTTTACCGTCGTGCCCTGCTGGACATCACAGATCAAGCGGGGTTTCCAACCGAGGTGACGTGGCCTGCTGTCCCGGCGTTCATGCAGTGACGCTCTACCTGCCCAATCTGTCTTTTGTGGCTGTCCCAAAGACGGCCACAATTGCCATTGAACAGGCCTTCTCTCCGTGTGCGATAAACTACAAGCCGCATCAGCATGACCCCGTCGATGCCGTAAAGGAGCGCTCCATCAACCCATGCCTTGCCGTCATAAGGCACCCCTTGCGCTGGATCGAGAGCTACTACAAATACCTCCGTTTTTCGCCATACTTTGCGCGAACAGACTCGATATGGGGGCTTCACTCGAAGTCGTTTGAGCAGTTTGTCTGGGCCTACATTCGTGGGCAGCACATGTGGCCAGAGCCGCTGAGGGATCAGTCGTCTTATGTTGCCCGCAACGGCGCAAAGGTAGAGCATCTTTACCGATACGAGAATCTGAGCGATGCAGTCGATCACCTGTGCGAGGCCTGTGGCACAAGGGTCTCCCTTGAGCGGCACAACGTCTCCCGCGACATTCCTCTTGATCTATCCGCAGGGGCAGTGTCTGCATTTGAGCAGTCATCAAGGCGGGACTATGATCTATACGAAACCTTGGGGTTAGCACATGCCGCCTGAAATCCTCTGGAACGTCGGCCTTACCGCCATCCTCGCCCTCGTGGGTTGGATTCTAAAGGGTCATGCTGACGAAGTGCAGCGCCTTCAAATCTTGCTAAATCGCACACGCGAGGACATGGCGCGGGAGTACGTCACGAAGACAGACGTGCAGGCCAGCATCAACATGCTGATCGCTAGGATCGACAACCTCGACCACAAGATCGATGCCTTGCTGCGGAGCCTTGCCAAATGAGACTTGCCCTTGTCCTCTTGGTCGCCGGATGCGGCCCTGTTACTGTATCGTCCGTGGCCTACACGACGGCCTGCCCGAAAGGTGACCGCCAGTGCGAGATCAGACAGAACGCAGAGACCTTGTATTACATGGCGCACGGAGATGCAGCCAACGCGCTGCTATGCTCCGGCGATACGCGGGACGTTATGGGAGCCTTGTGCTCTGTCTACTGACGGTGGGCCTCGCTGAGGCTCAAGTCACTGGCGACCTCAACACCAACTCCGGCAACACCAACTCCACCATCGGCTCGAACAACAACGACAGCACCACCAACTACAATGGTGCTGGGTCTGCGCCATTCTCGACCCCCGTGCCGACAGCCGCCGCGCCGACAGTCATGGGTGGCGGTGGCAACGATAGTTGCCTGATCCCGTACCAGCAGGCATTCCAAGTCAGCATCTTCGGCAGAGCCGAGGGGAAGATGGAACAAGACCCGGAATGCAACCGCCGCAAGGACGCCCGCCTGCTCGGCACACCGCAAGAGGCTGGAGGTCTGGGCCTGCAGGTCTCTGGAATCTCGATCATGTGCGACAGCCCTGACATCTTCAAGGCAATGGCGCTGGCATCGACGCCCTGCCCGATATATTCCATCGCCACGGGCAAGCTGCTCGTTGGGCGTGAGGGGTATCTCGCAATGCGTGACGAACCCCATACTTATGTGGTAGGATACGTCAAAGATCAGGCGTTCTGGGACGCCTTCCTACTCATGAATGAGGAGTTGCCCGATGTTCTGCCTCAAGAAAACAGCGGCCCTACTCTGTCTGAGCGCTTCCGTCGCTCACGCCGAGCCAACGATGACGAACCTTCAGGGGTCGGCGCAAGCGATCCTTGACCAGCTTGCGGCCTCTCAAGACCTGACGGTCGGAGCGGTCTACAGCGCGGGCCAAGGTGACATCCTCGCACCGGGCATTATGCAGGACGCGACCATCACCGAGCAGATGCGTCTCGACTATAACTCCGACATTCAGGGGGTGATCGACGCGACGTACTACAACGCCGAGATGTTGTTTCAGGATCAGCACGAAGCAGCGATGGCAAATCTCGATACGGCTGTCGATAACCTCGTTGCCGCGACTGCGGTTTTGATGGAGGTTCAGGTTGTCGCCAACATGGCCGCAAACGCCGACACTGTCACCGAGCAGATGGCCTTTCAGGCTGTCCTGACCAACAACGACATGACCATCAGCGCAGGCGACGTGAGCAACTACAACAACGCTCTGGGCGCTGTGCAAACCTATGCCCGCGATGCTGGTGCCTTCTTGGCTGCGTCTCGCAACACATCTCTGACCGGGGCGACCGACAGCTACGCCGCCAACGCCAACACCAGCCTGTATGGGGCCACGGTGGCCTACAGTGCGACGGCTGACATCATCAACATCTCTGCGGCCAACGCCTTTGGCATCGGCTTCCAAGGCTTCCTCGGCAGCAACACTGTGACGCTGTCGGATGTCTACGCTGCGGGCTACGGCTCGTGAGCGAAGAGGCTGAAACCAACGGCCTGAGAATCGCAGGCTTCGACATCAAGGGCTGGTGGCTTGCCGCCGCCCTGCCTGTCTTGTCCGGGGTCAGCGGCACGATCTACTATGCCTACGACGTGGTGAACCGCTTCTGGGCCGTCGAAGAGAGCGTGGATGGGGTCTTGGGCGTCGAGAGCCGCGTCCAGACCCTCGAGCAGGCGATACAGGACAATGACGTTCGAGGGCTTGCCCCGAAGCTCAGCGCGATCAGCACTCAGATGGGCACGATCTTGGAGCAACAAAAGGAACTGATGGACCTTCGGTCGATGGTCGAGAAGTCGGACAGCGTGACCAGCAACCTTCAAGGAAAGCTGGAGAAGTACGACGCCGAGATCGAGGACCTCTGGAAGGCCATGGACGATTTGATAAGGAACCCCATGCAATGATGAAGATGGAAGCCTTAGTCTGGGTGGCGTTCTTGGGCGCTGTTGCCGCGATCTTCTGGATCAGCGGTGACGGTTTCTACCGCTACCCCTGCCAAGACCCCGCGAACTGGGCTGCGCTTGAGTGCACCCCGCCGATTTGCCTCCGCACTGGCATGTGCGCCACTGACCTCACAGGAGCCTCGCAATGAGCAAGAACGACCCAGAAATGATGGAAGCCAAGCTGCGGTATTTCATCGGCTGCGCCTTGGTGGTGATCTTGGCCGGAACCATCTTCACCATCCTCTACAGCCTCGTCTTCGTGACGCAGCCCCTCGGCGAAAGCTCCGAGAACGACCGAAAATTCTTCGAGCTTCTGACACCCATCGCCTCATTCATCGTTGGTGCGCTCGGCGGTGTGATGGCTGCAGGCAACAACCGCAACAAGGGCGGCAATGACGAGCCGCCGACACAGGAGTACACCGAATGATTGGGCGTATCGTTGGGATGCTTGTTGGCCGCAAGCTCAAAGAGAAGGCCGTCGATGCAGTGCTGGATAAGGTGAACCTGCCTGACCCGGTGGAGAACGCGATCAAGGTCGCGGCCACGGGCAACGTGGGTGATCTGCTCGGCGGCATGGGCAAGGACACGGCAAAAGAAGCCGTGCTGGACGCCGTCACCAAGAAGGTGCCGATCAAGAGACCCAAGAAATGAGGTGGCTCGTTGCCCTGCTTTTATCGGCCGCCCCTGCGGTCGCCGCACCATATGAGATCACCCGTGTCATCGATGGCGATACGGTCGAGATCGCGGTGGACTTCCTGCCCGAACCTCTGCCGCCCAAGCTCTCGATCCGGGTGATGGGTGTGGATACACCAGAGAAGGCACCGCGCGCCCAGTGTGATGCCGAAGCTGATCTTGCGAAGAAGGCCAGCGCATTCACCAAGAATGCCGTCGCCAATGCCCTTGAGATCGATGTCGTGATCCTCAAGTGGGACAAGTACGGCGGCCGTGTGCTTGGCGAGGTCTACCTAGACCATCAGAGCCTAGCTCAAAGCTTAATTTCCGCGGGCCTTGCCCGTCCATACAAAGGCGAGGCCAAGTCCTCGTGGTGCGAATAGGAGCCCATAGATGAGCCTGATTACCGAAGCCCAACTGGCCGTTATGATCCCGACCAATAAAGAAGTCGGCGAATGGTGTGCTGCCCTCAACGAGATGCTGCCCAAGTACGGCATCACCACCGACAAGCGAATCGCAGGCTTCGTCAGCCAATGCGCCCATGAGAGCTCTGACTTCCGGGTCTTGCAGGAGAACCTGAACTACAAGGAGGCCACCCTCCTGAAGGTGTTCCCGCGCTACTTTGGCCCCGGCAAGGAGAACGCCGCCGAGTACGCTGGCAAGCCTGAGAAGATCGCCAACTATGTGTACATGGACAAGAACCGTTCCAAGGCAGGCGCTTTAGGCAATGTGAAGGAGGGGGACGGCTGGCTTTTTTCTGGAAAAGGTCTGAAGCAATGCACGGGCCGTAGCAACGTGTCGGCCTTTGGCAAGACCGTTGGCATGACTGCCGAGGAGGCCGCCGCGTACCTCCTGACCAAGAAGGGCGCACTTGAGAGTGCATTGTGGTTCTGGGGCAGCCGCAACCTGAACGATGTCGCAGACACTGGCGACGTGGTCCGCCTGACCAAGATCATCAATGGCGGTGACATCGGCCTCGCAGACCGTCAGGCGCGTTACGCCAAGGCCATGGCTGCGCTGGGCGGGAAGGTCTCTGCTCCGGCCCCGGCCCAAGCTGCTCCGACCCCGGCCTCCGCGGCCGTCGGCAATGAGACCCTGAAACGTGGCAGCACTGGCGCTCTGGTGAAGCAGGTTCAGGAGAAGCTGGGCATCGAGCCTGCCGACGGTATCTATGGGTTTTGGACTTCGAACGTGGTGAAGGAGTGGCAGGCAAAGAACGGCCTCACTGCTGACGGCGTTGCTGGTCCGAAGACATTGGCTAAGCTGCTCGGGTGATGTAGTATCTCCAGCAACAGGAGACCGCCATGCCACTCACGAAGCTCGTATTCCGGCCCGGTATCAACCGCGAGACCACTGCCTACGCCAACGAGGGCGGGTGGTGGGACGGTAACCTGATTCGCTTTCGGGCTGCAAAGCCTGAAAGCATCGGGGGATGGACTCGTTGGACCTCTTCCCCCACGCTGGGAACGGGTCGCACCATCATGCCGTGGACCGCGCTTGACGGAACGAATTACGCGGCTCTCGGAACGAACCTCAAGTACTATGTTGTCTTGGGGTCTGTGCTCTATGACATCACTCCCATTCGGGAGACCACGACCGCAGGGGCTGTGACTTTTGCGGCAACCAACGCCTCTGCCACCATCACCGTTACGGACACCAGCCACGGGGCGGTTCTCAACGACTTTGTGACTTTCTCCGGCGCTGCAAGCCTTGGTGGCAACATTACAGGCACCGTTCTGAATGCTGAGCACCAAATCACTCGCGTTATAAACGCCAACAGCTACGAGATTGTGGTCTCCGTCTCTGCCAACGCATCAGATGTGGGAACTGGCGGAGCGTCCACAGTGGGAGCCTACCAGATAAACACGGGCCTAGACACGACGGTTTACGGCACGGGTTGGGGCGCAGGGTCTTGGTCCCGAGGAACGTGGAGCTCCAGTGCTTCAACCGCCGGGTCGGCCTCTCAACTCCGCACATGGTCTCAGGACCTTTTCGGTGAAGACTTGGTTTTTTGCGCTCACGACGGCGGCATCTACTACTGGGACGTTAGCTCCGGCCTGAGCGCCCGCGCCGTTGCCCTTGAGGACTTGCCCGGCGCAAACTTGGCCCCGACCATTGCAAGGCAGGTCATTGTTTCGGAACGCGACCGCCACATCATCGCTTTTGGCTGCGATCCGGAATCCAACCCGGGCGTTCAAGACCCATTGACCATTCGCTTTTCGGATCAAGAGAATCCCGGCGAGTGGGAGACTACCGCCTTGACCACCGCCGGTGAGCTTCGGATTGGCTCGGGGTCCGGGATCGTTTGCGCCGTGCAAACCAAGCAGCAAGTCATCGTGTTCACTGACATCTCTGTCCATGCGATGCAGTACATTGGCGAACCCTACACCTTTGGTATCCAAGAGGTCTCCTCTTCGGTTTCGATTATGGGACCCAACTGCGCGGTTTCCGTGGGGGACACTGTCTTTTGGATGGGTCGAAACGAGTTCTACATGTACAACGGCTCGGTCACTCAAATTCCTTGCGACGTTAAGGAATATGTGTTCTCCGGCATGAACATGAATCAGGGGTATAAGGTCTACGCCGGGCACAACAGCTCGTTCTCGGAGGTTTGGTGGTTCTACCCATCTTCCAACAGCTTCGAAAACGACAGCTACGTCATCTATAATTACGAGCAGCGCGTCTGGTATTACGGCACGATGCCGAGGACGGCGTGGTGTGATCGCGGCACCCTCGGGCTCCCCGTTGCTGTATCTCCCGACGGCTATGTCTACTATCAGGAGAGCGGCCTGAACGACGGGAGCGTCAACCCTCCAGTGGCCCTTACGCCCTACATCGAGTCCAGCGTGATCGACCTCGGGGAAGGCGACCAGTTCATGTTTGCCTCCCGAGTCATCCCTGATCTGACGTTCAGAAACTCCACGGCAGATGCGCCTTCTGTCACGCTGACCCTCAAAGCGAGGAACTTCCCCGGGGACGCTTACAGCGCCGACTATGCAAACGCCGTCACAAAGACGGCCTCGGTTCCGGTTGAGCAGTTTACCGATCAGGTCTTCATCCGCTTGCGGGGAAGATCGATGTCCCTTCGCGTGGAGTCAAGTGACACAGGTGTTGCGTGGCGTCTAGGCGATCCGAGACTTGACCTTCGACCGGACGGGAGGCGCTGATGGCAACGAACACTCCAGTCCCATATCTCCCCTTTCCGCCCAGAGACTACGACCAGAATTACACGGCTCAGGTGGTAAGGGCCTTTTCGGTCTTTGCTCAGCAGGTCAACAATCCCGGAGAGGCGGTGTTCACAACGCTGCGGCTCCTAAAATTGCCTGTCTATGCCAACAACGCCGCCGCGGTTGCTGGCGGTCTTGCCGTGAACGACGTCTACAAAACCTCTACCGGAGAGCTGAGGATCGTGGTCTAACGGCAATTGCTGGAAACCTATCCCAAGCTCTGATACAGTTCCGTCGAACAGCCTCAGGAAACCTCCATGTTTCAACTCCTCGCACCGCTCTTCGCCTCCATCTTCGGACCTGCTGCGGCAGGGACCGCAGCCGCAGGTGCTGGGGCCGCTGCAGCGGGCGCAGGTGCAGCAACAGGCATCGGTGCGTTGCTTGGAAATGCTTGGCTCCCGGCCCTTGGTACTGGGATCGGCACCCTCCTGACCGGGGGCAGTGGTCAGGATGCCATGCGGAACGCCCTCATGGCTGGCGCGGGCTCGATGATCTTCCCGAGTTTCGGGAAAGGGGCCTCCGAGGGTATTGCGGGGCTGTTTGGCGTTGGCGGGGAAAACGTCTCTGGTCCGGGCATTTCCGACGTAGGCATGCGAGGAGCCTTTGCTCCGCCCCCACGTCCGACAGCAGTCCAGACCGCCGCAGGAGGTCTGAACCCGATCAAGGCTATGGAGGCCTTGGGTCCGATGTTCGAGTCGTCAGGGAGGGGGCAGACTCCACCCCCCTCACCCATTGGCGGGCCTCAGCGACCACCTGACCAGAGTCCAACCTTCGAGTCTTTGGGCAAAGCTCCGTCTCCGCCTAAGACGGACATTCAGGGGCAGGTCCCCCAGATTTCCGCCTTGGAGAACCTCGAGGTGCCGACGATCCCGCTGCCGGGGGAAGAGGAAATCTTGGGCGGCGTGGATGTCTCCATGCAGCAGATTCTGCCCTTTGTTGATCCGTACACGGGCCGCCGCTACGCTACCAAACAGGAGCGGGATGAGGCTGTTGATCGCGGTCGCGAGGCTGGTCGCTACAGCGACATGCGGACGGCGCTGGACATGGCCGGGGATGAGGCTTCGGCAGGCGATTTCGAGGGGACCATGGACCTCCTTGATATTTACAATCGCCGGGCGCGTGGTCGCGGCTTCGCCATGGGCGGCGAGATCGAAGGTCCGGGGACCGGGACCAGCGATTCGATCCCTGCCGAGATTTTCCAGAATGGCAGACCTGTTCAGAAGGCCGCTCTGTCCGACGGCGAATTCGTCATGACGGCAAGAGCAGTCAAGGGCGCAGGCAACGGAAGCCGCGACCGCGGCGTGAAGCGCATGTACGAGCTGATGCGCCGTTTTGAGAGCGGGGAGATGGCTTGATGAGCCTTGATGCAGGCGAGATGCTGAGCGAAACGTGGGATGGCGCTAAGTGGCGTGACCTGCGAAACGCGAAACTTATGGAATGGCTGCAGGACCCTCTCGCGGTTCAGTACGTTATGAACCTGTCGCACTTTGTGGAGATCGTTGACGACTTTGTCGATCAGGACAAGCCTGTCTCCAAGGAAGACCTTTCTCACGCCCTGTTCTCTGCGCTCTACCACATCCCGGCCAACCCCTTCTTTCAGGCCAACAAAACCATGCTACTGCCGATCACGTTCACCTGCATCAACGCATGGATGGACTCAAATGATCTGGCCTCTGGGGATGAGACTGAAAAAGCCCTCGCCTTCACCCTAAAAGGTTTGGGGGTGGAGACTTTACTGACGTGCATCGCGATCACTCGTGGTGTAGAATACCTTCGTACCGTCAGCGCCGATGTGCGGCGGCTGCTCATGGCCCACCAGACGTTCGCAGACTACTGTAAGGAGACTCACCGTGTCGTTTAACGTCCTGACGAACCTGTTTAGTCCCCTGCGGCATGTCCATCCGATGGCTGCTGGTCGAATTGCGATGTTCAACGGTGGCGGAAGCCAAACCCAGACCGTGACGCAAGAGATGCCGGAGGAGATGAAGCCGTTCTTCTTCGGTGAAAACGGCATCCTGACCGCAGCGCAAAACTTGTATGGCCAGCCGCTGAACCTTCCGGATCAACAGGTCGCGGGACTGAGCGCTCCTCAAACAACCGCCGCCAATCTGGCGATGTCTGGTGTTGGGGCATACCTTCCTCAGCTGCAGCAGGGATTTAACGCTCTCAATCAGGGTCAGGGCGGAATCACCTCGGCCATGGGCATGGTCCCCGGTGCGGTGTCCGGTGGTCAGGCTGGTTTGACCAATGCCATGGGTCAAATCCCCGGCATCACGTCCACAGCAAACCAAGGCTTCAACACAGCGGCTCAGGGCTTTCAGAACGCCGCGCAGCTCGGGACCGATCTTGCTCAATCCGGCATGCAGGGCATGGCGGCAGGTGTTCAGACGTCGGCCGACCTCGGGGGACAGGCCTACGACACGCTGACCAGCCTTGGCGGCCAGTCCGTCGGCGCTGGACAGCAGGGCGCTCAAAACATCACATCGGCTGCCGGAGCCTCGCAGGGGTCAACCGCTGCCGCACAGCAGGGCGCACAGAGCGCGGCGCAGTTCGGCCAGAACGTGGCCACGCAAGGCCTTGCAGGGCTGGCTGGTGCCTCGTCGCAGTTTACGCCTGACCAGATTTCTTCGTTCATGAACCCGTATGAAACCGCAGCCATTGACGCGGCCATGGGGGACATCGGTCGTCAAGGCGACATTCAAGCCAAAGGCCTTCGCTCAAAGGCGGTGAGTGCAGGGGCCTTTGGTGGCTCCCGTGGTGCCATTGAAGAGCGTGAACTTGGTCGCAACGTGATGCAGCAGCAGGCCAACACGGCTGCCACCATGCGCGCCCAAGGGTTCCAAGACGCCGCTGCTCGGGCCCAGAAAGCGTTCGAGGACGCAAAGGCTCGTCAGCTCACTCAGGGCACCGTCACCGGCCAGTTGGGTCAGATGGGCTCGTCTGCGGGTATTCAGGGTGCACAGACCTCCGGCTCCCTCGGCCTGCAGCAAGGCGAACTGGGTCTTCGGGGCGCAACTGCCGCCACTGACGCAACCTTGGCGGGCCTCGGTCAAGGCTTGAATGCGGCTCAGAACGCAGGGCAGCTGGGCACGACCATCGGCGGCCAGCAGATCAGCGCGGGTCAGGGCATGGGCAACCTCGGCCTTGGTGTGGGCCAGCTTGGCCAAACCACCGCAGGCGGCCTTGCCGACATCGCTTCGGCTCAGGGGTCTCTTGGTCTTCAAGGCACTGGCATGCTGGGCGACCTGTCTCAGGCATACGGAAACCTCGGCCTTCAGGGCGCAAACACACTCGGAAACCTCGGCACCTCCATGGGCAACCTTGGGGCAACCTTTGGCAACATGGCTCAGCTGGGTCAGGGCATGGGCGTTCAAGACATCAACACCCTACTGGGTGTCGGCAGCATGCTGCAGCTGCAAGACCAAGATATCTTGGACACGCAATACGCGAACCAGTATGCCGATGTCATGGCTCCCTACCAGCAGCTTGGATTCTACTCCGACATCGTGCAGGGTGTCCCCACAATGCCGTTTGGAAACCAGACAACGACGAGCCCCGGGCCGAGCGCCGCAAGTCAGATCGCAGGTCTTGGCATGGGTATCGGAGGCCTTAATCAGGCTGGGTTCTTCCGTCAAACTCCGTAAGTTCTACAAGGAGCAAAAGTCATGGATGTCTTCGACCGGCCGCTGTTCCAGAACCGCGCTGCACGAGATCGCCTCAAGGACATGGGAAATGTTCAGGGGTTTCAGGTTGGTGGTGGCGTTACGGCCGACCCAAGTGGGGCCATTATTCGTCAGTATCGTCAACGTCCGATTCGTCCTGAGGGCATTTCGTCACTGGTTTCCGAGCCCCCGAGCTTCGAACTTGTCACTCTTCCGGGAGGCGAAGGTCCTGCCGGGGAGTTCCTGTACGACCGAGCAAGTGGGGAGGTTCGTCTTCCTGACGGTTCTGCTATTACTAACCCCGGGATCGCGGAGACCGTCTCAAGAAACATCCAATCCTACCTGCGCTCCGGAGGCGGCTCTAGGGCCCCGGGCCTTGAGTCTGGCATTGAGTTCTTTACCAACAAGGCTAAGCAAGCGGCAGAAGAGGGGTATGTCGGCCCCAGCATGGACTTCGCTGAGCAAGCGCTGGGCCTTCGGAAGCAGCTCGATCAGCTTCCAGAGCAGGCGGACCCGGTTGCCAGATACATGGACCGGGATGTCTTGGCCGTAGAAGGCCCTGAAGCAATGATGATGCAGATGTCCCCCGAACAGTTGGACATCTTCAATAACTTGGATCGGGCCGCGGAAAAGCCCGCCCCGGACGTTACTGCAGAAAAGCCTGCTCTCGACCCGGCTGCGGCACTTACCACGCCAGCGGCCGCTGCCCCGCCGAAAGGCCTGTCTGCCATGGAAGCAGACGCCCGGGACCGCGGCCCACGCGCCCCGGCAGCTTTGGACCGTCGGTCAACCATGGAAGCAGACGCCCGGGACCGCGGCCCTCTGCTTTCGGACCCGACCGCCGTCGCTGCAGGCCTCAACGCCGAAGACCCTGAGGTTCGCGACAAGACCATCGCCGACTTCATGCAGGAGTTCACCAGCGCTGCCCCAAAGTACGAGGGGGTAGACAAGGGCCTCCTCTTGGCCCAGATCGGCTTTGCCATTGCGGCGGGCGAAAGCCCGAATGCCATGCAGAACATCGCCAACGGCCTTCTGGCCGGGTCAGACATGCTGTTGAAGGACAAGGCCGCCAAGTCCGAGTTTGACCGCCAGCTCCAGCTATCGGCGATGCAGTATGGCCTGCAGGAAGTCGGCAAACAGCGGACCCGGGCCGAGCAGACACTCAACTTCGTGGCGCTGGAGGACACCGTCTACAAGGGCCGCAAGATCAAGGCCGGAGACTCTGTTTACATCCCATACGGCGACATCGAAAAGAACGGCGGCGTAGTTCCGTCGGGCTTTGGCGACAGCTCTATGGTCACGGCCATTACTGATCGCGCCAAGGCCGTGTCGGAAGCCCTTGAAAAGGCTCGTCAAGAAGAACTCCTTGACGACACTTTTGCCGAAAGCCAGCGGGAAAAATTCTCTCGGGCGGCAAGCACTGCCATTTCTGCGGAAAGGGGCCTTGGCTACATGGAGGCCGCCATCATTAAGGTGGGGGAAAAAGGCAACATCACGGGTCTTGCGGGTACTGCTGACGATCTGGTCTCCAAGGTCGCCGCCGCGGCTGGATTGAGTGACGTAAACGAACAGTTCAACAGCCGGGAAGAAGTGCAGGGCCTTGTGAAGAAGGCCTTCCAAAACCTCATCCCTGCCGCCCTGTCGGGTGTGCAGACTGCGAACTCGATCTCGAACCGAGACATTGAGATTTTGGCTGACGCCTACGTCAACTCGATGTTGAAAGATGGTGTCTTCTCCATGGCCACAATCACGGAAGACAAGCTGCTCGATAGCATGAAGGGTGCGGTTGCTCTTCTGGAGTCAGAGCGTCAGCAGTCTCTGGTTGACATGGGTACGATTGAGAAGACGCTCGTCGGCAGAACCCTTCGCTCAGGCGCTGAGGGGACCTCGCTCATCGAACCTTATCGTGAGCTTCTTCCGGGTCAGGGCGGTGTCTCACAGCCGCTCCGTCTGGGAAGCCTCGTTTACGGCGAAGACGGAATCTATGAAATCATGAGACCGGGGAACTAAGTTGGGCATTATCAAGGTCAGAACCCCGAGCGGCGTCATTCAGGTTCGGATTGCAGGGGACTCCCCGACCGAAGAGGAAAGCGCAGCTATCTCGGAAAGCCTGTCTGCGACAGAGCAGGAGCCGTCGGTCTTCACCGGTCGGCCGAACCTTGCCACCATGACAAACGACGAAATCCGAGAGTATTCGCGCATTCGCCAGCAGGCGGGTCTCACTCCCGAGGGTGAGCAGATGTCTGCCGAGGAGTACGCTGACGTCTACCGCGAGGAAGGCGTTGACTACACCCAAGGGCTTCAGGACACCGGAAACTTCTCTCGCTTTGGCTATGGCCGCATGGAGACGGACACGGAGCGCGAAAACTACCTTCGGCAGGCTGTTGGTTCAGGCGGCTTCCGTAAGGATGCTCTTGGCCGCTTTGTTCTAACCCAGAAGGGACGCGAGAATCTTGGCATGGGGGCGGGCCCCGATCTTGCCATTGACGAAGAAGGCTTGTCCTATGGTGACTTCAAGGAATTCCTTGGGCAGTCCGGCCTTCCAATGGCTGCGGGCATCGGCGCTGCGCTTATGGCCTCGGGTGTTGGCTTCGTGCCGGGTGTCCTGATCGCGGGCGGTGCAGCCGCTGCGGGCAAGGCCTTGGACGAGGGCATCGAATACGCCCAAGGTTTGCAAGACCAGTCGTTTCAGGACGTCATGCGGGACTCAGCCTTTGAAGGCCTGTTCTCCGCTGGCGGTGAAGGTCTTGGTCGTGGCGTCTCCAAGCTCTTTGGCCGCATGATCAAAGGTCCGGGCGGCGCAGAAAATGAAGCCTTGCGCGCACAGGCTCGTGAGCTGCTCGACCGCAATTTCCGCCCCACCGTTGCCGGGGCCACGGACGAAGGCTTCCGCCCGATCCTCAATCGCCTGCAGTCGGTTTACGAGGCTGTTTTCCCAAACAAGAAGGCGGCGACCCAGAACCTCGACAACATCGTTTCTGAGCTCCGCGCTCTTCGGACTGTGGACAGCGCAGCCCTCGACGACTTGTCGGACATTGTGCGCCGTGACATCGACAAGCTTTACTCCACGGCTGATGAGGACCTTCTCAGCGCCCAGAAGATGCTGAACACGACCGTCGATAAAGAGATCGGCAAGGTCATGTCCGGACTTCGTCGCGACGGCGTTGTGCCCAAGGACCTCGCTGAGGTGCTGCAACTCCGCAAGCGCATCTTTGATGAGAATCTCGACAGCGTTTTCTCAAAGACCAGCCAGACCCTCCGCGGGCAGGCCATCGTTCCAACGGCCGGAATCAAGAAAGAACTTGACCGATTGGTCAACGAGTCGGCCGCAGACATTGGTGGCACAAAGTTCGCTGGGATGGTCAACGGGTTGCCGGAGTTTGCAACGGTGCAAGACGTCACCCGTATCCGTACCGCGCTTGCTGACGCCAGCTACAGTCCTTCGCTCGTGGCCGACGTCAACGTCGGTGCTCTTGGCGCTCTTCGCTCGTCCATCACCGCCGCACTGAACGACACGGAAATCTCGCTGGCCCGCGCCGTGGGGATGCCTCTCGAAGAAGGTGTCAATGTTCTCGGTCCCAAGGGATTTACGGCCTCCTTCAAGGAGATGTCGGACGCTCTTGGCACCCTGCGCCGGGCCAACGGCCTCTACCGTGCGGGTATGAAGCGGTTTGACAACGTCGTGACCCAGTCGATCATGAAGCAAGCCCAGAAGGGCCAGCTCAATGAACGCTTCATCTTCGACCAGATCATCCAAAAGGATAACCCCGAAGCTTTCCGACAGCTCATGAAGGCTGTCCGCGGCGCGAAATTCATGGACAACCTTGCTCCCGGGGATCGCACCGCTCGGCAGCAGCTGGTCAACGGCATGCCTGTCGAGCGCGCCCGCGCTGAGATGAACCTCTTGCCTGAAGGCAGCCAAGCCCGTCGTCTGTTGGCACAAGAAATCCGTCGCGTTGAGACCCGCACCGCGGAGTCCGCTGCCGCCAGTAAAGTCGGTGCGGAGACCGCCGAAGGCCTCCGTCAGGACCTTGCCCGCATGTATCTGGAGAAGGTGGCCGGTCGGTCCCGAGTCATCGATCCGGCGACGGGTGCAGAGCTGATCGATCCGATCAAGTTTTCGACATTCTTGCGCGAGAAGGGATCGGTCTTCGACGAGCTGTTCCGCGGCGAGAAGAAGCAGCTGGACGATCTCCTTGCCGTCATGGAACGCGGCAAGGCGGACCTCGCTCCTTCGGTTATCGACGATATGATGACCCGCAATCGGCCGCTGGCCGACAGCCTTCGCGCTCTGAAGGACATGCAGGCCCAGCGCACTGCTATGGACAAGAACCGCTTCCTCAACACCCTGCGCGATGGCGACACAGGCACGATTGCTAAGGAAGTGCTGCGCTCAAAGGCCAACATCACGGCTGCCAAGAACTCGCTCAGCCCCGAGGCTCTCGAAGGTGTCAAGGACGCCGCCATGGGCCGCATCCTGCAGCAAGCAGACATCGCCACGACCGCCGGGGGCGAGGTCAAGATGACCGACGACTTCGTCGAGGCCTTCCGCTCCGGCCGCCTTGGCGACCGCTTGCAGGGCATCATCAACAGCTACGGCGACGAGACCTTGGACGAGCTCTTTGGTGCCGGGACCGCGAAGTCCCTGAACACCATCGCTGCCGACATGATCCGCACGTCCAACGCTTCGATTGCAGGCAAAGGCGGCCTCGCCGCGCCTCAGATCGCTCTTGGTCTGGGCATGATGAGCATCATCATGAACCCGCTGGCCACTCTGCCGACGGCGGCTGGCTACATGGTTATGTCCAAGGCCCTACGCAGCAAGGCCGTCCTCAAGGCGCTGATGGCGTCTCGCAACCCGAATACTGTCAAGCAGTTCCTCGCAGGCAAGTTCAAGACCGACGACCCCATGGCCCAAGGCCTGCAGGTCATGAACCAGCTTGTCGCTCAGGCACTGGCGCAAGGCGGTCGCGGGTCTGCCGAACAGGCCCGAGAGGAAACTCGTGCTTTGGAAGCCCTTGCCCAGAAGCAGGCACAGCAGGCTCGTCAGAGCGAGGGCGTCAACCAGATGCTTGGCACTCTCGACCGTATTGGCCAAGGTGCCGCGCAGGCGGTTACGTCCCCGGTTCAGACTTTGGCTCAGACCCTTCAGGCCCCTTCGGCTCCTCAGACCCCCAGCCCCGTAGCATCCGCTCGAGCAAATCCAATCCTTGTTCCAAATCCGACGACTCGGGCGACGTTTGGTCAATGATGGCGTGACCGCCAAAGAGCTCGATGAGGTTGGAGATCATGTTTTCGGTGTCTTCGACGATCCCGTCGTCGGCATAGTTCACCGCAATGTTGAGCGCGTGGCAGCAGAAGTTGAGCAGCTCCTCGATCTGCTCTTCTGCCATGTCCTTGAAGCCTACGGACTTGATGTGCATTAGTCTACGTCTCCCCAGTTGGTCTGCAGGTCCTGATCGACCTTGCTCGGGACCATAAGTTTCAGCCCATTCTCCATGATCTCGACGATCTTGGAAGCCTGTTCGTCGCTCTCGACGTTGAAGCACAGTTCATCGTGCACCTGCAGCATGGGCAGGAGGCCCTCCCGCATGCAGTCAACCATGGCCTTCTTGGTCTGGTCGGCAGCGGAGCCCTGAATGAGCTTGTTCAGCGCCTTGTAGGTGAAGGCCCGGCGGATGCCGAGGCCATACTCCTTGATCGCCTCTTCGTGAGGCAGGGGCTTGGTGTAGCCAAAGCTCCGGCTTTCCCACAGCGGGAACCGACACAGGCGGCCGCCGACCGTCCGGACCTTGCCGTGGGTCTCTGCCTGCCGAGACGCGATGTCCGCGATCCCACGCACGAAGGGAACCTTTTCGTGGTAGATGGCAAGGAGCGCCTTGGCTTCGTCCTGCGAGATGCCAAGCTGGTCGGCCATCTTGCCCACGCCCATGCCGTACATGATGCCGAGGTTGATGGTCTTGGCCTGCTTGCGCTTCACGCCCACGATGTCGGCCGTCATCTGGTGGAGGTCGGCGTTCCCTGCGTGGAACTCGGCCACCATGTTGTCGATCATCGGGTGGCGCATGTTGTCGGGCAGGATGGCGCAGTAGTGCACCAAGAGCCGAGGTTCTTGGGACGAGTAGTCGAACGATCCCCAGCGGGTTCCCTCCTCCGGGACAAAAATACCCCGGATTAACTTCTTGACCACTGGGTCCCGGGCAGGGATTTGCTGCAGGTTCGGGTTGCTGCAGGACATGCGGCCCGTGACCGTGCCACCGTCGTCCGACCGGAGCTGGTGAAATTCGCAGTGGATGCGGCCGTTGTGGGAGTGCTGCAGGATCGAGTCGATGAAGGTGCTGTCAGCCTTGTCCATCTCGCGCAGCTGGACGATGGCTTTGGCCACATCGTGCGGGTGCGACGACAGGAAGAGCTTGGTGAACGACGGCTGCCCGGTGTCGGTCCTTTCATAGGTCAGGTTCAGGCTGTCGAAGACCTTCTGCACACTGGCCGCGGCCCACGGCTCTACGTCGATGCCGCTCTTGTCCTTGATGTAGGCCTTGAGGTCTGCGACCCGGCTCCTCAGGAGCTTGCGGGACTGCTCGGCCTTGTCGAGGTCCACGCAGACGCCACGCTGGCGCACCTTGACCAGAATCTCCGTCAGGGGCTGCTCGATCTCGAAGATGGCCTGAAGCTGTTGTTCGTTGAGCTCCTTCTCCAGCGCCCGCCACAGGGCCAGAGTTGCCCGTGCGTCCTGTTCCGCGTAGCCGCCCACAAACTTGGCCGGGAGCCGCCACATGTCCTTCTTGGGATCGAGGCCCCAGTCCTTCGCTGCCGCGCGCAGGAGCTTCTCGTCCTTCCGCATCCCGCAGTATTGCTTGGCAAGGTTGTCGAGGCTGTAGGACAGGCGGTTCTCGTCCACGATGGCCGCGACCACCATGGTATCGACCACCTCACCTTGGACCTCGATCCCTTCGGCAAGGAGCCAGCCAAGGTCGTACTGGGCGTTGTGCATGATCTTCCGCTGCCGGGGCGTGGCCATCTGCTTCTGGAACCAGCGCAGGACCATCTTGCGGTCGATGTTCGGGCCGTTCTCATGAGCGATAGGGAAGTACCAAGCGTCGTCGCCCGCAGCTACAGCGATGCCGACAACCTTGCCGTCCTTGCGGGCCCAGCCCGGCCCCAGCGTCGTCAGGTTGGGGTCGTGCGTTTCAAGGTCCACGGCCACCTCACGATAGCCGGACAGGTCCGGGAAAGAGAGGGGTGCAACCCACTCCGGGATCGATGCATCGGCGTCGAGCACGGTCATGAAACCCAAAGTGCGGTTGTCGCTCTTATCAATTGCCACTGTTCAGCGTCCCTTTTCCGGTCGTCGCTCGATTGTCGTTGAGCATGTTCTTCTCTTGGGCATCCAAGATGATGTTGCAGCAAGCCATGACGTGGGCCAGATGCGAGATGCCGCTCTCGGGGTCGATGTCTTCGCCGTTGAACCACGCCATGATGTGGCGCTGGGCCGCGTCATAGTAGACGGTGGCCGAGACCTTGTGGTCGCGCCAGTTGAAGCGGCCGTACTTGACCGCCCCGCCCGTGAAGACTCTGCCCATCTCCCGCAGGCCGATGGTGGGTGTGTCGCTCATCTTGGGCTTCGCCTCGCCGTAGGCAGTCTTGGGGTTATCGTCGGGGTATGCGTTGGGCTGGCTCATGTAGACAATCTCCTCGTCTTCCCATTCATTTTGCGCGTTCCAGTCAGATGGTGTAGCGATATTTCCGGCTAGACTCGATGACATGAAGGTTCTCCTTGGCTCGGGTGATGCCGACGTAAATGGTTCGGTGCTCGTTGTCTTGGTCGGGCGACGTTGTGCAGGCCCGGGTCGAGTCGGTCAGGAGCATGATGTTGTCGTCCTCCCCGCCCTTCATCTTGTGGATTGTCGAAAGCTTGACCTTCGGCTCTTCCATGAGGTTGGTCCCCCTGCGCTGCAGCGACCGAATGTACACCTCGTCGTCGTAGCTTAGGTTGAAGATTTCCACCCCGCCGCCTTCGATGAGCAGGCCGTAGTCTGCCTGCAGCAGCCCAAGCGAATACCGACCCTCGGGGTCTCCAGTCTCCAGCGCCGCCATGGCGTTGGTCTTGAGGGCCTGCTTGTGGCCCGTCTTGGGCAGGCGCTTCATGAGGGCCTTGGCTTCGTCCTTGGACAGGGTTTGGCCACCCTTGAGGCGGTCCCACGCATCTAGGGCCGTGGCCAGCTCGGTCGAGACGCTGCGCTGCGCCCCACGAGAGTAGAAGACGCCGTCTTCTCGCATCTCTTTGGCCAGCGCGTTCACCTGAAAGTTGGTCCGCGCCATGATGGTCCACGAACCTTGGTCCAAGGGCACAGTGTGCCGATCCATGTGGAAGTTGACCGACCCCTCACGGTCCGTCGGGAACCAGAGCTTGTCCTTCCGCACGTCGATCCGCTTGACGACCTTTTCGGCAAGGGTGTGGACGGAGCGGGGCAGGCGGAAGCTTTGCTGCAGGACGCGCTGGTTGTCGGAGGCGTTCAGGAAGAGCTGGATGTCCACCCCTGCCCAAGCGTGGATCGCCTGATCATCGTCGCCTGCGAAGTAGACCTCGTCGGACCGCGCCATGAGTTTGCGGACCACGGCCCACTGCAGCGGCGTCAGGTCCTGCGCTTCGTCAACGATCAGGAGCTCAAGCCTCGGCACTTCCCCGATGCCAAGAAACTGGACGAGCATGTCGGTGAAGTCGAGCCTGCCCTTGGCCCGCTTGTAATTATCCCACGTACCCGCCGTGCGCGTCAGGACGGGGAAGGACATGACGTAAGACGCCGTCTCCCGAAACTCCTGTTCAAGGGTGACGCACCGGAGTCGGGCCCGGTCATACATCCGCAGGTAGGGATCATCGAAGACCTCTCCCGGCATCGTCCAATCGTCGTTGAGATCGACGGTGCTGCCTTCCTTGAAGGCCATGCCAAGAAGCCGCCCGAGGTTGTAGTAATCCTCGCCGTTCACCACGTCGTTGCGGGTCAGGCCCAGCATGCGGAAGCAGAGCGCATGCAGCGTCTTGAAGTAGGGGCAGTCTTTCTTGGTCAGCCCAAACTCCTTGGCCACCCGCGCGACGGCTTCCTCCACCGCCTTGACGGTGAAGGAGACGTACCCGATCTTGTCGGGGTGTACCCCGCGGGCAAGAGCTTCCTTGACCTTCTCGATCATGAAGAAGGTCTTGCCGCAGCCCGGGGGACCGTAGATGAGCTCAGCTTTCAAGGCTCTTACCCCGGGGCAGCGAGTCGATGTAGGCCTCGATCTCGTCGGAGCGCCAGCGGATGGCAGCGCCGCGGCTGTCGGCCGGACCCAGAACCACGGGCTTGGGGAACTCCTCACGCTCGATGAGGCGGTAGACGCTGGACCGAGACAGGCCGAGGATGGCCTGCAGGTCTTTGACGGTCAGCAGTTTGTAGCTAGTTGGATTAGAATGGGACATCTGATTGCACTTCCTTCGGAGGCATGGAAACTTCGTCGTTCTTGAAGACTGGGACCCACCACACGCGAACCGTGGTCCATGTGCCATCGGCCTTCTTGATGTTCTTGTGGCCGTTGCAGTCTTCATCTCTGTTCAGGCTCTTGAGCACCTGTTGAACCTGAGGCCGGGTGAGCAGGGTGAAGTTGCGCTGACGGAGGAACTCGAAGAGCCCGTCCATCATGAACATCGTCCTGCCCTGCGTCTCGTCTGTCCAAGGCTTGCCCACGGCCAGCTCTTCTGGGTCCTTGGCTTTGATCCGGCTGGTGCAGTAAGTCTTGAGCAGCGCTTCGAACTGGCCTCTGGTGGTCAATTCTTCCGGCACTGGCACCTGCGTCGAATTCCGCAGGAGCTCGTTGACCATGGCAACCCAGTCGGGGTCCTTGAGCTTTTGAGGCGCGAAGAGGAGTTGCTCCATGCAGGACTCTTGGAAGAGCGACTGATGCTGCAACTGCTTCATCGTGATCTCGAGCCGCTTGCCGTCCACGTCGAGGAACAAGAGCTTGGGGTCCGACATCAGGATCGTCAGGCCGCCGATGTTTGGCATGTCGGCCGTCCGGCTCCCGATCCCGTGCTTGAGCTTCCGGCAGGCCTTCTTGTCACAGTAGGCCGAGATGGAGGGCTCGTTGCACTTGTAGCCGTATTCCTTCTTCTCGTGGGACCGCAGGACAGTGTTCGACAGCTCCTGCGAGGCCAGAGGCGGAGAGAACTCTCGCGAGTTAAACTCCTCGACCAGCGGCTTCCAGTTGTCGATGTCCTTCTTCTTGGCGAAGACGGTGTACTGGAACGCCCAGTGGTTCCTCTCGCTGCCAATCGGCCCCTCGCGCAGCTTGTTGCGGATGCACGGCGGCACCTCTTTGAGCCACGCCCGCTCCGGGATGTCATCGGCAGGTGTTTCCTCATCGACGTAGGTCAGGAATTCCATGGCCGACAGATCAACGCGGCTGCGCTCCACGGCGTCGAGGAACTCCTCCAGCGTCAGAGCTTCGCCCACCTCGTTGAACCCGTAGCGCATGGTGCTCTCGGCGTCGAAGTAGGGCAGGTTGATGAAGTTGCCGACGTCGCCCTTCTCGATCAGGATCGAGTCCTGCTTCGGAAAAATCTCCGCCTTGGCATAGCCCAGCGCCGACGCCATCTCGCCCAGATACTCGCGCAGCATGCGCGCCTCGACCCAATCCGTCAGGAAGACGAACAGGTGCGCCCCGCCCGACTTGGAGCGGCAAGGGATGACAGGCAGGCGGTACTTCCGCACCTTGGCGATCAGCGCCTTGTGGTCCAGATCGTACTGGTCGATGTCGATGGCCCCAAACTTGGCCTTGTTCTCGCGGGTGATCGGGATCGCCCCGATGCCCTGTTGCCCAGACAGGTGCCCCGCAATATGCGCCTCGGTCAACGGCCCTCGGACCACGAAGCTTTTAGCCTCGGCCTTGCCGTCACGGGAACGCTTCGTTGACGATACGGTCGTCTGTCCGTGGCCCTCCGACGAGCCGTCGAAGGCATCCAGAAATCTTTGCTCGATTGACATTGCCTTCCCCTAAGATCAGTGTTGGCGGGGCCGTAGCCCCGCCGGAAGTCGTTGATCTTAAAAGGGAATTTCGTCCGCACCCACACCGCCACGGTTGGGATTGCCCGACCCGTTGCCGGAGTTGGAGCCACGATCCGGATCGGCAGCGGCCTTGACGGCACCCGAGGCGATACTCTCGCGCAAGGCCTTGGCTTCTTGGAAGAGCTCACGCGACTGAACCAGACCGACCTTCTCGACCGACCAGTTGGACCACGATCCTTGGTCATTGCTTTCCTCGACCACTGACAGCTTCCACATGGTGGCGTAGAGTGCCGGGGTGAGCATGCGGCCGTCAGGAGCCTTGACCTTCTGCATCGCGATCTGGGTCTTCCAGCGGCGCGACACCTTGAGCGAGGTAGACTTCATGTCCACGATGGCAGGCTGGTAGGAGCCGTCGTCGGCCAAGAGCAGGCAGAAGTGCTGGTCGCTCTTCACAAGCTCGTTGCCGTTGGGCAGGAGCTCCTTGGAACCATCGCGGCTGGTGTTCTGCAGGTCAGGGTCGCTTGCGTGACGCTCACCCTTGTAGCCGCCGCCCTGCGAACGCGGGACGAATTCCAGATACTTGGTCTCTTGGTAGACCGGGATCACGGTGACGCCCACCTCGCCCGGCCAGACTTCGCCCGTCACGGTGTTGAAGATGTCGCCAGCCGACGCGCCCTTGATAAACTCGGGCTTGTTCTTGTTGAGCTGGGGCGACAGAGCTTGCAGCACCCGCACGAACGGGATTTGCATCTCGGACGAGTCGTAATGCGCGCCGTCTCCGGCGGTCTGGAAGATATCGTCCATCACTTCGGTGGAGATATCGGTGTTTGCTTTGGTTGCAACTGCGGTGGTCATTTACTTTCTCCGGATTTCTGCGGTGTTCAGGACATATGCGCCGAACAGATCGAGGTTAATGGCAGCGCCTTTTTCCATTTGCTCACGGACAAAGGCTTTCAGGGTCATTGGGTGAATGTGGACCTTGTGGTCTGGGCGGAAGCCCTTGTCACCGAGGTCTGCAATGAGGCTTTTCACCACGTTGTCCTGACCCTTCCCGAAGGAAAGCACGACGTCATTCTTGATGATGTCCTCATGGCCGTTTTCACGCAGCCAGCTAAACGCCTCATGCTTGCGCTCGTCAGGGATCGAGGCATGCACGATGGGCTTGATCGTGACAGCTACGCCGTCAACGTCGATGCGCTCCGTTCCCATTTCCGACATGAGCGACGGAATGAGCTCGGTCGAGAGCTTATGCTTCTCTGCTTTGAGCGCTTTGACGTGCGTTTCGCTGTCAGTGATCTGGTCTTCCAGACGCCGCAGGGCCCGCACTAGGTTCGACAGGGTTTTCCCCTTGTCGGTATCGACGGAGGACAGAGCGTCCGCTTCGTCGAAGATGTCGTTCAAGATTTCACTCACAAGTATCTCCTCTTCAGGGTTGTGTACAGTTGACAACTGGATTGCGTCTACCGTACAACCACCTTATCGGAGGTGAAACATGTATGTCAACCATGAAACTGCATTGGACCAGTATCAGTTCAAGACGGTCCCATACGAACATCAGAGGACAGCTCTGGCCAAGGGCGCGTATCGCCCAGCCTACGGCTATTTGATGGAGATGGGAACAGGGAAATCGAAGACCCTGCTCGACAACATCGGCCTCCTGTACCAAGCAGGTCTGGTAAACTTTGCGGTCCTGTTTGCCCCCAAGGGCGTTTACCGCAACTGGGTGTCGAAGGAGATTCCTGAGCACTTCCCGGACAACATTCCGCAGCGGACCATCCGCTGGGTAAGCACCCCGAACACGGCGCAGCTCAAGGAGATCAGGTCGGTCGCCCAGCCCTTTGAGGGCATGACCTTCTTCGTCATGAACATCGAGGCTCTGTCCACGGTCAAGGGCGTCGAGGCGCTGACGTGGCTTGGCAAGAAGTTTGGGGCGAAGGGCCTGATCGGCGTGGACGAATCGACGACCATCAAGAACATGAAGGCCAAGCGGACCAAGAACCTCATCAAGGCTGGCCAGCTCTTCGCCTACCGCCGCATCCTGACCGGGTCGCCCATCACCAAGGCCCCGCTCGACATCTATGCTCAGGCCGAGTTCCTCGGTCCTCGGCTCTTGGGCCATTCGAGCTACTACAGCTTCCAAGCCCGCTACGCCGTGACCCAGAAGCGCAAGATGGGGGCGCACAGCTTCGAGCAGGTCGTGGGCTACCGCAACCTCGACGAGCTGGCTCAGCTCATCACAGAGTTTAGCTACCGCGTCCTCAAAAAGGACTGCCTCGACCTGCCCGAGAAAATCTACACGACTCGCGAGGTGCCGCTGACGCCCGAGCAGGCGAAGATGTACGAAGAGATCAGGAGCGAGGGCCTGACGCTGCTCGACAACGGAGAGCTTGTCTCGACCCAATCGATCATCGCCCAGATGCTGCGCCTGCAGCAGGTCCTGTCAGGTCACCTGAAGACCGATGAGGGCGAGATCGTCACCTTCCCGACCAACCGCCTTGAGGAGCTTGTGGCGATCTGTGAGGAGGCAGGCAGCAAGGTCATCATCTGGTCGCGCTTCCGCCACGACATCCAACAGATCGTCGCCCGACTCAAGCAGGAGTTCGGCGACGATGCGGCCGCATCCTACTACGGCGACACCAGCGACGACGAGCGCCTGCGGATCGTGCAGGACTTCCAGAAGCCGGATCACCCCCTGCGGTTCTTCGTAGGCAACGCTGCCACGGCAGGCTATGGCATCACGCTGACCGAGGCCACCACGGTGGTCTACTACGCGAACAGCTTCGACCTTGAGCACCGCATTCAGAGCGAGGATCGGGCCCACAGGCTT
>Ga0315903_10001971_pt1 | contig 30896 bp, 13 predicted proteins | sample LakEriMetagenome_7_FD_203524 | JGI IMG/M metagenome (GOLD analysis project Ga0315903, IMG submission 203524) | Freshwater fungal communities from buoy surface, Lake Erie, Ohio, United States - Buoy 2 MA119 | ecosystem: Environmental > Aquatic > Freshwater > Lake | place: USA: Lake Erie, Ohio...
TGTTTGGCTCAATCGCCAGTAAGTTATAGCATTGTACACATCTGGTAAATTGTTAGCATCAAACACTTTTCTATAGTGCCTGGCTGTGCTGACCTGATCCTGCCATGTTCTGCAACCCGTAGATATCACAACGTCTCTATGTCTAAACATAGTCCACCAGTGATCAATCGAACTGGCAATCATCATGTCTGCTTCTAGTTTGATAGTTTCGCGATAAGGCGAATTAAAAAACACTTGCCAGTCGTTTGCATACAAGTTATCGCGATCGATGTTCTCAATCACACGATAGTAATTGTACAAGGGATCGTTGGCATGAGTCTTGTCCGTGATCAAGCAAACACTGGCATGAGGATTCCATTGTTTGATTGTTTTTGTCAATGTTCTAGCACAATCCAAGTAGTCAACTTGGGGCGTGTTCAAGGCCATGATCACATAGCCTTGTTCTTCTATGGGTTTCAACTATTGCTCCTAAATCTCTTTTGCCCATGGCATGAAAGTCCAGCCCAACAATTGAGACTGTTTTACATTTACCTTGTGCATCTTCATACTCAATATTCCAGAACGTTTCATTATCAAGCGTTAGTTTGTTTTCGGGTACTACACTGGGCATGCCCCAGGGTATGGCATCTACTTTTAGTGTCTGGCCACTCACAATACCCAATGCTATGCTTAGTGCATAGTCGTTTCTGTATGTGGGTTGTGAGATGTGATAGAGATCTCTGTAGTGCTTCCAGTTCTCACGAATCATCTGCATGGCATCAAATATGTACTGTGAAGTGTTTGATCTGCGAAACATCATCACAGTAGCCCAGTACATGGGAAATTTATATGTACCAAAAGTGTTTAAAAATTCTTCTTCGGGCCTAGCAAGATTGTATGCTGATCTAAAGCACATGAAATCTTGTGGGCTGTCAAGCACCACTTTTAAATCTTCACTATTGATCACAAAGTCAGCATCCAACACTAGAGTTTGCTCCCAAGGTGACAAGTTGTAAGCATCTACTCGGTTGCTGTTATGCCAAGGTACATGATCTTGTATGTCACCAAACCAGCGTGAGTTTTCGCCCAACGGATCAGCATATATCACTTGATCAAACACAGTTTCGTTGCCGGCAGCAGGATTGTTTGTGACCACTGCTACAGGAATTTTTAAGAAATCTTTGACTCGTTCGGCACACCATGCTGCCATGTCCAAATAGCGTGTGTGTTTGGTGTCAAATGCAAAGATCAGTGCGCCAGTAGTCATCGTTTGGTGCTAACTTCGTTGTGTTCCAACAGCCAAGCATTCATTTGCTCTTGCCAACGTTGCATGGCCAAGCCGCGCAGTTCTTCTGGACGTATTTGTACTGGAGTTTCATACAAGTCTAACAGAACTGCATCTCCTGGCGGCACAGTAGCCAAGAGGTTTAGGAGTTCAGGACCAGCACGCCACATGCCACCGTCGTGAGCAAATATCATCCGGGCTTCGTATTTTTCTCGGAGTATGCGCTTTGCAGCCACATGGTCAAATCGAGCACGGCTGTGCGAAATTAAATCGTCAGTGTTCATGTTGCGATTATATAGGATTTACAGGGAAAAGTAAAGGGCCTTGTGGCCCTTTTTGATTAAGCTACCGAGCTTGCTACAGTGGGTGTGCCCCACGAATTAGATAGATAAGTAGTTGCTGGTGGAACAAATCGGCAAAGCACTGTGGGTGCTGTGCCGTACGCTGAGAATGGCGAAGTAGTATCAGTACCACCTGAAATTTGAGTGTTTTGGCCGGCGCCAGTTCTGGCTGTGCTGACCCATGTTGTAACAAATGTTATTGCGGTTGAGCCAGCATTTTTTGCAGCAGTAATTAAAACATAGTCGCCTGTGTAAACTGACAAGTCATCGTACAATTGAAATAAATTTGTGGCAGCAGCACCAGCAGTCAGTGCATACCAACCAATGCTTGACGACAAGATGTTTAGTGTTCCGCCTGTGCCGCCTTGTCTGCTGGTTCCTGTGTAAGAAGTGCCGCCTAGAGTTTTAGCAGCGGCAATACCAGTAAAACTGATTGTGCCGACTTTGCCTATAAATGTGTTCCAGTCTGCATCACTGTCTAATCCAGTGGATGATTTGTTCATAGTAATGTAAATTCTGCCGCCTGCATTCCAAAAATATCTAGCTTGATCCGCAGATGGAAATGTAACAGTTTGTGTCCAAGTAATGCTCCATGCAGCATTGCCAGTGCCAGTTGTAGTAGTTTTGGCAGAAGCGCCAGTCCAGGTTGTACTTGTGCTGCCAACAGCCGCAGCATTGGCGCGATTGGTATTACAATTAGTAATGTCCGTGGCCACAGCCGCCAACACACTAATAGTTTGCCCCGCGGTAGGAGCAGATCGAGAAGTAATAGTTGTGCCGGTTTGGCTGCCCATAGTAGCAAGTGTGTTGACCAAGCTGGCCCAGTTTGTAGCAGTTACAGTGCCGCCAGCACTCACTGTACTTAGAGCACTTTGTCCCCAGCCGCTGTCGGTTGAGCCTGTGCTCCAAATGTTATTGATGTTTGGTGATCCAGTGCTTACAAACCCGTTAAAGTCTGATGCTTGAATTAATCCACCGCTTGAATATGTCATTGTTTGTTCCGATTACTTTATAGTCACAATTGCTTCTATTGTACCTGGACCAGGGGTGAGTTTGTCAACCAGTGCTCGTCCAATTACGTTGAATGCTGTGGCTTCACCTGGTTGAGCAGCTCTGGCCATGCCTGAGCCTGCTGATACCAATCTGTCACCTTTGCGCACTACTCCAATTACTTGCACCGGAACACGTCCAGTCATTGCAACTGGTGGATGCGTGTCGTCTTCTCCGGCGCCGCCATTCATTAGGTAGGCTGCTCTTGTACTTATAACGCCAAACACATTTTCGCTTAAATCTTGTTGAGATCTTGTGATTTCAGCTGTACCGCCTAGTTCAACTACGGTACCAGGTGCCAGTTCTTCATCAGCTGCAAAACGTTCTGCAACGTCAGCATACAAGGCTGTGGTGGCTGTGGCAAACAATCGATTGAAATAACTAGCAGAGGATCCAATATTGCCCACAGCATTTGTGCCAGTGTGTTCGATACTTGGTGTGCTCAATCCAGTGACAATTGCTCCGGTAGTGGCCAGCACCATGACATTCCCAATGCCGCCAATTGTAAATGCAATATTGCCGCCGGATGATGTAACATTGCCTTCTGAAGTACCGTTTTCAATTTTGGTAACACTAACAGCTGAACTCAATCCAGTAAGCTGACTACCGTTGCCCAAGAAAAATCCAGCACTGACGTTGCCTACACCAGAAACTCTGCCTGATCCGAATAGTACGTTACCACCTGTAATATTACCTGTGCCAGAAACTATTCCAGAACCAAATAGCACGTTTCCACCAGTGATGTTGCCTGTGCCACTCACAATGCCAGATCCAAATAACACATTGCCGCCAGTTATATTACCAGTTGCGCTGACCAGACCAGCAGTTCTTATGTTACCACCTTGGACGTTTCCAGTTACTGTAGCAAGGCCAGCAGTAATAAGATTGCCGCCTGTAGCATTGCCGGTTGCTGACATTATTCCACCAGTTAAAAGATTGCCACCTGTAATATTCCCAGTAGTACTAACTGAGCCGCCGGCAGGTGGAATTACATTGCCAATAAAGTTTGGAGCAGTAATATTGCCAGTGGCACTAACTAATCCAGTAACAAAAACGCCTGTGCTAGCCACAGTTTCAACAACACTTCCAGCAACTGCTAACGTGATGTTGGCTGGGTTGCTGATGTTGCCGCTGCTGTTGCCAATATTCCAGACTGTAAAGCCTTTGTAAATTTTAGGAAATCCCAATCCAACGTATGCACTACTATTACCAGCTGGTGTAAAGTCAGCAACTTTACTAATAATACCAACCAAGTCACCAGCAGCATACAATCCTGTGACAACATAACCTGTGGTACCATCGCCAATGGTAAGGGGTATAGCGCCAGATTGTCCTTCGATACTTGAATATGCTGGACCAACCACAATAAATGTGCTAGGAGCTACTGAACAAACTTTTAACTGCTGATTTGTGGTATCATACCACAAGTCTCCTTGTACAGCAGGGCTTGGTGCTGTAGATGATGATGTGGCACCGCTAATAACTTTCCAGGTTGTTCCTGAATAAACTTTCAATAGTGTATTGGTGCTGTCCCACCATAGTTGTCCAGTAAGCGGAGCAGCAGGTGCTGTTGTGTTAGCTGAATTTTCCAACAAGTGAATAAAATTGTCGTCTAGGAACTGTCCGTACCCAGCATAATTTTTGCCGATCAACGTCATCGAACTGGCAGTGTTTACAGTACCATCTGTTATGGTAGCAAACGTTGTGCCGTTTGTTAGATTAATTGTATATGCCATGTTGGTCGCCTTGTTCCTATATTTTTCTATATTTATACAGCATTTATGTTGCTTAGTGTCTGTATACGTAGGGTGTAATCAATTTGAATTTGACGGTTCAAGCTCTTTTGCACTGGGTGGAAAATTACATGAGTAATCAGTCGCAAATCTGTTGAGCTGCCGTTCCAAGATTTAAGGCCTAGTTCATCAAACACATATTCGCCGTTAAAATTGGTAGAATTGTCAAATGCTTGTTGTGTGGGCGGTTCGCCGTAGTCTAACAAACAGGTCACAAGAATATCTGTATAAACAGTACCTGCTGTGTGTATCACAGTCATAAAGTTTGTGTCAGGATCGCTATCTGCAGCCGAGTTATCGTCAACAACTTTGGCGTAGGTTTCATTGTACAATCCGGCGTTTTGTCCCACAGTGTTTGGGGGCAAATATGTAATCACGCCTGTAGGGTCCACAGAGCTGCCGCCGTTTCCAAATGCCATAGAATAGATAATTCCCAAACTAGACCCGTTTGCGTCCAATCTATTGCTTAGGGCTTGTGCCATAGCAATTGATATATTTTCATAGTGAATTGCGTTTTTCTTATCTACCAACACTTCACCTGTGTTGGGATCGTGTATTTTAATAAAGCCTTCAATACGGGCCAATCCTGGTTCTATCATGCTCTGCCCTCCATATAAACTTCGCGAGTTTTTGGATCAAAAATACGCACATGAGCTTCGACGGAAAACGATCCTTGCTCGTTGGGACGTTTAGGCTGAGGTTGTTTTTTCTCAGAATTTGCAGTTACTGGCTGTTTTGGCATAGTAGTTGACATGATCGTTTATTTACCTTGTTATAATCCACGTAAAAACCTTGCAGCATTTGTGTCAGTGATCTGTAGTGCTTCGCCGTTGCTAGGTGTTCCGTTACCCGGAGCATACCAAGTTACACCTCTACGCTGTAATATCACCACCTCAACACCTGCACCTGGAGCAGGCAAATCGTTGGCTGTAAGGAACTGTATTGCTAGTGGATTGTAATCGGTTACTTGGTAGTAGTTGCTGGCCAAACTGGTGCCAGCAACACCTGTTCCTGACCCTGCCCCTGTAGCTGTAAATACCACGCCCGGCAATGGATAAACATCGCTTGGCAGGCCAATAGCATGCCAGTTGGTGCTGCCAACACTAGCAATAGTGTAAGTTTGTCCTATCACAAACTGCCCAGCATAGTAACCTACTCTAGCACGGTTGCCGCCGACATATACTTCAATACTGTTGACTTCAAAAGAACTGTCACTTAAATCAAATTCAATTGTAGGAGCGTAAAATATTGTGGTAGATCCATCACCCGTACTGGTATCGCTTACAATATAGTTTTGAAACTCTTGAGGTTGTCTGTTACCAAGACCCATGTCATACACTTCTGCATTGACTGAATGACTGGTAGCGGCTGTGCCAGCAGTACCTCGTTGTAACCCAGTGATTGAATTTGTAGACAAATTTCTTTCGCGATATAGTATGCGTTCACCATCGATTGTAACTACACCAAAAATACCATCAGTCAAGTTGGGCTCACTAAGGGCTGCGACATTTGCGACGTAGATAATGTCTGCTACAGCTGACACTGCCTGAGCTACTGTAGTTGTTGTTGAGGCAGTGATACGGAACGTAGTTTGCACTCCACGCATGTCCTGGAACAATCTAAATGCCATAGCACCTGGCACAACACTCTCAGTAAATTCAGTTACTGCCAGCACTTGTGCCGAGCCAATAATACCACTGCCCAGTATCAAATATTGTCCTTGCACTGCATAATCCACGCCTGGATACAATCTATTGCCATCCAATGTAACCCATAATCTGTTGGCCAATATTCCTTCACGACCTAGATTAAAATCATTAGTTGGAATAGCCACGCCTATGCTGAAGTCAAAGCTGCCTGATGTGTCATTGGCTGCATCTGGAAAACTGTATCCAGTGCTGTCATATGGCTCAATCACTGTGAGGCCAGTAACCACCGGGCCTACAAATACCAAAGTTAACGGATCTTGTTGTGATGTATCATTCCAACTGGTAATTGCAATTTGATCGCCTAAATTAAGCAACGGAGTTATTAACAATCTGTTGGGCGATCCTATCACAACTGTGTATTGTGCAATGGTGCTAACTGATATTAAAATCTGTGCGCCATCAGCAGGTGGAGTAAAAAATACCACTTGTCGGCCTGGAGTATTACTACCATCATAATTGGTCACATAATAATTACCTACAATAGCACCATAATTTTGTACTTGTAGGACATTGTCTACCCAAACTTGAATATCAGTGTAAGCATTGATAGCAGATTGTGGATAGCCACCACCGCGCTGTGGCAATCCAAAACTGCTGCTGGTTCCGTCACCAGTCCATTCAATACCCTCAGGTGGTTGTAGGCGTTTGCCATTAACAGTGACCACTAGGTTGGCCACATTGGTTCCTTGCATGCTGTTGTCAAGATTGATACTGTTGGTCAATCTATCAGACTCAGTAGCGGTACGATACTGTGTTACTGCTGTGCTCCAGCTGTATTGTGGATCTTCAACGCCCATGACAGTGATAGAAATTCCATCGCCTGGACCATATGGTGCTTCGGTACCAATAAATCGAGTCCAATCAATCTCAGTGGTTCCAACAGAGATAGACGGATTTGATGTGCAGACCCATCTTGTGGCAGCATTGGTTGATCCTGATGTAACAAGGGTGATTGCGCTAGGAATATCTAGAGAATCAACAAAATCTGTTGCTCTGGTCAATATCCAACCAATTGTGCTATTACCAACTCTAGTAACAGTATAGATACCATTAAACGTTGCACTTTGCGTGGTGTCATTGGTGTATATGCCAGTTTCATCCTTGACAAGTATGCGATCTCCTACCAATGGAATAACGCCGTCAATTGTTAACGCAGTGTAATCATCAAATACGTTGTAATTTGTTAGTGTTGCCCCAACACCGTTTGTGCCATTGTTGTACACATAGCCATAAGTTCCAAATAACGATGTTGTGGTTGCATATTTTACATTGGCCATTGGATATGGAAACCTAACTGTTGATTGCACAGTTGGAACAAATTCTATCCAATACAATGGATCATCTAATAAAATTCCCGGCGGCACTGATTGCAACGCTCGATAATACAATTGATTATCTTCAACAACAGTTTGTGCTGCATAAGAATTTTCGTAAGTCCAAGGCACACTGTTAGCATAAGATGTCCAGGTGGCACCTGACACATTTGTACCATTTACAAACAATACCAGTTCATAAATTTCATTGGCATTTACAGGAATTACTACAGAATTATTGACTTCTGTTCCGTTGTAATTTCCGCGGTACAACTGATTACCACCACCCATTTCGTAAGCAGTAACACTGATCACATCACCATTTGCAATACCACCGCCAGGAACGGCTGTTATAGTTTGGGCCTCCCAATCCACAACATAGTCTACGTCTGGTGTGAGATCACTATTTGTATTTTCATTAGAAACTTCAATGTTTACCGGATTTTGCACCAATGTGCCCCAGTATAAGGCATTGCCGTCATAAACATAATTGAATGTGCCTATAGCAAAGCCATGTCCGTCACCTGTCCAGTCTGCACCTGGACGAGTATACACACGGAAATCTAGTGTGTCGTATTCAGATCCGTTGACCAATTCTTCTGGAGCATGTCCTTCGTATGGTCCAATAAATTCGCCACCATCTACATTGATATCAGTTGGACGTAGTCCCAAAAACATATCAGTAAAGCTGCTGGCATAGGTAGCATCTATTGGTTCTGGCACGTCTGCAATCATGGTGCCGGTGGCAGAAGTCAGGCTAAATGTTAACCCATCTGGTGCTAAGGCAACTGTAAAATGTGTTGCATCAACAATGGCATTTACATAATAAACAGTACCAGCCACGATGCCACCAAACACCGTGCCGTAGAATCTGATTGGATCACCAAGCGACAATCTTGCTGTTTGAACACATGTGATTTCGTTGGTAGTTGCATTGGTAGCAGTACACACCAAGGTAGGACTTGCCGGAGCACTGCCCAAGAAATAGTCTCCCCAAACTTGCACACCTGGATAGCTGGTGCCATCTACTAGCAATTGCAAATCTAATCCAAATTCGTTTACGCCCGGAACATAAAATCCCATGGTACGATTGACACCACTGAGTGTGGCTGCATCTACCAGTGTCCAATCTTCAAGATTAAAGACTGGGCCAATCACCGCACTACTGCCGTCTGCACTGTCAGCTTGCCATACACGATCATCATACCGAACCAGTGTGCCATTTTCGTATGTGCCATCTGAACTCCAGGTTAATACAGATGTTTGATATTGATAACGGTCGTATTTGAGAACTGTGCGGAAACTGCGCACAAGTCCGTTGTCCATCTGAGGGTATGCAGCAACGCCTGTGCCATTGCCACCATCAAACGCCACAGTTGGAGTTGAGCGGTAGCCTGAACCGCCATTGATCAATGTTATAGATACGACATTGCCTGATGAGTTTAGCACTGCTGTGGCTTCTGCTCCAGACCCAGTGTCACCTTCAGCCGGTACAATCAACACTGTAGGCGCAATGGTATAGCCTGTGCCTTGATTGGTAACTGTAATTGAATCTACATGTAGCAAATAGTTGTCAAACCATTGACTGTAAGGCCACTCTGGCCACAGAGTGCTATTAGGAGCAGTGTCACTGAGTGTGTTAAATGCCTGAGCTGTAGCATGTTCATAAGGTAACAAAATTGGGCTTACATACTGTGGTATGGTCAAATTTGTGTCATAGTATGCTGGCAAATCAAAGTCAGTCAAACTGCCTTGGAAACTATCAATGCCATCATATGTTAGATTGAATTCACGAACTTGTACATGATAGGGTTTGACTTCTTGAATGTACTCACTCACAAAGTCTTGATTGTCACGAATGTAATTTTGATATGGCACCAGATCTCTAACTTTGTGTTGAACATCAATCAAACTGGTTTTAATCAACCATTCTGGTGCTAGTAACTCGCTTAAAATAAAGTTAAACATCAGAGTAAGTGACTGATTTCTTTCAATTTTCAATTCGTCAACAAACAATTCTTCATTGATAGCTTGAATAATTTTACGTGTTTCAATCACTGGTTCTTGATCAAAATATTGTGCATCAAATACTTCAACGTCAAATCCAAATCTGCCTAGCGCATAATCATAAATTTCAGCAGAAATTTCGATGGTGCCATCTTCAAGGCCTACTCGATCCCATCCTGTATCAGTACGTAGATAGATTTCAAACTTGCCTTGTGCATTAGCAGTGACTTTGACACTTGATCCAATGGCCACACTTAATGTTTCCAATGTAGCATAGTTTGGTACTTCGGCCACAATAATTGAACTAGAATTATATCCTGGCTGATACCAGTTAACGTAACTCCAGTATTGTGGCGTGTTATAATTTTGCACACGACTTAACACCAATTCTCTCACTGTTGGATCATTTGTAGCTTGTACTTCATTAATGGTCCATAATCCACGATTCAAACTATTGGTAACCACAAGATATTTGTAACCCAATGGCACAGCATATATGTCTTGGAATCCTAGTATTTCTAAATTAGCCACTCTCAAATTCCACTCGCCGCTGGTTGCACTAGGTTCAGGTTCTGCACTGTTTAATAATGCAAAACTTCTAATTTCTGTTATAGGATACAATGCAAATACATCATTGGCACGTTGAATATAATTTTTTAACGCTAAAAATCGATCCACAAACATACTCTGGCGTGGTCGGAATTGAACCCCATATTGTTGAGCGTAGTTAAGATTTGGATCTGGAACTTTATTGCCAGTTGTGTCTACTCCACAAAAACTGTCTTGTAGTTTGCGATACAAATTATCACTTAAGAAAGCATCATCTTGCCCTTGTGCAATTAATTCGTATTCAGTGTGTACATTAGCCTCTGTAAGAACTTGATCAAACTCCACACTGATAATAGTGTCTGCTGCCAAAATGTATTCAATTGCATTGTAGATTGCAATGGTACTAGAGTTAATTGGTGCAATATAACTAATGCCACTGGCTTTTGGTTCTTGAATATAAGATGCCACTGTGGCCACGCTAAGTGTCTTGCCTGCCCGTGATGCAGTTTCAGTTATGCCACGCACCCAGAAATAATATTCAGTAACAAATGTTCCAGACTGATTTAATCGAGTGCTTACTACATAACTAATGATGCTGTATGGTGTGCCAACTCCGGCGTAATTTGCAGGTGGTACTGTGCTAGAAATCCATTGATATACATCCACTGTGCTGCCGGGGAATACTTGTCCCCAACGACGGCTGGCATAAGTTGGATTGTCCTGATTTGGATTAATAAATCTTACTGTGCTGATGTCCCACCAAACTTCTCCAACATGTGTAGCCGCCCAAGTGTCACCGCGATTGTTTACAGGACCAACATTGTAAGCAGCAGGGTCAATTGCACTGATAAAATCTATATTTTCTTGAGCGGCCCCTAATACTTTTCCTTGCAGTGGATCAAAGAAATCAAAGAACTGACTCTTGGCTGAAGAAATTCTGTCATACATGTACACACTAGTCAACAGTCTTATATCAACAACTGGTTGTTGAATAGCAATTGGCTCCCAAGCTAAACGTTGCGTGGGATTTTCAAATATATAAGCAGCACCGTATTCGCTGAATGTGCTATCTTCAAAGTCTTCGCCGGGCGCTGTGGCTACCAAAACACCAGAATTGTAACTTACTGCATAACCATATTGATCCAGATAATTTACTCCATTAGTTTCAACTTGCTGTCCAAATATAAACTTACCCGGATTGGCTACGCTGAGGCTATTGCTAGGCAAATAGTCATATGTATAAACTGCACCTGCCTGTACCAATGAACGAGTAACATAAGAACCATTGACCAAGACCATAACCACTGAGCTAAAGAATATGGTAGAGTTACCATCAAACGTTGTTCCTGGTTTTTCTGTTGTGGTATTATAATCAAACACCATAACTGAATATAGTGTGCCCTTTGGTGATCCAACCACAAGATTAAGTGCAGTGTCATTTACAGCCACTGAGTAACCAAATTGACCAAACTCTACTGGTCGTGGGCTTGCAATAGTTTGTGTGTATTCAAAAGTTACAAATCCAAGTGCAGAAAACACTGAGCCAACTGAACCCGGTGCCACTTGTAATTTGTTGCCGTCTGGTGCAGCAGCAGTGTTGGTCACAAAAATAGTCAGGTAGCCTGTTGAGGAAACTACTGCGGTAGCATTAGGAGCACCCGAATTGGTGCCTGCTTCTCCACCATTTATTGCAGCAGCAAGGCCTGCAATATTATTGTTTGGACTAGCTGGTACTGCAATGTCAACATTGTTTACTCGTAATGTTTGCCCAGCAGTCAGACTAGGATTGGCAATAGTAGAAGTAATTGTACCATAACTTCTGGCTTGGTTTACACTGCGCTCAACCACACCACCTTTCCAAACAATACTAGAATCTTGCGGCGCACCCACATACAAACTACAGTTGTATGGACACAAATCCAAACTTTGGCCGTAGTTTGTGAATTCGGCTACTGTGTTCTCTGTGATCAATTGCTGTTGCACAAACTGATTGATTTCAATTTCAATTACGTCGCCTACAAACAAATCTTTGTTGATGGTGATGTTATTGCCTGAAACTGAGAATGTGTTATCAGCGCCAACAATACTGTCAGTTTGATTGGTTAAAAATACATTATTAACTAGAACACTAATTGGTGCTGCCACAGTTCCTAACACAGTATACGTGTTTGAACTATCGTCCTGACGAATGAACTTTTGTACATTTCTGTCAATCACATACACTGAACCTGCTTCAGTCAATGTGTTAACTGTGGCGTTAGGACAGCCAATTATAACTTGACGTCCATCTGTAGAACACTGAACGCTTGCACCAAATCTTGCACCAGCAGCAACTGCCACTGTTGGTGTAATGGTGCCAGCCAGTTGATAATAAAACTGCGATGTCACTATAATATCATTACTTGGGGCACTGGCAAATGTCAGTGTGGTGCCAGAGTAGGTGTAATCAATGTTAGGACGTTGTAATACACTATCTACACTGACTGAGAATGAATAAATGTTGTTTGCTGTGGCTGTAAACAACCATGGTGACAATGAATATGTAGTACCACTTGGACTAAATGTTTTGACATATTTTCTTGAAATTGTAATAACATCACCAGCAGCAGGCATTGCAGTAAATGTCACAGTGGTAAAACCAGCGTCTACAGTGTAATCTGTTGTGAGCGTCAATACTGCATTGTTTTTAAGCACAGCAATTTGATTGGCATTGTTTATTTGTATAGTATCGCTGATGTCAGCAGTATTGCTAGTGCCGTTGGCAATGTATTGTAAAACTTGATCTTGCCATTGCACTTGTCCGTATGCATACACTGTGTTCAGTCCAGGTGCACCAACGTACAACCAGCGTTCGTCAAGACTCATAGCCACACTATAACCAAATTCACCAGCACCTGGGGTGGTGGTTGGTGTTGTTCCAGGTAATGTCAACAACTGTGGTTGAGACCAAGGACTGGTGTTGGCTGCCCCAGCTGTGGGGTCACGCCATAATACTACAGCGTATCCGTTGTTGACAGGTGATCCTGCAGGTGCTGGTCCCAAGCTGGCGCTTGCTCCGCCAACAGCAAATGTTTGATTGCCAGCATCTACAGCATTGCCATACCCGCGCAGGCCTGTTGTGCTTAATGTAAGAACAGTGTCTTGTCCGCCAATGGGACTGATTGGCACATACTGGTCGCCGGCATTTCTTACATACAAATAGATACCGCCCTTGGCAGTACCCAATCCAAACCCATAACGCGGACTACCAACAAACAATGCTGCTCGATTTGTGGCTTGTGCTACAGATGCTCCGTATTGTTCTGTGGCATCAAGCAACACTGGCGCTAACACTGCTCGGTCAGTAAAAGGATTTTGTTTTTCTAATACTTCCCATAATCCGTCACCGTTATCATCAACCCAAACTTTTGCGCCGGGTAAAAATTGTTGTGCGTAAGGCAAATCTATCACGTTGCTGGCCTGGTCTACACGCATGGTTTCTAGGGTAAACCCAATGCCTGTGCCGTCAACCACAGTGCGATCACCTGCAAGATCCAATGCAATGTTCACAGTGGTCAAATTGGGAACACTTAATACGGTGTAAACACCATTGACTTCTGTATCAAAAAATCTTATGATCAATCGATTGCCAGTTATCAATCCATGTTGTTTGCTGAATATAACTCTGCTGGTTCCATTAAGATTGTCACAAACGTGTTGTATAGTTCCTGGCACAGCTTCTGCACGATAAATGTTCCAGTCATAGTTGTTTACTTTGGCAACCCAGATGCTGGTTCCAACTATAATAGAATTGATGTTGGCATTGAGATTTGCAGGATCATCTAAATCAAAAACTGTGATATCAACGTCATCAATATTAACATATCCTGCACTAGGCAAAGATATATCTGTTGGCAATGTGGTTGTGGTTGGTAAAAGTGCAGGAGTGGTCAACGGGAAACTACTTTTCCATACATCGCTAAGGAAAATTTGTTGATCAGCAGTGCTTGTTTCGTTTGGCACCACAACCTGTACCAAGCTAGGATTGCTTGATAACAATGCACGATTCAGTCTCAAATCAAAGAAACTGCGATTGGCGTTTGCACCATATACCCCACGTTGTATTGCCCAGTTTTCAAAAATTTTGTATTCGGCAACTTCTTTGTTGAACTTAGCTTGCCCAAACAAGTCAACACTATTTTTAGTTCCTTTGGTTCCAAGGAATTCTCTATAAATGTTAAGCTGACTAACATCATCAAGATTTAGTGCAGCCATATACTGTCTAGGTCTAAATCCTATCAAGCCATAACTTAACAAATCATTGTCACTGACTAAATTTGCCGAGTTGATGTCATAACTGTTGCTGAGTTGGTCAGCTTTGTTTGCAAGATTGGCCAATAATCCTTGTTCAATAACTGTGTAATCGCTTTGATTCCAGTCATTGTAATTGAACTTGGTGCTGGGTTGTACAATTGTGGCAGCACTCCAGTATGCACCTTTGTATGTTACTATTTCACCTTTGGCATAAGTTTTTAAACCAGTCCATGCAGGAATGTTGTTTTGATTTAATATAAATCCCTGCGCATCAACACTGCCGTTCCATTCTGTAGAAGTAGTGCCAGCAATATACAATCTGCTTTGTCTAGCGCCTGTTATAGGTTCAAAAATTAAGTCGCCAAACAAACTGGCGTTATCCAACACAATCATACTTTCGAAGCTGGTATAACGCATGTCAATAAAACTCAAACTTTGATTGTTCAAAGGTTGGATAGTAAAGTTGTTGTCAACTCGCACAATATTGAGATCACGTGTGGGGAAATCTTTACGATTCTGGTCTAATATTACATGTTCCGCAGTTTGTGATGTTATGTTGTCTACTACTGCTTGTTCCTTGAACACAGACAGTCCTATAGCCAACGGATTCAAATTGATTAAGCTGCCATTGCCCCAGCCTTGTTGACTCCAGTATATGAACTCGTACACCATTTGTGACCAGGTCATCAAGTAACCATTGGTCTGATTGGTAAATTCAAAGCCTTGTGATTCTAAAAACTTTCCATAACTCAACAAGAAATTGGCTACAGCACTTTCAGTTGTGAATACAAACCCATAGGGAATTTGAGTGACAGTGTCTGTGTAATTGGCAGGTACTTGTATAGTTTTACTGGCCACACTGTATGTTTCAAATTGTCCAACTGGAATACTGGTGAATGTGTTAAAATATGGTCTTGCAGTGCTGTAGCCAAATACTGCGTAGCCACCATCCACAACTTGAATCACCACAGAACTGTAAATTAATCTGTCAAATGGTTGATTTTTGTATACCAACAGTTGATAGCTTTCTGGAGGAATCTGCAACGAGGCGTTGGTTGATCTAGGACTAGATTTTTCAGTGTAAATTTTCAAGTACTGTTTGTCTGAGAATGAAGCCATTCTGTAACACAAACGTACATCTAAATTTTGCAAATCTGTTTCTAATGCCACAGTGCTGTCAGTACCTGTGAGGCGATTGTAATCCACAATCCAGTTGATGTAACTGGCTTTGCTGGTACCGTCACCATACACTTGCACGCCGTTGGCGTCTAATCTGTAACGACCATTATAAAGATACTGATCAAATTCTGTGCTATACTTGTACAAGTCTCTGTCAGCAAACAATGCAAAGAATTTTGCTGGACGAGTAAGCGCCAGCAACCGCATGGCTGCAAATGGGTAATCGCTTGAATTCCACCACGAAGCTTCTACCGGACCGCCATCACCGGGTGCCCAGCTTTTCTGCCACGTTTGTGGATTGTATCTACCTACAACTGATTCCAATGGCGCTAACAGATTGCCTGCACTGTCAGTTGGTAGCACAGATAGCAAGCCAGGTCTTGCATAAGCTGGTAGTGTGTATGCGCCAACCGGATCTCTCACAAGCCCTAGTTCCAAATCATCCCACAAGTTCATGTTGTCAGATGTATAAGGTGCCGGGCCGTATGTTATTTCCCACCAGTCGGGTTGAACTGAAAACCCAATCATCTCCCAAGGAGTTAGTTCTGGTTGTTGGGTATCGTAAAAATAACGATAGATACCACGCCAGGCACCCAACAAATTTTCATTGTTAAGTTTGTTAGTTGAAGAACTATAATTGTAGGTAAATGGATTACCAGCATTGTAATTTTGCGTGGTGTAATCCAACTTGTTCCAGCCTACATAAGTCAAGAAACTAGTTTCTAATATGGTATTGATCTCAGCATAGCTATAACCAGTATCTCTAAACTGTCCTGGCAACACATCCACAACATCCAGTGGCACAGGATTGTTATCTAACTTGATATTGTTATAAATTCTAGTTTCAAATTCTAACAACACTTCGTCACGTATATCACCAAAGATAGGTGTCTGACTGCCATCATGTCCTAGTATAACCAGTTGTTCACCTGCGCTGGTCTTGACTGTCAAAATTTCTGGTCGCCATGCAGGATACAATCCCATTTTGCTTGGAGTATTAGGCACATAGGTGCCATAGGTAGCACTGTATTCTTGAATGGTAATTGTATCACCAATGGCCAGTGTAATCAAAATCTCAATTCGTGGACCATCTGTGGCAACTGTGTATTCTAAATCTCTAGTTAAGATTTGGTCATTTACATACACATTCATGCCAAGGTAGTTGGCTGATGTGTAGTTGTAAACTTGTACAGTGTCAAACACCTGCCTGGTAATATAGCTCACAGTGTAAGTTGTTGTGGTGAATACTGCGGTAGCAGGCAGCATGTCACTCCAATAGAATGGATTATTTTCTGTTCGTCCTAGTGTGATTTCAGCTATCACAGTATCAAGTACTTGTGATGTAGTTTCGTATTGAATGGTCTGTCTGGTCACTGCTTCTAGCAGTTGATTTTTGTACTTTTGATATTCTCTGCTGTTGTATTCTATTGCACCAAAAATATTGTACTGCTGAGATCTCATAAAGTATCCAGCTAGGGTCAATGGAGAACTTTGTTGTAAAATCAGTTGACCGTAAGGAATAACATTACCAAGGTCTCTAGTGTTATTTGCACCATTAATTGATCCTGAGAATGTAGTTAAATTTTGACAAATGCTGTCATAGTGAGTGCGCAATGTACCTAATGTAAAACTTGGGCTGTTGGCATTCAATGGATTGTTATTGAGATTTAACGGAACTTGATAAAAAGCCACTTGGCTGATTTGGTCACTAAGCACTTCAACTTCAATTACATCTCCCACAACGTGTGCAGTATGTAATGTAATAGTTGTGGTATTGGCAGTAGTGGCCACTGTGTATGTGCCTGGATCTTGGAAGATAGATCCCACAAACACTGTTACGCTAGGCACAGTTGTCACAATGTTTGACTGAACAGCAACATCCAATTGTAATGGTTGTAAATTATAAACAAATTTAAACTGCTGTCTCATTAGTGTAGGCACTACTGCTGTTTGCCAACCAATCAATCGTTCAAACACAGTTCTTGATGCATATTCATAAACAAATCCTGAACTAATTGGTGCTGTGGTGCTAACATTGTCAATCACATACACAAATGAATCTGAGTATAAATTATTATCAAATACAATGTCTCCTACATTGGTCAATGAAAGATATTTGAGCACTAGTTGTAGCACTGGATCAGCAGGTCCTGAGCCTGTGGCATAACTAAACAATTTTGTGCCTGTAAATGTTGAACTAGGATATGTAGTTCTGTTGGCCAAACTCACTCCGTCAGCATCAAATATGTCAAACAGTGGTGCCTGTTGTACAGCAGTTTTTTGTTGTGCTTCTAACCAATTTACACCATCATACCAGTAGGTAACGCCAACTTGCGAACCACTAATGCATGTGGTAGTTTGATCAACAAGTATTTCTCCATCTGATGCTTCTACCAAATTAATAATAGGTTGTGTAATCAATGGTGCCACAGTATCTGGTACAATAAAATTTACCACGTAAATTTTGCTTCGTACATTCTGATCTTCGTCAGCAGCAAATATCACACGACTGCCATTGACAAATGTGTAATCATTCACTGAATATCCAGTGCTGCCTTCAATGTTACTGAATGCATCAGTTTCAGTAAAATCAATTACGTTCACTGGTTGCTTGGCATCTGTGCCCATGTTATACAATCTGATGCCACCACGGAATTGTATAATTGGCCGCTTGCCTTTACGGTCATTGTCTATTACCACAGGCGTGTCATTGTAAGCACCTGTAGCATTGAGCACATCAATGTGGAACCATCGATTGCTACGACTCCATGCATTTAGATCTGGACTGTCTCGGTTGATTGTGAGATAATCAACATCGTCAGCAGACGCATACTCTTCAGGAGTGATATAATTTGTTACTGGCAATAGTTCAATTGCTGTGCCTACACCACTAACATAGTATTGCGGATTTTGACTGGTAGTTGCAACCATACTACCATTGGCCGAGGTCAACGTCACTGCTGTGCCATCTTTGGTTGTGCTTACTTTAAATTGACTGCTGCTAAACACTGTTTGAACGTAATAGGTAACACCAGTGTTTACTCCGCCGAATGCTGTGCCATTAAAAATAATTTCCTGACCTACTGCCATGCCTGCTGTGGATTCAGTGGTAATGAGATTGATACCTGCTGCGGTGTTTGTGCAAATAAATGCAGCAGACCCAGTGGCGTAGCTGGCAGGTGATACATTACCTAAAAATTGAACTTTTAATCCATTGGTAAATGTAACACCATTTGGACTGGTGTAGTTGGTTTTTCCTAACACATCTTCGATGTATATTGTACTGCTATTGTCTTGTTCAATTAGACGGATGGTGCCAAAAATTTCTGGGTCGGTGCCATCTTGGTAATACAATGTATCCAACTTGGCTGTAAGCTGAGGCATTTCAACAATATATCCAGTTTGGTTTTTGTACCACTGTGTGCTGGAATATTCAGTGCCATATCGTATGGTCCATTTTTCTAAATTAGCTATATTTTGAATGCTGCCTAATGATAGATAGGTAAAGGCACCCACAACAACATAACTTATACGCCATATGCTATAATAATTAGTAGAAGGATCACCCACACTGTTTGCAAATACCAATGTTCGTGTGTTGAGATCAGTGATGCCATCAATGCCACCATAGGTAGCTATAAATTGATCTAGTCTGGCTCCGTCGATATTATTGAAAAACAAATCAGTAACAAGATCAACCGACCCAATGCTAACAAGATTGTAGAAAAAGTCTTGAGCTGTTTTTTGTGGTACGTTAAAATTAAGTGTGCCAAGATCAATACCATTGTTGGTAACACCGTAGATGGATCTAGAAGTTACGTTTGGAGTAGTAGGATCTAATCCATTGATTCCGGGTGCTGTCTGAATCCAAAATCCTGGACCGTCACCAGGTTGGGCATCAATCACACTGATGGTACCTCTCATGAGACTTTGAGTCTGACAAGAATAATATAGTGTATTAGGTGCGTCTTGGGGTACAGTAAAAGTCACTGTGCCTACTACTGATCCATTACGTGTGACACCTGAGTTATACTGATCACCTGTGCCTGTTGTAGGTGCAGTTTTGATCCAGAACGGAAAGTCGCCTTGCACAAACAGGTTAAAAGTGTATGTGTTACCACGAATTAAAACAATTGGTGCATTGGGTTCGTTGTCAATGTTAAAGCTGGTAACATTAGTGCGTGTTACTTTGTAATTAACAGTTTCTTTGTTGTTTTGCGATACTTGAAAAGTGTAGTTGCCGCCACGAACTAAATTTATAGTAGGGTTGTTACCAGTTAATCCTGAAAATGTGTAAACTCCATCAGCTCTGTCTACAACAAAATTTTGGCTCAACGCCACACCCGGTGATTGCACAGTAACTACATCAGGGCCATCTGGCACCCAGTAATACTGACTAAAGTTTACAAACGTGTCAAAATCCATAAACGGATCAAGACTATAATAATCACTAGTATACAGTCGACTGGGTTGTGTTGATGGACTACCTTGATATACCAGTGTATCAGTTATGCCTGGATACGTAATAGCATCTATTATTTTGTTATTGTCTGCAGGATCAACACTAATCACACCTGGCTCAAGTTGATAGTCAGCGCGAGTTTTGTCGGGCTCAATCACATACTTGTCGTTGGGATTTACACCTGGGCCAACTGTGCGGCCAATATAACCTTGAGTCTTTTTAAACTTTGGCTCTTGAATCAACTGATCCAAAGTAGCAGCCAAAAATTGCTTGTTGGCGTCCGTCTGAAAAATCTCAGGAAGAAAATCTACACTGCGTACTCGTGCCATTAAATTACTCCGCTACCAGGTGCAGTACGCAAATTAGTACTGGTCAATGCATCAATCACAACAATATTGTCAATGGTAGCGCCGTTAACAAATATTTCACTGGGTTCTGCTCTTACTTCGTACATGTCGCCAAAGTATTTTTGTGTGTCTAGTGGTACCAATACCACTGAACTGATTATGGTTCCAAGATATCTGTGCAGGTACGCCGCCAGTTCTGAAAAATAGAATGTATCGCCAAATCCCCATTTGTCAATGCTAAAATATTCATTCATAGCTGCCAACACAGAACTTTGTATTTCGCTAGTGCTGGCTGTGGAATTTTGAGCACGAATAACTTTGATTGTGGCTTGCAATGTTGTGGCTGCTTTAGGTCCAAACAATGGTTTAAACACTACAGAATTCAAAATAATGTTGTCACTGATCATCTTGTATTCATTAAGTCCTTGATATTCTGTACTAAGCTCATCAATGGTTGGCACGTCAGGTTCTGTAACTGTTCCGGTGGTGTCTTTAATCCAATTTTGATAGGCAGTGTAGTATGACTGTGTTACAACATACAAGTCAATAATATTAGTGGTGCCAGGATCAATTCTATTGGTCAATGGTGAGTTGTGACGATATTGGAAGTACAATGCTTGTCGTCCTGTTCTAGCAATCCAATCGCCTTCTGCTGCTTGCGTGATAACTCTCACTCCGGCAGTATTAACAGTCAATGTAAAAAATAATTCATCGGTGTAGGCATAGAAAACTTGCCCAGGTGAGTATTGAAACTTTACCAGTTCAATATTATCATACGTAGGATAGTCTGAATTGACCACTCCAGGTTCTACCAGCAAATATCGTTGCAAATTGTCAAAGTCCACAGTTTGTTGCAAGAACACTAGTTTGAGGTTGGGATTAACTGTTGGTGCAACAATTTCATTGAAGAAATCTGGATTGTCTGGCACGCCATCAGAGTCAGAATCTCTATAGCTGATCAACACCTGAAAGTCGTCAACATAGCCATCAGACTCCACAGGCTGTCCAGTGATTGTGGTATAGATATCTCCAGGCAGCGGTGATGAGCTGTCTGGTTTGGTGTTTACTGCCAGCACGTTAATAAAATCTTTAATGGTGGTGCCTGTGCGGCTGTCGTAAATCTTTTGATTTCCGTAAAAAAAGAATCTTGTTTGCAGTACTGATCCAAAGTAATAAGCAAGTCCTCGAAATGTGATTGTGTATTTGTTGTCCACCGCCACAAACTGTACCATCCAACTTGCATCTAAATTGTTTCCTGATGTGTTACCTGCATACGCTTGACTCCAAGTAGCATCAGCATCTAGATTGGTACTGGTAATAACATACCAAGTCCCGGCAGTGCCTGTAATGGCACCATTGTTATCATAGCCAAGACCAAAATTTCTGTACAACAAAATTTGTTGTGTCATTTGTTCTCTAATAGACGGAGTCAAATCTGTAAGGAATACAGGAATAATACTGTCCACTACAGCACCTGTAGGCACAAAGTTATTGAGTGCAATAGGGCCTTGGCCATTGGTTAAATTACCAATGCCGTTATTACTGCCGTCACCTACTATGGCAAGTGGACTGGCCCAAATTTCCAAATGGTCTTCGGGTCTAGTTGGCAGTCCTTGTTTCAATCTATTGTTTGCATCAAAGTAATACGGTTGTCCATTAATAACTGGAGGTATGAATTTAATTAAACTTTTTTGCACCACATACTTGAATGCAGTACTGCTAGAAGTTCCAACCATAACTGGTTCACCCAATGCATTTTGAAAATACCCTGTGGTTTCGTTAGCCAGTGTTGTGCTTTGATTCCAAGTGCTTAGAGCAGTAACACCAGTGTTTACAGGTATTCTTGGAAAGTTTGCATAGTAAAACTGTTTGAATGTGGTATCGATGATAGCAGGCTGTACTTGGTTGGCAATGAGGTCAGCAATCTCATTGCGATTGATCCAACTAAACAAAATACTAGGAAGAACATTGTATTCCCACATAGCCCCGTCACTGGAAAATGTGTTGGTAGACGAATACTTGCCTGTGTTGTCCACAAGATCAAGATACCGACTAGTGCCAATACTAGCACGGTTTACTGCTTTTGATTTGATAATAGAATTGTAAAGAGTAAACGGAAACAAGTTATAGTCTTCACCGTTGACCATGCGATTCTGTGTGTAGTATCTTGCTGGCGCACGTTGTTTGATAGCGTCAATGCTTTCACGACTTTGTGCATTGCTTACTGGTTGTGTGATACCACAAGTAAAAGTAATAGTTTGTAGGTTACCATTACGATCAATATAACTGATAGGCAACACCACGTTCTGCATTTCAGCAGGATTGATAATGTATTGAAGGCCATTGCTTGCACGAACATATGCACGGAAAATGCCCACTGGTATTTCTGAGAACACGCCATCACCAAACACCATGGTAATCTGATCATTGGTTCTGCTGGTCACAGAAAATATTGGTCTTAGTGTTGCAGTTTGTTCCGCAGCAGCTGAGTAAATGTTTTCAGTAAATGTCCACTCTCGACTGATGCTGCCCACATTATCTAATTGGAATAGCCAACGATCTTCGTTGTTCACACCATCAATGTTGATGTTTACTGTGCGATTGGCAATGCGTTCAGCCAAGTTAAAATCTTGATTTTGCAATGTACCTTGTTTGAAAAAGAAGAAAAATCCATTGTTAGCACTTTGGTATCCTAACTTATCATTACGATACAATATATTGAATGTGGCATTGGGTTTTGGACTTGGTTCATAAATGTAGTCTCTGCCAGCTGTGGACGACGTTGTGGCTTCAAACGGCATGTTAACTCCATCCACTGTGGCAGTATACGGAATTACTGGCAAGAATCCTGGCACTAAGTTAATGCCATATTCATTGGTATCTACACCCAAAATAGTTTGACGATTAGCAGGACGTCCAATTTTTTGACTGCTGACCAAGGATGAGTTAACAATAGCATTCCACTGTTCCAACCAATCAAAGTTTGTAGGATCGGCCCAATTAACTGTGACATTGGCCAAGTTAACACCGTTGTAATCCACAACATTTTCTGTTGTGGTCACTGAGAATGCTTTGAGCAGGCCCTGGGCGGCTGTGTTACGTTTGGCTGTATAGCTAACAAGATTGGCCAATCGTGTGACTGAATCTCTGCGTTCTGCTGTGTCTAAGTAATTTTCTCTTGTGTTAAGGTCTGTGCGGAAGGCAAGTGCCTGGCCCATAAACGCAATAACATCTAATAGCGCAATATATTCAGATGACTCAATGTAGTCGTTGAATGTTTCTGGATAGTACAAACGCAGGTAATCGGTGAAACTCTTGCGTAGAGTTTCAAAGTCGTAGCTTTGGAAATCTGCTTCGCGATAGGTTTGATAGATTTGTTTCCAATCTTCTACACCAAATATCGCTGTTTGTCTAGTGGTTTTTGCCATTGCGTCTGGGCCTTGTGTTCTTTATCTGTTATTTATACGGATAAAAAACGGCGTAGTTATACATAGCTAGCCGACCGGCTGACTTGATTGAAGAATACGTTTAGTATTTCAGCATTGACTCCACCTACAGTTTGAATTTCTAATTCAATCAGCATGCCATTTTCTTGTGGGTACACATTGATGTTGCTGATGAATACTCTAGGATCGCCGCCTGCCACTCGTTGCACTTCATTAATAATACCTTGTTGAACAGCATCAACTTGATTTTCAAACAGATAATTCCACAACACTGTGCCATACTCTGGACGACCAGGCAGTTGACCTTGGCGAATGTTAAACGCATTCAAGAGATCGCGTTTGACCAATTCAAAATCTACTAGCGTGAATTTTTTGTATTGATTCTGTGTGTTAAAGCCAACAAAGGTAGTCATAGCAATATTTATGCGGTGGGATTAGGCCTTGGATAGCCTATTGCAGTAAGACTTGGCAGACCACGACGTAGTCGTTCGGCATTCACCCGATCCCACACTATCTCGTCATTTCCAGTGTAAATTAAATCCTCATCTTTGGTATTGGAATAAGCACTAGATTCTATGGCTACCGGCAAAATACTAGGCACTTTGGCATTACCCACAATGCGTTTAGCGGCTGCTTCAAGTGTGTCTGTGTTTACAGTATCAATAGCAGCTATAGGTGTGTACTCCTGAAGCATGGACGGGTCTATTTTAGTTTGCGCCAAATTTACAGCAAACGCACCATTAACTGCGGCAGCATCAAATTTGGATTTGATGTCAGCCGGTAACCCAGGAGTATTTTTGGCCCAATTTAGTGTGTCAGGCACACTTTTTGCAGCATTGGTGGCCAGACCGCTAAGTGCTTGTGGTGTAAGTTTGTCTGTGGGAATTCCCAGTGATTTTAAGTCAGCCACACCCGAAGTCATCAATCCTTGCTGAATTTTGTTTTGAAGTCCTTCATTGCCCAGCAACCCATCGAGACTTTTTACACCATCTCTGCCAGTCCACACTGTGGGACTTTTTAACACACTGGTAAGATTACCACTGCCTTGTGCCAAAAATGTAGCAGCAGTTCCTGGTTTAACAAGACCCCATCGTTCAAGTTGACTGGCATCAAGTCCAAATTTACCTGCACCTGCTGTGTTACTAATAGTGTCTGCACTTTGACCTACCAACTTTGACGCTTGAGCCAATGTGCTTGTTACATCGGGTAAACTCATGCTACCAAGTCCAGTTAATGCTGGTCCTTGTTTGGCAAAGTCTGCCACATTGATACCACTTGTAGGAGTTCCTTTAATCAATCCAGATATGGTGCCAACTGCGGTGCTAGCCAAACTGCCTACTCGTGCAGCAGCACCAGTTAACGCACCTGTGATGGCTGATGTTGAAGGTAATGAAAATCCGGCGCCTGCGCCAGCCAATGATGCGCTGATAGCAGCAGTAGCGCCGCCTGCGCCGGTAGTCAGTGAATTGAATGCAGCCGCGCCACCTTGAAGTGCGCTGGCCACTTGTGTGCCTGCTCCTTGCCCCAGTGCGCCTATACTGGCTGTGAGACTGTTCAGATTCGTACCTGCAGGTAATTTGCTAGATAATGATGCCAGTCCTTGTGTGAGCTGACTTTGTGCAGATGCTAACCCGGCAGCAGCTTGTGTAGCTGCACTTGCAGTGTCTCCAACTTTGAATCCAACAAGTCCCCCACTGTTGACCTGTTGATCAAACACTGCCTTTGCTTGTTCATATGTCATGCCCGGAGGGCCTTTGATTTTAAATGTTTCTGGTAAACCATTGTTACCTACACTTGAAGTTGGTTGCGTTGGCGGAGCGTCAAGTGGTCTTGGATATCCTAATTCAGTTAAACTTGGAAGACCACGGCGTAATCTTTCTTCATTGACTCGATCCCATACGATATAATCATCGCCGGTATAAGTTAAATCTTTATCTTTAGTGTTTGAGTACTGCCCAGATTCAAAATTGGTTACGGCGGACTGACTAGGTGCCGATGCTCGTGCTTCGTTTATTGCAGAGCTAATTCCAAGTTGATTGAGAGAAAATGTAAATTCACTCATGATCTTCTAGTTATTTCTATGCCAGCTGGAATAGGCACTGCACTAGGATTAGGCGGTGGCTGCCCTGCTTCTAATGGAATTTCAATATCTACACCTTTGTTGTGATAGGGATATGGTTCGTGTGTGGGTGCTCGCGTCACAATACTGTCTAGGCCACCTGTTTTGACTGTCCATCCAGTGGCGCTACTAAATGTTGTGTCATCTAAAATGGTTGTGGTCAAATTGTTGGGCGCTGATACTGAGTCAGCTGCTGGACCGTTGAGATCAATACCGCCTGCAGTAAACTTTAATGCACCACCACCGTCCCAACTTCCACTAGCACTTTGCAAAGCCAAACTGCCGTCGGCTTTTATACCAATGTAATTTTTGCTGTATAGTTTTAAATTTTGTTGTGCAATAGTTGTAAGGTCTGCATCAGCTTGTAATGTAATATCTTCTGCAGCCTTGGCTTTGATACTGCCGCCGGCATACATGTTGATGTCTCTATCAGCATGCAAGTTAATGTCACCACGTGTGCGCAAGTTGATGCTGTTTGTGGCATACACATCTAGCGTGCCTTGAGCGCCAAGTTCAAACCAGGCTAAGCCATTGGCATGAGTGATGTAAAAGAAGTCTCCACTATCACTCATTGTGATTTGGTGGCCAGCTGTGGTTCTAAATCTTATCAGTCTGGTATTACCATCAGTGTCGCCATCATCCATCACAATGCTATGCCCGCCCACACGACCAATCACATTGAGATCTTGAGGTTTCAATTGTCCAGTTTGAACTTTTCGTTGTATTTCTCCCAGTTTCATGCCACCTTTATAAACCGCTGGTCCGGGTGTGCTAACACCAAACACAGCACTGGGACTTTCTCTCTGACTGCTACTCGATATAGGACCACGTTGTGGATCTTTAATCAAGCCTTGACGAAACATGGTTTCCGAAACTACACTTTGTATGGGCTTAGGAGCATCAAAAAATCTAGCGTTTTCTTCAAGAGCAAGATTATTGGTGTTGATTTCAACTACTGGTAATTGCGATGCTCCTTTAAAATACGCTGCTTGACTTTCATTTTCTGCAATTACTTGAGTGGCAACTGGTGCAGCGCCGATGGCAGGAACCATGTGTCCAATACTTTGATCTGGTGCAGTACCGATATAAAACCCTTGACTGCGGTCTCCATTCACAAACACACACAGCACTGTGATACCTACGTCTGGTGGTGTAAACCACATGCCATAACTGTTGGAATTGCCATCAATGTATTTTCCCACGCCCGTTGCCGCAGGGTTGTAAGGAGTTGATCCAAAGAACTGCGGCATGTAGCTTACTGTGATCCATTTTGAAGGATCATTTTCGTTGCCGTTGGAGAATGCATCAATGTAAACTTGTATGCGACCTGATCTTATTGAATCTGTGGTGTTTTTTACTACACCATAAAATGGTCCAAACTCCGCAGGTACACCTCCGCGATCAAACTTGTAGTTTGTAGGGCGTCCTCTACTGCGTTGTACTTCTGTTGCCATGTGTTATCCTTAAAAGTCTCTTACTATATCTTGTGGTCCAGACGGTGAGTTGCCAAGTCCATCTGCAGAAATTCTACCAGACAGGGTGCCTGGTGGCACAAACGGATCTCCTACATCTAAATTCTCTCCGGAGCCCGATGTTGGTGGCTGTGGTGGTGGTGCAGGAACTGCTGTGTCTTTTGGTCCCGGCGGCGCCGAATTTATTACATTTGGTGTGCCGCTACCCGGACCTGCACTTACCGCTGGCACAGCTAGTGTTGTGGGTCTTCCACTTGCGCCCGCGGCAGCTGCGGATGCATTTGTATGACTAGGATTGTCAGACGTGGTTGCATTGTCTATTCTTCTTACATCAGCTTGAGTTGCCGGTGGTGGTGCTGTCATTGCTTTATTAGAAGCATTGGGCTTCATAAAGAAATACAACTTGCCTTGTATGTTCTGATAGAAACTACCTTTACTAAACTCACTAGTGCATTGCATAGCAGTATATACTCGGCTCTGCACTGGTTGTCGTTTGCTAGATCCAGCATACGGATCAGCTAACCCAGTATTGATATCATAGTCTTGTGGCCGCTGCCAGGCTATCTCAAACATGACTTCTCTGGCATCAAAATTAATAGTGCCGTCAGGTAAGAATGCGTTAAAATCAAATTCTTTTGCGCTGACTCCACCCGCAAAACTTCCTTGCTGTATCCAGGCAGGATCACCTACAATTTTAATATTACAATTGGCCAGACCTACTGGATCATACAAACTTTCAGCCAAATTGGCTTGTGGTTCGTTTTGTTTGCCATTATCACCAGCACTGTTTTCCGTGCTGGCTGTTTGAAAATTGTAAAAGGGTTGATCTCTCATGCTACTGGTAAAGGCCTTGCGTTGCTGAAACGCAAGGTTGCCTTTGGTCTGATCTCCACTAATAGTCAAATTGTAGAGATTGTTCATGGTTTCTTTGTAATCAATCACAGAGGTATTTTGACCAGTAAACCAATAGTTGTATTGTTTATGTAATCCACGAAACTTGTTGATAGGATAATAACTGCTGTTAAAGTTCATAGGAGTGTATGTGTTGATTACAAAAGTTATCTTTTGTGCAAAGTCATTGCGTTTGTTATCATAGTCTAATTGTATTGCTTGAAAAGTAATATTGAACCACACAATGTCTTTTTTGTTAATATTGTCTTTGACTTGTAATGCATCATTTTCGTCAAAAAACAAAACATTTTGGCCTGTAACAAATGTACTGTTTCTTATGGCAAGTTCAATGGCCTGAACCAATTGCATGCCAGCAGTGATAGCATAATTTCTACTTTTGATATCCTTGTAAATTCTCTCCATGTCTGCTGAGTCTGGACTGGTAGTAACAGGCGGAGCTGTTCCAGACTGCTTTGCATTAGTTTTTGCCCCTGGTGGGATCAATCTAGCATTTTTAATTGCGGTTCCGCCACCGCCTGGACCAGGATTAGCAAACACAATCTCATACTGATCTGCTTTTTCATACACACCTTCGTCTACTAAGTTTTTTTGGAATTGATTCATTGCACCCATAAGGCCTTGGACAATGCTGGTTTTTTTTGTCGTGGGAGCTGCGTCAGCTTTTGGTGGTGGTGCTGCATCCTCGCCAAATTCTCCTTGCAATACAGGATTCACAAAAGTAGTAGTAGCGGTACCCGGAGTGGCTGTAGCTGCTTGAGTAGCAGAGTACACTACATCTTGCCCCAATAAGTCGCCAATGGTAGATGCAGTTAATTCAATATTGTAAGGTATGGTTCCACGACGAGTTCCAGCAGCAGATCCTTCGCCAGGCGCAAGTCCTTCAAAACTGTAGGTGACTAATTTGCTGTCAATAGTCCAGTCGCATTTGGAAATTTTAAATGGCACAAATTTTTCAATCACTGAATTGGGATCAGACTTGTTACCGCTAATGTTAGTGACCAAATTGCCTTGCTCGTCGTATCCGTAAAATCTTATTACCATGAGATACACTACAGAAGAATAGTTGATGCCATTTTTTTGACCACTAGCAGGCATAAAGTCTTGTACTGCTTCATATAGTCTATCTAGCAAAGTAATACCGTTGTTTTCTACAACAGTAAATTTTATATTTTTGACTGAGTGTGGTGCTCTAGTACCGCCACCTGTGAGAAAGTTTTCAATGGTAACATTGTCAATATAAAAATCCAAAGGAAAAGCTGGGTTGCGACCAGCGTCAGCATCCTTGGCACCTGGAATCTTAACAGCCTCAACTGATCCATCAGGATATGCTTGTGGTTGTTGGGTGCCTTTTGCGCCTTGAAACCCGCCTGAATTTTGTGGAGCACCACCGCTTTGCACCAGCAACATATAACCATTCACTGTTTTTTTCTTGCTGAATACCAACTGCTTGTATTGTGCCGGTGTCATTAGATACCAACTGGCTCTGTAAGTGTAACTAGAAAACCGATCTAGAACATTGGCTTGAGGTGTTATTACTTGATTGCTACCATCAGTAGATATGGTTCCAGTTTGTATTCGAGCAGCATCTGCTTCTGCTCCGCCGGCTGCTATTGTTGCTGCGGATGCACTCGTTCCAGCGTCATCACTTAAGGCTTGACTGACATTTGTGCCTGCTCCGCCAGTGGCATCATCATACTGACCAACACCAGTACTGGTAGGAGGAATAGCTCCTTGGCCAACTCCGCCAGTGTCGTCGTTGGCACTGGGGTCTTGTCTGACGCTGCCTTCAAATCCAGTTTCATAATCCGACGTTGACTGTGTTTGTGTAAATGATCGTGTGGCTGCGTTGGTGCCTTGATCGCCGTCACCGGCATTGGTAGTGGGAGTAGTTTCCGGAAGGGTGGCCATTGATTAGAACCCCAGTGTTGATCGCAATGTGGTGATCTTTGGAATGTAAATTCTAGTGTCTGCTTTGAAGTCTAGAGGTGGCGCAGTAAGTGTGTTGGGATTGCGTTGATAAAATGTCCACCATAGTCCAGCATCTCCATACAAGTCATAGGCCAACAAGTCTGGACGATACTGATAGGTGACATTTATGATCCACAGCTTGTCATCGCTTTCTTTGGGTATGGGTCTGTTGACCATCACATCCAAATAAAACTGATTGTAGCCAGTTTGAAAGTATGGACTGGTACTTGTGTAAGTTGCAGCCATTACCAGAACCCTCCGCCTGCCAGCAACGAACCATTGGCAAAAGATTTCAAACTAAATTGTTTGCTGACTTGATTGCGTGTTTGCATGGGCAATAGTGTTATTGAAATTTCCATTTTGGTTGGAACGTAAGTACTGTTGATAGAAGTTTGATTGGTGACATTTTGATTGACCTGACTGGGACTGGGACGATTGGTTAAACTGCCGTTGCTTAGTCCGGCATTGCTCAATCTATCAAGAATAGCCACCACTGTGCCTAGCGATCCACCTATGGCAGGCCCAGATGATTGGTTTCTGCGATTTTCCATGTTCAGTCCAATGTTGTTAAATCCGTTGGCACGAATGTAATCCACATCAGTGGGCAAACTATATCCAAAAGTAGTGACCACACAAGGACTTTCGTTAAACTGATATTTTCCAAATCCACTG
>Ga0315903_10001974_pt1 | contig 30861 bp, 15 predicted proteins | sample LakEriMetagenome_7_FD_203524 | JGI IMG/M metagenome (GOLD analysis project Ga0315903, IMG submission 203524) | Freshwater fungal communities from buoy surface, Lake Erie, Ohio, United States - Buoy 2 MA119 | ecosystem: Environmental > Aquatic > Freshwater > Lake | place: USA: Lake Erie, Ohio...
TGATCATTTTTTAAAATGGAAAGTAAATGCTGATAATCATCTTGGGCAAAAAAAGGTTGAATTTTGCTTAAAAAATTCTGAATAATTTGAATTAATCCTTGCTCCTCTTCAATGAAGGGGTACTTTTCAATACATTCCTCAACAAAAGTTTGGGCCCAGTAGATCGGTGGCTTAGAAAAATAATTAAAAACAATTTTGATACCTTCTGTTATTACTTTTTCACGGGCACGCTCAGTAATACACAATTGATGCAACCTAGAATACGCCTGGGTATGATTGATCATTGCAATTTGATTGGCTTTATATTTCTTAAAAAACCGAATCCAAAAATCAAAATCAAATGCCGTCTCTAATGATTCATCTAGATAACCCAGCTGCTCTAATGCTGCTTTACGAAAAAAAACTGTAGGCTGGCAAATGAAGCACCCCCGCATAAACTCTTTGACCCCAACATCGGGTAATTTAGTGGGGTAATTAGAGATCACTTTGCCCATTACATCTACATGCTTGGCATTACCATAAACCATCATCAACTTTGGGTTCTTCTGAAATACACTCATCGCTCGATCAACTGCCTTGGGAGCGTAATAGTCATCTGAGTTTAACCAACCAATAATGTCTGAGTCTACGTTTTTGAACCCATAGTTAATTGCCTGAGCAGGGCCGGCATCTTTTAATGAAAACCAACTCAAGTTTCTTTGCGATTGTTCAGACAGTATTTTCAAAGTACTATCAGTTGATAGGCCATCTACCACCAGCACCTTGGGCTTAAATATATTCAGATCAATACTTTCTAAAGCATATTCCAAATACTGCCCATAATTTAAATTGGGTATAACTATTGTCGCAGTTAGAGAATTTGAGCTTACAGGCATTTAGCAGTATAAAAAATATTAGGCCTGATATAACTTATTGGTTTGTGCAAGCATCTGCTCAATTGAAAAATGATCTTTAACAAATTGCGTGCCAGCCAAGCTCATTTTTTTTAACTTCTTTGAATCTGAGATCACAAGCTCTATAGCTGTAATATAAGCATCAACATCACCTGGCTTGATCAATAGACCTGTAAGGCCTGGTGAGATTGCTTCGGGTACACCGCCCACCTCAGTGGATAAAACAGGTACGCCAAACCATTGAGCCTCGATGAGTGCATTTGGTAAACCTTCATATACCGAAGTTAGTATAAATAGATCCATCAGACCATAATAATTAGCAATGCCTTCAGAAATCATGCCAGGTAGATGAATATTATCGTCAAGATCTTGCGCTTGAATACGCTCTATCAGACTATTGCGCAGTCGGCCCTCGCCAACTAAGACAAAATGGATGTTGTCATTTTTTTGCACAAGCTGCTGCGCAATATCAAGCCATGTGTCAAGCCCTTTTTCTTTTTCAAACCGAACGACACTACCAATAACAATGGCATTTTTGGGGATGTCTAAATCCTCCCTTAAAATTTCCACCTGCTTACTATCAACCGAGCCAAACTTTAAAAAATCAATGCCATTATGAATAATTCCCGAGCGGATGTCACTCAAGTCAATGCCCATCCAATTTGCATAACTTTGCAGGTTCGCCCGGCAATTATTGACTAACACCACATTTTTTTGCTCAACCAACTTTTTATAAGCTTTCTGAAAGAAGTTAAATTGGGTTGATTCACCAGGCATCATGCCAATGCGATCACCAGGCGAGACGCTACCAGCACGCAAAATAATCTTAGGTACCTTCGATACAATTGCGGCAATCCCTGCCCTCACACAACACTGTGGAGTCCATAAATGCAGATATTGAGGTTTAATATACTGAATCACTTTTAGATATTGCCTAATTTCTGATAGACCTAAATACCCAGCAATGATGCTACTAGAATTCTCAAACAAATCTATTTTGGAACTATCTGGAATTTCATTATTTAATACAAAGTCACTGAGCGTTTGAGTCTTCACACCAGCCTGCTCTAAGCGCGGAATAAAAAAGTTGGCGCGTCCAGAATCAGCAGGATCAGCTCTTAATACAATCACATCTTTATAAAGACCTGAATTTTTTTGCGCAATAGCTGTCTCAACAGCCTGTCTTTCAGTGCCTCCTGCGGCTAAGGAATTTAGAATATGCAATACCGTGTTTTTTTCAAATTTAATTGGTAAAGCAGCAATTTTCGTGTCTAGGCTATCTAAAAATAAGTCTGCAACAGTTTGACTCGAATTACCTAAAGAATCTTCTTTAGAAAATTGCCTTTTGAAAAGTTGATACTCCTCAATTGCCTGTTGAACCTTACCTATATCATCAGTAATGCTTTTATTTTTTAGATCTTCTGCACTTAACTTTAAATAATATTTTTCAGACTCAGCAAAATTGGCAATCTGCAAGCCAAGCTGGATGATTGCAATAATAGCCTGAACCCTGACTTCGGCATGACTTATAAGATCTAATAAGAAAATCTTTGCCTCATCAAATCTTTCTGCTGCAATGAGTAGCCTAGCATAAAATAATTTGTCAAATGTAGACTGCTCAATTCCACGATGGATATTTTTAAGATAAGCATTGATCTCACTCTCTTGGCCAAGAGTTACATACAAATTAAAGAGTAATTGATGCCACTGTAGACTTCTGGGATTATGAGCCACTCCAGTTTTAGCCACCACTAAGGCCTGATCTGAGCGTTTACTAAAGCTTAATATTTTAATTAGCAGCTCTGCAGCTTGGTGACTCTTTCCAACTGAAGCGGCGAAGGCTAATCGCTCTTCACCTTTTTTATTTTGTCGAATTTGTAAAAAAAGTTTTCCGGAGGCAAATAAAGCTTCAGCATCTGATGGCTCAAGTAACAGCAAATGATTCCAACTCTCTAGAGCCATCGGCAATAAGCCTTGCCTGGTATATAACCGAGCAATAGCTCTCCAAGGACCAGCGTGGCTATCATTAATCTTAATTGCCTTTTTAAGATCTATCAATGCCTGGCTATCATGCTCGAGGGCTACTTGTAATTCTCCAGATCGATAGCTCGCCTCAAAATCATCTGCCAATAATCCAAGTAATTTTTGCCAATATCCTAAAGCCTCATGCTGTCTGCCCAACCTAGATTGTGCTCTTGCGAGTAGCCTATACATTAAAGGGTCTTGTGAGCCTGATAACTCTAATTTTTTCAAAACCTCTAGAGCAGCTCCAGGATTTTGTTCAGACAGGAATTGGTTTGCTTGACTACAGAATTGCGTGATTTCAGATTGGACATCTACGTTGATAGAGTCTGTCTCTAGTTCAGCCATAAGAGGCAATTGATACACTTTTATGGTGCGGCCAATCATGGCATCAATACTAAATTCCGTTTTTACATATTGAATTGCTCTTTTTTTTGCCTTTCGCATCCATTCTGGATTATTTAAAATCCAAATGATTCTCTCACTCAAAGAATTGGCATCTGCGTTATCAACAATCCAACCCGTCTTACCCTGATCGATAGTCTCTGGACACCCCCCAACATTTGGTGCAACGACGGAAATTCCAAGTGATTGGGCCTCAAGCAGCACATTAGGCATACCCTCCATGCGAGAAGTCAGCAACAAAATGTCCATCATTAAATACCACGAGGCAACTTCAACGTGGCCCGGCATATGAACCCGGTCTGATATCCCTAGCTCAACAGCCTTATCAAGAGTTTTTTGATACATCGGCCCATCACCGGCAATAATAAAATGTACGTCGGGATTATTTAGCGCAACTAAATACGCAGTCTCAATCCACAGCAAAGGTCTCTTTACCTCACTAAATCTGAATACCCCACCAATAACCGGAGCACCCTTAGGAATACTTAATTCAGACCGAAATCGATCAGAGTTGCTTTGATTAGCACTCGAAGCTAGCGATTCAAAGTCAATGCCATTATGATTAACTCGAATAGAGTTGGCAGGAATACTTAGCCATTCCTCATAATCACGAGCGCCTGCATGACTATTATTTAGCATTAAGACACTAGGATGGTTAAGAACGGCTTGGTATGCTTGGACCATAAAAGGTTTGAGGCGTTTTCGAGGATTGTCTGGCCTCATACTTCTAGTATTTAAAATGATTCGGGGAGCACCTGCAAGTAAAGCGGCCACTACTGCAGTTAAGCAAGTCATATCTTGCCAAGCATGAACTACAGCTGGTTTTCTCCTTCGAATTTCGCTATACCAAAAAGCTATTGACGGAGCCATTTCGGCTGGGAATAAGTTTATAAACTGTGCGTCCTCAAATGCAATTTCGTGGCGTAAAATATTATTTGCTACCTCGACATCTAATGTCACAATATCCAGCGGTAAATCAGCAATGTAGGGCAAATAATAGTCACGCTTTAAGCTATGGGATAAATTTTGTGCGAATAGGGCAATATTTTCTGGGCCCCGAATATACTTTATTAGTCCACGAATAGTAGTAATTAATTGCTTTTCAGCGCCGCCGCCGGCAAGAGCCCCAGTTACCAAGATGACACCGTTTGGATTAGACTCATAGGTTCTGGGACTAGCATTTAATGAGTCCATTAGAATCTTAAACAATATTTGAGGCGTCTCAACTAAACTACTTGAATTATGTGAATTACTTATTTGGTTATGATTAGTTTCGCTTAACTCTAAAATCTTAGTGCAATTAAGCATAGTTTTAGCATTGGAGATACATTTAGGATCCAATCGATAGGCGCTAATAGAGGCCTGCAAGGCTTCATTAACTCGGCCATGACGATAATAAAACTCTCCCAATCTTCCTAAATAGCCGGAGTCCTTTTTACTAGAATCAATAATATATTTTTCTGCCTCTTTAATTAAAAGCGCAGACTCAAGCCCCCTACCCAGCACAAATAAATCTGCAGCTGACATACTTAAATTGTTTTGTGCTAGTGCTAATACTGCGGGGATCTCATTATCCCGATCTAGCCCGCCCAATAAGTTAACTATTTCTGAATAATGCTCAACCTTATTTGGATAAATCTCAATTAGTCGTTTTCTAATTTTGATTGCCTCAGATATTTTCGATTGCTTACGAAATATTCTAGATTTTACGATCAAAGAATGTTGGTGATTAGGAGAAACTCCTAATATTAGATCGGCAGTAAAAAGTGCTTTATCTAGGTCCTCAATCTTTTCATAAGTAATCATAAGATGACTTAGTAGCTCAATATGAAACTCGTCAGAAATTTGAATTTTTTCATTACATATTGAAGAAAATAAATCAATTAACTCACTCCACCTAGAGTATTTAATTAAAAAACGTGCAATTTCACATTTTTCTTGTGACGAAGCTAACGGAAGATTAAGAGCAGAAATTAATTCTTTAGTGGCCTGCTCAGAAGTTGTAACTTCAGCCAAAATAACTGCTCGATTCAACATAACCTCAAGATCTTGATGACGATCTTTGGTTAACTTTTCAAATAAAACAAGCGCTTCCGATTGCAAGGACAGCCTCTTTAGGACTCCGAGATACTGCTTTAAACAATCAGTATGTCCTGGCCTGATTGAAATTGCCCGCTCATACAGATCTTTTGATTCAAGCGGCTTGTTTTGTATACTTGCTATTTGCGCTAAACGATAATTAGGCTCAAACAAATTGGACTCAAGAGCAAGTACTGAGCTCCAATTTTCTTCTGCCTCTTTCCATTTTTCTAAATTGTGGGCAATTCTGGCCAAGAGAATCCTGCTCTCAACATGCTCGGGCCTAAGGAGTACGCTAGATTTAGCATAAGATTCAGACTCTTCTAATCGGTGCAAATAAAAGAGACTTAAAGCGCATCGGTAATGCGGCTCAAAAATTTTAGAATCTTCAAGTAGTAATAATTCCCAAGCATTCAGCGCCTCATTCCATAGCTTCTTTTTTGATAATTCTCTAGCCTCTTCAATACTTACCAGGCTTGATGAGGAGTCTAGATCTCCTGAAAACGTAGCAGAATATTTCTGACTGGTCTTTCGTTGTATAAGTCTAAACAAAGTATGAATTTGAGCATTCCCATGGCTCTCAAGTAATGCCTTTTGGATCGGAACAATAGCCTCATAAGCTCTGCCCAATCGAAATAATGCCTTAGCCTTTAGGAAATTAGCTTGGATATTTTCTTGTTCTTTTAGTAATATTTGATTTGATAACCGAAGAACCGTATGCCATTCTCTCGACCCATTAGCATCATTAAGAGCGTACATTAATTCTTTATCTAACTCGCTTTTTTTAACTTCACTTTCTAAAATAAGTTCGCTTAAATTTGAGGTCAGGACTTCATTGCTAATAGATTTATTAAGGAGAAAATCCTTTGGATTGCGACTCTGGACAGAAGTAGATGTGCCAACTTTAATTAATAGTCTAGATAAGGCACGATCCTTGCGTCCGCCTGAGTCGTAAGAAAAATCTTGCCATGCTTTGATGGTCTCAGCTAGTTGGTTCGTCCCTTCTAGTGCGGCAGCGTACAACTCCATTGCGTCAATATCCGATGGTCTTTGATGCGTGGCAAGCTGTAGGGGGGATAACGCCGTGTTAAACTCCTTCAATTGGACAAGAGCTTGACCTAGACGAAATTGGCCTTCAAAATCTTCACTGTCAAGTACATAAAATCTAGTCCAATAAAATTTAGCTGATTGCCAATTTTTATTTCGGCAATCAATTCTTCCCAAGTAACGTATTGCTTCGGTAAAATTAGCGTTAATGTTAAGTGCTTTTTTAAGAAATAATTGGGCGCCAATCAAATCATCTAAGTGAAATGCAGCCTGCCCTGCTCGATAATAAGCCTCAAGGTTATTTTGATCAGTATTGGCAAGCTTAGACCAAATTGGTAAACTTTTTTCCCATTGCTTCTGCTGAGTAGCAAGTCGTCCTTCTTTTATCTCAAGAGTAATATTATTTTCTATAGTATTCAAGGCAGTCATATCAGTTGCATGTGCCAGCTATTTTTGAAAGCGGGCTTTCAGTTGCAAATTCAGCAAAGGGGTTGTCATTGTCAATCAACTCCTTGCCTGTATCTGAGTCAATCCAGGTCCGATACCATATCTCCAATCCCACCAATGTCCATAACCTAGAGCTGTGATCTTGTTTATTACTTCGGTGTTCCGATAGCATCGTCTCAATTGCTTGCTCCGTTATCACCCCTCTAGATATAAAACGATCACTCAGCAAAAGTTCTTTTGTTTGCCTATAAGCTACATCTCTCACATACCTAGCATCTGGTATTTGCGCGCTAATCTTGCTATGGTAAATTAATTCATGCGGTAGATATGGCTCAAGTGCCGACTTTAAAAGCCCATTCTCGTATCCATTTAACAGTCGTTGTGGCGCTGGAATACTTAAAGCAAACTCTGCGAATTCATGATTTAGAAATGGTCTTTTTCCCTCTAAGCCCGTTGCCATCATCGCCACATTATTCATAACTAGAAGACCATCGGGTAAACAAATGGCAATATCTAACCTTGCAGCCATCTCCTCGGCAGTTGCAGCATCTTCAACATAGGGAATAAATTGATCATAGGAGCATTTTTGCAGTCTTGTAAACATGTCTAATCCATAAGAAGAGACTTTTTGAAACTCTCTGAAACGCTCTATAATGTATCCATACGTATCCGCCGCCTTTATTTTGCTTGCAGAGGTTCCCTGCCCTAAATATAGCTCACCCAATTCGCGTCCACGAGATCCATCCTCCAATAAAAACTTATAGTGAGAGTAACGTTGATGGCCAAGCAAAATTTCATCAGCCCCCTCGCACGTCAACGCAGCAGAAATGTGCTCCCTTGCCTTTTTAGCCGAACTAAATGTTAATAAAGCAGCAATATTAGAAAATGGTTCTCCAGAGTGCCATACTAATTCAGGTATATTTGTTAATAGCTCATCACCGAACATGTTGTTTCTATGCTCTGTCTGGTATCGATCAGAAACCATTTCTACAAACTGATAATTATCATAGCCCTCCAGCCCAAAGCTATTTGAAAAAGTTTTAATGTGGGAGCCTTTCTTAACCGCCATTATCGCTACCACTGCACTTGAATTAATTCCGCCAGTTAAAAAAGCTCCTGTTGTTACATCTGAGGTTAAACAGGATTCCACTGCAGACTGTAAACGCTCTATTAACTCTACCTTCAAGTCATCTGTATTCGCCCAAAGCTTTTGAGTGGATATATCGGGTAAGTTCCAATAGCGCTCAACAACCGGCTCTTTACCAGCCTCCAATACCATGAAGTGTGCTGGCAGAATGCGCATAATTCCAGAGAAGGCGGTGTAGGGCCCAACGGTATACCCAAAAGTTAGATAATTGTGAATGGCTGCTTTGTCAGGAATTCTTGGAACTTTAGGAAAAGCCAGAATCGATTTAATCTCTGAAGCAAAAACAAATGTATCAGGTCCATTAAAATAATAAATGGGCTTTTCCCCAAATCTATCACGAGCAAGAATTATTTTTTTTGAAACAGAGTCCCAGATAGCAATGGAGAACATACCAGTTAATTTTGTAAAAAGGGTGGTCCCCCAGTGTTTATAGCCATATATAACAATTTCGGCATGACTTAGACCTTTAAGGCTATATCCAAAAGACTGAAGTTCTTTTTTTAAATCAGAATAGTTATAGATTATTCCATCAAATATTACGTGAACAGTATCCTCCGCATCATGCATTGGCTGTTTACACCCATTGGGATTATCAATTATTGCCAGATGACTATGCCCTAGGGCTACGTTGGCATCGGCCCAAACACCTCCACTATCTGGGTCATGATGAGTAATCTGCTGGATCATCTTACGCACGCTCCTAGCACTTTGGACGGATGACGATGAATTACTTTTTTTTAGCAAAACACCAGCTAAACTAGGCATTATAGGGGGTCCATTTGAATAAGAAAGTCATTCCGTATCTAAAAATATATATAAAATTAAATTAGGTTAACCCATCAATTAATGTAATTAATTCTCCAACATCAGTAGCATAGTATGTTTCTTCTATTGGTATATTTTTTTTAAGTGCACTTTCTAAGCCCAGTATAATTCTAGTGTGCGCAAGAGAATCCCAACCAGGGACATCTTCAGACTTTGTAAGCTCAGAAATTATCAATTCTGGTTTGAAAGTTTCCTCCCTAACAACTCTTTGTACCACCACTAAAATCTGTTCTCTGTTCATATTTTTCCTATTCCATTAAACCATTAGCTCATCCAATTTTAAGACATTCTCTTTTCTACTAATTTTTCCACTTGTCGTTTTAATAAGCCATCCATCTTCTACAAAAAAAATTTCTTTAGGGGCGATATTTAATGATGAGTGCAATAAATGAATTATTTCTCGCCTAACTTTTTCAATAGAGACAAAACCTTGAGATTTTTCTGCAACAATAACTAAACACATTGAACCCACTTGCTCATAATAGCGGCCAATTGCTATTGCTCGTCCAGGCTTCAAACCAACTACTGATGATAATATTTGTTCAACCTCAGCAGAATATATATTTCTTCCGTTAATTACCACCACATCATCCTCTCTACCTAATACATATAGTGAGTCATGCCAGATGAAGCCAATGTCACCAGTGAAATAGACATTATTTTTTAATTTTTGAGACGTTAATTCTGGCTGGTGGTTATATGCATCAAACAAGAAGTCAGCCTTAATACCAATCTCACCAGCAAACCCAGGCTCCAGTTCATTTAAATTATCGTATATACAAATGTTACAACCTTTAATTACACTTCCCACCTCAATTACTTCCTTCATTCCATCAGAGTCATCCGATGCAATAACATACCCACCAACCTTAGCATTTGTTGGATTAATTGAAATCCTTTTTGGAGTAGCGCCTAAGTGCGTCTGAGTTACTGCATAAACTGTTTCTGCCATCGCATAGCAACATTGCAGAGAATTCGCATCTAAATTAAAATTTTTGCACGCGCCATAAAATTCGTCAAAAGCCTCGGGCGTGCAAACCTCAGAGCAATTAATGAAAGCCCGCATTGAGCTGAGGTCGTAACTTGCATTAGACCTCGTTATAGAATTTGCTAAGTGCTTAAATGCAAAATTAGGTAGCCAGCAAAATGTTGTTTGGTACTTTGTAATGTAATCCATCAAAATAGTTGGTCTTGCGACCCATGCAAACGGATCCATGTGAATTATCGGGCTACCAACATATAGAGGAATTATGAATCCCGTTATCAAACCCATATCATGATACAAAGGAAGCCAAGTTACTATCTGATCATTGCATGTTAATGATATGGATTCAGAATAACTAACAACTTGATTTAGCACGGAATCATAAGGTAACTTAACCCCTTTTTTTAATCCTGTTGTTCCAGAGCTATGCTGTAAAAATGCAATAGATTCGAAGTTTGATCTCTCTAAACTTAACGCAATCTGATTTTCGTTCGCCAGACTAAGATCATCTAGTGCTAAGATTAAATGGATTTTATCAATCTCAATCCCACTTTCCATCATCTCTTTTATTGTTATCTGATCTGCCACTATTACTGATGGCCTAATTGTTTCGAAGAGAGTTTTGTGTGATTTCCAGTAAATTTTCGGGTCTTGCTTTGGTGATAAACAAGGCATGAATGAGGGAGTAATTCCCGCAAACATTGCCCCAAGAAATGAGCCATAAAGAGAGGTTGAATGTTTTAAAAAAATCAACGCTACTGATCCTTGAGATATTTCAAGTTTGCAAAATTGTTCGCAATAAAAACTTGAAAGTCGTCCTAAAGCATTCCAAGTGACCACCAATTCTTCGCCTCTATGTATAAATCTACTAAAAATGGAATTGCCTTTACTGGAAATATTTGCAATAACTTGATTCAAGTAGGGATTTTTATTCATAGTTAACCCAATTTAATTAATAAATTTTTCAAAAAATTTTGATATTCGGCGTAAATATTAGGATAAAAATCCTGTGAATAGTGATTCACATCTTTGCCATTCTTGGCAAGAACAATTTCGGAATCGTGCTTAAGAATAAAATTACTTGGATCATAAACGTCAATTCTTAATACTTCAGCAGCATTTTTTACCTCATTAATTAATTTAGCCCTAGCTTGTAAAAGAGGTGCTACGCCAGAATTAAAAAGGAAGTGTGTAACAAATCCAAATTTCGCGCGTGCTGGGAAAAGGGGCCTATTTTCTTCAAATAGCGCTATTAAATCTAAAGAATTTGTGGTTCTTAAATGCGTTTTCAATAAAATATTTGTTACGAAATTAATCTCAATTTGCGATAAATTTACAAAATGAGATTTAATCTCATCCAAATCCTCAGCAGTAATCTCCTTACACAAGGAGAGATTTCTGTACCAATTACTTAGTGATGAACCATAGTGAGAGACAAAATTTCTATAAAAGTAATTTAGCTGAAATTTATAATTTTCATAACAGATCTCTTGTAGTGAAGATATCTCAAACAGCACGATATCTAAATTATTGCAAAACTCAGACCACTCGGAATTTTGCTTAGGCTGCTGTTGATCAAAGATATATGGGGAAACTTCTGTTGGAAGAGAAAGTTTACTTGCCATCCATTTGTACTTTTGAATGCCTTCACTTAGAGTATGTGTATACCCAGTAATAAAAAAATCTAAAAAACTAGAGCGGTCAAATGGTCCTAAAAGTCTACAACTTCCGATCAGGGCTACCCTTACTTCCCTATCACCCAATACTCCGGCTGGGAATGTTAGGCATTTCATGTAATACCCCCTTTCATAATGCTACTTACTAACTGGTGCTTATGCAAAATCTTCACAAAATTCTTAGCGCTTATTCTTTTTTTAGAATTTTTTTAGGGCAGATTAAATTCAAAAAAAATTCAGCCTATATGTCTTTTGATTTTTTCTACTCCCTGGATTCATAAACCCCTTACACTGGAAATCTAGTCTTCATACGCGCCCATTATCTTTAAGCCGGATCTAATTGTATGATTTGGATTATATGCCAAGAGTTTTTGTATTTTTGTAATGTCTGCAAGTGAATGCCTTACATCCCCCCCCCTAAAATCTCTGTAAGTAGGTTTTGCGTCTTTAACATGAGGATATTTATCTTGTAAATTTTCTTTTAGATATGTGTAGAGTTGGTTTAGGGTTGTCCGATTTCCCACTGCCACGTTAAAGATTTGATTATTTGCTTCCGGGTTTTCAGAAGTCGCTGCCAAAATATTTGCTTGCACAGCATTTTCAATGTGACAAAAATCACGACTAGTTTCCCCGTCGCCATTAATGTAAACATCCTGATTTTTAATCAGCGCATCAATCCACTTTGGAATAACCGCAGCGTAAGCACCATTGGGATCTTGCCTTTTACCAAATACATTAAAGTAACGTAGGCCAATAAAATTTAAACCGTAGGTTCTGGAAAAAACATCTGCGTAGAGTTCATTTACATATTTAGTAACTGCGTAAGGTGAGAGCGGCTTGCCAATTCGATCCTCAAATTTTGGCAATGCAGGGTGATCACCATAGGTTGAACTACTAGCTGCAAACACAAAACGTTTGACTTTTGCATCTCGAGCAGCAACGAGCATATTTAAAAAGCCATCAATATTGCTGGCATTGGTATTAATGGGATCTTCAATACTTCTTGGCACAGATCCCAATGCCGCTTGATGGAGTACATATTGCACTGCCAGCTTTTCTTCACCATGGCTAAAGATCATTCCGGCCTTACAGTCTTCAAGATTTCGAATATCACCCTTGATAAACTGAAAATTTTGCCAATGAGCAGTACTCACTAGTTGCTCAATTTCATCAAGGTTTTTTTGAAAGCCAGTTGAAAAGTTATCTAAACCAACTACTCGTTGGTTTAATTTAAGTAGCGACTCGACCAAATTGCTTCCGATAAAACCAGCAGCCCCAGTCACCAACCAAACATACTGATAATTAGATAAGTCTTCTTTTAATTTTTCGTAGGCAGACATAAAGTTCTTTATAGGCGAATATCAGACTGCGACTCAGGCAAGATATATTTGAGATCATATAAGACATGGTTCGACTTTCCGAAGTTGCGGATTGCCTTAGCGCCCATGTCCTTAAATTCTTGATGGGCAACTGCTAATATGATCCCATCGTAAAAGCCCAACTGTGGCTCGGCAATGGTTGGTACTCCATACTCATGCATCGCCTCTTCAGATGAAGCCCAAGGATCGTAGATATCTACATCGCAGTGATAGCTTTTAAGCTCAGTGACGATGTCTATAACTCTAGTATTGCGCAGGTCAGGACAGTTCTCTTTAAAAGCTAAACCCATTAATAAGATCTTCGCACCATCGACCTGTATGCGAGCCTTAGTCATCGCTTTAACCATTTGAGCAACAATGTATTCACCCATCTTATCGTTTAGGCGACGACCAGCAAGAATAATTTCTGGATGATACCCAATCGACTGGGCTTTATGGGTTAAGTAATAAGGATCTACGCCAATGCAGTGCCCACCGACTAATCCTGGTCTAAAGGGTAAGAAATTCCACTTACTTCCTGCTGCCAGCAACACATCTTCGGTGCTAATGCCCATGCGATTAAAAATGAGTGCCAACTCATTGATCAATGCTATATTTAAATCTCGCTGCGTGTTTTCAATCACCTTAGCTGCTTCAGCTACGCGAATGCTGCTGGCCTTGTGCGTGCCAGCAGTAATGATTTGGTTGTATAAATCATCTACATATTGCGCAATTTCTGGGGTAGATCCCGAAGTGACCTTTTTAATGGTAGTCACGCGATGTTCTTTATCACCTGGGTTGATGCGCTCTGGTGAGTACCCTGCATAAAAATCTTGGTTGTATTTGAGGCCAGAAAATTTTTCTAGCACCGGAACGCAATCTTCTTCAGTAGCGCCCGGGTAAACAGTAGATTCATAAATAACAACATCGCCTTTTTTTAGCACCTTACCCACCGTCTCTGAAGCCTTAATCAGTGGGGTTAAGTCTGGCCTCTTGTGCTCATCAATAGGCGTAGGTACAGTGACAATAAAACAATTGCACGACCTTAAATCCTCATGATTGGTCGTAAATTGTAATTTTTGCGCTGACTCGAGCTCTTCTTTGGTTGTCTCTAAGGTTCGATCATGGCCCATTTTGAGCTGATCAATTCGCTGCTGGTGGATATCAAAGCCCACCACTTCACGAATTTTGCCAAACTCAACTGCCAGTGGCAGGCCGACATACCCTAAGCCAATAATGGCTAGCTTTGCATTTTGAAGATTCATATCACTGATTTTTCTAATAAAAGAGATTCAATTAATCATAACGTTTATTTATACAGCCCAATGATTACAGTCGTTTATTTCTCAAGGAAACAGGCCCAAATTGAACGCTAATGAAAACAGGTCATCGTTTTGACTTTTGCATAAGCATCTTTGGCCAACTGGCCACGCTGTTTTAATTCAATGTAATCGATTTTGCCTAATATATTAGGCAAATCTGCAATATCCTCATCTGGTATCTGCACCAAAAGAGAGTCCCAGTTGATGGACTCTAAAGACCCTCCCAATGGCATACTGGGGTTTACCCCTAATAATACTGGGGTTACGCCCAGCGCCAAAGCCTCCCAGGTGCGAATGGTGTTGGGACCCGCCCCTGAGGGGCATAAGGCAAACTTTGATTGGCTCAATACCTCGTTATAGAGGCCTACCTGCTCATCAGCCTGATAAACGTCCTGTAGTCTTGCCCCAGCGACCTGATGCTCGTAAACAACCCGCTCAAAATGCCATTGATCTTGCATTTGAATATAAAAATTAGGGTCATTTTTCAATTGCATTAGTTTTAAGCGGCTATCTTTTAGGTAATGATCGGCATGAGTACCAATAAACGAGGCTAAGTAGCGTTTTTCACTGGGAGCGATGTCAAACTGCAGGCCCACCCGACGGTTGGGATCCTCGATATTGACGGCATATAAGGCCCAAGGATGTAAAGTCAATTCAAGCCCTTTTTGCTCGTATGCTTGATGGTGCGAGAGCCACAGGTCGGTTACCCCCAAGCTCTTCCAAACAGGCAGAGAAGTCTTCCAGTAGACATGCTGGCAAACCGTATGAATTTTCAGCTCTACACCAAGCTCCTTTAGGGCAAGTACCAGCCCAGAAAGACGCACCTTAAGGCTCGCCAATAGCTCCTCGGGAAAGGTCTTTTTATCAATAAAGGTTGCCCAAGGAAGACCTAAATAACAATGAAATGGGGCATCTAAGGATCTCAGGTCAGGTAACTTTTGATGGGCTTCAAAAGCTTGGGCTTCAGTTCTTGCTGGGAACTGCCAGAAAAGAAGGTCAGAAGGATCATTTGGACTATCGCCAATAGCCTTCTCAGTAGATTTAATGCAAATTGGCAAAAATCCCCAAGCAAAGAAGGCTAAATCTAATTTAATACCAGACAAACCTTGAAATAATGATTTTTTTAAAGCCTTTTGCCCCAAAATCAATGAGTCGACAAAATAATAGTAATCCGCGTCTTCCGAGACCGTAAACCGTCCGAACCAAAAAGATTTAACCATTGCACCCAAAAAATATGAAATGAAAAAAATGAAAGGGTCGGCAATTTACCTAGTAGATTTACCCAAAACCCATTCGAAAAGCATACTAACAACGCTAGAATACAGAAGTAAAACAAATATATAAATCCATCACAAGATTTCCTGCCGACTTCATAACAACATACGCTAGATATCCCACAAAAACAAAGAATAATGGACATCAAACCGCATCCTGATGGCACCAACCTGCGTCGCGCTAATAAAGCGCTACGTGAAAAAATGTATGCACAGGCTATCGAACTCTACGCCAAAGCGATACTAGAGTCAGAAAACCAAACTCCTGGAATTCTAGATAATTTAGCTATTGCGCAATCAAGGCATCTTCAGGAAAGGCGGGCATTCCAAAACCTGAGGATTGGAGTTTGTGGCTGGGAGCTTAGCCATAATGCTGCAGGCCGCGCCTATACCCTGGCCCAACTTTATCAAGAACTTGGGCATGAAGTCAAAATCATCGGTACTCAGTTACCTGGTTATGGGGACGGCCAGATCTGGGAGCCCATTAGAAACAGTCAAATTCCGATTAGTAGCGTAAAAATTGATGGATCGCCATTATTGACCTCGCAATTAATGAATCTGGTGATCGCAAATCCATTTGATGTGATTCATCTCTCAAAGCCACGTATTACCAACATCATTATTGCCCTGCTATATAAGCTAATCTGGCAATCTAAGGTGATCGTTGATATCGATGATGAAGAATTGACTTTTGTTGGCGCAACACAATCTATATCACCTGATCAATACCTGAAAACGCATCAACATCTACCACCCTTAGAGCATGTTGATAAACAGCCATGGACACAGATGGCAGTTTCGCTCGCCAAAGAATTTGATGCAATTACTGTTTCAGGCCCTACACTTGCAGATAAATATTCAGGGCAGATTATTCGACATGCACGCAATGAAAACGCTTTTAAAAAAATTGCTCGGTATCGACAATCAACCCGTGAGCAATTTGATATCCCAGAAGATAAAAAAGTTATTTTATTTTTTGGCACCCCAAGAAACCACAAAGGTTTAATAGAGATTGCCGATGCCGTCTCTGATCTTCAAGATCTAAATATGATTCTGGCCATTGTTGGCTCATTCCCACCAGAGACCGTCCATATAAAACAAGAGCTCAAAAAATATCAAAAATTAGAGATCAAGTTTATTGAAAACCAACCCTTTGATAGCATCCCAAAAGTACTATCGATTGCTGATTATTATGTGATTTGGCAAGATGAGGACTCTCCAGTCAGCGCCTATCAAGTACCCGCCAAGCTAAGCGATGCGTTAGCCGCCAACATCCCCATTCTCATTAATCAAACGCCGGCCATTCAAGATCTCATCGGGCACGGCGCTTTTTTTGTTGCTGATAAAAAATCGCTCTCTAGAGAACTAGCATCAATGGTTAGTAATAAAACTGTAGATAAACTTAAACAATCAAAGGCATCTTCATTATTTGCATCTGAATTTTCCTTTAGCGCCAATTTACTCAGACTAAAAAACACCCTAGAGTCAGCTACCCAAACAGAGAGAGAATTATCTTTAACACTACAGCATTTTGGAGGCAAACTTGATTCTCATATTTCCCACTTTTTTATTAAGGCAGATGAATCCCAAGTAGTAGGGCGAGTTCAAAATCATCCCGATTTTGATCTTGAATCTTATAAAAAATTGTATCTTCGCTATCAGGTCATCAACCAAGATCAAATACATTGGGATCGTGAAGCCACTAAATCGAGAATTAAAGGCCTTACCTCAATTGTCATTCCCATCTATGGCCAAGATAAGCTAACTGAGCAATGTGTCCATTCAATTTTTAAGCATACTAATCAAGAACAATTTGAATTAATCCTAGTTGACAACGGCAGTGATACTCATACTAAAGAAGCATTAAAAAGGCTATGCAGTCTCTACTCGAGAATAAAACTGCACACAAACTCAGAGAACCTTCAATTTGCGCTTGGCAATAACTTAGGATTTACTCATGCGAATGGTGAGTTTCTTGTTTGCCTGAATAACGACACTGAAGTTAGTGTGGGTTGGCTAAAACCACTGATAGATTCTCTCTCGCTACCTCAGGTAGCAATTGCGCAACCTAAGCTGCTCTACCCAAACGGGAACATTCAATGCATTGGCATTGTATTTTCTGAGAAATCCACACTAGGGTATCCAATTTATGCCAATAAAAAGCCGGATAACTTATGGGCCAATAAATCTAGGCCATTTCAGGCGGTCACAGGCGCCTGCATGGCTATGCGCGCCATCGATTTTATTACGGCGAAAGGCTTTGATCCGGTTTTTATCAACGGTCAAGAAGATGTTGATCTTTGCTTAAGGATCACTCAAAACCAAAATCGGCACTGTTGGTATGAGTCAAGTTCTATAGTTGTGCACAAGGAAAGTCAGACGCCCAATAGGCATACCTATACCACCAAGAATAGAGAGACTTTTATTGACCGGTGGAAGTTCAAAACTATTCCTGATGATTTTAAATACTATGAGGCAGATGGGTTTATAGCAAAAAACTATGAAGGTGATCGGCCCAACCAAGCTACTGCAATCTTCAGACCCATACTTGAACAAGCAAATGCGAAGACAAGTCATTTTGCCGCTAAAGAACAAAGATCAAACTTTTCCATCACAGATGGAATGTGGAAGATTGTAGGAAGAAACATAGAAGGCTGGATCATCAGCGATCAGCCACAGCAAATCGATCTTGTTGTTTTAATAGACCAAAAGCCAATTCATGAGTTGGCTGTGATGTGCAAACAAAATGAGTCGACCCAATTTCACTTTCAAATCCCAATTAAATGGTTAGACGCTACTTCACACATTGTTGAAATCAAATCAAAAATACACAAAAAATCGATTCGTTACATCGAGGGTGATTTAAAAGCAGCCTTTAACAAACAAGTTCCTTACTCCATTGACAGCATTGACCATGGAATGATCAAAGGCTGGGCATTTGATTTCCAAAGTCCTCACGAATCTATTCCAATTGAACTATATGATGGCGCCACGAAGATCGGGGAAGTCACAACCCAGCTTAAACGAGGGGATGTTAATGAGCTATATGGCATTACCGGCAATCATGGCTTTGAAATTGCCATTCCCGCAAAGCAATTTAATAATGTTTTTCATACACTCAAAATTATTAGTAAGGGCGAACTACTAGCTCCTGATTCCAATAAAGTATTGTCGCAAAAACTGAGCCCCAGTTTAATCAATCAGAGCCCGTCTAGGTACCAAGGCGTAGTGGAAGATGTCTCTCCAGAAATCATTACGGGTTGGGCCCTAGATCGGCTAGACCCCAGAAAACCTGCTCAGGTAGAGATTTACATTGACGGTATCTACCAAGCTACCCTAACAGCGAACCGGTTTCAAAAGCGCTTCATACCTTTATCCGATTTTGGCTATCACGGGTTTCGCTATGAATTTCCCACCAACCTGATGAATAGCTCAAAGCGAAAAATTGAGGTTAAATTTTCAGGATCGAGTGAAAATCTTGAGTTCAAAGCTACCAAAACAAAATCCGCGGATGTTTTTTTTCCACTAATTGATTTCTTTTATCCCTATCAAATAATCGAAAATGAGGTAGATTTTACTCAGGGTCTTCCAAATAACTTACTACCGAGGGCATACCATAGCAGCACTAAAACCAATGTCCTACTTTCGATTATCGTTTTGAATTGGAACGGTGCCAACCTTCTTAAGCAATTACTTCAATCTCTTGATCTTTATGTAGATCAAGAAAATGTAGAGGTTATCGTGGTTGATCATGGCTCAGATGATGAAAGTCAGGCTATCGTTAATCGCTACGTTGACACAATCAATTTGCGCTGGGTCAATAGAGAAAAAAATTACTCTTTTTCAGACTCGAATAATTTTGCCGCAAATCTTGCATCAGGCGAGCATCTTTTATTTTTGAATAATGACATTGTTTTTTTCCAAGATAGCCTTAAGTTACTGCAAGAGCAATTAATTCACGATCCTTCAATTGGCATCATTGGCATGCAATTGGTCGAACCGATTCCTGTATCAGATAAAACATGGCATTTTGATACTCATCATCGCGGCATTGCCTTTGCCCCTAAACGAACCCAATCCGGATCATTTGCTTACCTACCCCATGAAATAGCTGACCATTACGCTGCTTTAGGTTCTAGCTTTGAACTATTGGCCGTTACAGCTGCGGCATTGATGTGCAGGAAATCAGATTTTCTTGCCATTAATGGCTTTAATGAATCCTATTTTTACGGCTTAGAGGATGTTGACTTTTGTTTGCGGATGCATCAGCAATTAAAAAAACGCATTATTTGTGATAGCTCGTCCCATGCCTTACATAATCGAGGCTACACCAGAAGTGCCAAGCTTGTCAGTAAAAATACAAATCCTATTTCAGAAAATCGTATTAGTCAGTCAAATAATGAATCTATTTTTCTATCTCAAACCAAAACATCTTTATCGGTTGAAATATTAAAAAGTCTGATCGATGGAAATCATGCGCTTAGATTAAAGCCGCTCAGGGTTACCTTTGTTGTTACCGATGCTTCATCAAACACTCCAGCGGGCGATTTTTATACTGCTATGGAAATGGCTTTAGCTTTACAAAAATTTGGTTGGGAAACCTTATTTGTTAAAAAGGATATGGGGCATATTCCTGGAACAGATATTCTGATTGTGATGCGCCATGATTATGATTTGCGAAAAATCCAAGATGCTAATCCTGGAATAGTGATTATTGCTTGGATCAGAAATCGACTTAATCAATGGATAGAATCGCCTTTTTTCCAGGACTATCACCTCTTTTTCTGCTCCTCTCAATTAGCAGTCAATTCAATTAAAGAGCAAACCACAAGAGATGCGTATCTACTGCCCATAGCAACGAACGAATTACGCTTTTCTCCCACTCAGAAGATCGAAAATAAATCCCTAGATATTGTTTTTACTGGCAGCTACTGGGGGGCTGAGCGTGATGCAGTAAATTTATTCGCAGATATTAATGCTACGCAATCGTTTGCGATTTATGGCTATGGATGGGAAAAGCACCCTACATTGGGTCAATACTGGCGAGAATCCGTTCCCTACGAAAATCTGAATGAAGTTTACAACCAAGCAAAAATCGTTATCGATGATTCCCATCCGGTTACTAGGGAGTTTAATTCTCTGAATTCTCGGATTTTTGATTCCATTGCTGCCGGAAGCTTAGTTGTTACCAATTGCACGGGCGGAGCAAATGAATTATTTGGGGATGCGCTACCCACCTTTGATACAGCCAATGAGCTCAATGCGCTATTAAGCACCTATCTTGAAAATACCAATCTCCTGTTAGAAAAAACAGCAAGTCTTCGAGAGATCGTTTTGAATAAGCATACCTACACCCATCGCGCTGAGTTTTTTAAAAGTACGGTAGCTCATTTTCTTTCAAATTCAATCAGATTTAGCATTAAGATTGGCATCCCTGGGCATGAGGTAAAAGAAACTTGGGGTGACTGGCATTTTGCGTTAGGCATCCAAAAGGCGCTCATTAAGCTAGGGCATGTTGCCAGGATTGACATCCTGCCAGAATGGTACACACCACTTTCTGCTGGAGATGATGTGGTCATTGTTTTACAGGGCCTCTCAATCTACAAACCAAATCCTGAGAAAATCAATTTACTCTGGCTCATTAGCCATCCTAATTTGGTCAAAATTGAAGAGCTTGCTACATTTGATCACGTCTTTGTAGCCTCTACAATTTTTGCTGAAAAACTACAAAAAGACTTTGCGAAAGAAAAGGTATCGGCATTATTGCAATGCACAGATCCAGAGTTATTTCACCCACCGAGCAATCCTAGAAAAACAGCTGGCATACTCTTTATTGGCAATTCAAGAGGCACAAATCGCCCCATAGTAGATCTAGCAATAGCTTGCGGATGTGACCCTTCCATTTATGGCTCTAAATGGAAGGGCATTATTGCAGACCACTATATTAAGGGAGAGTACATAGCCAATACTGAGCTTTTTTATTACTATAGCAGCGCAAAGGTTGTCCTAAATGATCACTGGTCTGATATGCGTGAATTTGGATTTATATCAAACCGCCTATTTGATGCGGGAGCTTGTGGTGCTTCAATATTAAGCGATGATATTTTGGGACTTGAAGAGTTATTCATGGGTCATATTGCCCATTACGCATCTGAAAAGGAATTTAAAGAAAAAATTCGTGCTCTGAATGGATCCCAACAAACCCCCTTAAACGAGGCCTTAATTCAGTTAGTAAAAGAGCGTCACACATTTGATCATCGAGCCTCTAAAATACTATCCGTGATAGCCCAAATTAAACAAAAGCTTATTATTTAAAAATATGAAGTCGCCAATTAAACTCAATCATTGCAATATTTGTAACTCATCTACATTTAGTCCAGGCCCCCAGGGAAGGATTGGTCTGAATGGGTCTTTACCGCATTGCATGCAATGTGGCGCACTTGAGCGACATCGCGCGGTTCGCAGTCTTTTTGATCATTTTTCGCCAGATTATTTAAATTGGCGAAACGGACTACAAATTAGCCAAGATCCTGCATTAGATCCTAATACCTTTAAATCCTACGAGATTTCTATCTTTGAAAATGACGGCATCGATCTCAGAAGTATTGACCGTCAAGACAGCATGTATGACTTCATTACCCTTAGTCATGTAATAGAAAGTATCGATGATGATATTCAATCAATGCATGAATTAATCAGGGTCAGTACAGATCATGGTTTGATCCATCTTGTGTTGGCAGATCCATTGAGCTTGGAAAAATCAGTTGATTACGACGCAGCGATTGGGCCGTACGAGTACCATCATAGGTATGGTCGTGATTTTGCCCAGAAATTTGAACTAGACAAGGCACATTGCAAGCTAACCCTAGTTAATTCACTCGATGTGATAACCGGCACATTTACTCCAAGCCACTTTATTACCAAATCAGAGGATTCCTATCTAGAGTTACATAAGCAACTAAGTAATATTGAGGCCATAAATGGAGTAGAGAGAGACTCTGCACAATTTCATTTTTTACTGTGAGCTAAATGTCACTGAGCAAACTACAACTAGAGATATCCAGATGTCTTGACGCGCAGATACCAGTAGATATTTGGTGGAGAGATGATGATTTAGTCTCGCCATCTCCACAGTTTGAAAAATTATGTGAAATTACAGTTGATTTGAATGCTCCAGTACTATGCTCCATTATTCCAAAGCATGCTAGTAATAAATTAGTCCTTAATACATCTGATCCTTTAATTCATTTTTGTCAGCATGGCTATGCCCATGTGAATCACGAAAAAGATCATCAACTGAAAAACGAATTTGGTCAATCAAGAGCCTTGGATGAGGTTAAAGCTGATATTCAAAATGGTCAGAAATTACTAAAGCAACTCGAGGGATCTCGTTTGGAGTCAGTATTTGTCCCTCCCTGGAACAGATTTGATATTGGCCATCTACCAATACTAGAAGCTCTAGGATTTACTCATATTTCCTGCTACGGGTTCAAAAGCTATACTCCAACGCCTAGCAATATTAAATTTATTAATACCCATTTTGATATTACCTACTGGGGAACTAATCAAACATATATGCGACCACTAGATGAAATTTATGTCTATCTTGCAGAAATTATTAAAGAATACTATCTAAGATATTCTCAAACAAAAGAATCGGAGCCAATTGGGATCCTTTCACATCATCGCGTATTAAAGGATGGTGATTTTTTTATGCTAAAAGAACTACTAGGAACACTTCAAAATACCCCTGGGGTTAAATTTGCTGCACCATTCCTGTAATTTGCATCATCTATCTTTTGGTTTTAGTGATGGTTATTTTGTTCTTTTTAGTATATCCCTGTATTGAACTCTTCTTAAGGCTCGGTTTTGGGACTTGCAATTCATCAGGCTGATCAATTGGCTTGACTGGAAGAGCATCGTTGCTAGTAACAGAAGTTTTTGGTTTTCTTACAGCATTAATCACTTGAATAACTGCTAGCATGAGTTCGCTCCAATTTTCCCATGGGCGGGAAATTAGAACTTTGTCATTTTTAAGCTCTTCAATTACTCTTGGCAGAGCGCCAATTAGCCCCAAGCAAAGATTCATATCTGTTGCTGCCAGCTTAGTCCATGCCTGGGCATCCATTGCTCGTCTATCTAGATCAAAGCGAAATTCTAATTTTTGACCATAGGCATCAGATGACTCTGGAAACCAGCTATTAAATGGCTTTTCAATTCCATCTATTAGCGGTATTTCAATTTTTGGAAATCGAGAAAATTGGCCGGGAGTAATCATAGCCCCCGCAATACGAACTTCTAGCTTTGGAATAAATTGACTGCCATAGCCAACTCTATGCAACTCAATCCATACATTTTCATAATCAACGTTATTAACTTCCATCTTTAGTTTGGCGTAGTCATAACGAAATACCGATGGTAATTTTTTATAATCTGAAATGAACTTTATCAAAGTAGCATTCCAGAAAACAGGATCAAAAGAAGCGCCTATATCTATTTCTTGCCATTTCGAGCGGATAGAAAATTCAATCACATTGATCGCTGCGTCTATTTTTTTTGTAATATCATTTTTTAAATTAAGGAACTTTGCAAGCTCTGACTGTTGACCTGCGACTTGGGATGGATATAGATAATTTGCTTGACTACTATGGTCAATCGAGATTCCCATATTTCCATCTAAATCCTGGAGGGAAAATGTGAATGACGAAATCTTAACTGAACCTTTTTGATATCCATCTATTAGAAAATGAAGTTCGTCTTGGCTATTTTGATTGCCAACCTTAATCTTTACAGAGCCTACATCAAGATAATTTGGCATCCTTGCTTCAAGTTTTTGCCATTTTTTTAAATATTCATCTAACTCTGCTTTATAGCCCTTACTCTCTATATAAATATTTTCCAATTCCTCTTGAGCTCTATGTAAGGACTTCAATAGCCTTTCATTTTCAACAGAAATACTTTTTATTTCCGACTGCCTTAAACGCTCAGATTCATTTAGCTTAAGCTCCAATTCCTTAATTAAATTGGCATTTTCAAGCTTTTCAAAAACACGCTTTTCTAGCTCTAGATTTTTTTTCTCAAGGCTACTTTTCATGACAATTAAATTCTGTGTCATTTCACTATTTTTAGTATTGATCCCATCGGCCTCAATTTTTAGAACAGCAAGAGATTGCTGGAAATTTTGAATTTCACGTTTTAAGCTTGCAATTTGATTTGCTTTTTCTAAAGATTCAATCCTTACTTTTTCTAAATCTTTCCCCAATGATTCACACTGGCTTACGGCATCAATCTCTCTTTGCGATGGCTTATCTATTTCTTCTTGTATTTGGTATAATCGAACTAGTAAATGCTCATTTACTTTTTCATTTTCTTGTAATTTATTTTTCAGCACGCCAAGCGAAGAAAGGTGTTCTATATTTTTCTTTTCAATTTCGGAATGTAAGCGAGAGATTTCTCTTCTTTGCTCAGCAAATTGGGCGTCAAAGTAAGGAAATTTTTTCCTCAATAAATTAAGCATATGCAACTATTTAAATATTTTCGGGTATCTTACTTTCTGAATAAGAACGCTTGCGTCCGCATCACCGCATTGTCCACATCCTCAGCACCCACCAACAAGAGATTCAATAGTTGCGTAGCCTGCTGAGTGGCTGCTAGCGCGTACTCGTTACGGGTTTGGTACAGGGTCTGAATAGCAATTAGCACATCAGTAGTACTCTTCACGCCGGCCTCATAACTCTTTTGATTGGCAATCACACTCTTTTGGGCGGTCTCTACCGCTTGCCCTTTAATTTTGAGAGATTCTTGACCGGCTTGGACCAGCTCAAAAAGGCGCTGGGCTTCGACCTTAATCTGGGTCTCCGTTTGTAAACGCACACTCGAGCTTTGCTTGGATTTGGCTAGCGCCGTATAGGTACCGATGTACGAACCAATATCCAAGGGGATCGTGAGCGTAAGACCGTTGTTCTCGTTGGTCACGGCGTTGTATTGTGTCTTAGAGTAGGTGTAACCGACGGTAGGCGCAACAGCCCCTGCCGCTTTACTCACATCCAATTGCGCAATCCGCTCGTTGGATTTTGCGACGACCACATTGGGGTTATTCTTCTCAGCGCGGGCTAAGATCTCATCGAGGAGATCAATCTTAAAGGTCTCGTGCTTATTGGGCAAAATGAAATCCGTTTCACCCGGCTTTTCGCCAACGATTGCGGTAAAGGAATCGCGCGCTCCTTTGAGATTGGCTCTAAGCGTTAAATCATTGGCCTTGGCTTGCTGAAACTTCACTTCCACATCAAGTAGATCGGTGACAGTACCTTGACCCAATTCAAACTTACGCTTGGCGCCTTTGTATTGCGACTCCAGGGCATCAATTTGTCCGGCGTTTGCCTTAATCGCCTCGGTCGCCACCACAATCTGATTCACGGCATTAACCGTGCGCGTCGCTAAATCCTGGGCTTGCACATCAAAGGCAGCGCTCGCTAGGGTATTGCGTGAGCCACCTTGCATCACCGTAGAGGCTTTACCCAAATCAAAGAGGGGTTGGTTCACGGTTTGCGTGACGTTGGTAGTGTTTAGCGTTGGCAGCTGTTGACGACTAAAGGTATAGGTGGGCGCGTAGCTCGCCCAATCGCGGACCGCTTGCGATTTGGTCGCATCCTTCTCCGATTTCGCTGCTTGGTATTTGGGATCATTGTTTTTGGCCATGGCAAAGGCGGTGCCCAAATCGATGGCATGCGCAGAGCTGGGTATATATAAAAGAGCAATCAATACCGGTAATACTTTGGGTGCCCAGGGGGTTTTAGGGGGTGATCCGGTCAAAGTCAACAAAGTCATTTTCATTCCATAGTTAAATGCTGCACTTGCCTAAGACCTGTCGGCACTACACTGATATAAGGCCTTGATTTGGCAATAATTTAGCAATAGTTTACGTGATTTTTAGGTCCCGTTTGAACTTTTCAGAGCATCTTCATCGCGGTGCTACTGATCCCCCTTAAAGGCTTTGGCTAACTTATCACTTAAGGGCTTGAGCATATAACTAAGGAAAGTGCGCTCCCCCGTTTTAAAGATGACATCCACAGGCATACCAGGCTGGATCGTGAGGTTTTTAAGCATATCCAGTCCCTCTTTAGTCGCTTCCACTTGGGAGAGGTAATACTCATTTTGGGGGTTCTTGGGGTCGGTAATACGGTCAGCGCCCACTAACTTCACCCGCCCGGGAATCACGGGGGTGATGTTTTGGTTAAAGGAGGTAAAGCGCATATCCACCAACAAACCATTTTTAACTTTATCGATCATGGTGGGCGGTACTTGAGCATCGACAATGAGTGCCACCTCGTCAGGCACCACTTCTGCCAAAATCTGGCCGCTCGATACGGTCCCCCCTTTGGTGTTCACTTTCATACCCACCACCGTGCCACTCACCGGTGCTCGGATCGAAGTCAGATCCCGATCAAAGGACACTGCATCAAAGCGGTCCTTTAAGGCATCACGATTTTTCTGAATTTCAGCTAGCTGCGTATCAATTTCTTTATAGTACGTTGCCTGCATTTGACCGAGTTGTAACTCGGAGTCCACTTTACTGCGCATCACCTGATTGGCTTGTGCTTTAGAAACATAGCCTTCGGCAGCTAGCTGGGCATTGCTACGCGCCTCTTCGGTTAAGGTGACCAACTGAGCACGTCGCCCTTCAATCACCGCCACGATTTCGGCTCTGCGGGTCTCAAAGAGTTTTTGCTGGATTCCCTTCGCTTCAATCACGCGCTGATCTTTAGACCATGCATCCAAATCGGCTGGCCAAGTAATTTTAGTAGCACCCTTGCGCTCGGCTTGCAAGCGTGCTTCCATGACGAGCGCATTAATGTATTCCAACTGCGAAGCGGAGAGTTCTGCCTCCGCTTTTAGAGGATTAATCCGAATGAGTACATCGCCTTCTTTAACCACATCACCTTCTTTGACCAAAATATCTTGCACGACACCGCCCGTGGGATGCTGCAAGGCCTTGCGATAGCCGCTCACCATCACAGTACCCGTAGCAGAGACACCCGCATCAATCGGTGCAAAAGACGCCCAAATCATAAAGAGGCCAAAGGCAATTAAAAAGTATTTAGCGGCTTTTTTCCGAATATACGACTCTTCGATTTGTACGGGCTGCAAGGGACGATTGCGCACCACGTCCGGATGGTAGGGGTTCCACGATTGGATCCATCCTTCGGCTTTTTTATCGATTTCTTTAAATTGCGCCACTAAGGCAGTCGCCTTGCTTTGCTTCATTTGCTCCGGGGTCATGAGTGAACCACCACTTTGCTGGGGAGCATCACTAGCTGGTGGCACCTTTACTTCACTCATAGCGCTCCTCCCGGATTGGCAGAAGGGGCGGGGGCATCGTGAGTAGCTTCTTTAACGACGGGTCTATCATCTAAGGAAGTATCGCCATCTTCACGGGAATTAGTCTGACCCTCGCCAGGTGGCACGACTTGTAAATTGCGCACCGCGTTAATCATCTCTTCGGCCGGGCCAAAGCCGACTTGCTGGCCATTGCGTAAAACCAACAAACTATCGACAACACTCACCAAGCGGGGTCGGTGCGTGGTCATCACAATGGTCGTGCCTTGGCTCTTTAAATACGATACCGCTTGCACTAGAGCGGATTCACCGACCTCATCAAGGTTTGCATTGGGCTCATCCATCACAATGTATTTGGGCATGCCGTAGAAAGCGCGTGCAATCGCCAAGCGTTGACGCTGACCGCCCGAGAGTGCAAAGCCAGTTTCTCCAAGCTCAGTGTCATAGCCCTTTGGAAAACTCAAAATAATTTCATGCATACCAATGAGCTTGGCGGCTTGCACCACCTTCTCCGGATTAATTTCGCCCAAGCGCGCAATATTCTCCGCAACCGTTCCTTCAAAGAACTCAATTTCTTGGGGCACATAGCCAATTTGTGGGCCAAACTCATCTGGATTCCAATCCGATAATTCCACGGCATCTAAACGTACCGAGCCCCGTGCAGGTTTCCAAATACCGACTAACAAACGAGCCAGACACGTTTTACCTGCAGCACTCGGCCCGACAATCGCAATGGCTTGACCGGGACGGGCTTTAAAATCGATATCTAAGAGGACTGGTTTGTTATGTCCAGGAGGTACCGCACTTGCCTTACTCACGTCCAGGCTACCCATCACCGAGGGTAATTGCATTTGCATCTCGCGCTTCGTATCTTCTTCGAGTAAGGCATTTAAGCGTTCGTAAGATTGTTTAGCGGCGACCAAGTCTTTCCAATTGGCAACCAACTTTTGAATCGGGGCAACCGATTTAGAAATCAGCATGGTCGCAGCCATCACCATACCCCCCGTGATTAAGCCTGCCATCGCTAAATAGGCGCCGAGGGCCATTTGCAATGAAGGTAGCGCTTTTTGTAAAAAACCAGACATGCCGCCCATGAGACCCGAGGCCTCGCTGGCGTTCACCTGATTTTGCAAGTACTTATGGTGTTGGTTGTACCAACGCTGACGAATCGCTCCCATCATGCCAAGAGCCAAAGTTGCCTCGGCTTGGCGCAAGCTATTGGAGGCCACCCGCGAGGCTTCGGCATTGGCATCATTGGCTACTTTTAAAATCGGGGTCGTTACTTTAAAGGTAAAGTAGCTTACTGTTACCATCAAAACCGTGGTGACAATGGCAAAGACCGCTAAATAGGGATGAAACAGACCGCCAATAATGATAAAAATAATGGCAAAGGGGGCATCCATGATAGTCAACACCCCTTGCCCCGTCATAAATTGACGCATGGTGGTGAGGTCGCCTAAGAGCTGATGCACATTGATGTTCTTACGCCCCACATAGCGCCGAAACGAGGCATCAAAAATATCGGCCGAGAGATCCCAGTCGATCCGCAACGACAGGCGCACTAAAAGGCGGCTGCGAATCCATTCAATTGCGGACCAAAACACATAGATCGCTAAGATTAATAGGGTTAAGGAAACAAGGGTAATACCGCTGCGACTACTGATGACCCGATCAAAGACGTTCATCATGTAAAGCAATGGAGCAATCGAGAGTAAATCCGCTACAAAGGTAATAAAAAAAGCAAAGTAAAAGGTACGCCGGCACTGATATAAAACTGATTCAATCGGTTTGCGACCATCGTTCACAACCTCGCCAGCAGGGGGTAATTGCGCAGCAGGCCCATCTCCCAGTGCCTCTGGATTAGCGGTCGAGGAAGCGCTAGGATCGGCACCCGTTGCTTTTGGGTCCGCAGCAAAGGTTTTAGAGTCGCTCATGATTAACTAGATTACCATCACACCAATTTATTGTGATTTAGTTCATTAAATAATGCGCCATCATCCCCATTGGGCCCAATGATCTTGACCTCTGGCAATGGCACTGGAGTTTGAGCTACAGGGGCTGGTACAGAGCTGGTAGCATTTGGATCTAAACCAATAATCTGTGTAATTCCTAAATTTTGCAGGTGATTCAAACCGCCGTCCGCAAGAGATTCATTCAAAGCAACCGCCAACTCAGCGCTCATGACTAAGGATATGTCAACTGCTTTACCAGAATAATCCTGAGCAAACGGCTTTAGAGAATCGGCAGGATCTACTGGTTTTGCTGCATTGGCAGGGTCTAAAGAAGCTAACAATGCCTTGATTTCAAGTATTGCATCAACTTGTTTCTCTGAGTCAAGGTCACCGAGATTAATGAAAACCTTATCGATGCCATTATTTACACGAATACCATCTACGTCCAATTCAGCCATGGACTTAAGGTCGGTATAAAGGTGGGCAAAGTCCTCCAACCCAGTAATCAATTTGAGGTTTTCGGTTGCATTAATTATGAGGTTTGCCGATGGTAAGGCATGCAACATGCCCGACTCCACCATCGCAGCTGTAAGAATATCGGTAATTTCTACATTTCCTGATTCAACAACGAAATCCGTTACACCCGAATCCAACAGGGAACTAACTAAATTACCAAATTTTTCTGGATTTGCGTAATTAGCAAGTAAATCAACGCCAGTCGCAAAATTGATACCTAGGCCTTGTTCGGTCCTAATGGCAGCATTAAGACTTCTATTAAAGTTACTAATCTCACCATCTACACTAGTGCCGGAAACATCTACTCGGAAGTTAATTGCCTCACCCATATTCTGATAGGTAGAGCCTAGGCTACTAAAGTTGAACCAATCTTCCGACACATCCAAGGACTCTTGTAGAGCTATGGAGTCAATTCCAGTCGTTGTGAGAACGGTAGCTAAATCTGAAAAATCCAATTGAGTTAAGGACTCCAGTTCAGTGAACTGAGCATCATCGAGTCGCAAGCTCACCTCACCCAAACCGCTAAAGGATGGCAATGCATCATTAGTGCCGCCAAAGCCTCCTAAACTGCCACCAC
>Ga0315903_10001975_pt1 | contig 30841 bp, 29 predicted proteins | sample LakEriMetagenome_7_FD_203524 | JGI IMG/M metagenome (GOLD analysis project Ga0315903, IMG submission 203524) | Freshwater fungal communities from buoy surface, Lake Erie, Ohio, United States - Buoy 2 MA119 | ecosystem: Environmental > Aquatic > Freshwater > Lake | place: USA: Lake Erie, Ohio...
GCCCTGTCACCCCCGACGTGATCGGGGGTTCATGACCCATGCCCTGTCACCCCCGACCTGATCGGGGGTCCATGACTTCGGCGGCGATGGATACCCGGTCGAGCCGGGCATGACAGATATAGATCGCAATTCGGTCCTAGAGCAAACCCTTAGTTGTGGCCCTAATCGCCACTTGTGTGACAGCGTTTGTAGGGGGGCATGGCATCATGCTTTGCATATTTTGTCTGGAGGCCAACATGCTGCATATCCCGCGTTCTATCTCTCGTCGTCCCTTGCTGGCGGTCGTTGCCGCGATGGCGTTTTTAGTGCCTGCCGCCTATGCCCAAACGGCTTGGCCTTCCAAGCCGGTCAAGATCGTGGTGCCCTTTGCGCCGGGTGGCACCACCGACATTTTGGCCAGAGCCATTGCCCCTGACCTCAGCAAAGCGTTTGGCCAGCAATTTGTCATTGAAAACAAAGGCGGCGCGGGCGGCAACCTGGGTGCCGAAATCGTGGCTAAGTCGGCTGGCGATGGCTACACCTTGCTCATGGGCACAGTGGGCACGCACGGCATCAACCGCGCCCTGTACGCCAAACTGCCCTACGACCCCTTCAAAGACTTTGTTCCCATTACCTTGGTGGCCGGGGTGCCCAACGTGATGGTGGTCAACGCCGAAAAAGCGGCGGCCAACAAGATCAATACCGTCAAGGACTTCATTCAATACGCCAAGGCCAACCCCGGCAAGCTGAACATGGCCTCCAGCGGCAACGGCACCTCGATTCACTTGGCGGGCGAGTTGTTCAAAACCCAAACCGGCATCTTCATGGCCCACATTCCGTACCGGGGGTCTGGCCCTGCGCTGCTCGATTTGGCGGGTGGCAGCATGGACGTGATGTTTGACAACCTGCCCTCTGCCATGCAACTCATCAAGGCCGGCAAACTCAAGGCCTTGGCCGTGACCAGCAGCCAGCGCTCTGCGGCAATTCCGGAGCTGCCCACCGTCGAAGAGGCCGCCGGGCTCAAGGGCTTTGAGGCCAGCAGTTGGTTCGGATTGCTGGCCCCGGCCGGTACGCCCGCCGATGTGGTCAACCGCATCCAGCAAGAAGTGGCCAAATCGCTCGCCACCCCCGCCATGAAAGAGCGACTCGCCACTTTGGGGGCGATTCCCAGTGGCAACACCCCGGCGCAATTTGCCACGCTGATCGACAGCGAGCACAAAAAGTGGGCTGAAGTCGTCAAAGCCTCCGGCGCCAAGGTGGACTGATGGCTTGGTTTGAAGGCTTTGAACGCCAAACCTTGACGGTGGCGGGTTTGCCCATGTGTTTCAGGCGCTCGGCCAACTGGGCTGCGCAAGCCCATCTGCCCGTGCTGGTGTTGCTGCACGGCTTTCCGCAAACCCATGTCATGTGGCAGCGGGTGGCGCAAAACCTGCGTGGTCGTTACCGGCTGGTCTTGCCGGACCTGCGGGGTTATGGCGATTCATCGCACGCTTTGGGCGATGCGCAGCACCTGCACTACAGCAAACGCGCCATGGCCCAAGAGGTGGTGGGGCTGCTGGATGCACTGGGCGTGGACGACTTCTATTTGTGCGGCCACGACCGGGGTGGCCGGGTGGCGCACCGCCTGGCGCTGGACCACGCGAGCCGGGTCAAAAAACTCTGCGTGATCGACATCGCCCCCACGCTCGACATGTATGGCGGCCATTGGGGCAAAACACCTGTTGCTTCCGGGCCAGTCGAAGACCCCTATTTTGCTTTTGCACAAGCTTATTACCACTGGTTCCACCTGACCCAACCCGCCCCCTTGCCCGAACTGATGATCGGCGGCAACCCACTCGCCTACCTGCACGCCAAGCTGGGCGGCTGGGGCAGCCAGGGCATGGGCTACATCGAACCCGAAGCGCTGGCCGAATACGAGCGCTGCTTTGGCAACCCCCACTTGAACGAAAAAGGCTGGTCAGCCGCCATTCACAGCGCCTGCGAAGACTACCGGGCCAGTGCCGGTATTGATTTGGTACACGACCGCGAAGACCGGGAACGCGGCGATTTGTTGGCTTGCGACACCCTGGTGATGTGGGGCGAAAGGGGCGTGGTCAACCGAATGTTCAAGCCGGTTGATCTGTGGCAAGCGCAATGTGCAGCCAAAGTGCAAGGCCAGTTGATGCCCGCCGGACACTTCATCCCCGAAGAACTCCCCGAAGCCACCAGCGAAGCACTGATACGTTTCATGGTGTGACGACTGCCTCGACCTGAATCTGTCACCCCTGACATCGAATCTGTCACCCCCGACCTCGAATCTGTCACCCCCGACCTGATCGGGGGTCCATGCCTCTATGCCCTGTCACCCCCGACCTGATCGGGGGTCCATGCCTCTATGCCCTGTCACCCCCGACCTGATCGGGGGTCCATGCCTTCGGCTGCGATGGATACCCGCGTGCGCGGGCATGACAAAACTGTTACCTCAACCTTGAATTTGTCACCCCCGCCAAGAGCCTGTCACCCCCGACCTGATCGGGGGTCCATGCCTTCGGCTGCGATGGATACCCGCGTGCGCGGGCATGACAAAATTGTTACCCCGACCTGAATCTGTCACCCCCGACCTCGAATCCGTCACCCCCGCCAAGAGCCTGTCACCCCCGACCCGATCGGGGGTCCATGACTGCTACCTGATCAGGCCCCGCAGCACTTTTTGTATTTTTTGCCGCTGCCGCAAGAGCAAGGATCGTTGCGGCCTGGGGTGTCGGCCTTAAAGACTTGCGCCACACGCGGGCCGATGTTGCGCCAGATCTCGCGCAAGTCGTACACGGCCCACAAGGCTTCGCCGTAAAGGTTCAGGCGCGTTTCGCTCACGCTGGGCGGGCCATCTTCGGACAAGGCCGACAAAGTGGGCACGTCGGTGTCGTCTTCGGTCAGGGCCACGATGGCCTCTAGCGACAAGTCGTGCCACTTGCTGGCCTCTTTGTCTTTGGGGGCCTCCCACTCCTCAGGAAAGTTTTCGACCACAAACATAAAGCCCAGCGCCCAGACCTGGGCAAAGGCCGGAATCTCGCTGTCCTCAATTTCTGCCTGCTCCTCGGGGGGCAACGAAGCAATGGCCCCGCGCACATCCATCACTTCGGGGGCATAAGCCTTGTCGTCGTCCAAGGCCTCCACGGGCGTGTCCAGCGCGAGTTTGACTTCGTTATAACGGCGCTGCCACAGTGCCATGAACTGCTGGCGCTGGGCATCGTCGGCAAAACTGCCGCCTTCGGCATCCTCCGGGTCAATGCCCAGCAGCATCGGCAGCCACTCGTCTTCGGCCAAAGGGCGGCGGCAGCACACCATGGCCGCCATAAAGCCCTCACAAAAATCCCACTGGGGCGTCTCTTCAAACCGCTCGCGCAAGTCGTCAAGAATGTGGTCCAGGGTGTCAAAGTCTTCGGCCTGCAAGCCTGCGGTGGTGTTCATGCGGTGTTCCTATTGGGCAGGCTGGGATTGTAGAAGCAGCCTTGGCCCGCAAATCCCCTCCCCGTGGGAGCCTCCCACAAACGCCCACATCCCTTCCTGGTGGGAGCGCGCCCCTGCGCGCGAATGGCTGCCATAGCCACAACACAAATTCGGCCGCAGGGGCAGCCTCCCACAAAAGCCTAAATCCCCTCCCCGTGGCAGCCTCCCACAGGGGGCCGAATCCCCTTCCCCGTGGGAGCGCGCCCCTGCGCGCGAATGGCCGCCATAGCCACAACACAAATTCGGCCGCAGGGGCAGCCTCCCACAGAAGAACAGCAAATTCGGCCGCAGGGGCAGCCTCCCACAGAAGAACAGCACATTCGGCCGCAGGGGCAGCCCCCCACAACTGCCCAAATCCCTTCCCCGTGGCAGCCCCCACAAATGCCCAAATCCCCTCCTCGTGGGAGCGCGCCCCTGCGCGCGAAGGGTCGCCGGACTGCGCGGCTTATTGCGCCGCCAGGTGATGTTCTGTGTATTCGATCGAATACAATCGGGGCATGTACCAAGTAGAGACCACCAAAGACTTTGATGTGTGGCTGCACGGGCTCAAAGACAGTCTGACACGCAAACGTCTTGGAATGCGTCTTCGCAAAGCCCAGCTAGGGAACCTGGGTGATGTGAAGTCAGTGGGTGAGGGTGTCTGGGAAATGCGCGAATTTTTTGGTCCAGGTTGGCGCATGTATTACATCCAGCAAGGTACGGTTTTGATTGTGATGCTGGGGGGTGGCGAGAAATCGAGCCAGGCCGTAGACATTGCAAATTCAGTGCAGTTGGCTCGTTTGTTCAAGGAGTGAATCATGAAGCCCCAAACCCGACCATTCGACATCACCGAGATGCTGCAAGATGATGCAAGCATTGCCGAGTATCTGACATTGGTCTTGGAGGACGGAGATCCCGCGCTGCTGGCCGCCACTTTGGGTGACCTTGCCCGAGCAAGAGGCATGACGCAGATCGCCAAAGACGCTGGCATTGGCCGTGAGGCTTTGTACAAAGCGCTTCGTCCAGATGCCAGCCCTCGCTTTGACACCGTGGCGCGTGTGTGCAAAGCCTTGGGCGTGAAGCTGGTCGCTCAGCGAATGGGCGACGGACAGACCTGATTCAAATTAACCCATGCGCTAATTAATTGGGATCTGACCCCGATTATTGGGGGCCAGAATCAATCGGGGTCAGACCCCAATTAATGCCACGGGGGCCAGCACATTCGGCCGCAGGGGCAGGCTCCCACAGATGCCCGAATCCGCCATGTGGGAGCTAGCGATTCACGTCGCCGGGTTCATCACCACGCCGCAGCGGGCCAGGCGGTTTTTCATGCAGAGCACTTGGGCGTCTTTGCTGTGCAGGGCGGCGTTGTGGGTCACGGCCAGGTCAATGAACTTTTGGTCGTCGGGGTCTTTGCAGACATATTCGGCTTTGGGCGCATCGGGCTGCAATTGCGCCCAGCGGTCAAAGTGTGCCAACACGGCGCTGGCGGGCATGTCGCGGTGCACCAGGCGTTTGACGATTTGGGGGTAAGCCAGCACGCGGGCCAATTCTTCGCGCATGGCGGCCGTGGCCAGCCAATGCGTGCTGCCCGTCTCGACACTCACGCGCAGGGCTTCGGCGCGGGGTTCGTCAAACACCCACAGGTCGAGCACGATGTTGGTGTCCAGCACCCGGAGCGCCGGGGTTGGATGTCCTTTAGCGCCCACCTCCAAACTCATGACGCAGGCGTTCCCGATGCGTCGGGGCCAGACTGGCCTGCCGGGCTGCTGGAGCCATCGGCAGGCGTGCGCTTCAGGCTGCCTTTGATCATGTCAAAACGGAACAAACGGCATTCAATGGGGCCGTTCCACATGGGCACGCGGCGCGATTCTTTCAGGCGCATTTTGCCGGGCAGTTTCAGGTCGGGCGTCAGCATCCAGGCGCTCCAGACGGTGTAGTTCTTTTTCCAGTGGCTGGCCAGTTGCGCAAAAAAGTCGCCGCCATCGTCGGTTTGCGCCGTTTCGCGGTGGTGGCTTTGGTCGGCAGCGCGTGTGCTGAAGCGGTCGCTGGAACGGTCATTGGAACGGTCACTGGATCGCGCATCCGCCAGGGCGCCGGGTTCAAAACTGTCGCGGCCGCGCCCGGCCACACCCGCTGCGGCAATGCGCTCGCCATAGGGTGGGTTGAGCAGCATCACGCCTGGGGTTTCGCAGGGCGGCATGCGTTGCAGCGCGTCGCCTCCCCGGAATTCGATCACGCCCGCCACGCCCGCGCGTTCGGCGTTGCGTTCGGCAAAGTCCACCATACGGAAGGCGACATCGCTGCCAAAAATGGGCGCAGTGGGTTCGTGTTCGTGGTCGCGGGCTTCTTCGATCAGGCCTTGCCACACATGGTTTTGGAAGGGCAGCAGCTTTTCGAAGCCAAAGCGACGTTGCAAGCCCGGGGCAATGCCGCAGGCGATTTGGGCCGCCTCAATCGGAATGGTGCCGCTGCCGCAGCAGGGGTCGTACAGGGGCAAGCTGGCATCCCAGCAGCTGGCCGCAATCATGGCGGCGGCCAGGGTTTCTTTTAGGGGCGCGTCGCCTTTGTCAGTGCGCCAGCCGCGTTTAAACAAAGGCTCGCCCGAGGTGTCGATGTAAAGCGTCAGGGTTTCAGGGGTGACATGGGCATAAATGCGCACATCGGGCCAGTTGGTGTCCACGCTGGGGCGTTCGCCGCGTTTGGCTCTGAAGCGGTCAGCCACCGCGTCTTTGATTTTGAGGGCGGCAAAGTTCAGGCTGTTCAGCGGGCTGTGCTGCGCGGTGATGTCGATCTTGAAAGTTTGCTTGGGGGTGAACCAAATTTCCCAAGCCACTTCGCTGGCCGCGTTGTACAGGTCGTTTTCGTTGCGGTAATCGGTCACCGACAGTTGCACCAGCACGCGCTGGGTCAGGCGGCTGTGCAGGTTGATGCGCAGGGCATCGCGCCAAGACGCGCGGGCCATGACGCCGCCCCGGCCGGTCAGCAGGTCTTGGCCTGTGAGGCCGGTGATGGCGTGGACTTCGTCAGCCAAAAAGCCCTCGACACCAGCGGCGCAAGGCATGAACAGATTCAATGAATTCACGGGAGCAATCTAATTAGAGGGTTTTGCGCAAGTTGGCAGGGGCAATCTTCAGGGCTTCGCGGTATTTGGCCACGGTGCGGCGTGCGCAGTCGATGCCTTGCTCCTTGAGCATTTCAGAAATCTGGTTGTCCGACAGGGGTTTGGCGGGTTTTTCGGCGTCGACAAATTGCTTGATCAAGGCGCGCACCGCCGTGCTCGAAGCCGCGCTGCCGCTGTCCGTGCCCAGACCCGAGCCAAAAAAGTACTTCAGCTCGAAGGTGCCTTGCGGCGTGGACATGTATTTGGCCGTGGTCACCCGGCTGATGGTGGACTCGTGCATGCCCAGTTCGTCGGCAATCTCGCGCAACACCAGGGGGCGCATGGCCAGCGCGCCGTGCGTGAAAAAGTTTTTCTGGCGTTCCACGATGGCAGTAGACACGCGCAGGATGGTGTCAAAACGCTGTTGAATATTTTTGATGAACCAGCGCGCTTCTTGCAGCCGTTGTTGCAAACCCGCATGCGATGCGCCTTTGCTGCCGCGCAAGGCGTTGGCATAAATGTCGTGCACGCGCAGTTTGGGCATCACGTCGGGGTTGAGCTGAATGCGAAACTTGGGTGTGCCGGTTTTACTGGTGTTGATGACCAACACATCCGGAACGATGATGTTTTGCTCGGCCTCCACAAAAGGCCGCCCGGGCTTCGGCTCTAGCCGGGCAATGAAGTGAATCGCGGCCTTGACCACCGATTCGTCCAAGCCACACTGCACGGCCAGGCGTTTGAAGTCCCGCTTGGCCAGCATCTCGAGGGGTTGCGCGCAAATCACCAAGGCGGCTTGGCAGATGGCATCGTCCGGCTTATTCTTCAGCAGCGCTTTGATCTGAATACGCAGGCATTCGGCCAAATTGCGGGCTCCCACGCCCACGGGCTCCAGCGACTGCAGCAAACCCAAGGCCACGGTAAAGCGGTGCACCAGTTCGTCGAGCTGCTCGTAATCGTCGCTGCCCGCCAGGCTGGCGGCCAATTCGGGCAGGCTGTCGGTCAGGTAGCCATCGTCGTTGAGCGACTCGATCAAAAAGCGCAAAGCGGCGCGGTCAACCTCAGACAAGCGCAGCGACAAGGCTTGGCGGTGCAAAAAGTCGGTGAGTGATCCCATGCTGCGGGCCAGGTCCACGGCGTCGGCCGTTTCCTCGCCGTTGTTTTGGCGGGGTCCGGCATCGCCGCCCCATTCGCTGTCGTCCGGCCGCATGTCCACGCTGCCGTCGCCGTCCCAGCTTTCGGCCACATCGGTGACCGCTTCATCGCGGGTTTCGCTGGGGCTGTCGTCGCTGCTGCTGGTCGTGCTGGCGCTTTCGCTCACACGGTCGCCTTGGCTGACATAGGTGTCGGCTTGGTCCAGTCCAAATGCTTCGGCCGGGGCTTCTTCTTCGGCCCGCTCCAGAAACGGGTTTTCGTCCAGCATCTGGTCGACCTCTTGCGTCAGCTCCAAGGTGGAGAGTTGCAGCAGGCGGATCGATTGTTGCAACTGGGGCGTGAGCGCCAGGTGCTGGGACATTCGAAGCGACAGACCGGGTTTCATGTCTTTGCCTTGATGTCGGGGGTGCGGGGCATGGCCATCACATCCGGAAGTGCTCGCCCAGGTACACCCGGCGCACCTCGGCGTTGGTCACTATTTGATCGGGCGTGCCCTCGGCCAGCACACGCCCATCGCTGATGATGTAGGCATGGTCGCAAATGCCCAAGGTCTCGCGCACGTTGTGGTCGGTGATCAGCACACCAATGCCACGTTGCTTCAGGAAAGCGATGATGCGCTGGATCTCGATCACGGCAATCGGGTCGATGCCCGCAAAGGGTTCGTCCAACAAAATAAAGCGGGGATCGGTGGCCAGGGCGCGGGCAATTTCTACGCGCCGTCGTTCACCGCCCGACAAAGCCAAAGCCGGGGAGTCCCGCAGGTGTTCGACCCGCAAATCGGCCAATAATTCGGTCAGGCGTTTTTCGATGTCGGCCGACGACAGTGATTGACCTTGCGCGTTGGTTTGCAATTCCAGAATGGCGCGCACGTTGTCAGCTACCGACAGTTTGCGAAAAATCGAGGCTTCTTGCGGCAGATAAGACAAACCCATGCGCGAGCGCCGATGAATGGGCATGCGCGTGACGTCTTCGCCGTCAATCAAAATTTGGCCGCCATCGGCCCGTACCAGGCCCACGATCATGTAAAACGAGGTGGTTTTGCCCGCTCCGTTCGGCCCCAACAGCCCGACCACTTCGCCCTTGCCCACCTGAACCGACACATCGTGCACCACCTTGCGGCTGCCATAAGCCTTTTTTAGGTGGTGTGCCTCGAGTCGACTGGTGACAAGGGGCTTGGTCATGGTTTTTTGCTTTCAGGCGAGCCGGGGCTGACTCGCAAGACGGGCGCAATGGGGGGTGAGGGCGTAGCGGTTGTGGCGGTAGGTGAGGTGGCGGAGTTGGTTTTTCTGGGCGTCAGGACAGCACGCACACGTTGGTCCCGCCCCGGCGTGGCTTTGGGAAGGCCGTCGACCGTCATCACTTCGGTGGTGTTGTTGAACACGATTTTTTGGCCATTGAGTTGATCGGCCACTTGGTTGCCGCGCAAGATGCGGACCTCTGCCCGCTCTATCAGGGTGACCACGTCGGCCTGGCTGTCGTAAATGGCCATTTCACCTTCGCCTTCGGTGAACTCGTCCACACCTTCGCGTTTTTGGCGAAAAAACACACGTTCATTGGGTGCCGCCCAAATTTTGGCCACTTGCTGGCCTTTGGGGTCTTGTTGCACTTCCATACGGTCGCCACGCAGCACCATGGTGCCCTTGAAAGCCAGCACTTTGCCCGTGAAGTGGGTGAGCAATTTGTTTTCGTCGTGCCGCATGGCATCGGCCTCAATCAGCATCGGCTTGTCGCGGTCGGCTTTTTCGGCCCAGGCAGGCAGGCTCAGCAGGCCGCAAGCCAAGGCGATTAGACCGATGATGCGAAAAGTTTTTATTGAGGGCATGAATCTTGCTCGAAACGTTGTCGGATTGTAGGTGCAAGCTTCCCCTTATCTTGTCAAATTTACAGTTAGCACACAAAAAAGCCCGCCATTTTGGGGGGCGGGCTTTTGGCGGGGCGGGTGACCCCGGTCTGTGTGAGCGCTTATTTGCCTGATCGCGTCTGGTTGATCAAGGATTCGGCGACTTTCAAAGCGCGGTCCATGCTGCCCGCCAGGGTGCCGTCGATGTAATAGCGGCCAGCCACGCCCAAAGAGGGCACGCCTTCGACCTTGAACTCGTTTTGCAGTTGCACGGCACGTTTAAGCTTGCTGGCCACACCAAAGGATTTGAAGGTTTCGCTGAATTTGGCTTTGTCCACGCCTTGTTTTTCTGCCCAAGCCAGCACGCTGGCATCGGAATTCAAGAGTTGTTTCTGAACGTGGATCGCCGCAAACACTCTTTCGTGCATCGTGTCCAGCAAATTCAGGGCTTCAAGCGTGAAATACAAGCGTTGTTGCGGCGCAAAGTCTTCCCTGAAAGCCACGGGTATGCGGCGCACCACCACGTCTTTGGGGGCGGCTTTGGCCCATTGTGCAAAAGCCGGTTCAAAGGCGTTGCAATGTGGGCAGCTGTACCAAAAAAACTCAAGCACTTCGATCTTGCCATTGCCTGCATCGGTGGGCAGCGGGCGTTGCAGGGTCAAGTAATCTTTGCCCGACTTAAACAAGGCGGCTTGCGCCCAGGCCAAGGAGGTGCTCAGCCAGGTGGCTGCGGCCAGTACAGAGGTTGAAAATAAACGGCGTTTCATGACGTAGATCCTAAAGGTGAGGCGGTGTGTGTTCAGCGCTGAACACGCACCAAAGTGTTTTCGATGCCGCTGCTCTCCAGTCGGGTGCGAACGCGTTCAGCGGCGGCTTTGTCTGCAAAGGGCCCCAAGCGTACGCGGTAAACGGTTCGCCCGGATTGATCTCGCTCAGAAACCTTGGCATCCAACCCCATTAAGGCCAGCTTGGCTTTTTGGGCATCGGCTTCGCTGCTGCTGCGGTAAGCCCCGACTTGAACCACGTAGTCAAAGGGGTCGGCGCTGGCGTTGCCGCTTGTATTGCCGCTGGGGGCGGTGTTGGGGGTGACCGGGGTGGAGAGACCGGTTTTAGATTTGGCCAAATCGCCCAGCGGGTCGGCCGTCACAGCAGGGCGGGGTTCGGGTTTGGGCGCTTCTGCAGGGGCCTTGGAGGTGGTTTCAGTGGCTGCTTTGTCTGCGCCCTCAGCGGTCGGGTTAGCAGGCAAAGGCACTTCGGCAGGCGGCTTGGGTTGCAGCACACTGTTCGGATTCCAGTCTTTGTTTTTCTGGCTTTCTTGGGTGTCTTGCTCGGGGGTGCGGGGCTGGTTTTTATTAGAAAACGGGGTGGGCACCTTGGTCACGTAAATGGCCACAGCCAAAGCCACGCCCAAACCGATGACCAGTCCGATGATGAAGCCCAGAAAGGTACCGCCGCGTTGGGTGTGGAGTTGCATGCTGAGGGTCCCGTTTACATTTTTTTGGGCGCTGTAACACCCAGCACCTTCAAACCATTTTTGAGCACCTGCGCGGTGGCTGCCACCAAGGCCAGGCGGGCGGTTTTGACTTGGAGGTCGTCCACCAAAATGCGCTCCGCATCGTAGTAGCTGTGGTATTGCGAGGCCAGGTCGCGCAGGTAAAACGTGACATCGTGCGGCGCAAAGTCGGTGGCGGCTGCGGTCAGCATTTCGGGGTATTTGGCCAAGGCCAGCATCAGGGACTGGGCTTGCGGGCTTTCCAGTGGCGTGAGGTCGGCATGGGCCAGCGTGGCCGGGTCGCCGCCTTCTTTTTCTGTCCAGGCGTTCAGTACCGAGCAGATCCGGGCGTGGGCATATTGCACGTAATACACCGGGTTGTCGTTGTTTTGCGCCAGCGCCAAGTCAATGTCGAAGATGTATTCCGTGTCGGGCTTGCGCGACAACAAAAAGAAGCGCACCGCGTCTGTGCTGGTCCACTCAATCAGGTCGCGCAGGGTCACGTAGCTGCCCGCCCGCTTAGATATTTTGACCTCTTCACCCCCACGCATCACGCGCACCATGGTGTGCAAAACGTAGTCGGGGTAGCCCTGGGGAATGCCTACGTTGGCCGCTTGCAAACCGGCCCTCACACGGGCAATGGTGCCGTGGTGGTCGGTGCCCTGGATGTTGACCACCCGCGTAAAGCCACGCTCCCATTTGGTGATGTGGTAGGCCACATCCGGCACAAAGTAGGTGTAACTGCCATCGCCTTTGCGCATGACGCGGTCTTTGTCGTCCCCGTAGTCGGTGGACTTGAGCCACAGCGCGCCATCTTGCTCGAAGGTTTTGCCAGCTTCGCGCAGTTTTTGCACGGCAGCGTCTACCTTGCCACTGGTGTAGAGGCTTGATTCCAAATAGTAGTTGTCAAACTTGACGTCAAAGGCTTTCAGGTCCAGGTCTTGTTCGTGGCGCAAATAGGCCACGGCAAACTGGCGCATGCCATCGAGGTCGTTGATATCGCCACTGCCCGTAAATTCGCGGTCATCCGAGCGAACCGTTTTACGGGCCATGAAGTCGTTGGCGATGTCCTGGATGTAGTCGCCGTTGTAGGCCTGCGCGTTTTCGCCACTGGGCCATTGCGCGTCGCCGGGCTTGAAGCCCTGGGCACGCAATTGCGTCGAGTGGGCCAGGGTGCCAATTTGCACGCCCGCGTCGTTGTAATAAAACTCGCGATACACCTGCTGACCTTGTGTGGCCAGTAAATTGCAAATCGCGTCACCCAGGGCGGCTTGGCGTCCGTGGCCCACATGCAGCGGCCCGGTGGGGTTGGCTGAGACGAATTCGACCAAGACCTTGTCAGTTTTGGTGGTTTGGCCGCCAAAACCATCGGTAGCTTGCAGCACCTCGTGCACCACGGCTTGTTTGGCCGCATTTTTCAGGCGAATGTTGATGAAGCCAGGCCCAGCGATTTCTATGGCATCGACCCAGCGCTCAAAAGCCGGGGTACCCAGCAAAGCGGTGCGCAGGGTTTCGGACAGTTGCCTGGGGTTTTGCTTGAGGGCTTTGGCCAACTGCATGGCGGCCGTGCAAGCCAGGTCGCCATGGGCGGCTACTTTGGGCGATTCAAAGGCCGCACGCGCACCGGCGCCGGTTTGGAGTTTTTCGAGCTCGGCGGCCAAAGCCGTGAGCAAATGTTGTTTGGCAGAAAGCATAGGGCGCGATTTTACGGGCAGGGGCTTATGGCCCGACTGGCTGCCAGTAACCGGGCAGGGCGTAGTGGTGTTTGAGGTAGTCAATCCACAGCCTCACACGCAGGGGCAAATGCTTGCGTTGAGGGAAAACCACAAAAATACCGTTCGGCGGGGCGGCGTAGTCCTCGAGCACAGCCACCAATTGGCCGGAGCGGATTTCAGACTCGACCTCCCAAGTGCTGCGCCAGGCAATGCCGTAACCCGCCAGACACCATTCGTGCAGCACTTGCCCGTCTGAGCAGTCCAAAGGTCCACCCGGGCGCAAGTGCATAACTTCATGACCCGAGTCGGTTGGGGTGCGAAAAGCCCAGCCCCGGGTTTGAGAGGCATCGCTCGACAAAGTCAGGCAGTCGTGATGCAACAAATCTGACGGTTCCAAGGGCGTGCCGCGTTGGGCCAGATACGCGGGCGTGGCGACACACAAACGCCGGTTATCGGCCATGCGTACGCTGACCAGCGACGAGTCGGGCATGTCGCCCACGCGCACCGCGCAGTCGAAACCTTCGGCGGCCAGGTCCACCACGCGATCGCTCAGGTTGAGTGAAATGGACACATCCGGGTGCAATTCGCGAAAACGTGGCACCAAGGGGGCCACATGGCGGCGTCCGAAACCGGCCGGCGCCGTGATGCGCAAATGCCCGCTCGCCTTGACGCCACCCGCCGAGACGCTGGCCTCGGCATTGGCCACATCAGAGAGCAAGCGCTGACAATCTTCTAAAAAAGCACTGCCTTCGTGGGTCAGGGTGATGCGTCGGGTGGTGCGCACCAGCAGTTTCACACCCAAGTTTTCTTCCAGGGCATCGAGTCGCCGTCCAATGATGGCCGGGGCCACCCCCTCAGACCGCGCGGCGGCCGTCAGGCTGCCCTTGGTGGCCACGGAGACAAAGGTTTCAAAGGCTTTAAGCTTGTCCATGTGCTGGATTATCGCGTTTTGGTTATGCAATGAAGCGCGATTGCAGGCGTATTGGCCTATTTATTAAGTGGGATCAAGACGGATCGAGCCACATCAAGTGGGCTCAGTTGCGCCAGCCTTTGGGTAAGCCTGCCGCAGGGGTCATGCCGTAAAGCGGTTCACCCGGCAGCCCAGCTTGCAGGGGCAGGCGAGCAGCCATGAGCAGGTTCATGTCAATGCCGGTGGTCACGCCCATGGCCTCGAACATGAACACCAAGTCTTCAGTGACCACATTACCCGATGCGCCGGGGGCAAAGGGGCAACCGCCCAGCCCGCCCAACGAACTGTCGAAGGTGCGCACCCCGGCCTCGTAGGCGGCCAAGCAATTGGCCAAGCCCAAGCCCCGGGTGTTGTGCATGTGGGCAGCGCCTGCGCGTGGCCCGATTTCTTGAAACAAGCGCTTGAAAAGCCGGGTCACTTGGGCCGGGTTGGCCATGCCGGTCGTGTCTGACAAACCAATTTCGTCCACCCCAAGGGTTGCCAATTGCACGGCCAGGCGCAGCACATCGTCTTCGGGCACGGCCCCTTGTAAGGTGCAGCCAAAGGCGGTGGAGATGCCGATCTCGACGGGTACACCGGGCGCAACGCGGTCGCGCAACTGCAACACGGCGTTGACTTGTTCGAGCATGGCGGCCGGAGTTTTGCGCACGTTGGCCAACAAATGCGCCGGACTGGCTGACACGGGCAAAGTAAGCTTTTGTGCGCCCGCCGCCAACGCGTCGCTGGCCCCTTGCAAATTGGGCACCAAGGCCATCACCCGCACCTGCGTGTGTCGCAAACTGTGTTGCACCACGGCTGTGGCATCGGCCATTTGCGGCAACAAACGGGCAGGCACAAAAGAGGCCACCTCGATCTCGCGCAGACCGGCTGCGGCCAGGGCGTCTATCCAGCGCAGTTTGTCGGCGGTGGGCATCGTGGCTTTGACCGATTGCAGGCCATCGCGTGGGCCGACTTCACTGATCAGAACTTGCGGGCTTGGGGTGTGGGGCATGGCTGAATTAAACCGCAGGGCGTTTTCATATCGATCTATTGGGGGCGTTGATCGGTTCAAGTCGCAAGGGCTTGAAGAGCGGGTGCGTTCAGCACCTCCACCCATTTTCGACCGAGCTTCAAAATTCCATCGCGCTCCATTTTTTTCAACGCCAGGGAAGTTTTTGGGCGGCTGACGCCACAACTGCTGGCCAGTTCTTCATGGGTTGAATGGATCAGCAGTCTGGCATCTGGCCGGGTTGGCAGATGAGCCAGCATACGGGTCAAACTGGCGCTCAATCTGGCGGGAACGCTGCGCGCAAACCCGGCACGTTCGCGCGCCTGCACTTCACGCAAGCGCAGGCCCAAAAATCTGACCAAAAGGACCAACAGCTCTGGGTCATTCAGCAAGGCGGCTTCGATGCCCTCAACCGGAATCCATTGAATGGTGGAGGCTTGTGCTGCGACCAGATCGCTGCCACTGGGCAGGCGATTAAACAAGTAGGACAAAAGTGCAATTTCGCCTGCGCCAAACGCAATGGGCACAATCTGCCCGCCTTGGTTGCCAGGAATATGGACCACAGCATTGAGGCGACCGCTCATGACAAAGGGCAGGCGGTCGACCTCGTCGCTGGTTTTGACCAAAGTTTGACCCCTTGCCACGCGGTGCAAGGGGCGGTTTTTAAGGTCAACGGGCAGTGCCAAAGCCTGCGCCAATTGGCGCGCCAAGCCTTGACTGTGACGCCACTCAAAAGCGGTGGTGGGTGATTTGCCGTTTTGAGCTAGGGTCATCCCTAAATTGTTACCGAAGTAACTGAACAAGACAACACACAAATCCAGCATCCGTCTGTTCTTTACTTCACGGGAGTCACCTCATGACCCATCGCCGCCACGCTCTCGCTTTGATTACAGCTGCCGGTTTGGCGGCCTTTGCGCCATCTACTGCGATCGCGCAAACAAAGCCCCTGAAGATTTTGGTGGGCTACCCCGCTGGCGGCGCTGTGGATGTTGTCGCCCGCCAAATGGCCGAAGAAATGCGCACCTTGGGATACAACGCAATCGTTGAAAACAAAACAGGTGCTGCCGGTCAACTGGCCACCGAAACCATGTTGGCTGCGCCCGCCGATGGCAGCACGGTGGTCTTGATGCCGGGCGGCAACGTCACCATTTTTCCGCATGTCTACCCCAGCTTGCGATATGGCATGGCCGATTTGAAGCCTTTGACCAGTGTTTGCTCTTTCACCTTTGGTTTGGGCGTGGGCCCAGGTACGCCAGCCAAAACCCTCAAAGAGTTTGTGGAATGGGCCAAGGCCAATCCGGGCAAAGCCAGCTATGGCACCCCCGGCGCAGGCACGGTCATGCATTTCTTGGGGGTGATGTTTGCGCGCCAAGCCGGCATTGATTTTCAACATGTGCCCTACCGTGGAGGCGCAGCAGCCATGACGGATGTCTTGGGCGGCAACATCTCTGGCTTGGCGACCACCTTGCCCAATCTGGTCACGCACCACAAGTCGGGCAAGTTGCGAATCTTGGCCTTTTCGGGCGATCAGCCACTGCCAGGCCTGCCAGGGGTTAGCACATTCAAAGATCTTGGCTATCCCGAACTTCAAATCAGTGAAGTGTTTGGCCTGTTTGCCTCCAGCAAAACCCCGGCCCCGATTCAGGCGGAGCTTGAAAAAGCCATGATGACCGCTGCCAAGTCCCCACGCTTGGTGGCCGCGATCGAAAAATTGGAATTCGACTCCGAGGTGCTCAACTCGCTGGAGTTCAGCCGAAAACTCAAAACCGACTTGGAGCGATGGGGGCCGGTGATCAAGGCGACGGGGTACACGGCGGACAAGTGACTGACAGGAACAGATTTTCCCCGCCATGAAAAAGCCCAACATTTTGTTGATCATGAGTGATCAACACCGCGCAGACTGCTTTGGCTTTGAAGGGCGGGGCGTGAAGACGCCGCACCTGGATCTGTTGGCTCAACAAGGAACCCGATTCTCTGCTTGCATCACGCCGAATGTGGTCTGCATGCCTTCGCGCAGCGCTGTGCTGACGGGTATGCTGCCGCTCAGCAGCGGGGTGCATGACAACGGGATCGACCTTGATGAAGCCATCGCCGCCAATGGTTTTGCAGGCACGCTGTCCCGATCAGGCTACGACACCCGTTTTATTGGCAAAGCGCATTTTTCCAGCAATCACTCGTATGGCAATCGCCCCACGGGGCGCTGCGAAAACATTCCCAGTTCCCACCAGTTTGCGCACGATTGGCATGGCCCGTACATGGGGTTTGATCACGTTGAACTGATGCAGTTGGGGCACAACTATTGGCTGCCAGAACGCCCCCCTGGCGGCTTGCACTACGAGCGTTGGTACCATTCAGATGGCTTGGGCGACTTGAAAGACGCCCTCTACAAACAAGCCCTTGCACCGTTCACGGATGCTGCACAAACCCACAACAGCGCACTCCCCGTGGCTTGGCACAACAGCACTTGGGTGGGCGACCGCACAGTCAGCTATTTACGTGAGCAGGGGCTCAAGCAGCGCCAAGCCCTCAACACCGCAGAAACGCCTCAGCCCTTTTGCGCTTGGGTCTCTATGGCAGACCCCCACCACCCGTTTGATGCACCCGCACCTTGGTGCTGGATGCACCGACCAGAAGACGTCGACTTACCTGAACATCGGCGCTTGGATTTGGACCGACGCCCATGGTGGCACCGTGCATCTCTAGAAAACACGCCGGGCGGTACGCCAGAAAGCCGAAAAGTCCGGCAAGAGTATTCGCGCATGACGTTTCAAACCGACGCCCAACTGCGCGACATCACCGCCAACTACTACGGCATGATTTCTCTTGTCGATCACCAAGTTGGCCGCATTCTCGCGGCACTGCAAGCAGAAGGTTTGTCCGAAAACACATTGGTCGTGTTCACCTCCGACCACGGTGAGTTGCTGGGTGACCATGGGCTGATGCTCAAAGGCCCGATGCATTACGAGGGCCTTTTGCGCGTCGGACTGCTTGCGCGTGGTCCGGGCATTGGTTCAGGTCAAGTGATTCAAGAGCCTGTTTCTACTTTGGATCTGGCGGCAACATTTGCCGACTATGCCGCCACCACGGTGACATCGGCTGTGCACAGCACCAGCCTGCGCCCTTTGCTGGAAGGTCAGCCCGGGGCGCAACGCGAACATGCTTTCAATGAATGGCGACTGGGTCCTTCGCGCTGCGGCGTGGCGCTTGATCTGCGTACGGTTCGCACGCAAACCGCCAAGCTCACGCTTGAATTGACATCGGGAGCAGGCGAAATGTATGACCTGCGCAACGATCCCCATGAGTGCAACAACTTGTTTGATGACCCGAATTCACGCGGGCTGCGAGATGAACTGACGCAGCGAATCATGAGCCGCCCAGGTGAAATTCGCACCCCGGCACTGGAACCGGTTGGCCCTGCCTAAATTTACACAAGGAGACTCAGCATGAAATTAGAACGTCGAATGGCGCTTATTGGTGCGGCAACCACTGCTTTGGCGCTGCAAGGCTGTGGCACGACACAAATCACGAGCGGTAGCGGCAAAGCCAGACACTATGTTCTGTTGCATGGCGCATGGCACGGGGCGTGGGCATGGTCCAAGGCTGCACCATTGATCCGTCAGGCCGGGCATCAAGTTTCAGCACCGACGCTGTCCGGCTTAGGAGAGCGCAGCCATGTTGCCGCAGGTACCAGCGGGCTGGCAGTGCATGTGCAAGATGTTGTGTCACATCTCATGATGGAAGATTTGCGCGACGTGATTTTGGTGGGCCACTCCTATGCTGGCTGCGTTCTGTCGGGCGTGCTTGCCGCACGCACGGGCCGCGTGGCCCATGCGATTTATTTGGATGCATTTGTCCCACTACAAGGGCAAGCGATGTCAAACTTTTTGCCTCCCCCAGTGAAGGCGGACTTTGAACGGCTTGCAGCTCAAAACGCAACAGTACCCGTACCCCCGGCCGCAAGTTGGGGCGAACGATGGGGCTTAACGGATGCCGCATTGATCGCTTGGTCTCAACCCCGCATGACCGCGCAAGCGGCAAGAAGTTTTACCGAACAGGTTTCAGGCGATCCTATGGCTGAACCGATTCGACGTACCTATTTGAAATGCAGCACCAATCCCAATCCGCAATTCAAAGCTATCGCAGCGGGAGTCCAAAAAGACAATCGATTCAAGTACGCCGAGGTCGAAGGCCATCATGACGTCATGTTGATTGACCCGCCACGTTTTGTTTCATCGTTGTTGTCATTGGCTTAACCTCAAGGAGATCGATATGTTGAATCGCCGTACATTTACCGTTTTCAGTGCTGCCGCCGCTGTAGGCGCTCCGGCCCTTGCGCAATCTGATGCGCTTCGCATCGTTGTCGGATTTCCGGCGGGCGGTATTGTCGACATCATTGCGCGTGAATTGGGTGAGGCCATGAAGCCGCACTTGGGTGGGCGCGCGGTTGTGGTGGAAGCCAAGCCTGGTGCAGGCGGTCGAATTGGCGTTGCCGCTGTCAAAACGGCCTCACCCGATGGCAATACCGTGCTGTTAACACCCTCGTCGATCATGACGCTTTACCCACATGTCTTCAATAAACTGGGTTACGACACCCCAAAAGACTTTGCACCTGTCAGCACGGTTTGCATGTCTGCAAACGCGCTGGCGGTTGGCATACACGTTCCGGTGAAGACACTGAGTGAATTCATTGCTTGGTGCAAAGCGAACCCCAAAGAGGCGACTTATGCATCACCTGGCGCTGGTTCTGCCCCACATTTTCTCGGTGCTCAAATTGCAAGTGCCGCCGGTATCGAGATGCTGCATGTGCCCTACAAAGGCGCTCCCGATATCCTCAATGACTTGTATGGTGGGCGTATTTCATCGTTTGTGACAGCGCTTTCTAATGCAGTTCAGCCCCACATGGGCGGGAAAATGCGTGTTCTGGTAACGACATCGCCCAAACGCAGTTCGGTTTTGCCCGATGTGCAGACTGCAGCAGAAGCCGGATACCCACAGCTCTCGGGCATGGAGTGGTTCGGTTTGTTGGCACCAGCAGGGACCAGCCCCGAGCGCGTCGCGGTACTTAACGCGGCGGTCAGCAAAGCCATTGCAAGTGATCGGATCAAGGAAGCCTTTGGCAAATTGGTCATGGAGCCCGCATCGAACAGTCCGGCTGAATTTGCCCGCATGATCAAGGCCGACCTAGATCGCTGGGGCGCCACCGCCAAACGCTTGAACTATCAGCCCGTTGATGCGTAAAGCCAGGCTGGGATGAGCACCTTTGTCTTGATACACGGCGGTTGGCATGGGGGGTGGTGCTGGCGCAAGGTCGCTAAAAATCTGCGTAATGCAGGGCATGAGGTATTCGCGCCTAGCCTGACTGGAATGGGTGAGCGCGAACATTTGTGGACGCCAGAGGTGGGACTGTCCACACACACCCAGGATGTTTTGAATCTGATTCACTTTGAACAGTTAAGCCAAATCATCCTGGTGGGGCACAGCTATGGTGGCACGATCATGACGCTGGTGGCGGATCAAATGGCGGTCAAAGTCGATGCGCTGGTTTATGTCGATGGGGTCATTCCCGAAACGGGTGTGTCGGGATGGCTTGGTTTTCCCGAGCAACGCAGGTCAGACATGCTCACTGGCGCGAAAAAGCTAGGCGGCGGGCGTATACCTCCACCCGATCCATCGATTTGGGGTGTGACTGAAGCACAAGATGTAGCTTGGTTGCGTGCGCTTTGCTCGCCGCATCCCCTGAAGACCATGCAGGATGTGCCTCAACTGGGCCAGGCTTGGACCCATGTTCGTACCAAGCACTATATTTTGGCGGGCATGAACAACAACCCACGCTTTCGAGCGCACTACAACACCGCGCAAAGCCAAGCCGACTGGACCACCGAGGTCATCGATGGGGGCCATGATTTGATGGTCACTCACCCGAATGAACTCAGCACCGCGTTGAATCGGGTCGCCCAAAGCACCCGAGGACATTAATCAATGACACCTGAACGGCACAACACATTGATTTTGCTCACCGATGAGCAAGACGCGCTGGTGATGGGATGTGCTGGGCACCCGTTTGTCAAGACCCCCAACATGGACGCTTTGGCTGCTCGGGGCACACGTTTCACAAACGCTTATACCCCCTCACCCATCTGTGTACCCGCCCGTGCCAGTTTGGCCACTGGCCGTTGGGTGCATGAAATCGGCTATTGGGACAACGCCATGGGCTACGACGGACGCGTTCCCGGTTGGGGGCATGCCTTGATTGCAGCGGGGCATCGCGTGGAATCGATTGGCAAGTTGCATTACGTGAACGACAAAGCACCCACTGGTTTTACACAACAGCATCAGCCTATGCACTTGGCGGACGGGATTGGGCAAGTATGGGGTTCGGTACGAAACCCCTTGCCTGATCAGCCCCGCGCCTCGATGCTTTTTAACCAACTGGGCGCTGGCGAATCGGGTTACAACCGATACGACATCTCCAGTGCAAACCACGCCGCGCATTGGTTGCATGAGCGTGCTCTATCGCCGGATGAATTGCCCTGGACGCTGTTTGTCGGTTTTGTCGCACCGCATTTTCCTTTGGTCGTGCCTCAAAAATACTTGGATCAAATTGAAATCGCGCAAATTCCCTTGCCCAGGCTTCATCCCACCAGCGGGATTCCTCGCCATCCTTGGGTACAAAGGCATGCTGATTTTTCTAATGCCGATGATGAACTCGGCTCACCAGAACGCAGGCGGTTAGCGCTCGCCAGTTATTACGCTTTGGTGAATTTCATTGACGAGCAAATCGGCATCGTTTTGACGGCACTTAAAAAAACCGGCCTGCAGGAAAATACCCATGTTCTCCTTAGCAGCGATCATGGTGACAATCAAGGCGTTCGAGGCATGTGGAACAAATCGACGCTCTACCGAGAAGCCACCAATGTGCCCTTGGTGCTGGCCGGTCCTGGTGTCCCTCAAAATCACAGATGTCAAACCTATGTCAGTTTGATTGATGTGGCCCCCACCGTGCTGGCCAGTGCGGGTTTAGTGCGGGATGATGACCTGCCTGGTCGCTCCCTTTTGGCCTTGGCCCGGTCTCCCGATGACCCTCAGCGCATAGGGTTCAGCGAGTATCACGCTGTCGGTTCACCCAGCGCTGCTTATATGCTGCGTCAAGATCGCTGGGCTTATCACCATTACGTGGGATACCCCCCTGAATTGTTTGACGTGCAAAACGACCCTGGTCAAACCATCAACTTGGCGGCTATCGGTACGCATCAAGAGGTTTGCGATCATTTTGAAAAACTTTTGCGCCAACAACTTGACCCCGAAACAGTGGATCTGCAGGCCAAAGCGGACCAAGGCCGCCTGATTGAAAAATTTGGGGGCCGTGATAAAGCTTTAAAAATGGGCATACCTGGCGCAAGCCCTGTGCCTGAAAAAACAGGCTGAGTGCCTCATAAAACTGTGCGCCTGCAACGGGCACCCTGACTTGGGGTTTCTACCTACTTTTAGAGCCCGGTACTGTCCGGTAACCCCATGGCCACCGACTAGCTTGGCCTCATTTGTGTCAAAAAGTCATGGGTCTATGAAGTTTCGGCATGTTTATCGCCGTCTAAATTTAGAATAGAGTGTTTGACTATCTTGGCCTTCGAGCGCTTTTTTACTTTGCGCTGGGGCCGCACCCCCTTTTTTGACTTGACCTCTGAGGTTTTAATGACTGCACGCACCGCGATTCACAATTTGCAAGTGGCCAACCCCTTGCTGAGTTTCATCAACGACCAGATGTTGCCCGCCACGGGCGTGGACAAAGACACCTTCTGGCAAGGCTTCAATGACATCGTGACCGATCTGGCCCCCAAAAATATCGCCCTGCTGGCCGAGCGTGACCGCATTCAGACCGCTATGGACGAGTGGCACACCGCCAACCCCGGGCCTGTGCTGGAGGGCAAAGCCATGAAGGCCTATCGCAAATACCTGAGCCAAATTGGCTACTTGGTGCCCGAGCCACGCAAGGTCAAGGCCACCACCGCCAATGTGGATGCCGAACTGGCCAAACTGGCAGGCCCCCAATTGGTGGTGCCTATTTTGAATGCGCGTTATGCCTTGAATGCCGCTAACGCGCGCTGGGGCAGTTTGTATGACGCCTTGTATGGCACCGACGCGATTAGTGAGGCCGATGGTTGCGAAAAAGGTTCGGGCTACAACCCCAAGCGCGGAGCCAAAGTCATCGACTATTGCCGCAACGTGTTGGACCGCTGCGCGCCCCTCAAAACCGGCTCGCATGTGGGCAGCAAGGGCTACGCCGTGAAAGCGGGCAAGTTGGTCGTGACCTTGGCCAATGGCAAAAACACCACTTTGGCCAACGCCAAGCAGTTTGTGGGCTACACCGGCGACGCCAAAGCCCCGGCTTCGGTGCTGTTCGTGCACAACGGTTTGCACCTGGACTTGCAGATCAACAGACAGACGGCCATTGGCAAAACCGACCCGGCCGGCGTGTCCGACCTGATCGCCGAGAGTGCGCTGTCCACCATTCTGGACTTGGAAGACTCGGTGGCGGCCGTGGACGCTGACGACAAAGTGCTGGCCTATGCCAACTGGTTGGGCATTTTGCAAGGCACCCTGAGCGAAGAAGTGCAAAAAGGCGGCACCACTTTCACCCGCACCATGAACCCCGACCGCGTCTACACCAAGGCCAGCGGCAAAGGCAGCGTGGCGTTGCACGGACGTTCGTTGATGTTTGTGCGCAACGTGGGGCACCTCATGACCAACCCCGCCGTGCTTTACAAAGCCGCTGACGGCAGCACGAAGGAAATTCCGGAAGGCATTCTGGACGCCATGGTCACCGTGACCTGTGCGCTGGCCGATTTGCAAAAGAAGAAATCCAGCGCATTGCGCAACAGCCGTACGGGCAGCGTTTACATCGTCAAGCCCAAAATGCATGGCCCTGCTGAAGTGGCTTTTGCCGACGAGTTATTTGGCCGGGTTGAAAAAGTCATCGGCATGAAGCCTTCCACCGTCAAGCTGGGCATCATGGACGAGGAGCGCCGCACCAGCGCCAACCTGAAAGCCTGTATTGCAGCCGCCAAGAGCCGTGTGGCCTTTATTAACACCGGCTTTTTGGACCGCACAGGCGACGAAATGCACACCTGCATGTTGGCAGGCCCGGTCATGCGCAAGGGCGACATCAAGACCAGCACTTGGTTGACCGCTTACGAAAAGAGCAACGTGGCCGTGGGCCTGCAATGCGGTCTGCGCGGTCGCGCCCAGATCGGCAAAGGCATGTGGGCCATGCCCGACCTGATGGCCGACATGCTCAAGCAAAAAATCGGTCACCCCATGGCCGGGGCCAATACCGCCTGGGTGCCCAGCCCCACCGCTGCCACTTTGCACGCCATGCACTACCACCAAGTGGACGTGCCTGCGCTGCAAAAGAAGATGGAAAAGGCCGTGCTCAAGCAAGACGCCAAAGCGTTGCGCGACGAAACCCTGGGCAAACTGCTGCAGTTCCCTGTGCTGGCCCAAAACGCGGCCCAATGGTCTGAGGAAGACAAGCAAAAAGAGCTGGACAACAACGCCCAAGGCATTTTGGGTTACGTGGTGCGCTGGGTTGACCAGGGCGTGGGCTGCTCCAAAGTGCCCGACATCAATGGCGTGGGCCTGATGGAAGACCGCGCCACGCTGCGCATTTCCAGCCAGCACATGGCCAATTGGTTGCACCACGGCGTGGTGACTGAAAAGCAGGTCAAGAAAACCATGGAACGCATGGCCGCTGTGGTCGATGCGCAAAACGCAGGCGATGCGGCTTACCAGCCCATGGCAGGCAACTTTGCCAAGTCGGCCGCTTACAAGGCAGCCTGCGATCTGGTGTTCAAGGGCAAAGCTCAACCCAGTGGCTACACCGAACCCCTGCTGCACGCTTGGCGCCTGAAGGTCAAGGCACGGGCCTGACCTAGCCCACTAGCCAATTCACCATTCGCCCGCAGGGGCAGGCTCCTACGAATACAAGGTTGGCGTCGGCTACAGACACAAGGCTGGCGTCTGCTCTACAAGGTTGGCGCTTGCTTCGGTTAAAACGGATTCCAGGTGACCTTAGCAGGTGAAAAACGGCTCCCTTGGGAGCCGTTTTGCTGTGTGCCTTGCGCTGACGCCTCCAACATGCCTGAAAATAGCGGTTTTTGGAGCTTGCGATGCGTTGGATAGACCGGATTCCCTTGCTGTGGCTCGTGGCCATTGCCGTTTATCTGGCTGGAGCCCCTTTTGTGCCCGAGCCGCACTTGGTGGAAAAGTGGCGCATGCTGACTGAGGGCACTCTGAGCAAGCCCATCGATATTTTTGATTTTGTCTTGCACAACGCTCCCATGGGGGTGCTGGCCATTCGGTTATGGCGCGATGCGCAGCGCCGCCGCCAAGGGCAGGACTGAGAGTCCGCATATATATATACAGCTTCATGACCTTTCAACCTCAGACCCTCAAGGTCGACCCTTGCCGCTGCCCTCTGTGCGGACAGCCCAACGCTTGCGCCATGGCCGCACTCGTGGCTGAAACGGGGGTCGAAACTGGGGCAGCAGACCGTGCCGAAAGTGTTGTCTCGGCTGAACCGTGTTGGTGCACTCGTGTGCACTTCAGCGCCGATTTGCTGAATCAGGTGCCTCAAACGGCGCGCAACCGAGCCTGCATTTGCGCGGCTTGTGTGGCCGCTTCGCAAGATAAATCAGAAGCGCAATCCAAAGGCACACCCCAAGGCGAGGGCGCATGACCCCAGCGCAAGGCCCGCACAGTTTGCAAGCGCTCAGGGCGCGTTATGGCGAGCGCCACCGTTGGTTGTTGCTGTTGTCGGTCATGCTGGGCTCTATGGCGGCCGTCATGTCGTCGACCATCATGAATGTGGGCATCCCCGACATGAGTCTGCACTTCACGCTGGGCCAAAGCCGGGTGCAGTGGGTCACCTCGGGCTTCATGGTCGCTATGACGGTGTCCATGCTCACCACCCCGTGGTTGCTGGCCCGCTATGGCTATCGCCGGGTTTACGAGGTGTGCATGTGGCTGCTGTTGGGGGGCGGTATGGCGGGCGGTTTTGCCAACGATTTCCCGCTCGTTTTGGCCGCGCGCGTGGCTGAAGGGCTGGCGGCGGGCGTGGTGCAACCCATTCCTGCCATCATTATTTTGCGTGCCTTTGCCCCTGAAGAGCAGGGGCGAGCCAGTGGGTTGTTTGGCATGGGGGTGGTGTTGGCCCCAGCCATCGGGCCCAGCATTGGCGGGGTGTTGGTTGATGTGTTTGGCTGGCGTTCGATATTTTTCATGGTGGTGCCCCTGGCCTTGGTGGCCCTGTGGTTATCGCGGCGTTATGTGCCCACTTCGGCCCCCGGAGGCGTGCAGGCCGATGCCGACAGCCCCGGGCTGGACTGGATCGGATTGGCGCTGGCCAGTGCATCGACCATGATGCTATTGAATGGTCTGGTGCAGCTGCGCAGTGCAGATGACACTGCGGCCATGGTGTTGTTGGTGCTGGCCGCGTTGGGCATGGCCGTGTTCATGGCTTGGCAGCGGCATTTGTTGCAGCCGCGCAAAAGGCGTTTGCGTCGGGGGCCCGGCGGCCAGCGTTCGCGCGAAATTCGGCGTGGCCCGCTCATGAACTTGCAGGTATTTGCTGACCACAACTTTGCCATGGGGGCGCTGGTGTCCTTTACTTATGGCATTGCCTTGTTTGGCTCCACTTATTTGCTGCCGGTTTACATGCAAATGGGCTTGGGTTTGTCACCCTCTTACATTGGTGTGGCTTTGTTGCCTGCGGGCATTTTGCTGGCCGTGACCATCGCGGTGGTCGGACGCTTGTCCAACCGCTTAGCACCGGGCCAATGGGTCAGCTGGGGGCTGGTGTTGCTGGCGCTGTCGTTTGCGCTCATGCCGCTGGTGCACCCGGCCTCTGGTTTGGCATTATTGTGGATTTTGGTGATTTTGGGGCGCATTGGACTGGGTTTCATCTTGCCCTCGCTCAACCTGGGGGCCTTACGCGGTTTGTCCAAAGACTTGATTCCTCAAGCCTCCAGCGTGATTGGTTTTGTGCGCATGCTGGGTGGCGCGGCGGGCGTGAGCATTTGCGCCATCGTGTTGGAGTGGCGGCTGGCGGTGCATGCTGCGGCGGCGCAAGTCACTTCACCTGCCGCCGTGCCAGGGGCAGATTTGCGCGCCTTTAACGAAACCTTTGTATTTTTGGCCACCGTGACTGCGTTGTCTTTGCTGGCGGCCTGGAAAATGGGCGAGCCCCAAACGACACCCCCGAAAGCCTGAACCATGTGTCAACTGCTCGGCATGAACTGCAACACCCCCACCGATGTGACTTTCAGTTTCAGCGGTTTTGCCCAGCGCGGCGGCATCACCGACCACCATGCTGATGGCTGGGGCATTGCCTTTTTTGAAGGGCAGGGCGTGCGCCACTTTGTGGACCATCAAAGCGCCAGCAGCTCGCCCGTGGCGGAGCTGATTCGCCGTTACCCTATCAAAAGCCGCAACGTGATTGCGCACATCCGCAAAGCCACGCAGGGCGAAGTGAGTCTGGAAAACTGCCACCCCTTTGTGCGCGAACTTTGGGGTCGCTATTGGGTCTTTGCGCACAACGGCAACTTGGTAGACTTTGCGCCCCGTTTGCATGGCAGCTTCAAGCCCGTTGGGCAGACCGACAGTGAGCATGCGTTTTGCTGGCTCATGCAAGAGCTGGCTAAGTCGCACGCCAGCGTGCCCAGCGTGCAAGAGTTGTCACTCACTTTGCGCGAACTGGTGCCGCAAATTGCCCGTTTTGGCACCTTCAACTTCATGCTGTCCAACGGCCAAGCCTTGTGGGCGCATGCCAGCACCCACTTGCACTATGTGTTGCGCCAACACCCGTTCACCCAAGCCACTTTGAGCGACGAAGACCTGAGCGTAGATTTTGCCAACCTCACAGGCATAACCGACCGAGTGGCCGTGGTGGTGACCGAACCCCTGACCAAAGACGAACCCTGGACAGCCTTCGAGCCAGGCCGAGTACACACGTTTGTAGACGGCAATTTGGCCCACTGACAGTGCACGACTGTCAGCGCAATGGATGACATTCAGTGCAATGCATGTCAGTTGACGCGATATATGACAAAAAGGACCGGGTAAGACAGAGGTGCCGTTTTTTTAGCTTGCGCTGATTTGGCGTTCCCGGGCCATGGTCATAGCCGTGTCGTCGATCATGTCTTCTTGGCCGCCGACCATGCCTCTGCGGCCCATCTCTACCAGAATGTCGCGGGCGGGCACGCCGTATTTCACGGCTGCACGTTTGGCAAACAACAAGAAAGAGCCGTACACACCTGCATAGCCCATCGTCAGGGCGTCGCGGTCAATGCGAATCGGGAAGTCCATCATGGGGACCACCAGGTCTTCGGCGACATCGGTGATTTTGGCGACATCCACACCCGTCTCAACGCCCATCAGGGAGAGCACAGCGACCAGCACTTCCATGGGGGTGTTGCCTGCGCCTGCGCCCAGACCGGCGGCAGCCGCATCAATGCGGGTGGCACCGACTTCAATGGCGGCAATTGAGTTGGCCACGCCCATGGCCAAGTTGTGGTGTCCATGAAAACCCAGCTCGGTTTCGGGCTTGAGCGCATCACGCAGCGCACCCACGCGCGACTTCACGCCCTCGGGCAACAAGTGCCCGGCGGAGTCGGTGATGTAGATGCAGTTGGCGCCGTAACTTTCCATCAGCTTGGCCTGCTTGAGCAAACCTTCCGGGCTGTTCATGTGCGCCATCATCAAAAAACCGACGGTGTCCATATTCAGTTGGCGGGCTATGCCGATGTGCTGCTCCGAGACATCGGCTTCGGTGCAATGTGTGGCCACGCGGATGGTGTTGACGCCCAGGCTTTGCGCCATTCTCAGGTGGTCCACCGTGCCAATGCCCGGAATCAGCAGGGCAGAGACTTTGGCCTGTTTCATCAGGGGAATCACGGCATTGAGGTAATCCTCGTCGCTGTGCGCTGGAAAGCCGTAGTTGACCGAACTGCCCCCCAGGCCATCGCCGTGAGTGACTTCAATCAAGGGCACGCCCGCAGCATCGAGGCCACTGGCGATGGAGGTCATTTGCGCCAGCGTCATCAAGTGGCGCTTGGGGTGCATGCCGTCGCGCAGCGTCATGTCGTGGACGGTTACTTTTTTGCCTTGCAAGCTCATGGTTTATCTCCTTGGGGGTTCAGGCGCTGACCGGGGCGGTGGCCGGTTGATCGGTCGTGGGGCTCAAAACGAGTCGGCCCGCAATGATTTCTTCGGCAAACATCTCGGCCGTGCGCGCGGCGGCGGCGGTCATGATGTCCAGGTTGCCTGCAAACTTGGGCAGGTAGTCGCCCAGGCCTTCAACTTCCAGATAAACAGAGACGCGGTTGCCATCGAACATGGGGCCGTTGACCAGTTTGTAGCCGGGCACGTACTTTTGCACCTCGGCAATCATCTGGTGAATCGAGGCGGTAATGGCGGCTTGGTCCGGCGTGGTTTCGGTCAGGCAATGCACGGTGTCGCGCATGATCAGCGCTGGTTCGGCCGGGTTAATGATGATGATGGCCTTGCCCTTTTTGGCCCCACCGATTTGCTCTACCGCTCCAGCGGTGGTGCGGGTGAATTCATCAATGTTTTTGCGTGTGCCAGGTCCTACTGAGCGGCTGGCCACCGTGGCCACAATTTCGGCATAGCTCACCGGTTGCACCCGGCTCACTGCAGCCACCATGGGGATGGTCGCTTGGCCACCGCAGGTGACCATGTTCACGTTCATGGCACCTTGGCCCATGTGCGACATCAGGTTGACCGGCGGCACGCAATAGGGGCCAATGGCGGCGGGGGTGAGGTCGATCATCAGCACGCCCAAAGCGTTGAGCTTGCGGCTGTTTTCGGCATGCACATAGGCACTGGTGGCGTCAAAGGCAATCTGCACGCCATCGGCCAACACATGTGGCAACAAACCGTCCACACCTTCGGCGGTGGTTTTGATGCCCATTTCATGGGCACGCTTCAGGCCATCGGACTCCGGGTCGATGCCGACCATCCAAACGGGTTCAAGCACAGCGCTGCGCTGCAATTTGGCCAACAGGTCGGTGCCAATGTTGCCCGGCCCAATCAGGGCACATTTAATTTTTTTGGAGGTGGACATGAAGTTTCCTTATTCTGAAAAAGCAATTGAGCAACCGCCCAAGCCTTCGATGTGCATCGAAAAACGGTCGCCCGCCGCAGCAGGAACCAGTGGCGCCAGCGAACCCGACAAAATCAATTCGCCCGCCTTGAACGGAATGCCGAACGCTCCCAATGTGTTGGCCAGCCAGGCCACGGCCTCGGCCGGGTGCCCTTGCACGGCGCTGCCCAAACCTGAACCGGCAGGGGCATCGTTTTTTGACATCTGCATGGCCGCGGCGGCCAGGTCCAGGGCGCGGGGGTCGGTGTGGCGGGTGCCCACCACAAAGACACCGCAAGAGGCGTTGTCGGCCACGGTGTCCTGAATTTTGATTTGCCATTTGTCAATGCGCGAATCGACAATCTCGAAGCACGGGGCCACCCATTCGGTGGCGGCCAGCACGTCTTCGCGTGTCACGCCCGGGCCTTGCAGGTCCGACTTGAGCATGAAGGCAATTTCGCCCTCGGCGCGTGGCTGAATCAGGCCCGACGCTTTCAGCGACACGGTGGCTCCGTCGGCCACTTGCATGGCATCGGTCAAAAAGCCGAAGTCGGGCTGAAACACGCCCAGCATGTCTTGTACCGGCTTGGAGGTGACGCCGATTTTTTTGCCAATGAGTTTTTCTCCAGAGGCCAGGCGGCGGTCCAAAAAGCGCAAAGAAATGGCGTAGGCATCGTCCACCGAGATATCGGCGTAACGCGTGGTCAGGGGTGTCAGGGTGCGGCGCTCGCTCAGGGCGTCATAAAGTTCGTCGCCCAGTTGTTGGATCAGTGCGGTGTCCATGGCTTAGCCTTTCTGCAAAAAGTCGATGCAACTGCGGTTGAACAAGTCGCGGTGTTCCACTTGAACCCAATGGCCGCAACGGTTGACCAGCACCATGCGGGCCTGAGGGCAGTTTTCCATCAGTTTGGTGGTGCCACTGACCGGGTTGAACAAGTCATTCACGCCCCAGAAACCAAACACCGGGCACTGCAGTTCATGCA
>Ga0315903_10001977_pt1 | contig 30830 bp, 21 predicted proteins | sample LakEriMetagenome_7_FD_203524 | JGI IMG/M metagenome (GOLD analysis project Ga0315903, IMG submission 203524) | Freshwater fungal communities from buoy surface, Lake Erie, Ohio, United States - Buoy 2 MA119 | ecosystem: Environmental > Aquatic > Freshwater > Lake | place: USA: Lake Erie, Ohio...
CCCGCCACCGTCCTCGACCTCGCCACCGGCAGCGGCGACCTCGCCGCCGCCATCCTCAAGGCAAACCCCGCCATCCAGCTCACAGGAGCCGATTTCTGCGCCCCCATGCTCGCCCACGCCCGCGACCGCCAGCTCCCCGGCACCCCCCTCATCGTGGCCGATGCCCTCCACCTCCCCTTCGCCGACCGCTCGTTCGACTGCGTCACCGTCGCCTTCGGCCTCCGGAACATGGCCTCATGGCCCAATGCCCTCAAAAGCATGCTACGCGTCCTCAAACCCGGCGGTCACCTCGTGATCCTCGACTTTTCTCTGCCAACCCTGCCCCTCGTCCGACCACTCTACGCCGCCTACCTCAACCACGCCCTCCCACGCATCGCCGGCCTCCTCACCGGCCAGCAGCACGCCTACCAGTACCTCGCAGGCTCCATCCAGCAGTTCCCCAGCGGCCCCGCCATGTGCCAGCTCCTCTCCTCCTGCGGATTCACCCAGCCATCAGCCACCCCGCTCAGCCTCGGCATCGCCTCGGTCTACCACGCCTCCAGACCGCCCCTCTCTTGACGCCGCTCCCTCCCAGCCGCACCTGTCCCCCCAATAGCCCAGACCTCTCAGCCTCTTCCCTCCACCCAGCATGCCCGCAAAATCACCCGCCACCGCACCCACCAAGGCGGCCAAACCCAAGGCCACTCCCAAACCCAAGGCCACTCCCAAACCCAAGGCCACTCCCAAACCCAAGGCCACTCCCAAACCCAAGGCCACTCCCAAACCCAAGGCCACTCCCAAACCCAAAAGCCCTCCTCTCGTCGGCATCATCATGGGCAGCATCTCGGACTGGGAAACCATGCAGAATGCCGCCAAACTCCTCGCCGACTTCGGCGTCCCCTTCGAAACAAAAGTCGTCAGCGCCCACCGCACCCCGCACCTTCTCTACTCCTACGCCTCCTCCGCCAGAAAACGCGGCCTCCGCGTCATCATCGCGGGAGCCGGCGGAGCCGCCCACCTCCCAGGCATGACCGCCAGCCTGACCGACCTCCCCGTCCTCGGTGTCCCGGTCGAAAGCAAGGCCCTCAAGGGCATGGACAGCCTCCTCAGCATCGTCCAGATGCCCGGCGGCGTCCCCGTCGCCACCTTCGCCATCGGCAAAGCCGGAGCCGTCAACGCTGCCCTCTTCGCCATCTCCATCCTCGCCCTCCACAGCCGCGAACTCGCCACGGAACTGATCGCCTTCCGCGACCTCCAGACCGAAAAAGTCATCGAATCCCAGTCGCAGCTCCCAGAATGAGGCGCACCAAAGGCCCCATCGTCCCCGGACAAACCATCGGCATCGTCGGCGGTGGCCAGCTCGGCCGCATGGCCGCACGCGAAGCCCGCCGCGCCGGCTACCGCGTCACCATCTTCACGGACGAACCCAACGGATCCCCCGCCGGCCAGTTCGCCGACAACGAAATCAATGCCAGCTACTTCGACGAAGACGCCCGCAGCCTCTTCCTGCGCGACGTCAGCGTCGTCACCGTCGAATTCGAAAACATCCCGAGCGCCTTCCTCGAACACATCGAAAGCCGCTCCCGCCTCCACCCCTCCCGCGCCGCCGTCACCACCTGCCAGAACCGCGAACGCGAAAAACTCTTCCTCCGCAAACACCAGTTCCCTCACGCGGAATTCGCCATCGCCACCGACGCCGCCTCCCTCGCCGACGCCGTCCACCGCATCGGTACCCCCTGCGTTCTCAAAACCGCCGACTTCGGCTACGACGGCAAAGGCCAGCAGAAAATCACCGACTCCTCCGACCTCGCCGCCGCATGGCAGAAACTCGGCACCTCCCGCGGCGTCGTGGAACAATGGGTCGACTTCACCGCAGAAATCTCAGTGGTCTGCGCCCGCTCGACCTCGGGCTCGCTGGCCGCCTTCCCCGTAGCCGAAAACATCCACCGTAACCACATCCTCGACGTCACCATCTCCCCGGCCCGCATCGACCCAGCCACCACCAAGGCTGCCACCGACCTCGCCGCCGCCATCGCCGACTCCCTCGACTACGTCGGCACCCTCGCCGTCGAAATGTTCCTCACCACCTCAGGAGCCATCCTCGTCAACGAAATCGCCCCGCGACCCCACAATTCCGGCCACCACACCATCGATTCCTGCATCACCAGCCAGTTCCAGCAGCAGATCCGCACCGTCTGCGGCTTCAACCCAGGCTCCCCCCGGCAGCACTCCCCAGCCGTCATGGTCAACCTCCTCGGCGATGTCTGGCCAGCCCCGGAAAAACACCCGGACTGGTCACCAGTCCTCGCAGACCCAGCCTGCTTCCTCCACCTCTACGGCAAACGACTCGCCAAACCCGGACGCAAAATGGGCCACTTCACCGTCCTCGGCGAAACGATCGACGACGCCCTCGCCCGCGCCGCCTCTCTCCGCAGCAGCCTCGGCCTCCCTCCCCTGCCGGAAGCCTGAACCACGCGCATCCCATGCCCGCGAAGCGACCGGAACCAGACGACCCCGCCCGCCCCGCGGACATGATCTCGCGCCGCTTCGGCCGCCGCCTCCGCCAGCTCCGCAACGAACGCAACTGGTCCCTCGAAACACTCGCCAGCCGCAGCGGCGTGAGCCGCTCGATGATCTCCCAGATCGAACGCGAACAGGCCAACCCCACCCTCGCCGTCACCCTCCGCATCGCCCAGGCCTTCGGCATGCCCCTCGCAGAACTGGTCGACGCCCCCGGAGCCTCCGCCACCGTCCAGGTCATCCGCCACGACGACCGCGCCTACCACTACCGCTCGGACGACCTCTGCCGCCTCCGCACCCTCAGCCCGCTCAATCTCGAAAAGGATGTCGAGCTGTACGAACTCCAGCTCGAACCCGGCGGCACCCTGCGCAGCGCCCCCCACTTCGCCGGCACCCGCGAGTACCTCACGGTCGTCAAAGGCTCCATCCGCGTCGAAAGCGGTGACGATTCAGATTCCCTGCACACCGGAGATTCCGCCAATTACCGCGCCGATATCCCCCACGCCATCATCAACGATGGCCCCCATCAGGCCCTCGCCATCCTCGTGGTGATCTACCGCTGAACCCGGAATCCCTCAGGCAGGGGATGCCGCCGGAAGAATTCCCAGATCACCGCATTCCCATCAATGTCCCGGGTCGACTTCCCGATGAAAGTCACCGTCGGCACCTGCCCGGGCCACGTGTGCCCACCACCACTCACCTGCAGCAGCACCACCTCGGCCCCGCCACGCCCCGGACCCCACACATGACGCGTCACCCGCGTCCCATCCCCCGGATCCACATCCGCCAGTTCCTCCCGCACCGCTTCCCCAGGACAACCGTTGACCTGCGACCACTTCCGCACCGTCTCCTCCACCGACCGGAACCCCACCGCCCGCGGCCCCGCCCGCCCAGACCCACGGTACGGCACAATCCGGTCAGCCGTCCCATGCACATGCAGCACCGGCACCGGCCGCAGCGGCGATGGATCCGGCGTCGTCATGGTCCCCGCCACCGCCGCCACCGATGCAATCCGGTCGGATAACTCGGCGGCCAGCTTGTACACCATCATCCCGCCATTCGAAAGACCAGCCGCATGAACCCGCCGGCGGTCCACCGGCAGCTGCAATTCAAGATCGTCGAGCACCATCCGGAGGAACCCCACATCATCGGGCTGACCCGATCCATCCCGACCCGGCACCCCGCCGGAATTCCACGTCAGAAAAGTCCCCAGTGCTCCCGTCCCGTTCGGATACACCACCACGAAACCAGAACGCTCCGCCTCCGCATTCATCCCGCTGAACGAAACCATGAGCTTCCCATTCATGCCAGCCCCATGCAGCACCAGCACCACCGGCACCGGCTTCTCCCCGGACAAGCCCGCCGGCACATGCATCACATAACTCCGCTGCTTTCCTTCCCAGTCCACTCTGCGTAAATGTTCCCCGGGCCGCGGCAGCGCCGCCCCCGCAGCCTGACACCAAAGACACAGTATCATCAGCATCCATTTCATGCCACTCAGCATGCCCGGTCCACACGCTCCACGCCAGCCGAATTCATGACGTCCCCAGCCACCGGCTGACAGGCCCCTCCGCCCCCGTCCGTTGCCTCTCCCCAGACCTTTCCCATGAAACGCCGCGCCCTGCTCTCCTTCCTCCCGGCCGCTGCCCTTCCCTCATGGGCAACCACCCCGACCGCCGATGCCGCCGACGCCCTGAAACGCGAAACCGTCCTCACCTACGCCCGCATCGTCCACGCAAACTACACGGACTGCCTCGCCGCCGCCCGGTCCCTCCGCTCTGCCCTCGCCAACCTCGTCGCCAAGCCCAGCGAGTCCGCGCTCGAAGCCGCACGGAAATCATGGACCGCCGCCCGCCGTCCCTACGGACTCTCGGAAGTCTACCGCTACTACGCAGGACCCATCGACGACGCCGATGGCCCCGAACCTCTCCTCAATGCATGGCCCCTCGACGAAAGCTGGATCGAAGCCGTACCCGGCTCCCCCACCCCCGGCATCATCGGCAATGACAAGGAATTCCCTTCCCTCTCCCCACAGCTCATCGCCGAACTCAACCAGCGCGACGGCGAAAAAAATGTCGCCTGCGGATGGCACGCCATCGAATTCCTCCTCTGGGGACAGGACCGCTCCACCAACGGCCCCGGCAGCCGCCCATGGACGGACTTCTCCACAGCACCCCACGCCAGCCGCCGCTGCCAGTACCTCCTCGCCTGCGCGGATATCCTCGTGCTCTACCTCGACGACCTCGTCCGCCAATGGGCCCCCGGCCAACTCGGCAACTACCGCGCCGTCTTCGAAGAGGATACCGCCGGCTCCCTCGAACGCATCCTCATGGGCATCATCTTCCTCAGCGGAACCGAACTCGCCGGTGAACGGCTCCAGGTCGCCTTCGATACCATGGAACAGGAAGACGAACAGTCCTGCTTCAGCGATACCACCCACCTCGACCTCATCGCCAATGCCGACGCCATCCGCAACGCATGGTCCGGCCAGTACACGGAGTCCCCAGACCACCCCATCTCAGGCAAAGGCCTCCGCGATCTCGCCAGCCACCTCCACCCAGCCATCGCCACCACCCTCGACAAGGCCATCACCTCCCTCACGGAACGCGCCCGCGCCATCCCTCCCCCCTTCGATGCCGCCATCAGAGGATCCGATGACAGCCCCGGCCGCCAGGCCGTCTTCAGTCTCATCACCGCCGCCGAAGATGTCGCCATCCATGCCAGGAAACTCGCCTCGGCCCTCGGCTGCCGCATCCCCGATGTCCCACCAGAGGACATCGAAGGATGATACCGCCCGCCTCACCAGCACCAGCCGCGAGGACAATCTTCCGCCGCTGGACATTCCTTCTCTCCAGTTCCTCATTCCACCAATCGATGAAGTGCCGGATACTGCCTGCCCTCTGCCTCGCAGCCACCGCACCAGCAGCGGAAAAAGGCCCCGCATGGTCAGGCGGCGACGGCACCGTCTTCAATGAAGGACACGATGCCTTCTCCCTCCCCCTCGCCCACCTGTCGCGCGAACGCCGGCGCGAATTCGTAGTCGGCAATGCCTTCTTCAACGAAAACTGGGTGGCGGCTCCGGCCTCCACGGAAGCCCGCGACGGTCTCGGCCCGCTCTTCCATGCCCGTTCCTGCTCAGGCTGCCACACCCGCGACGGCCGCGGCACACCCCCAGCCGGCCCGGACGAAATGATGACCGGACTGCTCCTCCGCCTCAGCATCCCCGGCACCGGACCACACGGCAGCCCCAACCCCCACCCCGTCTACGGCACCCAACTCGCCCCGCGCGCCCTCCCGGGATCGGAACCGGAAGCCGACAGCGCCGTCCACTGGGAACCATCGACGTTCTCCTACCCCGACGGCACCACCGCCTCCCTCCGCAAACCCCGCTTCACCCTCGGAAACTGGCGCGATGGCAACCCCGGCCCGGACCTCCTCACCAGCCCCCGCCTCGCCCCGGGCGTCTTCGGCAGCGGCCTCCTCGAAGCCATCGACCAAACCACGCTCGAAAACCTCGCCGACCCCGGCGACCACAACCACGACGGCGTCTCGGGCCGCCTCAACATGGTCTGGGATCACGAACGCAGCACCATGGCCCCTGGCCGCTTCGGCTGGAAGGCCAACCAACCCACCCTCCGCCAGCAGACCGCCGACGCCTTCCTCGGCGATATGGGCCTCACCACCCCTCTGCACCCGCAGGAAGGCCTCTCCCCATCCCAGCAAGCCCGCTTCGCCCAAGTCCCCTCAGGAGGCTCCCCGGAAGTCAGCGCCCGCATCTTCGACCGCGTCGTCACGTACGTCCAGACCCTCGCCGTGCCCGCCCGGCGCTCGCCCAACGACCCCGCCATCACCCGCGGTGCCGACCTCTTCCGCAAGGTCCGCTGCCACGATTGCCATACCCCCAGCCTCATCACCGGAAACGCCCACCCCATCCCGGAACTCCGCCACCAGTCCATCCAGCCCTTCACCAATCTCCTCCTCCACGACATGGGACCGGAACTGGCAGACGGCCGACCCGATGGCGAGGCCTCCGGGAGCGAATGGCGCACCCCCCCGCTCTGGGGCCTCGGCCTCCACAAGGCCGTCAATGGCAATACCTTCTACCTCCACGACGGCCGCGCCCGCTCCCCGGAGGAAGCCATCCTCTGGCACGGCGGCGAAGCCACCGCCTCCCGCGAGGCCTTCGCCCAACTCCCCCGCGAAGAACGCGACCTCCTCCTGCGCTTCCTCGACTCGCTCTGATCCCCCACCACGCCCTTCCCGCGCCCCGCCCCACATGCACATCCTCGCCTTCGAAACCTCCAGCCCAAAAGGTTCCCTCGCCCTCTGGCACGATTGCTCGCAGGGCCAGCTCGAACGCTTCGAAGCAGACCGCACCAACCACGCCTCCATCTTCCCAGCCCTCGCCAGTCTCCTCGCCTCCGCCTCGGAACTCGAAATGATCGCAGTCGGCACCGGCCCCGGCAGCTACACCGGCATCCGCATCAGCCTCTCCGCCGCCATCGGCCTCTCCATGGCACGCCAGGTCCCCGTCATCCCCATCCCCTCAGTCTGCGCCCTCGTCCACGCCGCCTCCGAAGAACGCTACGCGGTCTGCGGCGACGCCCGCCGCGGTTCATGGTGGTGGGCCGAAATCCAGCGCGGCCGCCTCGCCGCCCCAATCATCACCGGCTCCCCGGAGGAAATCACCCACCTCGCCTCCCGCTGCTTCAGCCACATCTACACCCCGGACCCCGCCAGCCCCCCATTCTGCGAAGCCACCCCCTCGTGGCCCCGCGCCGACATCGTCGCCCAGCGCGCCGCCAGCCTCACCACGGAGGAACTCGACGCCCTCGCCACCATCCCCCCGGAACCCATCTACCTACGCCCACCCTTCATCACGAAGGCAAAGCATCCCTCCTTCCTGCCAGCTCCCGAACGGACCTGAGCAAATCCCATCGCCGGACACCACAGCCCCGCTCTCCACCGAAGGGAACCCCGCGCGCACCCATGCCGACCCTTTTCGAGCTTGTGCAGCCCGGCCGCCCCATGAATGAGAATCCTTTCCCCGGATTCTGCCGTCCGGGCTCCGTTCTCCGATGAATCCTTCGAACGCCATCCAGCGCCGCCGCACCTTCGCCATCATCTCGCACCCGGACGCCGGCAAAACCACCCTCACGGAAAAATTCCTCCTCTTCGGCGGGGCCCTCAACCTCGCCGGATCAGTCACCGCCCGCAAGAATCAGCGCTCCACCGCGTCGGACTGGATGGAAATGGAAAAACAGCGAGGCATCTCCATCAGTTCCACTGTCCTCCAGTTCGAATACCACGGCTGCGTCATCAATCTCCTCGACACGCCCGGCCACCGCGACTTCTCGGAGGATACCTACCGCGTCCTCACCGCCGTCGACGCCGCCGTCATGGTCATCGACGCAGGCAAGGGCATCGAAAGCCAGACCCGCAAGCTCTTCGAAGTCTGCCGCCGCCGCGGCGTGCCGATCTTCACGTTCATGAATAAACTGGACCGCCCGGCCCGCGATCCTCTCGACCTCATGGATGAACTGGAAAGCGTCCTCGGCATTGCCGCCTGCGCCATGAACTGGCCCCTCGGAATGGGCACCCACTTCCGCGGAGTCTACGACCGCCGCGCTTCCTCCGTCCACCTCTTCGAACGCACAGCCGGCGGTGCCTACCGGGTCCCCGAAAAAGTCGGCAGCCTCGGCGATGCCTTCGTAAGCGATCACGTGGAACCAGCGGACCTCGCCGCAGCCACGGAACAACTCGAAATGCTCGACGCCGCCGGAGCCGCCTACGACCACGCCCGGGTCCTGCGCGGAGAACTCACCCCGGTCTTCTTCGGCTCGGCCGCCAATAATTTCGGAGTCCAGCTCCTCCTCGACGCCTTCCTCGAAATGGCCCCGCCCCCCGGCCCCCGCATGTCCCAGGGGACTCCCGTGGCGCCCGACGACCCAGCCTTCTCAGCCTTCGTCTTCAAGATCCAGGCAAACATGGACCCCCGCCACCGCGACCGCATCTTCTTCCTCCGCATCGTCTCGGGCACCTTCCAGCGCGACATGCAGGTCATCAATACCCGCACCGGTCAGAAGGTCCGGCTCGCCAATTCCCAGCGGCTCTTCGGTCGCGACCGCGAGACCGTCGACGAAGCCTTCGCAGGCGACGTCGTCGGCATCGTCGGCAATTTTCCCATCGCCATCGGCGACACCCTCTCGGAACAGCCGGACCGACGCTTCGCAGAACTGCCGCGCTTCGCCCCGGAATGCTTCGCATGGCTCCATTCATCAGCCATTTCCCACGCCAAACGCTTCCGCGAAGGCCTCGACCAGCTGCTCGAAGAAGGCGTCATCCAGCAGTTCACCCAACCCCACGCCGCCCAGCGCATACCCCTCCTCGGTGCCGTCGGCCCCCTCCAGTTCGAAGTCGTACAGCACCGCCTCCTCGCAGAATACAATGCGGAGTCCCGCCTCGAAACCGCCCCGTGGAACCACATCCGCTGGCTCCGCCGCAAGGACGGTGGCCCGCTCACGGACGCTGAGGTCAATGGCACCAGCGACGCCACCGTCGCCCGCGACAGCAATGACCGCCCCGTCGTCCTCCTCCCCTCGGAATGGCCGCTCCGCTTCTTCAGCGAACGCAACCCGGACCTCGAAATCCTCGACGCGCCTCCCCCCCTCTGACTCCACCCTGCCTACGCGGAAACGGAAACACTTGGGCGGAACCAGCACGCTCCCAAGGATGTCATACCTGTCACAACCCCCCATCATCCTCATGAAATACTTGCTCTCTCTCTTCGCTGCCCTCGCCACCATGGCCCACGCCCAGCAGCCACCTCCCCCGCCAGAGGCCGCGCCACATGGCCATCCCGCCCCGCCCCCAGCACATCAGCCGCAGCCACATGTGCGCCGCCCGAACGCCCACGCCACCGTCCGCCCGAACGCGGACCTCGCCGCCCGCGTCGATGCCCTCCAGCGCCAGCTCAATGAACTCCGCGCCGAAGTCCGCCGCCTCCGCACCCAGTCACCCACACGCCCGCAGGCCCCCCTCCTCGACGCACGCCGCAATGCCCTCCGGAAAGCCATGGAAGCCCGCCGCAACGCCCTCCAGCTCGGCCGCCCCACCCCGGAAGCCCGCCTCCGCGACCTCCGCAGCCGCATGCAAAAATCCCCTGGCCAGCCGCATCTCAAGAAGAAACCCGCTAAACCCGCCGCCCCAGCCAAGGCCGAAAAACTCCGCCGCGAAAAACAGAAGGAAAAGTCCAAAGAACCCAAGAAACACCACGCGGACCACAGCGGCAAACACGACCAGAAGGACGAGAAAGCCAAAGACAAGGAACACAAGGAAGACCATCACGAAAAGAAGGACAAGGACAACTCCGACAACGATGGCAAGGACCGCGAAGACAATGACGACGACAAGAAAGAGGCCTGATCAAGGCTGACACTTCCACTCAGGGCGCACCCCGAACCGCACCCGGGCAAACTCACCACCGCCGCAGTCCGCGACCCATGGTCCGGCTGCGGCGGTTCCATTTCCCACTCACGGCACAAGGGCCGCAAGCGCCTCCGTCACTTCCTTCGGCTCCCCCGTGGGCGGACGGCAGGCCTTCCCGGTACAGACATAGGCAGTCACTTTCCCGTCCCGCGCCGGCAGGGTCTTCGCAAATGCTTCCACCGGACCCTTCGTCCCCAGCACCACCCGGAAGGGCTGATACACCCGGTGCGCCGCCGCCAGCAACTGCTGCCCCTCCTCACCCGCCAACTCCCCGGCCAGCACCACCCGGAAGGGCTCCCGCGCCGCAAAGGCCGCCGCCTTCAGCATCAATGGCATCGACTGCGGACTGTCCACCAGCCGCGGCCGGAAGAACCGCAGCGCCGCCTCAGCCGCCGCCCGGAAATCCGCCCGCTCGGTGATCGCCGCCAGCCGCAGCAGTCCATAGACCGCCATCGCGTTGCCCGATGGCTCGGCCCCGTCATGATCATCCTTGGCCCGGAAAAGCAGGTCCTTCCCTCCCGCACTCGTGAAGAATCCTCCCTCCTTCGCATCGCCAAACTTCCGGATCATCCCCTCAGCAAGGGCCACCGCAAAATCGAGGACCTCCCCGTCAAGGGTCGCCTGATACAGCTCCACCACCCCATGCAGATAGAAGGCATAGGCACTCAGCAGCTGCGCCTCGTCCCGCCCCCCATCCCGCCAGCGGTGATACAGGGTCGCACTGCCCGCATCCCAGAGCTTCGACCGCACAAAGGCAAAATTCGCCCGCGCCGCCTGCAGCATCTCCCCATCGCCCAGCACCACCCCAGCCCGCGCCATCGCCGCCAGCATCAACCCGTTCCACGACGCCAGCACCTTGTCGTCCCGATGCGGCCGCACCCGCCCGGCCCGCACGGCCTGCAGCTTCCCACGCACCCGCGCCAGCTTCGCCTCGTCCTCCCCCTGCGCTGCCCGCACCGGCTTCCAGCTGAGCACATTCTGCCCCTTGAGCGGCTCAGGATGACTGTGGTCCACAAAGTTCCCCTGCGCCGTCACCCCGAACACCCCCACCGCCCAGTCGGCATCCTCCGGACCCACCACCCGACGGAATTCCTCTTCGCTCCAGCAGTAGAATTTCCCCTCATGACCCTCGCTGTCGGCATCCTCGGCCGAATACCAGCCACCCTCCCCATGCGTCATGTCCCGGCGCACATACTCCCCTACCCTCCGCACCACCGCGTGATGTTCCCCATCACCCGACACCAGTCCCGCATCCAGATACAATTCCATCAGCTGCGCATTGTCATACAGCATCTTCTCAAAGTGCGGCACCAGCCACTGCGCATCCACCGAATACCGCGCAAACCCGCCGCCAACCTGATCAAACATCCCGCCCGCCGCCATCTTCCGGCACGTCCCCAGAACCTGCTGCACCATCACCGGCTCACCCCCAAGCCGCCCCGCCAGCAGCAGCAAACCCGGTACCTGCGGCTGCGGAAACTTCGGAGCCCGACCCCACCCGCCATGCTCCGCATCGTAAATCGACGTAAACGCCCGCGCCGCCTGCACCGGAATTTCCTTCGCCAGCGGTTCGTCGCCTTCCGGAGCCTTCTGCTCGGCCATGTGCTCCTGCAGCGCCTGCGTCAGCTTGTCCGCATCCGCCGTCAGCTCGTCACGGTTCTCCCGCCACAGCTTGTCCACATGCCGCAGCGCCGCCACAAACCGCTCCTTCGGAAAATATGTCCCCCCGAAAAACGGCTTCCGCTCGGGAGTCAGAAACACATTCAAAGGCCAACCACCCCCCAGCCCCAATGCCTGCATCGCCGTCATGTATATGTGATCAATGTCCGGCCGCTCTTCCCGGTCTAGCTTGATGGCCACATACCGCTCATTCAGAACCGCCGCCACTTCCTCACTCTCGAAACTCTCCCGCTCCATCACATGACACCAGTGACACGTGCTGTAGCCAATGCTCAGCAGCACCGGCTTGTTCTCCCGCCGCGCCTTCTCAAACGCTTCCTCCCCCCACGGGTACCAGTCCACTGGATTGTGCTGATGCTGCAGCAGATACGGCGACTTCTCCCGGCTCAGCCGGTTCGCCGGCCTCTTCTTCGTTTCCATGTCTCCTCCTCGTCCGGATTCCGCTCTGGCACCGCTTTCCCCACACAACCCTCCCGCCCCGCCAAGGGCCAAAACCACCTGCCACCCCACCAGCGCAAGAATCCGTTTCATCCCTTCCCCTTACCTCCCCTCTCCCCACCCCCGCAAGCGCCCCAGCACGGATCCCATCCACCGCACAAAAAACGCATCAAGATATCTTGATGCGTTGATTTATGGCTTGCACGGTCCCGCCCCCCAGCCACTTTAGCCTCCCCATGCCACGCCCCAACTGCGAATCCGATCTCCGCGCCGAACTCGCCACCCGCATCATGATCATTGACGGTGCCATGGGCACCACCATCCGTGGCTACGAACTCAGCGAAGCCGATGTCCGCGGCGCACGTTTCGCCACCGCCGACAAAGACCTCAAAAACAATGGCGATGTCCTCCACCTGACCAGACCCGATATCATCGGCGATATCCACCGCCGCTTCCTCGCAGCAGGCGCGGACATCATCGAAACCAACACCTTCTCCGGTACCTCGCTCGCCCAGAGCGAATTCTTCCCCGCAGGCAACGACGAACACAAGGACCCGGAATACTTCCAGCGCGTCCTCGAAGACCGCTTCCTCAATGACCTCGCATGGGAAATCAATTTCGAGTCCGCCCGACTCTGCCGGAAATGGGCAGACGAATTCTCGGAACGCACGGGCCGGAAACGCTACGTCGCCGGTGCCATCGGACCCATGACGGTCTCGCTCTCGCAATTCCCCAACCCGGACGACCTCGCCTTCCGCCGCATCACATTCGACCAGGCCGTCGCCGCCTACCGCCACCAGATCCGCGCCCTCATCGAAGGCGGCAGCGATGTCCTCCTCGTCGAAACCATCTTCGATACCCTCAACGCCAAGGCCGCCCTCGCCGCCATCAACGATGTCTACAGGGAATACGGTCACGACCGCCTCCTCCCCATCATGATCTCCGCCGCCGTCGGCAACGGAGGCGAAACCATGATCTCCGGCCAGGTCGGCGAAGCCTTCCTCAACGCCATCCGCCACGCCAACCCGCTCAGCATCGGCTTCAACTGCGCCCTCGGCCCGGAACAGGTCCGACCCCACCTCGCAGAACTCTCCGCCAAAGCCGACGCCTTCGTCTCGGCCTACCCCAACGCCGGTCTGCCCGACCCCATGTCGCCCACCGGATTCCCCTTCCTCCCGGAAGACATGGAACGCCTCATGGGCCAGTTCGCCGCCGATGGCCTCCTCAATATCGCCGGAGGATGCTGCGGCAATACCCCGGACCACATCGCCGCCATCGCCCGCGCCGTCGCCCGGCACGCCCCACGCACCGTCCCCACCCCACGGCACGAAATGCAGCTCTCAGGCTCGCAGCCGTACAACCTCCTCACCGGTTCCAACTTCCTCATGATCGGGGAACGCACCAACGTCACCGGTTCCCCGAAATTCGCCAGACTCGTCAAGGAAGGCAACCTCGACGAAGCCCTCGCCATCGCACGCCAGCAGGTCGAAAACGGCGCCAATGTCATCGACATCAACTTCGATGAAGGCCTCCTCGACTCGGAAGCCATCATGACCAGGTTCCTCCTCCTCGTCCAGGCGGAACCGGAAATCGCCAAGGTCCCCATCATGATCGATTCCTCCAAGTGGTCGGTCATCGAAGCCGGCCTCAAGTGCCTCCAGGGCAAGGGCATCGTCAATTCCATCTCCCTCAAGGAAGGCGAGGACAAATTCCGCGAACAGGCCCGCGCCGTCCTCCGCTACGGTGCCGCCACCGTTGTCATGGCCTTCGACGAAAATGGCCAGGCCGCCACCTGCGAAGACAAAATCCGCATCTGCGAACGCGCCTACCGCATCCTCGTGGACGATGTCGGCTTCCCCCCGGAAGACATCATCTTCGATCCCAATATCCTCACCGTCGCCACCGGCATCGAGGAACACAATAACTACGCCGTCGATTTCATCGAGGCCACCCGCTGGATCAAACAGAACCTCCCCTTCGCCAAAGTCAGCGGCGGCGTCAGCAACATCAGCTTCAGCTTCCGCGGCAATAACGTGGTCCGCGAAGCCATGCACAGCGCCTTCCTCTACCACGCCATCCGCGCCGGCATGGACATGGGCATCGTCAATGCAGGCATGCTCGAGGTCTACGAGCAAATCCCCCCGGAACTCCTCGAAATGGTCGAGGATGTCCTCCTCAACCGCCGCCCGGACGCCACGGAACGACTCGTCGACTACGCCGAACGCTTCAAAGGCCAGGCCGGCAAAAAGGTGGAAAGCGACCTCGCATGGCGCGACGCCCCAGTCGAGGAACGCCTCAAGCACGCCCTCCTCAAGGGACTCACCGACTTCATCGACGAGGACACCGAGGAAGCCCTCCGGAAATTCGGCGAACCCCTCAAGGTCATCGAAGGCCCCCTCATGGACGGCATGAGCATCATCGGCGACCTCTTCGGCGCAGGCAAAATGTTCCTCCCCCAGGTCGTCAAAAGCGCCCGCGTCATGAAGAAAAGCGTCGCATGGCTCGAACCCTTCATGAAGGCGGAAAAGGAACGCACCCAGAAGATCGCCGCCCTCACCGAAGACGCCATCCGCCAGGAACCATCCGGCTCCGTCACCCTCGCCCCAGGCTTCACCTACACGCCATACGATGGCCTCAGCGACGCCGAACGCGCCCTCGAACGCTCCTTCGCCGCGGAACTCGCCGCCGACCTCGCCGCCACCGCGGAAAAATACGTCTCGCGATTCGGAAAAATCCTCGACCGCAACAACGCCCAGGAACTCTCCACGGCCTACGCCGAAAACCGCGGGTCGCGCCAGCAATGGAGCGTCGCCACCCTCGAACCAGCGGGCGCCTTCATCGACTGGCTGTTCGCCCGCATCATCTCCTCCGCCCAGCCCGGCGACGTCGTCATCTTCAATGCCGGAGGACAGGGCAGCGGCAAGACCACCGCGACCGGGAACCCCAGGGTCGAGCAGAATGCCATCGCCATCATGGACGGGACCCTGCAGAACTTCACACGAAGCCGGAACCACCTGCTCATGGCCTTCGAAGCCCAATGCGCCGTGGAAATCCGCTTCATCTACTGCTCATGGCCCCAGGCCGTCCGCAACATGGTCCATCGCGCCACGCACGGCACCGGCCGGGTGGTGCCGCTGCGCCGCGCGGCCCGCGGACATTTCACATCGGCCCGCTCAACCCTCCTCCTCGTCGAGGAATTCGCCAGCCGTCCCGACTTCGATATCCACGTGGTCGACAACTCGGTCCACGGCCGCCCGGCATCATGCAACCTCGCATGGCTCCATCACCACCTCCATCCTTCCCTTGAAGAACTCCTCACCACCGGAAACCATGAACTCCATGAAATCTTCCAATCCCAATCCGGAGATGCCGCCGCTGACAGGCTCATGGCGCTCTTTCTCTCCGAACCTCACGCCCGCCGTGGCAGAGAAATTCCGGGAGATCGAGGAGGGGACCATCGAAGCACTCAAGGAAGCCGGAGCGACCTCGGCACGCCTTCAGGAAGCCCCGCCGGAGCCTCCCCCGCTGCCGAGACCCTGACCGCCCCGCGCCCAGCGGAGGCCGCCGGCCGGACCATCGTGCTCGCCACGGTCAAGGGCGACGTCCACGACATCGGCAAGAACATCGTCGGCATCGTCCTCGCCTGCAATAACTTCGAGGTCATCGACATGGGCGTCATGGTGCCCTGCGAGCGGATCCTCGAGAAGGCCCGCGAAGTGAATGCCGACCTCATCGGCCTCTCCGGACTCATTACCCCAAGCCTCGACGAAATGATGCACGTGGCCTCGGAAATGGAACGCCTCGGCATCCGTACCCCGCTTCTCATCGGAGGAGCCACCACCAGCGCCGCCCACACCGCCATCAAAATCGCCCCTCGCTACTCGGGCCCGGTCATTCACGTGCTCGATGCCTCCCGCAGCGTCCCCGTGGCCACCGCCCTCCTCAGCGACAACCAGCGCAGCGAATTCGTCCGCAGCAACGAGGAACGCCACGGCAAACTCCGCAGCCAGTTCGCCAACCGCCAGAAGAAACCCACCCTCGCCCTCGCCGAGGCCCGCAGCCACGCCGTCGCCACCGACTGGTCAGCCTACACGCCCCCAGTCCCCGAATTCCTCGGCACCCGCGTCATCCGCGACCAGTCGCTCCGCGAACTAGCCACCTACATCGACTGGACTCCCTTCTTCCATTCATGGGAACTCCGCGGCGTCTGGCTCTACGGCGAAAACCGCTTCAAATGCTCGGACCCCGCCGCCGCCGAGCAGGCCATGAAACTCCACAGCGATGCCCTCGCATGGCTGGAACGCATCATCACGGAAAAGCGCTGCACAGCCCGCGGCATCTTCGGATTCTTCCCGGCCAACCGCCGCGGCGACGACATCGATGTCTTCACAGATGATTCCCGCGCCACCCGCCGCTGCACCTTCCATACTCTCCGCCAGCAGATCGCCAAATCAGGCAGCAGCGACGGCAAAGCCAATGAAGCCCTCGCCGATTACATCGCTCCGGACGGACGCGACTTCCTCGGCGGCTTCGTCGTCGGCATCCACGGAGCGGATGAATTCGCGGAGGAACTCAAGCAGCAGAACGACGACTACGGAGCCATCATGGTCAAAGCCATCGCGGACCGCTTCGCCGAAGCCTTCGCAGAACTCCTCCACCACCGCGCCCGCGTCGCATGGGGCTACGAACGCCCCAACGAGTTCAATCACGAACAACTCATCCGCGAAAACTACCGCGGCATCCGCCCCGCCCCAGGTTACCCAGCCCAGCCGGATCACACCGAGAAAACCATCCTCTTCGACCTCCTCGACGCCACCAGCCAGACGGCTGTCTCCCTCACCGAAAGCATGGCCATGCACCCCGGCGCAGCCGTCAGCGGCCTCTACTTCAGCCACCCGGAAAGCCACTACTTCATGATCTCCGACCTCCAGAAGGATCAGATCGAAGACTACGCCGAACGCAAGAACATGCCCGTCAGCGAAGTCGAACGCTGGCTTTCCCCATGGCTCGGCTACTGAGCGCGGTCACCAACGGCAGCAATCCTCGGAACGGCCCTCCTGCAGCCCCCGGCGGCTGAATTCAGACAAGGAACTGCCGCACGGTTTCGAGCAGGGCAAAGTAATGCCGCGTGTTGCAGCCACGCCGCAGACGTTCCTTCACAAGATCAGCCGGCGTATCGCAGGCACAGGGCGTCAGAGTCGCATGGCGGCGCTGCCCGCCCGATTCCGCTGCCCCTTCAATGAAGCCACTGCCCGGTGCCCGCTGCAGCGTCACCGCAAGATCCGATGCGCTCAGCTCAACCTTCGCAATGGCACAGCCATCCGGACACTGCCGGAAGCGCAGACTCACGGGCCGCCCGCCATCACTGAGCGCAAATCCCGCCGCAGCATCCCCTCCCGTCACACTCCAGCCCGCCCGCTCGCAGACCCACGCCGCCAGCATGCGGGCCGCCAAACCATGCCCGGGACCATGCGTGATCTCCAGCACATCCATCCTCGGCAGCGCCGCCAGCGTCTCGGGATCATCAAAACTCGCCGCCACCGCCATCCGGTACGGCAGCACCCTCGTCCACGAAAGATCGTTCACGGAAAACCCACGGTTCGCAGACCGCCACGATTCCTCCAGCACCGCAAACTCCCGCACCGGATCAGCCCACGCACTGCTGTCAATCACCAGCCGGTCAATCTCGGCATACAGATGCGGTTCCCACCGCGGCGAAAAATGCCCCTGCCACCAGAAGGTCAGCGGAAGATCACTGTCCACATGCGCAAAAAGCGTGCTCGGCAGCAGCTGCGGCCCGCTCCCGCTGATCAGAAACGCAATCTGCTCGGAACAGACACTCTTCCGCCCGCCCGCCGCCACCTGACAATGCGCCGTGATCCACGCCCTCACTTCCCCCGGGCCCTCATGATGCCGCACCGCCAGCAGAATCGCCCGGCAGGCATGCTCGCGCGTCACTTCCCGGATCAGTTCCGTATTCGCCGCAAGACTGTCCGGATCCTCGCTGCAGATCGCAAAATTCATCGCCGAAGCACGCGTCACCGCTTCATTCGATTCCCACAGCTGACGCAGACTGCGGTCCACCGCCGCCAGCGGCACTTCGCTGCCGAGGCCCATCCCGGAAAGATCTGCTGATGCGGTCGGTTCCATGGCCATTCAGCTTCAGAGCCTCCGCCACGATCGCCCGTCCGCCGCCAGCAGCGCATCGGCCTCCGGAGGTCCCCACGTGCCCGCAGGATAAAAACACATCGGCGGCGGATTGGCCGCAGCATGCCACGCCTGCTCGATCTGATCCACATACCGCCACGCCCATTCCACTTCATCCCGCCGCGCAAACAAGGTCGCATCCCCGCTCATCGCATCAAGCAGTAGTCGCTCGTACGCCTCGGGACTCGCCTTCCCAAAGCTCGTGCTGTAATGAAAGTCCATCTTCACCTGCTCCATGCGCACCGCCGGACCAGGAATCTTCGACTGAATCCGCAGCGAAATCCCTTCATCCGGCTGAATCCGGATCACGAGCACGTTGCCGGATTCCTCCGCCGCCGCCCGGTTGAAAAGCACATGCGGCGGCTTCCGGAAATGCACGCTGATCTCCGTCGCCTTCTTGGGAAGCTGCTTGCCCACCCGCAGATAGAACGGCACCCCCTGCCAGCGCCAGTTGTCGATCTGAATGCGCACCGCCACGTAGGCCTCGGTCATGGATTCAGGCGCAATCCGGTCTTCCTCCCGGTAACCAGGCACCGCACGCCCACCGGACGTCCCGGCCGTGTACTGCGCCCGCACCACATGCCTCCCCACATCGTCCGCATCCGCAAACGGCCGCAGCGACTTCAGCACTTTCACCTTTTCATCGCGGATCCCATCCGCCGTCAGATCAGCCGGCGGCTCCATCGCCGTCAGCATCACCAGCTGCAGCAGATGATTCTGCACCATGTCCCGCAGGCAGCCGGCCTTGTCGTAATACCCACCACGCCCGCCTTCCATCCCGAGATTCTCGGCGCAGGTGATCTGCACATGGTCAATGAAGCGGTTGTTCCAGAGCGGCTCGAACAAGGCATTGCCAAAACGAAGCACCATCAGATTCTGCGCGGTCTCCTTCCCCAGATAGTGATCGATCCGGTACGTGTCCCGCTCTTCAAAAGTCCCGCTCACCGCCGCATTGAGGGCCTGCGCCGACGCCAGATCAGTCCCGAAGGGCTTTTCAATGACAACCCGCGCCCAGCGCCCAGGCTTCGCCTCGTTCAACCCGGCCGCCGCCAGCCCGCGCAGCACCACCGGAAAATATTCAGGGGCCACCGAAAGATAAAAGAGCCGGTTCCCTCCCGCACCGGCCGCATCCAGTTCATCAAGGAATCTCGCCAGCGCATCGTACCCTTCCTGCTCCTCAAACTCGCTCCGGTGATAGAAAATCCGCTCGCGGAAACTCGCCCAGAGACGCTCGTCATGACCGGACCGCGAAACCTTCCGGTTCATCACCTCGAGTTCATCACGGAAACTCTCATGCGTCTTCTCACGGCGCGCAAATCCCACCACCCGCAGCGTCGGCGGCAATTCCCCATCCGCCGCAATGTTGTACAGCGCCGGGATCAGCTTGCGCCCAGTCAGGTCGCCGCTGGCCCCGAAAATCACCACAGTGCACGATTCCGGACGGGTCCGGGTGGCAAGGTCTTCACGGAAAGGATTCGTCGCTTCCAAGGGGGAGACAAGTCTGGTTTGAACTGACGGGCGCTCACGGAAAGCCACCCTGCGGAACCGCACGTTCCTTCATGCACCCGCACCGCACCGCAAGCGTCATTCCACTCGCCCCGCAATCCCCGTAACGGTCACCCCCACACTCCCGGTGGACGGCACGACCAGTCGGCGCCCATCGGCAAAGCCACTCAGCTCAACCCCGCCTGGCCGCAGCCGCAGCACCACAGCCCCGCTGCGTCCCAGATCGACCTCCTGCATCCCACACACCGCAATTCTCCGCTGCCACCCGGGCGGGGGATCCTCGGACGGAGGAAAATGACTGCGGTGCACCACCACCACGCGGGCCCCGCTGGCCGCGAGAGTCTCAGGAAGCCCGGAATGATCGCTCCCATGCCAGCCCTTCACAATGACATCGCTCCGCAGATCCACACCGGTTTCGCTGAGATGCTTCTCCGCCGGAAAACCCGCATCACCGAGCAGCAGCACGCGCACCCCATGCACCTCCAGCATGAACACGGCACAGCGGTCATCCGCCACCCCGGCCTCCCATCCCTCCGGCGGAAAAAGCACCCGCAGCACCACGCCCTCGTCAAGTTCATGCGCGCTCCCGGCCCGCAGTTCCTCCCCGCCTTCCCCACCAAGCACCCTCCCTGCCCCAAACGCCCCCCGCACCAGCTCAGCCGCCCCCGCATGATCACTGTCCCCATGCGTCAGCACCATCCCAGCCAGCCGGTTGACCGCTGCCATCTCCAGATGCGGCTGCACGGACCGCCGGAAATGCCGCCGCCCACCACAGTCAATCAGCCAGTGCCGCCCGGATGGCGTGTCCACATGAATGGCACTGCCTCCCTGATCCAGCGCCAGCACGGTCACTTCACAGACCGACCCTCGCCACAGCCGGGACGGATCAACCCGGAAATGCCCGCCCGGCACGGCCGCAAAGAACTTCGCACTGCCAATGCCCGCAGCCGCAAGGAGCCAGTTGGCATGGTTAAGCGACGCCGTCAGCAGCGGCCACTGCAGCGCCGCCGCCGCCATCGCCATGCAGGCCACCACGAGAATGCAGAGCGACAGCACCACCAGAACCAGATTCGCCACCAGACCCACCGGCGTCACCATCCGGAAATACCCGATCATGAGCGGAGCCGACCCCAGCGTCGAAGCCACGGAAATACTGAGCGATTCCGCCACCCTCCGCCGCAGCCAGAACCATGCTTCCTGCCGCGCCGTGTAGAGTTCCTTCGGCAGAAACGGATCAGGTTCGTGCAGCGGAGCCAGCAGCCGCAGCACGGGTCGATGCAGCAGGGCCAGCGCCAGCAGCACCCCGAACGACAGCGTGAAGCCGGGCTGAAACAGATACGCTGGCTGCACTGCCAGCAGCACCAGAGCCGCCCCGCCCAGCCCGTTGAGCAGGTTTCCCTCGCGGTTCCACAACGGCCCCGCCATCACCACCGCCGCCATCAGCGCGGCCCGCCATGCACTCGCCCGCAGCCCGGTGATGTACACATAGAAAAAGACCAGCGGAAGCGTCAGCGCCACCACCAGACCACGCCGCAGCCCAAACAGGCGCAGCACATTCCAGAGAATCACCGCAAACATGCCGACGTGCAGCCCGCTCACCGCAAACACATGCATGGTCCCGCTGCCGACAAAGGCGGCCTCCACTTCCGGCGGTGTCTTCTCCCGCGTCCCCAGTACCATCGCCCGCACCGTAGCCGCCCGCTCGGGATCATCGCCGATATCAAAGGTCACCGCCTCCCCAATCCACTCACGCATCCGCAGCGCCGACGCCATGAGCCACGTCCCATGTCCGGATGACCTCCGTTCCCAGCGGCCAGTCCGCCCGTCGACCTCGAGTTCTCCACTGAACCCCAGCCTCCGCAAGTACGCCGCAAAATCGAATTCACCCGGATTCCACGGAACCGCCGGCCGCCGCAACTGCCCCATCCCCACCACCCGGTCCCCATAGCCGGGTGCCGGATCCACGCCGCTCAACCGCACCGACAGTCGCTCGCCCCGCACTTCCCAGCGGCCCCGCCCCGCCACCGCCAGTTCCTCGAGCCGAAGCGGCAGCACCCAGCCACCCCACGCAGCCGGCTCGGGACCATCCACCACCAGCCCGCGGAATTCCACTCCCACGGACATCCCCGGAGCCAGTTCCGACTCCAGCCGATCCCTCAGCGGATCCCAATCCGACGCCAGATGCGCAAACCCGAAGACCGCCCCAGTCGCCAGTCCCACCAGCAGCCCCGAAACCCGCACAACCCCCGCCACCATCAGCAGGACCGACCCCGCCAGCCACCACCACACGCCACCACCACACCAGTCTGCCAGCAGAATCCCCCCGCACGCCGCCAATGCCAGCACCAGCAAGGGCCGACTCCCCATCCGGCACCAGCGGAACACACGTCTCACAGCGGCGGCCGCTTCCACGACAGAAACTCCGCCTCGTCAATCTCCCGCAGACGATGCGTCGCATTCGACGCATGCCGACTCCCCGGAAATTCCAACTGCACCCGCTGCAGGAGTTCCCTCGCCCGCCCGGGATTCTTCCGCACCGTCGCCTCCAGATCCGCCAGCCTCATCAGAAAGAAACAACGGTCATCCTCCGGCCACGTCCCCCCCATCGCTTCCTCCAGCACCGCCACCGCCCCCTCCACATCGCCCAGACGATCCTGATGAATCCGCACCATCTCCGCCACCGCCATCCGCTCGCCCGGCGTCTCCTCAAGAACCTTCCGGTACGCCGCCAGCGCCTTCTCGTATTCCCCCTGCGCCACAAGGGCCGCCGCTTTCTGCAATGGCGTCTGCCCACCCGCATCCGGATGCGAATAAAAACTCTCCGCCACCCGCTCGCCAATCGCCGGCACGATCCACTTCAGCACAATCACCCCGCCAGTCACCGCAATGAAGATCAGATAGCTGAACAGGGTCACCTGATTCCGGTAACGCCCAGCCGGCAGCACCACCTGCCCGTCCCCCCCAGCTTCCACCCCGCTGCTCTCGGAATACACCGGCAGGTCAGGCTTCTTCGCCTCGTCAACCGCCAGCACCACCAGGGCAGCCAGCATCAGCACCACAGCTCCACGGATCAGAATCGCATTCATTGATTTGCGGCATAGGTTTATTCGCGGTAAATCTGTCAGATTTCCCCGCGGCTGGCAATCACATTCCTCGCCTCCCCGCGCAGATGCGGATCGGACCGGACTTGCACTGCCCCGCCCACCGCAGCGTAATCACGACCATCAGATTCCCCGTCCCCATGAAATTCACCCTCTCTGCCCTCTGCTGCGCCGCCACCATGTCTCTCGCCTCTGCCGACGACAAAGCGGCCGGATGGACCGACCTCTTCAATGGCAAGGACCTCGCCGGATGGACCGACGCCAGCGGCGGCACCACCAAATGGACGGTCGCCGACGGCACCATGACCGGCCAGAAGGGCAGTGGCGACATCTGGACCAAGGCCCGCTGGAGCAATTTCGTCATCGAACTGGAATTCAAAACCACCGGCAACAGCGGCGTTTTCTTCCGCACGGACAACCCGAAGGATAACGTCCAGACCGGCATCGAAATCCAGGTCGAAAACCCCGGCGGCCCGGACAAACACAGCGTCGGTGCCATCTACGATCTCGTCCCGCCCACCAAAAACAATGCCCGCCGCGACGAATGGAATAAATACGTCATCACCGCCCGCGGACCAGTCATCACCGTGGAACTCAATGGCGAGAAGATCAATGAAATGAACCTCGACCAGTGGACCACCGCCGGAAAGAATCCGGACGGCTCGGACAACAAATACCGCACCGCCCTCAAGAACTTCAAACGCGAGGGCCACATCGGCTTCCAGGACCACGGCCACAAGGTCTGGTACCGGAATGTCCGCATCCGCCCGCTCCCCTGATCCGCCGCCCCGCCGCCCTCAGGCCCAGAGGTGACCGGCCACACTGTCGGCCACAAACCTCCCGCCCGGCGTCAGAACGAGACGCCCATCCCGCACTTCGGTCAGGCCTCCCTCGTTGGTCTCCGCTACCCTCCCGGCATCGGGCAGCAGCGCCAGATCAACCCCGCGGCTCGTCCGCAGTTCCAGCGCAATCCGCTCGCAGGCCCACGCCGCATCATCAATCTCTTCTTCGCTGCCGGCCTGACGCACGGACTCTCCCGCAAGAGCCCGCTGCATGTACAGCACCGTATTCTCAAGATTCTTCCAGCGCTTCCGGCTAACCGTCGAGACCGCCCCGGGCCCAATCCCCAGATAGTCGGCCCCCGCCCAGTACGCAGCATTGTGACGCGACTCATGACCGGGCTGCGCATAATTGGAAATCTCATAGTGCTCCATCCCAGCCAGCCGGGTCTGACGGATCACTTCGGCAAAGTACGCTTCATCAACCGATTCCTCCCGCAGGTACTCGCCACTCCGGAACCTCTCGAAGAATTCCGTGTCTTCTTCATACGTGAGATTGTAGGCCGAAATGTGCCGCGGCCCCAGCGCAAGGGTCCGCTCCACAGTGTCGCCCCACGATTCGAGACTCTGCCCCGGCACCGAAAACATCAGGTCCACATTGCAGACCGGAAAGCCTGCCGACACCAGGATCCGCCACGCTTCCATGGCTTCCTCAGGGCTATGATCCCGACCAAGCGTCCGCAGCACTTCCGGATCCCATGACTGAATCCCCAGACTCACCCGCGTCACTCCAGCAGACCGCAGCAAGGCGGCCTTCTTTTCGGTAATTGTCCGCGGATTGACTTCCACGGTCCATTCCGCCCCGGGTACCATCCCTGCGCAGGCCACAAACTCCGGTAGCCAGCGCTCAAGATGCCCAGAACTGAGCAGCGTCGGCGTCCCTCCACCGAAATACACGGTCTCCAGCTCCCGCGGACCAGAACGGTCAGCCTTCAACTCGGCCGTCAGCGCCCGCAGAAAGGCCGCCATGTCCGTCCCGCCGGGCTCATGCTTGTAGAACGAACAGTACGGACAGATCCGGTGACAGAACGGAATGTGGACATAGAGATGCCGGATCATACAACCACCTGTCTTCAATCACACCGCCTGCGCACGGATCGGTTCCTTCCACTTCTTCCATCCCCACATGCCCACCAGCACCGCGAACAGCAGACCAATCGCATAGCGGACCCAAGGAACCGCCGGAGGCAGCATCGGCAGAAATCCCAGCTCCATCCCGGGAAGCGACTTCCGGCCGTCCGCCGCCATCGTCTGAATGGCACACTTGAACGGATTCCCCGGCTCGAGCCCGCTCACGGTCGCCACCGCGCGCCTTCCATTGATGCGCACCACCGCCTCGGCCCCACAGGGCTCCCAGATGCGCGCCAGCTGCCCAGTCACCTTCGAACGCGTCACCCGCGGACGCAGAATCCGGAAATTCCAGCCATCCCCAGGCGGCAGATCCCACGCAAAGGTCACCGATACCCCGTCGTCGGATACATAGTCCACCATGTCGACCCGGGGCACATCCGCCTTCTCGGTTCCATCGGACGCCAGCAGGCCTCCAATGTTCAGCCGCGCAATGCGCACCAGTTCGGCATCGGTCTTCACCTTGTCCGGATTCTCCCGCGGCGGAGATGTCTTCGCGAGGGCAGCTTCCGCAGCACTGCCGGCCGCAGCAGCCACCGCCTCAAGTTCCACCCGCAGAGGCACCAGCATCCTCGCGGCCCCACTGCTCAGTGTCAGTTCTTCCTCATGCACCCCTGCACCCACATTGCGCGGCACCATCCCCAGTTCCACACGCTCCCCAGCCTTCAGAGCCACGCCCTTCCCCTCATCCAGCAACGGCACGGAAAAAAGCTCCAGCCCATCCGCCGTCACCGTCGCCGTGCTTCCTCCCACGTTCTCCAGAATCACCGACCGCACCACCTTGCCGGCATCCGCCAGCGCCACCTTGCCGAAATCCACCACCTGCGCCGATTCCGCAGCCAACCGCACCAGCGACGGCGCGGGCTGCGCCTCGACCACCATCGCATGACGATGCCCCTGCGCCACAAACTGCAGGTTCCCGCGCAGGGCTTCGCTCAGCAGTCCCTTCGCCCCCACCTGCACTTCGCTCTTCCCATCCGCCGCCACCGTCACGGTCGCAGGATACCCAAATTGTTCCGGCCCATCCACGGTCACCGTCAGCGGCTGCTTCGTGTTGTTCTGCAGGGTCGCCTTGCCCGCCCGGCTCAGCTTCCCTGCCTCCCAGTCCAGCACAAGCGTGGCCGGATACACCGTGAACGGTGCCATCACCCGCGCACTCAGCCGCACCCGGCTTTCCCCAGCCAGCACCACCTCCCCCTCAAGTTCCCCGGGAACCTCGGCATCACAGCGGATCCCAGCCACCAGCGATTCACCCACCCCCAGCTGAAATCTCCCACCCTCAGGCGTCACCCACGACCACCCCTCCGGCAACTCAGGCTCCGCCTCCCACTCCCCATCCCCGACATTCCGGATACTCACTGTCTTCGTCACCGGTTCCCCAGCCACCACCACGCCGAAATCCATCGCCGCAGGCACCTCCAGCCGCGCCCGCGCATCGCTGATCAATACCGTCACCGTCGCGGAAATGGACGAAGGCCGACCCGGCACCTGCACCCCATACGTGAAACTGTCACGCGACCCAGCACTGCCCGGATCCGCCGTGTAACGCACCACCGCCCGGGAATTCCCCGCCGGCACAGGCTCGGCCGGCTGCAGAACCCCCAGCCGCGGCTGCGACCGGATCGAAAACTCCATCGCACTCCCCGTTCCGGTAATCCCCTCCAGCGCAATCTCCACTGTTCTCCCACGCACCGCCTTCACCGTCACATCCCGCGCCACCGGTGCCCGCGGCACTGGCTTGTCCTTCTTCCCGCCACCTCCCCGCGGTCCCCCGGCCGAAATGTCGGCAGCCACCGGCCCAGCCACCATCACCATGGCAGCAGCAACCCGGAAAACTCGTGAACACACAGACATGCAGAAGATCCCCCCCCTTTGCACTACATAACCTCCCCCCGCAATGAGCGACTGCACTTTCCACGGAACTACCGACAAACTCCAGCGGGCCAGCTCGGCAGAATCGCCAGCGGCTCCCGGCGGATCACCCTTCCCAGAGGATCAATGCTGAAACAGACGGAAACTCTAGCGCCCAGGCCCCGCTTCCCCCGACGGCTTCACGCCCTCCGGCAAGGTCGGCGCCGCTTCCTCCAGCGGCTTCGCCGCCTCAGGCCCCTTGATGCGGTCATATTCCTGCTGCGCCAGCGCCAGCTGCTCCTTCGTCATCTTCTTCTCCAGCTCAGCTCGCTTCTGCACCCCAGGCTCGAACTTGTCGCCCGTCGCCAGCGCCAGCGCATACGCCCGGATCAGATCAGGACGACCATCAAGGCCCTTCTCATGATACTCCGCCAGCCGCAGCTGCGCCTGCGCAATCCCCAACTCGGACGCCCGCGTCAGAATGGCCTTCGCATTCTTCGGATCAGGCGGCAGCCCGCCCTCCCCAGTCATCAGCATCTCGGCCACCGTCAGCGCCGACTCCGCATCCCCACCACTGGCCGCCCGCGTCAGCCACGACTGCGCCGCAATCGTGTCCTTCCCAACCCCGTTCCCCTCGCGGTACCGCCCTCCCAGCTCGCGCATGGCCGGAGCAAAACCAGCCAGCGCCGCACGGATCAGCCAGCGGACCGATTCCCCCGGGCTCGCCGTGACCGCACGGCCCTTCTCATAAAATACCGCCATTCCATACATGGCCGCACCCGCTCCCTTCTGCGATCCCTTCTCGTACCACGCCAGCGCCTGCTTGTCGTCCTGCGGCACACCCGATCCTTCCGCATGAAGCGATCCCATCTTCGCAGCCGCTCCCGCATCCCCGGCCTCAGCCGCCTTGCGGAACCACCGGGCCGCCTCGGGCAGACTCTTCTCCACCCCATTCCCGGTCTCATGCATCACCCCCAGCGCCAGCTGCGCATCAACCGAATTCAAATCCGCCGCCCGGATGAACCACTGCTTGGCCTTGCTCCCATCCTTCGGCACCCCATTCCCATTCAGCGACATCACCGCCAGCCGCAGCATCGATTTGATGTGATTCCGCTTCGCCGCATTCTCAAACATCTCCATCGCCTTCCCGCTGTTCTTCTCCACCCCCTCGCCCGCCGCATACGCCAGACCCAGAATGTCATAGGCATCAGCCTCACCAAGCTCCGCCGACTTCTCCAGCAGCCGGATCGCCTCCGCCGTATCCTTCTTCACCCCAGTCCCGCTCAGCTTCATCGTCCCCAGCGAAACAAGCGCTGCCCCCGATCCTGCATCCGCCGCCTTCTGCAGCCGCTCCACACCTTCCTCCAGCCGACCCGGCGTCGCCAGCAGCAATGCCGCCAGATTGAACTGCGCCCCCGCATGACCCTTCTCCACCGCCTTCCGATACCATTCCTCCGCCAGCCGTCCCGACGCCTCCACCCCGCGGCCCTCCTGATGCAGCCTCCCCATCGCAAACTGTGCCTCCGCATCTCCCTTCTCCGCCGCTACCCGGAACATCTTCGCCGCAGCCGCCTCATCCCCCTTCTTGTACGCCTCATAGGCACTCCGCGTGTCCCCAGCCAGATTCGCCTCGCTCCCATCCGGAAACAGCAGAAACGCCGCCACCACAGGCCCGCCACTCAGCCACACGCCAGCCAGCACGCTCAAAAGGGAAATTCGCATCGGTTTACTCAGGGTTTGTCCCCACCGCATACCACCCGCCTCCCCTTTTGCAAAGCCCTCATTGCCATACCCGCCAATGACCCCGCAGGCCACCGCATAGCCCCATCAGGCTGCATGAAATGCTACCCGCAAACCAATCCTCAACTCATGAGAGTGCCAGCGCGCCAAGCCCACCGGCACAAAGCGGTGGCACAGACGCACCGCCGCCCGATCCGTGAGCCTGCCAGATGCCAGCCCCTCTGGAAATGCCGGGGCGGGAACTGGTGGAGGTAAGGGGATTCGAACCCCTGACCTTCTCATTGCGAACGAGACGCTCTACCAACTGAGCTATACCCCCCAGAAACTGAAGACGTGGTCTCCCAGTGCTGGTGAGCGTAGATGAGAGGCACTGACTGGCAAGCGGAATTGGTGGCCCGGGAAGGCTGGGGTGGTCAAAGTCCGCCCGCGCCGGTGGGGCGGCGCCCATTCTGGCCGTAGCGCCACCATGCGAGGACGATGCCGCCCACGAGACCCCAGAAGTGACTGGACCATGAGACAAGGGGGTCGATGCGGAGCAGGCCGATGACCGAACCGAGGTGGAAGAAGCCTACCACGAGCGAGACGGCGAGCCAGACTGGTTGCCGGGAGAACCATCCGCGGGCGAGGATGAATCCGAGCATTCCGTAGATCACGCCGCTGGCTCCTTCGTGGACGCGCCCTCCCTGCCCGAAGAGCCATGCGCCCATGCCGCTGACGGCGGCGGTGAAGACGAACACTTCCATGAAGAGACGTCGTCCTCCCGTGATGAGTACGGCTCCGAGCACCACGAGCGGCATGGTATTCGCGAGCAGATGCCATATATCGACGTGGAGAAACGGAGCTGCTGCCACTCCCGGCAGTCCCATGATCTGCCGTGGCCAGATCCCAAGGTGATCAAGTTGAGCAAGGCCATCCGGGATAAGCATATCGATGATGAAGACCGCCCACATGACGGCTGGCCACAGCAGCACGAAGAGAAGCTGGGGGCGAGCGCGCCGCCAGACTCGGTCGATCGGATCGGAAGCAGGCATCGGGGAATTGCAGGATAGGAATTCTCTGGCATAAACCCCAGCGCAGCCCTTACGTCAAGCTCAGGCATCCCCGGCCCGCCGCATGAAAAACTACCGGCCCATTCTCCTGCAGGACCTCGCCATCAGTCTTCCCGGTCTGCATGTCTACCGCGTGCGGCTCAATCACCACGCCCCGGAAGCCGTCTGGACGACTCATTCGCATGAACACGGACAATTGCTCGTCTACCTGAGCGGTCGAGGCAGTCAGACCCTGGGTGACAAGCCGCACGACTGCCGTCCTGGTTCCGTGGTGTGGGTAGCTCCGGGGACGACGCATGCGTTTTCGCGTCAGATGAGCCGCGCCCCGCTGGTGCTGGTGATCGACTGCGATCTGGTTTCGACGCGGGCCACGGCGCATCCCTGTTCCCAGATGCCGGATGCCTCGCTGGCTCGGGTGCGTTCCGCCCTTTCGCGGCTGCTGGCGGTAAGGGGAGCAGAGCAACGGGAGGCCATGCTCCATGTGGGGTCGCTTGTCCTTGAGATTCTCGATCATGTTCTCCTTGCGGCGGGATGGCTGCGGCCCTTCAACCGCTTCGCTCCCACGCGCACCGCTGCCATTGTCCAGTTCACCGAACGGCTCATCGAACGCATGGACGGCCCTGAAGTCACGCTGGAAGCGATTGCCCAGCGGGCGGGCTACCAGACCGACCACCTGAACCGCAAGCTCAAGGCGGAATGCGGATTGACCCTTGGGCAGCTGCGGGCGCGGCTGCGGCTGAGGAAGGCGGAACTTCTGATCCGTCAGGGGTACCCGATGTCTGCGGTGGCGGAACGCATCGGCATCCCGGACAATAACTACTTCTCCCGCTGGTTCCGGCGTCAGACCGGAATGACACCGAGCCAGTTCCGGGACAACCCTCAACCTGCCGTCCGCCTGTGATGCCTATCTCCATTGTCTCAGTCTGCGCTGCCATGGCCGCAACCGCCGGAGCGGGAGTGACCATCGATGCCAGTGCCGCTCCGGAACACCGGGAGTGGGCGGAAAAGGCTGCGCCCATTGCAGAAGCGTGGCTGCCGCGTCTCGCCAACCTCCTTGCGGTCCCCGGTGCCCGCACCCCGGGCGACATCAGGGTCACCATTACGCCGGACTACAAGGGAGTGGCCTACGCGAGCGGCGACCGCATCACGATGGCCGCCGCATGGGTGCGCGATCATCCGGAAGATGCCGTTGGTGCGCTGATTCACGAACTCGTGCATGTGATCCAGGGCTACCCGGGCGGCAGCGAGCACTGGCTGACCGAAGGAATCGCCGATTTCGTGCGCTTCTCGATCTACGAAGGCAA
>Ga0315903_10001982_pt1 | contig 30813 bp, 24 predicted proteins | sample LakEriMetagenome_7_FD_203524 | JGI IMG/M metagenome (GOLD analysis project Ga0315903, IMG submission 203524) | Freshwater fungal communities from buoy surface, Lake Erie, Ohio, United States - Buoy 2 MA119 | ecosystem: Environmental > Aquatic > Freshwater > Lake | place: USA: Lake Erie, Ohio...
CTGCTGATTCCCCAGTGCGTGTCGGACGCCGAAGGAGCGATCGCCCTGATCCGCGAGCATCACGCCCAATGGCAGCGTGTCAACGGCTAGCCCCAAACGAAATCGAGCGCCCGCTTCACATTGAGGCGGCGGAAGGTGAGATTGGATCCCGGGTCGTGAGCGGCGTGTCCGGTCTTCTGGAAGATCGCCAGGATTGCCTCGGGCAGAGTGGCTCCCACGGGCTTCCAGTCGAATTTCCGCAATGAAATGGCCTCACGCAGCAGCATGGCGGCCCCACAGGCCAAGGCGTTGGAACTCGATGTGGCTGCGGCTGGAACGACCAGATCGACCTTGCGGTGCCGATCGAGATAGATCACTTCGGCCTCCGGGGCTGGCGCGGGACTGACGGGTTTCACGGCTCCAATGGCAAAGCAGTGCGGCTGGCAAGCGGGCCACGAGATACCGTCGCGGAAGTCATGATTGCCAGTAGGAGCGCTGACCCACAGTCCCAGTTCCCGCAGCCGTTTAAGGGGAGCGTCGATCCCGGTGGGGACCGGTTCACTGTGGGCCAGATCATCCACCGGTGCGAGATTGACCGTGGTGATGGCATACCGCTTATGGTGACGGACAATCCACTCGAGCCCTTTGGCCAGGGATACGCTGTCACTCACGTGACAATGACAGCATTCGAGCGCCCGGATAACCGCCACCTGATTCTGATAAGCAACCCCCCAGCGTCCCTGATGATTGAGGGACGACGGGATCCCAATGGTCGATCCATGGTATCCCCTCCCTTCGTGGCGGGGATCGTCGTCATCGCTGACACTGTCGTAAGAGACCCTGACCTTGGGAATGCCATCGACGGGGGTTGACCATTCGGGCATGTCGAGCTTGCAGCCGTCGTCGACGAGGGCCAGAGTCTGACCGCGTCCAAATGAGAGACGGTCGGCGTAGGCCCGCCAGGCTTCGACGATACCTGCATGAACGAAACTGGTTGGCTCAACCGGTTCCCCGGCCAGCAGGAAACTCGGCAGAAAACCCGTGAGTCCCATGGTAAGAAGCCACTGCCGGCGTGACAAAAAACCGGTGACCGGTCCCTCTGGTGCGTCACGGGAAGGAACGGTGCGTTCGGCAGACATGGGGCGGACTCGCGGCAGGGAAACGCCAGAAAACAGCCCCGACATCCTGTCACGGGATTTCGGCGTGAGGAGGCAATTCGGGAGTGACAGCCGATGTGTCGGGAAAATGGACCTGTCCCCTTTTTTCGGTGCCGGGGACGAGTTGTGGGGTGGTGGTGTGCTGGTCGACAATCCGTCTCAGGTCTTCAGCGTCGAGAAGTTCTTTCTCGAACAATTCACGGCTGAGTTGCTCGAGAATGGCCCGTCTCGACTGCAGGAGCGTCTGGACGGTCTGGCCTCCTTCGTCGATGATCCGCTTCACTTCGAGGTCGATCTCGCGACGGGTCTGTTCGCTGTGCATCTGGTCGGCCACCGGGGCGTAGCCCTGGATTGCGAAGGGACTCCGTCCACTCTCCCGGAAGTTGACCCTTCCCAGCCGTGGACTCATTCCAAACTCGGTCACCATCCGCCGGGCGATGTCACTGGCCCGTTCCAGGTCGTTCTGGGCCCCGGTGGATGTCTCCTGATAAATCAGTTCCTCGGCTGCAATTCCCCCCAACAGCACACAGATGCGGTGCTGCAACTCCGACTGGGTGTGCAGGTTCCGGTCTTCACTGGGGCGCTGCAGCGTGTAGCCCAACGCCGCCAGGCCCCGGGGAATAATCGAGATCTTGTGGACGGGGTCGGTCCCCGGCAGGCTGCAGGCGACCAGGGCATGCCCCGCCTCATGAACCGCCACCCGACGCTTTTCATCCTCAGGAATCAGCCGGGTCTGTTTCTCGAGCCCAGCCACCACCCGCTCGATCGCCTCTTCGAACTCGGCGCGCGAGACCCGGGTGCGGTTTTTGCGGGCCGCCAGCAGGGCGGCCTCGTTCACCAGGTTGGCCAGATCGGCACCCACGAAGCCCGGTGTGAGCCGGGCGAGATGCTTGAGATCGATGTCATCGTCGGCCTTGATCTTGCGGATATGCACCTTGAGAATCGCCTCGCGCCCCTTCACATCGGGTCGGTCGACCAGGACGTGCCGATCGAATCGTCCGGGGCGCATCAGGGCCGGGTCAAGGGTCTCGGGGCGGTTGGTCGCCGCCATCACAATCACGCTTTGCTCGGTGGGAAACCCATCCATCTCGACCAGCAGGGCGTTGAGAGTCTGTTCCCGTTCGTCGTGGCCGCCCGGCATACCGCTGCCGCGGGCTTTGCCCAGGGCGTCGAGCTCGTCGATAAAGATGATGCTGGGGGCCTTGGCCCCCGCCTGCTGAAACATGTCCCGCACGCGGGCCGCACCAACTCCCACGAACATCTCAACGAAGTCAGATCCAGACAGGCTGAAGAACGGCACTCCCGCCTCGCCTGCAATCGCTTTCGCCAGCAGGGTCTTCCCCGTGCCCGGCGGCCCCACCAACAGCACCCCTCGGGGAATGCGTCCCCCCAGCGACTGGTATTTGCCCGGAGTCTTCAGGAAGTCGACAATTTCCCGGACCTCCTCCACCGCCTCGTCGATCCCCGCAACCTGATCGAATTTCACATCGAGGTCTTCTTCCGCCATCATCCGGCCGCGGCTGCGTCCGAACGACAACGCGCCGCCGGGCCCCCCCATGCGCTTCAACAGAATGAAGAAAAACACCAGCAGCGGCAAAGCCAGCAGCAGGGGATACAGCAATCCCACCCATTCAGGAGTGGGATCGGGATACGAGACCCCGATTCCCTCTTTCTCGAGCAGTTGCCGGAGATTTTCCCGTTCGGGATCTCCAGCCCCCGTGTAAGGGACGCGGTACAGCCGCATCGATGAGCCCTGCGGTTCGGCAGGATTCCCCTCGACCACCTGGAAGGTGATCTGGTCGCGCCCCAGAACAAGGTTGCGGACATTGTCGGCCGAGAGCTGCCGACTGCGGATCCGTTTTTCGAACTGATCGTATCCCAGGCGGGCCGAACTCCCCTCCCGCTGGAACCATGCTCCGGAGAACAGGAGCAGTCCCAGCACCAGGGTCACTGTCCAGAGCCATTGACTGGGACTGGGGCGGTCGGACCGGCCCCGCGATCCTCCGGGTTTGCCCGTCAGAGACTTCTTCGCACGCTTCGTTTCAGGTTCATTCATGGAGTCACTCTAGGTTCGGTCCAGAGGGGGGTCAACCGGGGATCACCTTGCCCCCTCCAACGCAACTTGCTATACCCATGAATCGTGCCGCCGGTCATCCGCCAGTCGTGTACGGAGGGCCTCCGCCTTGAGCGGCGGGGGATTTGACACGGTGGTTGGTTCCCCGAGAACCACCATGTGTCGAAGGTGTTCCGCAGCGGTCGCAGGACTGGTGTGTGCCAACTTGCCTGTTCCGAATTCATTCGTCAGGTACTCGGCTCGACTCTCCCGCTGGGAGAGCCACCAGTGAGATGTTTGGAATCGGGTCGGGGAATTCCGCCCGGGACGGATCCCGGGAGCCGCATCGTCCACCGGGGGCCAAGAGCCTCCCAAGATCATTCTCCATGCAGCGCGTTGCAGTTCTGGGTTCGACCGGCTCAATCGGCACCAATTGCCTCGAGGTGATCGGCGCCCTGCCCGGACAACTGTCGCTGCGGGGAGTGGCGGCCCGCCAGAGCTGGCAGGCTCTGGGACAGCAGTCGCGGCGGTTTGCACCAAGGTATGCCGTGCTCGAAGACGCCGCATTGCGCCCCACTGTGCCGCGCGATGCCTTCAGTCCCCAGACTGAACTGCTGTTTGGTCCCGAGGCAGTGGCCCGCCTGGCGAGCGATCCCGAGGTTGACGTCGTGGTGTCGAGCATTGTAGGGGCGGCGGGACTGGCGGGAACCTGGGCCGCACTCGAGGCCGGTAAGCGGGTTTGTCTGGCGAACAAGGAGACCCTGGTGGTGGCCGGCCCGCTGGTGATGGACCTCGCCCGCAGAAGAGGAGTTCCGCTGCTGCCGGTCGACAGCGAACACAGTGCCATTTTTCAGGCGCTGCAATCGGGTCGGCCCCAGGAAGTCCGCCGCATCGTGCTGACCGCCAGCGGCGGTCCCTTCCGGGGATGGACCCGGGACCAGTTGGAGCAGGTGACGCCCGAGATGGCCCTGCGGCATCCCAACTGGAAAATGGGACCTAAGATCACGATCGATTCGGCGACTCTGATGAACAAGGCTCTCGAGGTGATCGAGGCACGCTGGCTCTTCGACCTGGGGCCCGACCAGATCGAGGTGGTGGTGCATCCTCAATCGATCATCCATTCATTTGTCGAGTTCGTCGATGGATCGGTGATGGCCCAACTGGGCCCTCCCGACATGAAGCTCCCCATCCAGTACGCCCTCACATTTCCGGAGCGGTTGGATGGTCCGGCCCCCCGCCTCGATTGGTCCCGGACCATGCAACTTGATTTTCACCCCCCTGATCTCGAAACATTCCCTGCCCTCGCTCTCGGATTCGAGGTCGCCCGGAAGGGGGGGACTTGCGGAGCGGTGCTCAACGCCGCCAACGAACGTGCCGTAGAACTGTTCCTGCAGGGACGGTTGCGGTTTGTCGACATTCCCCGCGCTTGTCGCGCGGTCCTGGATAACCACACATTCGCTGCGCGGCCGTCGCTGGGTGACCTGGTGCACCTCGACCGCTGGGCACGGGACGAGGTGACACGATGGAATTCCTGAGTTCTCTCTCCAACATCAGCAGTATTCTGCTGACGGCCCTGGGGCTGGGGTTGGTCATCTTCATCCACGAGCTGGGGCACTTCGCCGTCGCGAAGTGGTGCGACGTGAAGGTCGAACGCTTCAGCATCGGGTTCGGTCCGCTGCTGTTGAAGTTCGTCAAGGGAGAGACAGAATACGCCCTCTCGCTGCTCCCTCTGGGAGGCTATGTGAAGATGCTGGGGCAAGATGATGGCGACCCCTCGCAGATGACGAGTGATCAAATCGCCCGGGACCCCCGGTCTTACCCCGCCAAATCGGTTCCCCAGCGGATGGCCATTATTTCCGCCGGGGTCATCATGAACCTCATTTCGGCGGTCTTGTTTTTCGTCCTGTCATTCCTGTTGGCGGTGCACGAAAACCCCGCGGTCATTGGCAATGTCATTCCCGGCATGGCGGCGTGGCAGGGAGGCTTGCGTCCCGGTGACAAGGTGGTTCGGATCGGGCATCGCTCGGGAAACAAGCTCGACTTCACCGCGTTGCAGCGGGAAGTCGCGCTGTCGAGCGAGGGGCAGCAGATCCAGATTGAGGTCGAGCGCGCCGGCCAACGCATCAAGACCTTCGTCGAACCCCAGCGCAACACGCAGAATCCCGACGAGCTGTTCCCCACCATCTACACCGATGCCGAGTTGTCGCTCAACCTCGCCCGGATGGCCGATCCAAACCAGCGGCCAGTCGTCCCCGGGCTGGCCGCCGAGCGGGCGGAGCCCCCTTTCTTCTCGGGCGACCAGCTTGTGTCCGTCGAGGGGCAGCCGCTTGAGTCCTTTACCCAGTTCCAGCAACTCCTCGCCCGCCATCGGGCCGAGACAATCCAGATTGGGGTGCGGCGGGCCGATGTGCCGGCCGACGGGCCCGTCACCGAGATTTCGGTCGGTCCCAATCCGTTCCGGTTGCTGGGCTTGCGGATGGCGATCGGCAAGATCCATTCCATCCAGCGGGGGAGTCCGGCTGATCAGGGAAGTGGCGAGAATCGCCTCCGCGAGGGAGACACCATCGTCGCCGTGGCGGCGGGTGAAGAAACCCTGCAGGTCGGCCGTGACATTGATCCCTTGCGGCTTCCCGATTTCTGTGCCCAGCACGCGGGTGAGGAAGTCATCTTCACCGCCCGCCGCGAAGTGAATGGGGGGCAGCCGACCACATTGGAAGTCAAGCTGACCCCCGAGGCCCGCGAGGAGTGGCTCGAGCGTCCGCTCGACGCCATCCCCAACTGCCCTTTGGCCATTTCGTCGGTGGGGGTGGCCTACCATGTGCTGCATCGGGTGGTATTCGTGGAAGAGGGAAGTCCCGCCGCCTCGCAGGGGATTCGCGAAGGAGACAACATCCTCTCGCTGAAGATCCTTCCAAGCACCCGGGAAGATGGCGCGAAGTTCCCCCCGATTGAGGAAAAGGTCTCACTTGGAGATGACCGCCTGAATTGGCCAGGAGCCTTCCTGTTGATGCAGAACTATCCTGGCCAGGACGTAGAACTCGAGGTGAAATCGTCCGATGGGTCGGCGGCCCGGAAGGTCACCCTGACACCGGTCCTCAGCACCGATTGGTTCTTTCCCATGCGGGGATTGCGTCCCACTCCCCGGCGGGTGCTGACGCGGGCCGACAGCCTGGGTGAGGCTGTCTCCCTGGGGCTCGATCAGATGTACAGCGAGCTGACGGGCATGTACCTCACCATTCCCCGACTGCTCAGTGGTCGCATCTCGCACAAGGCGATGGGAGGACCGATCGCCATTGCGGGGACCACCTTCCATTTCGCCCGTGAGGGTTACGGCGATCTGTTGCGCATCCTCGCGATGATCAGCGTCAGTCTGGCCGTGCTGAACTTCCTGCCAATTCCTGTACTGGATGGAGGGCACTTTGTCTTCCTGCTGTGGGAATGGATCCGGGGCAAACCACCCAATGAGCGGGTGGTCATCACCGCCACCTGGATTGGACTGGCAATGATCCTCAGCCTGATGGTGTTTGTGCTCTTCCGGGATGTCACACGCCTCGTCGGGTGACCTGTTGGTCTCCGCCCGAACAACTCGCCACCAGCTCGCACAGGATCCACTGCAGCCGCACACCAGCAGTTGAACAACCAAGGGCCGACCGCCAGATGCGGTCGGCCCTTGGCGTTTGGAGAACTCCCAGACTGTCGTGATTGCTGTGCGCCAGGAACCGGGCGCGATTTGCGGTCCGCCCGGTTTGGTGACAGGGTGAAGTGGTCCGGACCATCCTCAACTGGTGGAAGTGCTTTCGCACCGCAGTCGCGACGTTTGCGTCTTGTCGCCTCAGTCGGTCTCGCCGCCGGCGACCCACCACCGTCCGTGGAGTTTTCGAAGAGCAAGGCAGGCCACGTTCGGAACCGGCCAGCCTTGCCGCCACACCACAAACCGTCGCATCGAGGCGGCGGAGGGGGACAAATCTCCGGTCAAAACCGACAAGGCCACCGCGCGCATGAATTGTTCGTGGCTGAAGACCACGCTGAACCCCCGCCAACCGGCCGCCTCCTCCAGAAACGCCCGGACCCTCTCGACCAACTCGACATAGTTTTCTCCCCGTCCAGCCTCGCGGTGGTGGGGATCAAGCCGGGCCCAATACGCCTCGACCAGGGGGACTCGTTCCTGCCAGGTAATCAGCCGGTCGCCTGGGAACCACAGGTAACTGAACTCGTGAACGGGCCGCTCCAGTGCCTCGACCTGGGGGTGGGCTTCGAGCAGTGGTTGAGCGGTCTGGCGTGACCGCACAAACGACGAATAGACAATCCGATCGGGAGGCTGGGGGATCCTTGCGACAAATGCCCGCGCCTGCAATTCTCCCAGTTCCGACAGCGGAATGCTGGGATAGTCCCGGGCCGGTTCGCCCGCATTGGCGGTACTTTGGCCATGCCGCACCAGCCAGATCAGATCACCCGACATCCGCCGCACACTCCCGTTTCTTCTCAAGTCCTGGGGGCAAGCCAGGTGATTGACCAGCGAATCCAATGTTCCCCGCCACTTACCCCCGCTGCTCCGCCGGTCACCGGGAACGCCGCAGCCCATGATTTGCCCGGGCTTCCCAGAGAGCTCTTCTGCGGGGAGCTCGGGAGTGTACTGGTCGGATCCTCCAGGGCTCAACAGCATCCCGGAAGGGATTCCGAATCATCACGCTCGCCAGAAGATTCAGTCGAGATAGGGATACATGTTTCTGCGGTTTGGATCGCACAGCCCGGCCAGGTTATATGGTTCGATCTGGCGAGCTACAAACGTCCGGAAGTCCTCCGCCTGGTCTGCCGTACTGGGGCCCTCGGCCATTCGCCGGCGCAGCTCGGCCACGGTGCGGTCGACGCGCTCGCGATAATCGGGCTGGTCGGCCAGCAGAAAGTCGGCCTGGGGCCCCGCGGTCCCCTCCCGACGTTTCACCTCGCTGAAAATCGCCCCGGCGAAGTAAATCATGACGAACGAGGTGAACAGCTGAAAATCGGCGAAAGCCTCGTAACAGGCCGCCACCACCTGATCGAGCAGATCAACCTCGCGGTGCAGTTGTGAGTCGTATCGCGCCAGTCCGGCGGCCAGTTGAGGCTGTCCCCAAGAGCTCCCCAGCAGGTCGCACAGCCGCTCGACCCCACGCAGCGTGTGGGCGTTCCCCGTGCTGTGCAGGGCGTCGAGACCATAGGCGGTGAAGGGCAGCAGAGCCCAGTCACCACCGGCCGCCTGGGCCCACCGCCGCTGCAGGCGGCCCGTCTTGCGCAGCGGGCCGCACAGGGGAGTGGTCTGGGCACGGGCGAACTGCCGGCCGATTGCGGGATACCGTCTCAGCAGCCACTGCCACTCGGCCTCGGCCGTCCACGTCGCCCGTGAGGCATGGTGTTCGAGCTGCATCAGGAACCCCGCACTCGTGATGCCGTTGTTAAACCGCAGAACGTACATCCAGCCGCCGTCGATCACGTGGTGCAGGGCGGAGTCGTCGCAGGGAAAAGGATGGTCAGCAAATCCACCTTCCTGCCGGGCCAATTCGGGCCAAAAGCAGTCGACCCCGGTGAAGTGGCCAAACACCGAGCGAGATCGTGTCTGCAGCGTCTCGGCCAGGGAGGGAATGTGCAGGTGCCGGGGCAGAAAGCCCCCGTCCCCCGTGGCGTCGATCAGGAAATCGGCCTGGATTTCGAACGGCTCAGTCCCCTGACGTCCCTGCAGCCGCCAGGGCTCCCGCCCGACGATCGAGTCCAGCAAGGTCCGCTCACACACCACAATTCCCTCTCTCCGGGCCTGATCGACGAGAAACTGGTCGAAAGCGGGGCGATACCAGTGGGTGTCGGCGGTCTGGTCGCGATTGCTGGCGGCTACAAGCAACTCGTTGGCATGGTCGATTTGGGGTGTGAACCCATGGTGAGACTGGTGCCGGAAGTAGCTGAAGCCCCGTTTGAGTCCACAGGCGAGTTGAGGATAGGTCTGTTGCCAGGATCCCCAATGGGCCAGGGGAGCAAGGTGGGGAAGCTGGTACCGGCTGCAGAGTTGTTGCCAGACCAGGTCAGCGATGGGGGTGGAGGACTCGCCAATCAGGAAGCGGGGATGGCTTCCCCGGTCGATCAGCACCACCTTGCGTCCGAGGCGGTGCAGCAGCAGGCCGGTGAGTGTCCCCCCAAACCCGGTTCCGAGGATGGCAATTTCAGCCGCGAGCTGCATGCGGGCGGTGGTCAAATCAGAGGATTGTTCACACCCCCGAGGGGGCTGGTGGGATTGTCGATGGTTCGGTCGATCCAGACGCCGCATTGATCGAGCAGCAGTCCGCAGATGACGACGGCCAGGGCCAGGATCAACCCCTGGAACCAACACCAGATGCCGAAAGCGCGGAGGGCTCCCATGACGCGGGAGGGGGCCTCGTGATCGTAACGGATGCCAATCCACATGGGGACGGCAACCGACACCGAGAGAGCCAGTCCGAACAGCAACTCCAGCGGCAGGAGCAGGAGGGGATGCGGCCCAGCGGTTCCTGAGGCGAGCCAGGCGAGCGAACCGAGGGCCAGCACCGCCGACGGCAGCAATTGGCTGCGATGCAGGGCTTGGGAGGCCTCGAGAGGCATCAACGGCGGATCTTCGGGGTTGTAGAACAGCACGGTGGCGGCAGCGGAAGTGGTGGAATTCGAGGAATCATAGTCAGTCACAGGACGGCTGCAAAAGCCCCAAGGAATGGGCGGAGACATCACCGGAGAGCTCTGTGAGTGAAGGGGGCGCATCGTGGATGACAAAGGACGCCACATTCCGATCGGACATGTGTCAGGCAAAAGCTTATTGACATGTCAGGCATGCTGCTCCTGGGATATGGGGCAGAAAACGGCATGGCCGCTCCGACAAGACTTGGCTAGGTCAGGGAAATAGCCCGAAATCGGAGGAATCGACGATCGATAAGTCAGGGAATGACTGAATTGCCGAAATCAACAGGAAGACTGGGCGGGTCGGGCTGTTGTCTTGGACTTTCGACAAGTAGAACAGCTTTTGTCTCAAATGCAGTCTGTTGCACCGGGACGATCGCTGTGTCAGTGGCAACAAGTTGGTAAGGAATTGCAGGAGAGTCGATCATGCACTCGTGGATTGGCTGGGGGGCTCTCGTGATGGAGTGTGTGGCATTCACAGCTGGACTCGGCCTGGCCTTGTGGTGTGAAAAGCAAGGGTGGCTACTGGGGCGAGTGGCTTCAGGCGATTGCGACCGAATTCCATGATCGGCAGGATGTGGGAAAGAGGCTGTGGAAAGAATGCAGTGATCGCTCCCGGGTATAAAACGGATCGGTCCATGCAAAAAGCAGGCTGGACGTGTGTGGAGTTGGCGATTGATTGACCCCGACGATGACCGGAAGGGAAGTGAGCAGGGGCTGTCAATAGACAAAGAGAGCTCTTTTAGGATTCCACAAAAGACGGACGGGGCAGATTGGCAGGAATTCCCGGTTCATGGGCCATGTGCGGGATTTGGAAAGTGCGAGATTCTGTCGCTTCGGGTTGGCTGTGTGATGTGTGATTGGGTTCCGGGACTGTGTTGGTGCCGGGGCATGCGACTTGGTGGACTGTTTCTGCCAAGATCTTTGAGAGACGCGTTGAACCGCAGGTGCACCTGTGCTGTCGACGCCATTGCAACAGGAGTGAAGATTCATGTTGAAGTTCAAACTGTGGAAAGCTGTGGCATGCCTGGCGGTGTTGGTCGCTGGGGCTGGGCGTAGTGAGGCGGCACCCGTCTCGCTACAGTCCCTTCTGAATGGTGGTACTCTGGTGAGCGGTGACAAGGTGTTTTCGAACTTCCACAACTTTACCGAAACCCCGGGGATGGAAGTTGGTGCGGCGAACATTTTCCTCACTGCGATCAGTCAGCCGAATCGGAACCTGAATGACCCGGGAAATTGGCCGCTGCCTCCTGGACAGCCTGCTTGTGGTAGTGAGTTGTGTCCGACCGAGTACGGCTTCCGGATCTTTACGGCAAACTGGGATGTGGCAGCGGGCCAAGGCTACAACATGGGATTGGATTACACGGTCACAGCGACCGGCGCTTGTGATATCTATGCGGCCGAGATGGAGCTGACGGGCCACGCTACGAATGGCACAGCTGACGCCGACATGAACATCACCGCCGGCCCGCTGACACTGGCAGTGCTGGGAACGTTCACGCATGATCCCGGCCCCGACACCACAATTGATCGTGAGTATTTCACGAACTCGATCACTGGAAATCCGATCTGTGTCAAGGTAGCAGATGTCAGTATGAGCCTGGACCTCAGTGCTTTGAATGTGCTGGGTGCGGAGGCAACGGTCGGCCATGTCGATGTCTACTTCGCCCAGGCGGTCCCTGAGCCCTCGACCTACGCTCTGTTGCTGCTCGGTTCGGCTGGTGTCGGATTGATGGTTCGACGCAAGCGTTCCTAGTACGAGTTGCGTTGCATTGACCGACGCGGCGATTGCCCCTTTGGATTGATTTTATTCGGGCCGGCGGGACTGTCATGCGACAGTTCCGACCGGCTCGGACTATTTCATGGCGAATGGAATTGAGTTCTGGATTGATGCTCTTGGGATCTGTTGTTCTCCGTTCGCGTAGGCCCATTGAAATCACTGGGTAGCAGGTCGTCCCCTCCCGGCTCGCGACCAATCTTGGCAGTGGCCGAACAACATTCGATTCAGGTTGGGGACACCGCAGTCTGTGCATGGCATGACGAGGTTGTGTCCGATGCTGGTTGCCGAGAAGCGCAGACTGACCGCCCGGCGGACTTGCTGGCGAAGGACTTCTTCGGGAGCGGCCATTGGCTGTTGACAGGTAACAGATATTGACTGGGTCGCGAATGCACTCTGTCCTGCAAGTCTGCGAACATCCTCTCACCGCCCCGTCCCCTTACGCCCTCAGGATCTCACCGTTCCAGATCGCGGGCTTCTCCACCACAGTCGCCCGGTTGTCATGCGGAAGGGGTGAGTACGACTGCCAGGTTTTCTAAGGCAAGCGGACTCGGCGCGGAAGGACGCTCTGGAAATCGAATCGAGGGGTGCTGATGGGAACTGCAGTGTCGTCTCGAATCAGCTTTAATCGACAGGCAAGACTCCTCACTTGGCGGATAATCCCGCGATACTTGGCGGATAATCCCGCGATACTTGGCGGATAATCCCGCGATGGGTCCAGCTTCTGGTTTGTTGGCCGTCTCGTTTGTCGGGACATGAGACCACGTTCCGGAGGGCGATGATCGCATCTCCGCTGGCGACTTCCCGGATTTCATCACTGGGGATGCGAATTGGTTGTTTGACGTTGATTGAAGCCTCGGGCTTCGATAGACGCTCGGCGCGAGACTCGGCTTTGATGTCATGACCTTGAATGCCCATGTAGGTTTCTCCCCGCGATCCGCGAACCCGGAATACATGTCTTGTTGCTGATGGGTGCGGTGACGGAAAGGGTTAATTGAACGGTGGAGACAGGTGAACACGGGGGGCAAAACGGATCGAGCGTCCACTGGGCGGGACTTGTCCAGCGGATGTCGTTGAGTTGTTGCAATCGATGTGTGGGCTCCCTTGAATAAGTGCCCAATTCACCCCAGATACAACGGTCAATGCAAGGAAAAGCGTTGTTGGTATCAGACAGATGAATTCAACCTTCCAGTAAAGGGAGGTGCAGAATGCGACTGGCCTTCCGTGGAAAAACAAAAGCCGATCGTCGACATTCAGAATCTGAAAGTCATCTCAGCAATTCCCTGATTTTTGCGAATCGGACTGCTTTGTTGGCGGATTGTGTTTCGTTTGTGTGCTGCCTAAGGTAGCCTGAGCGAGGGGACCTTATGATCGGGTTCCGGAGGTCTCGAGAAGGGAGGTTGGGGAGCGAGCCCAAATGGGTTTGGTGAATCCCCCAGGCAGCGTCGCTCATCGGTGCAGTCCGCCTCTCCCGGCAATTTGAAGGTACGGGGAGTGCGGTGTTCGATGCATCGGCAAAAGTGTTGTGTGTGGATCGTTAAGCGAAGATTGGGACCTCGTTGCAATGGACATTTGAGAGGGGACACTTCGGTGGCCCGGTCTTGGGTGTTGTTGTGACGGCGGCCGTCTTCGTCGGGGTGAGGGCAAATCCAGCGGATGGGCTTCATCAATTTCTTGTGAGCGCTTCAGCTGGCTGATTGATCCCTCTCCAATTCCCTTCGAACCTCGTCTCGATAAGCCTTGGAGGAAAGATTATGCTCAACTCAACTCGGATCGCGCAGGTCTTCATCATTGACCAACAACCGGTCGTCCGCATGGGATTGCGGGCTTTGCTGGAACAGGATGGTGATCTCCACGTCTGCGGCGAAGCAAGCGATATGCTCGGTGCGCTGCAGCAGTGGAAGTCGACCAATCCGGATGTTGTCATCATCGACTTGGAGCTGAATGGAGCCTGCAGTGGTCTGGATCTCGTCCAGCGGATCCGGGCGGTCAATCGCGAGATTCCCATCCTGGTCTATTCAATGCTGGAGGACACGCATTACGTCGAGCGGGCCCTCTCCGCCGGGGCCCGTGGTTTTTGTTCGAAGCGGGATCGCCCCCGGGCAGTGGTTGACGCGGTGCGGCAGGTGCTGCTGGGCAAATTGGCTTTGGATGAGCCACTCTCCTCCCGGTTGCTGTCCCGGGCAATTGGCGGACGCCACGTGAATGATGTGGCAAGTGACCCCACGGCCCAGATCCTGAGCAATCGCGAACTGGAGGTCTTCGGGCTGATCGGGCGCGGGAACAAAACCGCGGAAATCGCCCGCTCGCTCAAGCTGAGTGTCAAAACGGTCGAAACCCACCGTTTGAGAATTCGCGAGAAGCTGGGACTGACTGATTCAGCCAAACTGGCCTACGCCGCTGTTCGCTGGGTGCACGATCCACACGGCGGATCAGATGGAGCCAGTACTCCGCAAAGGAAAGTTGCCGGGTATTGAGAAAGTGGGTCGCTGCGGTCGTCCAGTGTTGATTGACGCAGGGGGCTCATGTCGTGGAGCAGGAGGGCAGAAACAGCGAGGCGGAAAGTGATGTCCCCGAACCTCGAGAGTCGTCCTCACTCATTCAAACGCTTCGGGATCGAGTGGAGGAGGGAAGCAGTGGAGGCATTCAGCGTCCATGCAAAGTCCCTTGGGCCGTCTGTCGGATTCTGGGTTATCGGGGCTGGCTGTTCCCCGGTTCAAAGACCAGCGCGAGAGACGATCCCGAACCAAGAGGATTTCCGTAGCGCAGAAGAGGGTGTGAGTGCCACGAAAAGATTCCTGCACCGGGAATGTCGAGTGTGCGGTTTTCCTGCGGTGTTATTCGGGTGTGTTGGGAGCGATATTCTCCGAGGAGTTCTCGGAGTGTCACTCCAGAGTGATGACAGGACAGGGGGGGATTGCCTGAGGCAGGTCGACTTTTCGAAGCTTTTTTCGGGAAAGACTTGTCAATCCTTGGTGAAAGTCGGATGCCAATCGAACACTTCCGTTTCATTTCGGTGATCCTCGTGGAACCGGATGGGAGGTCCCCCACAGAGTGGTTTGAATCGGGAGTTGCCGCTTATGTCTGTCAACGATCCAGCACGCCAGATCTTGATTATCGACCAGCAGGGGGTCGCGCGGATTGGTCTGCGGCAGTTGTTGGAACAAGAGGAGGGTGTTCAGGTCTGCGGTGAGGCATCTGAGACTCCCGGAGCGCTGCATTTGTTGAAATCGACGTCTCCTGACGCAATTATTCTCGACCTCGAATGGGACGGTGCCGCCAGTGGTCTCGATCTGATCCAGCGGATCCGGTCGGTGAACAAGCAAGTCCCCATCCTCGTCTACTCAATGCTGGAAGATCTGCACTACATCGAACGGGCCCTTTCGGCCGGAGCCCGGGGATTCTGTTCCAAACGCGAGCCGCCGGCGATCGTCGTCGAGGGACTTCGCCAGGTATTGGCCGGAAATCTGTTTCTCAACGAGGGGATCGCTTCGCAGTTGTTGACCCGATCGATCGGCGACCGGCATGCCACCGATGGATCGTACGATCCCACAGTGCAGGGGCTCAGCAATCGGGAACTGGAGGTCTTTGCCCTGATCGGACGGGGATACAAGACTGTGGAAATCGCCCGGGCTCTGAAGCTGAGCATCAAGACAATCGAAACGCACCGGCTGCGAATCCGCGATAAATTGTCCCTGGCGGACTCGGCAAAGCTGGCCTTCGCAGCCGTGCGTTGGGTGCAGGAGCACCAGGCCGATGGGCCCAGGAATTCGGCGTCTCCCACAAACGAAACGTTGCAAGACAAGCCAGAGTGATCACCGCAGCCGTGTCATCGACGTGAAAAATTCCGCGAACAGGACGTCGGGGTTCCGATTCTGAGGTACAAATCTCCATCGGACAGGCTGAGCTGCGGAGTCGTTCCCCGGGTGACGTGAGAGAGTCCGGAAATGCGCTGCCTGGCACGAGGCCGCTTGGTAACCACCGGTGCCGACCGTCTTGGTAAGACTGCTGGGCCCCGATGGTCAGGGGGTCCGCCAGCGGCGGCCGCCGGGGCCCAACAGACGATCGGCGGCCGCCGGTCCCCACGATCCGGCTGCATAGGATTCCGGAGGCGTCGGCGAGTTCTGCCAACCGTCCAGAACGGGACTGACCAGCCTCCAGGCCGCGTCGAGTTCGTCGTTCCGCATGAACAACGTCGAATCTCCGCGCAAAACATCCAGCAACAAACGTTCATACGCCTCGGGCAACGCCACTTCCTTGAATCCCTGGTCAAACGCGAAATCGAGCGTGACCGGATGGATCTGATACTGCATCCCGGGGCGTTTGGCCGAACAACTCAGGGAGATCGACTCGCTGGGCTGGATGCGAAAGACCAACTGGTTGGGGCGGGCCTCAACGAGCTCGCAGATATCGCCTTCACACTCCACGGTTTTGAACAGATGCAGCGGAGGCAGTTTGAACTGGATGGCGATCTCGCTGACCCGTCGGGGAAGCCGTTTGCCTGTCCGCAGGTAAAACGGCACTCCCTCCCATCGCCAATTGTCAATCTTGACGGCGAGTGCCGCATAGGTTTCGGTCTGTGAGCCGGTGGGAATACGGTCTTCTTCGAGGTAGCCCGGCATCTCGGGGCCACCCCGGGTGTATTGGCCCCGCACGGCCCACTCTTCGAGGCGGGTGGCGGCGGGAGCCAGTGCGTCGAGCACCTTGACCTTTTCATCGCGGATCTCCTTCCCCCGGAACGATGAAGGAGGTTCCATCGCCACAAGGGCCAGCAACTGCAGAACATGGTTCTGCAGCACATCGCGCAAGGCTCCCGAATTGTCGTAGTAACCGCCGCGGCCATGTTCCATGCCCTGGGCCTCGGCCACGGTGATCTGCACATGATCGACGTGGGTGCGATTGAAGAGCGGTTCAAAAATGGCGTTGCCGAACCGGAACAACAGCAGGTTCTGAACCGTCTCTTTACCCAGGTAGTGGTCGATGCGGTAGATCTGCTCTTCCCGCAGCAGCCGGCCCAGTGAGGTCTGCAGTTCGCGGGCGCTGCCCAGATCGCGGCCGAACGGCTTCTCGAAAACCACCCGCAGGGTCTCGCCACTGTGTCTCGACGGGATAAGCCCCGCCTTGCCGACCGACTGCACCGTGGGGATGAACAGGTCGGGCGTGGTGGCCATATAGAACAGCCGCTTGCCCGCCACGCCCGCCAGGCGCTCCAGGCGTTCGAGTTCCTGCCGGAAGGGGGGATATTCCGCCGGTTGCGACAGGTCGAGCTGCCGGTAGAAGAGTCGTTGGGCGAAGGTGTTCCACAACTGACGATCGATTGAGCCGCTGCGGCTGTGCTTCTGGACGTGCGAAAAGATCTCTTCGCGAAACTCCTCATCAGTTTTCGGTCGTCGGGCGGCCCCGATGATGGGGGCCCGCGAAGAGAGGTATCCGTCGCGCCAGAGGTGGAACAGGGCCGGCAGCAGCTTGCGAGCCGTCAGGTCGCCCGACGCGCCAAAAATGACGATCGAAGCCTCTTCGGCCAAACTGCCGTTGTCGGGGGAGAGGGGGACGTCGGTCACTCCGTTCATGCGCGATCCTGTGGGTCACTCGGGGCGGTGCTTTGTGCTTGGTGCGGGATTGTGCTTTACTCCCCCTCGGGTTGCAACGGGGAGACCACCCGGTGTGGGCTGTGGGTTTCCCTTCGGCCGCCATTCCCGGCACCGTGCCGCCCTGCGGATTATGACCCTCCGTTGGAGAGCGAGGATGTCGGCACTGTCGCGCGAATTGCTGCGTCGTCTGGGAGCAGGAGAGTCGATCTCGCAACTCTGCGCCAGCCAGCATTGGTCGCGTGCCGAGTTCGACGCATGGTGGCGATCCGAATGCCTGGCCCGGGTTCCTGTCACGACAGGAACGTTGCCGCTGGGGGGGGCGGCCCGGGTGCAGATCGCCCGCGATCAACACGGGATTCCCCACATCACCGCCGAGGAGGATGTCGACCTGTTCTTCGGCTTCGGCCTCGCCACCGCCCAGGATCGCCTGTTCCAGCTGGATCTGCTGCGACGTCGGGCGTTGGGACGTCTGGCGGAGGTGCTGGGGCCGACGGCAGTCGACAGCGACTTGACCGCCCGGACTGTGGGGTTGCCGCAGATTGCCGCCCGGGAATGGGACCTGCTCCCTGCGGAGACCCGGACGCTGGTTCAGGCCTGGACGGAGGGAGTGAACGCCTGGATCGGCCAGGTGGCCGGTCGATTGCCGATCGAGTTTGATCTGCTCGACTACACCCCTGAGCCGTGGTCTCCCGTGGATTGCCTGGCGATCGCCGGTGAGTTTCGCTGGTACCTGACCGGCCGGTTCCCGGTGATCGTCATTCCCGAACTGGCACGCCGGGTCTTGGGAGAAGGGCCGCTGTACCGGGAGTTTCTGCAGGCCGAGGCCGACGCGGCGTCGATCCTGAATCCGGGGGAATACCCAGCCCAGGCCCAGGGGGTGCAGCCGGTGGGGGTGTCGGTCAATGATCCCCAGGAGGGGCATGGCAGCAACAATTGGGTGGTGGGAGGAGAGCGCACCACAACGGGAAAGCCATTTGTGGCCAGTGATCCGCACATTGCGTTTGCGGCGGTCTCGTGCTGGTACGAGGTGCATCTGCAGGGTGGCTCATTTCATGTGGCGGGCATTGCCTATGCCGGCATGCCGGCGGTGATGTTCGGCCGTACGCCGCGGGTGGCCTGGGGCATCACCAACAACATTTGCTCGTTGCGTGATCTGTACCAGGAACGGACCGATCCAGCGCACCCGGGGTGTTTCCTGTTTGGCGATGGTTGGGAGCCGTGGCACGAACGGGTCGAGATGATTGTGGTCAAGGGAGCCCCGGCGCAGCATCACGTGGTGCGGCTGTCGCGCAATGGCCCGATTGTCGATGCCATACTGCCCGAAGCGGCCCGCAGCACCGGGCCTGTCGCGCTGCGGTGGTTGGGCAGTCAGTACTGCGGTTGGTTGCCGGCGCTGCATGCGATGGCCCGTGCACCGCGGGCTCAGGAGCTGCGCGAAGCGACACGCCCCTGGCTGGTCCCGACCTTCTGCGTGGTCTACGCCGATGTCGACGGGGAAATTGGCTACCAATGCACTGGTCGACTGCCGCTGCGCGCGGGAGTGGAGCGGGGCTACCGCCAGGGGTGGAACCCCGATCATCAATGGAGGGGCCTGATTCCCTTCGAGGGGCTGCCGCACCTGGCCAATCCCGCGCGGGGCTGGATTGGGACCGCCAACAACCGCGTGGCCCCGGACGATTTTCCGTATCCCCTGTCAGGGACCTGGAGCAACGGCTACCGCGGAGAGCGGATCCGCCAGATGCTGGAATCCACTCCCCGAGCCGCGTGGACCGACATGGTGCAGATGCAGCTCGACACGGTTTCGCTGCGGGCCCGTGACTGCCTTCCCCCGGTGTTGGCTCTGCTGGATCGGCTGGAGGATCCCCAACTGCGTGAGATCGCGTGCGTGCTGCAGTCCTGGGACCATCGCGTCGAGATCGACCGGGTGGGGGCGACGTTGTTCAATGTGTTTTTCCAACAGTGGTGCCAGCAGGTCGCCGCAGCGAGATTTTCGTCCGAGCTGGTCTCTTTGATGGCGGGAGCCTGCGGAGGTCTGGCGCAGCGTCTGTTACGGGAAAATGTCGCCGGGTGGTTTCCCGACGACGCCTCCCGCCTCCGGGCGTTCGAGGCCGCCTGGCTCGAGACACTGGCCTGGTTGACGAATCGACTGGGGGCTGGGCCAGGCTCGTGGACGTGGGGCCGCCTGCATCTGCTGCAGCAGAAACATTCCCTGACCGGCCTGGGCGACCTCGGGCAACTGCTCGACCGGGGGGCAGTGGCCGTGCGAGGTGACATGCAGACAGTGTGCAACAGTGGTCAGGCCCATGATTTCTCAGCTCCCACGGGGGCCGGTTACCGCATGATTGCCGATCTGGGGGATCCGCAGGGGACCCTCTGGGCGATTGATGCCGGGAGTGAGTCGGGCGTTCCAGGAAGTCGGCACTACGACGACCAACTGGCGGCCTGGGTCCGGGGTGAGTACCACCCCCTGCGATTGTTTCCAACCGCAGAGCAGACTGCAGGCTGGGACCGGCTGACGCTGGTCCCCCGGGAGGGGCAAGTCTCCGACTGAACTGGTGTTTGGCTGGGCGAGTTCCTGAGCCAGCCCCCGCGCCGGAAGCCTCTTTGGTGTGGTTTACGCCGGCCCGGCGGACTTGGGGGGGGACATCACTGCTGGAATCTGCCGCAGGGCAACCGAGAGGGTGTTGTAGCCCACTTCGCAGGCTGTCGAGAGGGGCATGTCGGTGAAGCACTCGATGGCCAGAGAGCCCTGGAATTGATGCCGGGCCAGTTCACTCACGAGGGGGACGTAGTCGAGTTCCCCCCGACCTGGAATGAGATGTTCCCAACGGGGATATCGGCCACGGTGGTCTTTGAGATGGACGTGGTAGACTCGCGTGGCGAAGCGACGCAGAAAGCCGAGCGGATCGATCCCCTGAAGTGACAGATAGCTGGGGTCATAGTTGATTCCCAGAGTGCTCCAAGCCACGTCGTCGAACAGGTGCTGAAGCTGGTCGCTGGTGGTGACGAGCCAGGTGGGCCAGGGGCCCAGGTCGATCGCCAGCCGCAGATGGCGGCTGTCGGCTGAGGCGACCGCCTCTCGCAGGGTGGCAACTGTCCGCTGCCAGACGTCGGTGAGCGGGACATTCGGAACAGGTCCCCCAAAATGGAAGGTGACGACCTCTCCTCCGAGGTCGGCGGCCAGGTCGAGAGCAGCGATCAGGTCCAGCGGCTCGGGAGAGAACAGGCTGGTGCTGAGTTCGGCATGGGTCACGATCGCCTCGACGCGCAGTCCATGACGGCGGGCGGCGTCGCGAATGGCCCGACGTCGATCGGGAGAGACCGAAGACGAATTGACGTGCGGGCCAAACGTGGATGATTCGTCGATCCCCTCGTAGCCCCAGCGGGCGATTTCGGCCAGCGTGCGGTCAATGTCGAGACCGAGTCGGTCGGTGTAGCTGTACGTATAAAAAGAGCGTCGCACGGGGTTCTGAGAGGGACGGAGGGAGGGGCGTCAGCCGACTTTCAGTTCATTCCAGACAATCAGTCCTGGGCAGATTTCGAGAGTCACCTCGGCCGCGAGTTGCTTGGCGTATCAGGTAGCGCATGATCCGCTCAGGTCATTTCACCAGGGAGCGAGATGATCTTCAGGTGTCTGAGGGGGGGCTCCCAACCGCGCCTGGATGCATTTCCCGAAGTGTGCCCCCAACGATTCCAGTGATCGCGATTCGAGCGATCGAACGGAGAAATTCGTCTCCATGTGTCTCCTCCTCGATAGCAGTCAAAAGATTTGAGGTTGACCGCAGGGCGTCTCCGGGAAGAATTAGCAGTGAGTCAACAACAGGCTCCGCCTTCGTTTCCACACACTGCTGCAGTCATCGACCATACCCTCGGGAAGCAGGATGTCAACTGGATTCAGCGGTTCAATCCTCGGTTTCATCGGGGGAGTCTGGGTGGCCAACAGAGGGGTGACCCTGGTGTTGCCGGGAAGTGTCCCGCCGAGCGTTGGAAAAGAACAGATGACAAAAGTCCGATGCGTCTGCAACGAATCGAAGATGTGTTCAAGATTATGTGTGTAGGGTTGTGATGTTCATGTTGATGTGATCAAATGGTCTCATTCGTCAGCCAACGAGCTCTTTTGCCAGAAAGTCACTGGAACCATGCCACATCCTGAACCACATGCCTCTGCGCATCCCGCTCCGCACCTGTTGCAGAACAAGGTGTTTGAGATTGATCCCCGCCGTCACAAGCTGTGGGATTTTATCAATCTTTCGGTGGCCGAGCGGCGGAACTCGACGATGTGGGAAGCGCGTGATCTGCTGCACCAATGGCTGATGCGGAATCCGCATTGCCGGCTGGTGAAGGTCGAAGACCACTATCGCGACGGGGTGTTGGAGGGGGTTAATGCCACGTATTGCGAGCTGCAGGCGAACCTCGATGGCACGCCCGCCCAGGTGTGGCCCTGGGGAAATTGGGAGTTCGCGGTTTCTGATACGGTGGCCCAACTGTTTCCACGGGAGTACATCGAAGCGGTGATTGCCGAGTCATTCCGGGTCACCACCACCATTCCCAAGAAGTCCCGGATGTTGTTGGTGGCCGGTCGACGGGGAGTGACCGTGCTGCTGAAACTGGGACAGTTCCAGGGAATTGTGACCGATTGCACGACGCTGATTGGGCAGTTGCAGCACGAAGTGGCCCAGCCCCTGGGGGCCTGGTACCAGCTGCAGGAACGGACCCTACCGTTTTATACCCTGGTGGTCACCCAGCGGGGGAAGCGTAATGCCAACGAGTGGAATTCTTGCGGTTCGTTCGAATAGTGGACAGCCCCCGTCGCTGGGAAAGTGGGAGGCCTGGTGCCGACGGGAATGCCCTCTGCGGTCAGCTTCCTCACAGGCTGCCAAGCGAGCGTGCCGGCGAATGGCCCACGCGGATCGCTCCTACTCTGATGGGACCCACAAAGCCGAATCGAGCTCGCGGACGAACGTGATGAGATCGCCGGTGGTTGGTTCCGACGCCCGAAATCCGAATTGGGCGAAGATCGACTGCATTCGGGGATTGTCGGCCGTGGTTTGGCCAACCATGCGGCGAATTCCCCACTGGGTGGCGATGGTCAGGCAGAATTCGGTCAGTTTCAGTCCGAGTCCCTGCCCTTGCCAGGAGTCGGTCACGAGCAGGGCGAACTCGGCTGCGTGGTGATTGGGGTCGGCCAGCAGCTGGGCCACGCCGACCAGTTGGCGTTGATCTCCCTCAGCCCGTTCCGCCACGATCGCCAGTTCGCGATCGTAGTCGAGGCCACAAAACCGCGCGGCCGATTCGTGGGTGGGGCGTTTGGAAAGATGCCGGAACCTGGCGCGCAGCGTCTCGGTCGAGCAACTTTCGCGCAGGGCGATCCAGAGTGGTTCGTCTTCGGGACGAATGGGGCGCAGCAGCAGGCGAACGCCCGAATCCACCACCACTTCCCTCACAAATTCCCCGGGGTAGGGGCGAATCGCGAGGTGGGAATACGGGCGGGGAGATTCCTCCGCTGGGAAGGGACGTATGACCAGACGTGCGTCGAGCGCCAACACCCCCCGGGGGAGCACCAGGAGGGGATTGATGTCGAGCTCCCGGATCTCGGGGTGACGGCACACCAGGTGCGACAAACGAATCAAGACCTCAATCAGCGCTTCGACATCCAGCGGAGTCCGTCCCCGGTACCCGTTGAGCAGCTTCCAGAGCTTCAGCGATTCGAGCATGCGGCGGGCGAGCCGCTCGTTCAGCGGCGGGAGTTCCAGGGCCCGATCCTGGTCGATCTCGGCGGTGACTCCTCCCGCCCCCACCAGCAACACGGCTCCAAACGTGGGGTCGGTCTTCATCCCGATGATCAGCTCCAGGCCGTTGGAAACATTGGCCATCGCCTGCACTGTGACCCCCCAGAGCTGAGCCGAAGGACGCCGGGCCCGCACGCCGGTCAGGAGTTCGTTGTAGGCGGCGCGGACTCCGTCGGCATCGCGCAGCCCCAACCGCACCCCACCCACATCGGTCTTGTGCGAGATGTCGGGAGACCAGATCTTGAGAGCGATGGGGTATCCGATCTGGTTGGCGATCTCCACCGCCTCATCCACTGTTCGGGCGGGGTGTGCCAGGCTCGTGGGGATTCCATGGGCGGCCAGGACCAGCTTGCTGTTCTCTTCGGTCAGAGTCTGTTCGCTGGTGACCTGCAGCAGTCGGGCGGCGTCTGCCCACGCTGGCAACTGGGGGGGCAGCTCGATCGGGAGGTCGCGGGGAAGTTCATGAAGAATCTCCCGATTGCGGCCCAGTGAGACCAGGTGCAGGAACGCTTCGACCGCCCCCTCAGGAGTCGCGTAACAGGGGATCCCGGCCGTCTGCAGGCGTTGGGCTCCGGCTGCCACCCGCGCCCCTCCGATCCATGCCGCAAGGACCGGTTTGGAACCCCGGCGGGCGACTTCCGCCACCCGTTCGGCAGTGCCGGTCGAGTCAGTCATCGATTGCGGAGTGAGCATGACCAGCACGGCATCGACATTGGGGTCGGCCTGGGCAATCTCGACCGCCTGGGCGAAGCGCTCGGGCGGGGCGTCTCCCAGCACATCGACGGGATTGCCGTGGGACCACCAAGGGGGGAGCACCGTACTCAGTTGGGTGGTCGACGTATCTTCCAGACGGGCCAGTTCCCCCTGCCGCTCCATCAGGGCATCGGTCGCCATCACCCCCGGTCCGCCGGCATTGGTCACGATCGCCAGACGGCGACCCCGGGGGAGGCGTTGCGAGGCCAACAGTTCGGCACAGTCGAACAGTTCTCCCATATGGAAGATGCGTTCGATGCCGGCCCGTCGGAAGACGGCGTTGCAAACAGCGTCTTCGCCCGCCATGGCACCCGTGTGTGAAGCAGCGGCGTGGGCTGACTCGGCAAACCGACCCGCCTTGTAGGCGACGATTGGCTTGGAGCGGGAAAACGCCCGTGCGGCCGAGACAAAACCCCGGGCGTCGCTGATCGACTCGATATACAGAATGATGGCCCTGGTGTGTGGATCTTCTCCAAAATAATCGATCAGATCGCCAAAGCTCACATCGAGCATGTTGCCGATCGAGACAAAGTGCGAAAACCCGATTTGCTGACCAATCGCCCAGTCGAGCAGCGACGTGCAGAGTGCTCCTGACTGCGAGATGAGAGCCAGAGAGCCTGGGGTGGGCATGTCGGCCGCAAAACTGGCGTTCACACCGCTATGCGGGGCGATAATACCCAGGCAGTTGGGACCGATGATCCGCAGGTGAGGGAACTTCCGACGCTCGGCCTGGACCTGCTGTTCGAGGTCTCGGCCAGCCGCTCCTGCCTCGCGAAAGCCGGCCGACAACACAACCAGTCCCCCCACCCCCAGTTCGCCACATTCCCGAACCAGCCCGGGAACCGTCGCGGCGGGGGTGCAGATCACCACGAGGTCGGGAACGTGAGGCAGCGCGGAGACCCGGGGATAGGCGCAAATGCCCGAGACAGCCTCACGTTGCGAGTTGACAGGATAGACAACCCCGCCAAAACCTCCGGTGATGAGGTTCCGGAGCACGGTGTAGCCCACTTTGGTACGGTCGTCACTGGCTCCCACCACGGCGACCCGTCGGGGTTGGAAGACGCGGTCGAGATTCCAGATGCTCATGGTTGGGAGGCTTGGGTGAACAGCTTCCGGGGCATGGCTCGACGACGAGCGTCCGTTCCCTGGAGTGACAGTCGGCAGCGAACAGACGGGGCGGAAGGAAACAGGTGGTTAAGGAGCCACAGGGGGAGGTGTGGACAGCCCCTGGCGGTTGGCAGGGCCAGGCCGCGAACTGCCGGGAACCGCATAGACTGAGAAGACCGCGTTGCGATAGACAGGATCGACCCGAAAGGGGTCGGCATTCCAGGCGATGACATAGTCGATGGAACCGTATTGTCGCAGGTCGAACAGAGCCTCGACGCCAAATCCCCCGGCAAAGTGCTTCTCTCGCCACTCGGCCACCAACCGCAGCCGGTCTTTCCATTCGAGAAGATTGGCGGCGTCCTGGGGACAATCCTTCCAGGTGACGAACTCGGCCCGCTGTGCCCACCACTTGAAGCCAACGCTGTATTTGGGAGTGAGGCAGAGGGCTTCTGGGGGCAGCTCACGCGATGCCCAGTCGCAGACGTCGCGCCAGGCCGCGAAATTGTCAGCCTTCCACGGGGGTTGGACCCGGTCCGGTTGGGGGCAGGCGAGCAACCCGCAGGCGGCGGCGGCCAATGCGGCCCGGGCCATTCCGGGGGTTGTCCACCTTGGCCGGGGGGTTCGACTGCTGAAGGCCGACCAACTGGCGGTCATTTGCAGCGCAGCCAGAACGGGCAGCAGCCCATCGAGCAGCCGAAACGGATAGAACCGCAGAAACTCGGTTCCCCAGGGGAACCGGCTGGCAGCGAGACCCGCCCCCGTGAACAGACAGGCCAGCAGCAGGACACAGCGCAGACTGCGCCAGGCCGGACTGCGCGTGAGACGCCAACCCCCCACCAGGCAGACAGCCAACAGCAATCCAGACCAGGCGACACGGTCCCAGGGGAACGCCTGCGGCAACAAGTGGTGCGGCAGTCGTTCATAAACCTGGATGCGGTTCGCTTCCTGCTGCATTTGCGGCGAATCGACCGCTTGCAGCATCTGCCAGACAGGCAGCAATCCCGGGAGGGCGCAGAACGCCAGGAGCAGTGGATGCCCCCAGTGCACGATCTGGCGATTGCGATCGGGAAATGCAGTTTCGTTTTTGGTGGCACCGGGCGTTTGCGGTCCCCGCACTCCCGAAAACCAGCGCGGTCCCCAGCGATCGAGCGGCAGGGCGAGCAGCCACGCGAGAGACACCCAACCGCCCACCACGGGGTGCAGTGCGACTGCCAAGCCGAGTCTTAGGGAAGCCTGTCGAGCTGCGCCCTGCAACCAGGCCCCCAGACCCGCAATCGCCAGGCCCCACGCCAGCACCTTGGCCTCGATGCCGCCAATCAGCCACTCGCCCGAGAATCCCTGAGGGGCCGCAAGGGCCCCCCAGAGCAGTCCGGCCGCAATGATCTGAATACGGGATGGCAGTAGCGGGCGGGCCAGTTCACAGAATCCCCAGGCGAGCACCCCCCAGCCGAGGCTGCGACCGATCCAGGCTGCGGCGGGGAACGAAAGCCAGCGGGTGAGCACTCCCACGGTCTGGAAAAACAGCCAATGGGCGTCGGTGGATTGCAGGAACAGATCGTTGGCGCACCAGGCTGGATCCCAGAAGTGCCGACTCTTTGTCAGATAGTGGGCTTCATTGACTCCGGGAATCGCTGAGCGCAGCATTCCCACGATAGCCAACAGGGCCACCACCGCCAACCAGTCGAACGACCGCCCCAGGGGGCCGTCGTGCTTGAGAACTCGATGCATGGCAACTGCCCAAAAACACGCGGCACGGGAGGGAAGGGTCGCCATCGAGGTGGTCGAGCGACCGCCGCGTTACTTCTTTTTCTTCGCGGCTTTCTTGGGGGCCGTTTTCTTCGCGGCGCTCTTGGGAGCCTTTTTGCCCGCGGCCTTCTTGGCAGCCGCAGGAGCGGCCCCCTTCTTCGCTCCGAAGACCCGTTCCCAGTTCGACCAGAATTCCGGAGTGGTTCCTGTCCGCACGATTGGTCCGCCCATTACGCTTTCGCTCCTCGATGACTGCCGCCAGAACGGGATGGTATGCTTGCGGAAAAGAGGTGTCTGGCCACGTCTCCGCAACGGCAAATTTCAGGTGGCGCGGCACAACTTGTCAAGCTGGTGTTCGATTTGGGTGATGACCGATGACAGCGGAGTTCCCTTCATTGCTCCACCAGCTCTCGCAACCGGGAGCCTTTCCCGTTCCGGTGCCCCGGGTGGATGTGCGGCAAACGCACATTTCGGCGGTCTTCCTCGGAGGAGACTGCGCCTACAAGATCCGCAAACCGGTGCGGCTGCCCTTTCTCGACTTCAGCACCCTCGACAAACGCCGTCAAGATTGCGAGGAGGAAGTGCGGCTCAATCGCCGCCTCGCCGCGTCGATCTATCTGGGGGTGGTGCCGATCACTCGTAACGCGCAAGGACTGCACTTCGAAGGGGAAGGAACCCCGATCGAGTGGGGTGTGAAGATGCGCCGCCTCCCGGACGAGGCCACGCTGCAGCGCCATGTGCTGGCGGGCTTGGTCACGGTTGAACAGTTGATTGGGCTGGGAGAAAGGTTGGCCCGATTTCACAAAGGGGCGAATCGCAACCGGCACATTTCCTCTTTCGGCCGCTTCGAAGCCGTGGCGTTGAACCTGCGACAAAATCTCGAACTCGCACGGCCGCAGGTGGGCCAGACAGTCACTGAACCGGTGTGGACCAGCCTGGTGGCCCGTCAGGAAGAACTGCTGGCGGAACATCGCATTCTGATCGACTCGCGCGCGGAGCGGGGTGTTCCCTGTGAAACTCATGGCGATCTGCATCTCGACCACGTTTATTTCTTCCCGGAGAGTCCTCCCCCCAATGACGTCGCGATGATCGACTGCATCGAATTCAATGAACGATTCCGTTACACCGACCCGATCGCCGATATGGCCTTTCTAGTGATGGACCTGAAGTTTCATGGACGGCGTGATCTGGCGCGGGCCTTCGCCGAGGCGTATTTTCTCGAGTCGGGTGATGAAGAAGGCCGCTCTCTGCTGCCGCTGTACTCGGGGTATCGCGCGGCGGTGCGGGGGAAGGTCGAGGGGATGCTGCTGGAGGAGCCCGAAGTCCCCCAATTGGAACGTGACGGGGCACGCGAACGTGCCCGGGCCCATTGGCTGTTGGCTCAGGGAGAGTTGCTGCCGCCAGGGAAGCGCCCCTGCCTGCTTCTGGTGGGCGGGTTACCGGGGAGTGGAAAATCGACTCTCGCCCGTCTCCTCGGGGAAGCCTGTAGCGCACGGGTCATTCGCAGTGACGTGGTGCGGAAGGAGCTGGCGGGAATTGACCCCCGGGACTCGGGCCGCGAGATCCCTGGACTGTACTCGGGTGAGATGACCGAACGGGTCTACAACGAGGTCTTGCGACGGGCCGAGCAGGCCGTCTGCCAGGGGGAACGGGTGGTGGTGGATGCGATGTTCTCCCGGACCTGGCAGCGGCAGGCCTTTCTCAGCGCCGCCGACCGCCTGGCAATTCCCACTGGCTGGCTGATCTGTGAGGGACCCGAAGCGGTGGTGCGCGACCGTCTCGCGCAGCGCCGCGGAGATGCCAGTGACGCCGACTGGCAGGTGTACCTGCAGGCCCGCGCGCTCTGGGAGCCGGTCGATGTGGTCACCTTGCGGCGGACCTGCCGGTTAACAACCATGGCACCGCCGGACGAGTTGGTGCGGCGCGTTGGATCGGTGTTGGGGGAGTGGGAATTGAACGCCGCGACCGGAGATCATTTCGGAGGTTGAGAGCACGCTGGGACGGAATCGAAGGGGGCGATGTTCCGGGAGGCGAACTTTCCAAACTGGCGTTGAATCGATATTGTCCCCATCGGTGTTCTTGTGTCACGCACGCTGCGGTTCGGGGAGTGTCCCGGGCGACAGGGCGGGCGTTGCGTTCGGTTTGTGTTCGTCGGGAGATTGACGGAATGGGTTTGTTCACTGGCAAGAAGGGTCTGGTGTTTGGGATTGCGAACGATCACTCGATCGCGTGGGCCATCACCGAGAAGCTGCACCAGGAAGGGGCCGAGATGGGCTTCACCCACCTCCCCGACAAAGACCCTGCCCGGCCCCGGATGGAGCATCGCGTCCGCAAGTTGGTTGAACCGCTGGGAGCGAAGCTCATTACCCCGTGCGACGTGCAGAAAGAAGAAGACATCGACCGGGTTTTCCAGCAGGCGAAAGAGGCCATGGGGGGGCTTGATTTCGTGCTGCACTCAATTGCCTACGCCCCGATTGACGACCTCAAGGGGCACGTTTACGACTGCAGCCGCGGCGGCTTTCTGCAGTCGATGGACATTTCAGTCTACAGTCTGCTGGCCATTACGCGGCGTGCCCGCGCGGTGCTCAATCCTGGCGGGAGCATCCTCACCCTGACATATCTCGGCGGGGAAAAGGTGATTCCCGGCTACAACATCATGGGTGTCTGCAAGGCGGCGCTTGAGTCGCTGCTGACGTACCTGGCCCACGAACTGGGACCGGTGAACATGCGGGTCAACGGTCTGAGTGCCGGTCCCCTGAAGACCCTGAGCAGCTCGGCCGTCGGCGATTTCGATGTGATGCTGAAGCTGTATCCCGCGATGGCCCCCATGCGACGCAACGTGACTGCCGAGGAAGTGGGCAAGACCGGCATGTACCTGCTGAGCGACCTGGCGAGCGGGGTGACCGGAGAGGTGGTCCACGTCGACGCGGGCTTTCACGTGATGGGGGCCCCTCCCGCCGACGCCAAGCTGTAGCCGCAACTTGTGGAGTTGGTTGGCCAGGAGTCGGTTGTCTCCGCGGGACCGAAGGATCGTGTCTCGCGGAGTCGCTCGATGGGGAGTGGCTTGAGAGGTGATTCTCAGCAGAGTGGCTCGAGAAAACTGGTTTGATTCGCAAGGACGCCTGATGAATACGTTGTCCCAGTCGCCGCGCCCTGCGGCACCGCTGAAGACCATTGGCATCGCGATCGTCGAACATGCCGATCGTTTCCTTGTGGGAATTCGCCCGCCGGGAGCCGACCTGGCAGGCTGTTCGGAATTCCCCGGAGGCAAATGCCTGCCCGGGGAATCTCCCCGGTTGTGTGCCGAACGGGAGTGCCTGGAGGAGACGGGCCTCCTCGTGCGGGCCCTTGAGTTGCTGTTGACCCGGCGATTCGAATACCCGCATGGAACGTTCGACCTGAACTTCTGGTGGTGTGAGCCGGTGGATCCGCGCCTGGTGGCGGAGGACCACAGCGGATTCCGGTGGGTCCCCCGAGAGGAACTCGCCCAGCGGGTGTTTCCCGAGGGGAACTTGCCGGTGGTGCGGCTGTTGCAAGGAGGGCCGAGGCAGCATTCGGGAGCGGCATGATTTTCGTGTTTGTAACGGTTGGGTAAAATGCGGAATCTGCAGTCGGGGCGTCTGCTCTGTGGGGAGAGATGGTTGCGTTCCCGCCGATAATGGCGGTGAAATCGGTCGTGCTCCGGCGCGTCGGATCACCCTGGCAGGGACGCCTTCGGGTCGAACTGCTTGCGCGTGGCCCCGCCCGACGACCGCCGGTTGAGTGCTTACTTTCGCCCCCGGGGTTCGTCTGCCATGGTGTTCCGCAAGCTCTTCCAGCCGAGCCAGCTGCGCCGGTTGTGCCTGATTGGTTTCGTGGCTTTCGTTGGGGCCGGTACGGTGACCGCCCAGTTCCGCGCCCGGACAGTTCCGGGTCGTGGGCAGAAAGTCGACCGCGTCGGCGATGACTTCGAAGCCGAAGATTGGGAGTTCTATCCCAATCCTCCCAAGGCGAGTTCGAATCTCGACAAGCAGGACCGCCTGCCTTCGGGTATCTCGAAGAATCAACGCATCTATGAGAGTACCTACCGCGGCGAGCCCGACGTGGTGAAGCGGGTGCCCACTCCCCCTGGTGGACTTCCGGGAAGCAACGGTGCATTGCTGCTGCAATCGCTGTACACCGGCGTGCCGAATTTCATCTCGCGGAAACAACA
>Ga0315903_10001984_pt1 | contig 30791 bp, 40 predicted proteins | sample LakEriMetagenome_7_FD_203524 | JGI IMG/M metagenome (GOLD analysis project Ga0315903, IMG submission 203524) | Freshwater fungal communities from buoy surface, Lake Erie, Ohio, United States - Buoy 2 MA119 | ecosystem: Environmental > Aquatic > Freshwater > Lake | place: USA: Lake Erie, Ohio...
TCAGTTGCTAGTCGGGGAACTAGGCTGGCTCTTGCTATCGGTCTATTACTCTGACGGGGCCGATGGGTCCGTTCAGGATTCTATTTAGATTAAGCCTGCGCTGCTTCTGTTTTGCGAGGCTAGTCTTCCGCTTCTGCCAGAGAATCTATTCATTTCTTCTTCGGCAATTTTGTTAATCTTATCTTGAGCCTTTACATTTTGTGAGAATGTAGCATCAATTGCTTCTTGTTGAGTGAAGTCAATGTTGCTCATTCTACCAAGCATCTGTCCACGCTCTAAGCGCTTTACGGTTCCAAATCTATCAAGAGATGTTCCATAGTCGGCTCCACCTAATGCAAGGTTGGTTCCTGTTGCTAGGTCAATCGTTACGCCTTGAGACTTAGCGGCAGATAACTGCTCAATTCCTTTAACCTTCTTTGTGAGTTCAACAGCACCTTCTTTGCCAAGCAAGATTGCCTTAGCAATAGATGTTCTGTCGGCTCCAGGAAAATATGTTTTTAAATCATTCTTAAGTACATCTGGAGCATTATCAATTGCACCAAATACATCTGAAATTAATGATGTTGCTTCGGCAACAGACTTGTTTGCATCCCCAAGAATCTTTCCAGCAATCTGTTGAGTTGCTAATTCTCCTAGGCCAACGGCACGAAATACATCACCAAGTTGTTGTTCTGACTTTACGTAGTCCGCAATGCTTGGTACCTGTACTGCTTCTCCAGCATTTAGTCTATCTTGCAACTTAAAGATTGCATCGAAACGTTGTACAAACTTAGAGGCTTTCCCTTGCTTCTTTGCTTCACGGAGTGCTAGGTTTTGCGCTTCTTCAACAGTTGAGCCTGTGTTTACAAACCCTTGCATTAAGTCATAAAGTTCATTTACCCAAGGTTGTCCTGCTTCTGCATCGCCCATGATTAATGCTAGAGTATTCATAAAAGTATCTCTTGCAAGAGTCTTGGTTTCTTTTTCTTCATCTGCTTGATAACCTGGGTTTTCAATAAACTCACTTGTACCATCGCTATAAGTTACGTTATAGCCAATTACTTTTCCTTTGCCATCAAAAACTGGAGTTCTTCTAAGTTCTGTTCTCTGCTTTGTTTCAGTGTCTCCACTGCCAGCAGCATTCTCGTCAAAAAATGTACGTGCTTCATTTATTTTTGCTTTTTGCTTTGCTAGCAAATCCTGGATAGGGTCTACCTTTGGTGTAGGAGTAATTCTTTTGACAGGAGGTGGAGTGGCCGCTTTAGTTGCACCTGCTGTTCTTGCTGCTCCTTGTGATGCTGCATTTTTAGCCGTTGCTGCATCTCGTTTGGCAGCGTTCTGTGCTGCAATCTGTGCTTTAGTTGCCATTATATTCCAAATCCTAACGACCTTGATAGTGATGTTGCGCCATCACGGGCTTCGTTATTTGCTTGCTGGGTCAACTGATACTTTGGGTCGTTCTTTGCCTTTAGAAGCAAGTCGTAGTATGATGGTGCTACGCCTTTACCATCTGCTCCACCTGGTTTCAAGTAAGACATAACAAGTGGGTTTTCAAATCCAACACTATCTTCTTCAACTTCCCATACCTTTGCAAGCATTTTGATAACAGGAGAAGCGATATCATATGTTGTTAATTTAGGGTTTGTCTTAAATCTATCTGCAAGTTGTGGATACTCTATCGCAGCCTTTTGCTGAAGTTCTACGGAATAGTTATCAAGGGTCTTCTTGCCCATGGCAATCTGCTTTGCAGCATCTTTTACTTCTTGGTCTGAAACGCCCATAAGTTGGAATTTCTTGACAAGACCACGAACTTCAGATAACACTGCAATGTTTTTTGCAGCAAGAGTTCCTTCTTGGTTAAAGTTAATCTTATTCCATACCCAGTCAGAGGCGAACTCGGCTGGGTTGAAGAAAGATGGGTATTCTGTTTTTACGGTGCTTTCTGTTGTTTTATCAGCAGCATCTTGTGTAATCCCACCAGCAACAGTCTTTTGGCTAGTAGATGTAACTACCTTTTCAATTTGACGTGCTTGTTCTTTATCAAATTCTTGAATAAAGTTTGCAATGTCTGAACTTGTAAACTTGCCAGTAAAGCCAGCCGCTTCAGCAGCGCTCTCCATAAGAGCACGTGCAGTATTGGTTGTCAACCTAGTTCTTTGGGTTGTGGTGCTTGTGCCAGACTTTGCGGTATTGCTGCTAGTGGAACTTACGCCAGCAAGAAGTGAGGTGATATAATTAGTCTGTTCTGCACCTTCTAATTTGCCGTTTTGGTTTACATCAAAAGGCACCTGTTCTGGTGTAAGAGCCATATTAGTTAACCGCCTTTAGTGAGTCATTGTCAAAGTATCGTGTAAGGATTGTCTTTAGGTTTGCATCCCATTGGCCTACATTTGACTGAACCCAAGAGTTATATACATCTCTGATTTTAGCCTTACGTGGGTCGTAATCTGGAAGTGCCTGATATACGTTTGTAAAGATTGCTCGAGATTCTATGAAAGATTGAGTATCTTTCCAGAACTGACTATTGCCATTTTTGCTCATGAAATTCTTATCACTAGTAATTTCTTGAAGTGCGCGAGCATACTTGTAGGATGTATCGCCACTTTGAGCAAGTTGATACTGGTCGTACCATGCCTGGCTTTGGTCCTTAAATATAGTAACAGCAAGATTATCTAGAACTGACTTAAGTTCTGGATGAGAACGTAGTGTCTTTCCATCAGTAATCTTTGCTTCTAGAGCCTCTTTAGTATCCATGTATTGATTCCAGGTACGCTGCTTAAGGCGCTCAGTCTCAATCTCCTGGGGAGTCATTTTAAGTTCATTGAGGTTTTTGCTTGTTCCTGGCAAAGTTGCTCCAGGATTAGCAAGAAGTGCAAGTATGTTGTTTGATTGCTTAGATGGGTCATATTCCAAATCAGCAGTCAATAAACCAACTAGACCAATTTCGCCTGGCTCAATGTTAACAAGTCGACCAACTAGGTCATCATTGTCTTCAAATACACGGGCATAGGCTTCGCTTGTTGCAGGGATATTTACGTTCTTTGATGAACCAGTAAATGTCACTCTGTCAAGCATAAAGTTTGGACCTAGTATTGTAAGCATCTCTTGACCAGCAGCATCACGGGCATCCTGGTTAGGCATTCCCTGTGCAATATTCTTTTCTATCAACTTGTAGTACAAGTTTGATGTGAGAGACATTGGTGTACTGTCAATCTTGTAAGGAATACCTGCGTATGGCGAGGCAAATACAGACCAGAACTTAGCGCGGAAGAGACCCTTTACTTGCTTCTCTATCTCAGCATCAGATGGCATATCCTTTTGGATTCCCATTTCAACCAACATTGCGTTGTAGTTGTAAACAGACTTCCATGAACTTAGGTAGTCTCGTTGTCCGCTTTGACCAAATATCTTGGCTGCAAGTTCTCTCTGCCAGTCTGGACCAGAGTTAACAATGTTCTTAACCCAAGGGGGAGTGTAAGCATCTCTAACAGATGTTGGTGGGCCAAATGGGAAGATAACCTTGTACCAGTTAGTTCCGCCCCAGGTCATCAGTTCTTCAACTTCTGCTTCAGACTTGTGGAATTTTTGCATTGCTTGGCCTACTGAAAGACCTGTAACGAATGATGGACCAGGACGGTTAATTAGGAAACCTAGAGACTGAGCACTAAGTTTGATTCCTTCACCTCTTGAACCCATACCCAAGTCTTTAGTTCCAGGTACAACCAAGTGAGACATCTTGTCAATATCATCAGTTGGGTTACCGAACTCATCGACACCAAATGTGGTGTATGTTCGACCATAGTTAGACACTAGCATTGCTGCCCGTGTTGGGTTCTGTGCGGCAAGTCTACCATAGCGCATGAATGCGTTAGCATTTGCCCCTGGGAAGGCCATAACGGCACGTAGAGAGTTGATTAGACGATTAGGGTTATTGATGGTATAGAGAGTCTTTTCCATCTCCTGTAGGGCCTCACGGCCTGCTCCCTGGCGTAGTGCATTGTACTGAGAAGTAGTCATCTCAACACCTTGTTGTGCCAAATACTGTGCTCGTAGTGCAACTTTCTCGGCTGCTAATTTATCAAACAAAGAACCACGGACAGGATTTTCAACACTTGCCAACTTGGTCATAACCTTGTTCATCATCTTGTTGTAACCCTGGGCTGCAGTAGCAACGCCGCTTACACCAAATGTCAATGCTTCGTAGTTATGGTTTGATGGGATAATGTCGTATAACTCATCAATGTAGGGAGCAAGCAACTTCTCTAATTGCTGAGAGGTTACTTCACCCTTAAGAATTGCAGAACGCGCCTCATAAGATGGGAACATGCGCTTGACAAGTTCTACCTTTTCTAGTAGGTAGCCTTGAATCTGCTTGTCATCGACAACACCAAATGGCTTTAGGTAGTTTTTTCCTGCTGAAGAATTACCCCAACGTAGAATATCTTCTACTGGAGTCTCAGCAAATATTAAGTCCATCAAAGAATCGCCACGATATTGACGGTTGGCAATGTCTGCTAACTCTTCAAAGTATAGAGGTTCGCTAACGCCAATCTTTGACATAGGAATCTTGCGCTTAATTGCAGAAACGTTAGATGCTACAGACATTTCTCCAAAGAAGTTAATCTGCTGGGTTCTGGCGTTCTGTGTTTCTGCACGAACTGCTGCTGTAAAGTTATTTGCGCTCCCAGTAGACTGCTCTTGGATAAATGAGTCAATGTCGTGTTGTACTCCATTAACGACAACTGTGTGTTTTTCCTTTGAGTAGTAGCGCTCTTTGAATTTTGCGCTCTTACCAAACACATCTGCCTGTTGAATCCTGGCTTCGCCAAGTTCTTTTAGTGTGGCATCAATTCTGTTGTATGCTTTTTGGACAGCATCATCAGCATCCATGATTACTTTTTTGTTAGTAGCCATCTTATTGATGATTGTCTTGTAGTTTGCAACCGCTGCTTTGGCTTCTGCAATCTCTAGCGTCTTTGACGTAATGTTTGTGTTGGCTTCTAGATATGCGATTCTGCGCTCCAGTGTTGCCATGCTTGGGATTGCTTCTGTAACTCCATAAGGAACCATTGCATCACGCAAGTCTAGTTCTATCCCATCAACAATCTTATTGATTGCCTTCAATTCCTTTTGGGCAGCAGCCAAATGCTGTGACTTTGTGGCAGGAGATGCATTAGTAAGTAGGTCGTTGACAGATGCTTCTGCAGTATTCTTTGCTGCAATAGCCTGCTGTAGCATTGTAGCCTTAGCATTTACATTATCAGCAACAGCCTTGTATTCAGCCTTGTTGGTTATCTTTCGCTTAAGCAAATCGTTAGACCAGTTATAGAAGTTTTTTGATGCTCGCTTTGCACCCTGTGCTACGATTTCATCTCTTACAAAGTTAATACCTTGTGACAAGCCAACGCTAATGATTGGCTCAAATAATGACTGCTTAAATGCGTATGAAGGACGAGCAAGGACGTCGAATGTCCAAACCTTGTTTAGTTCACCAAAGATGTCTCTTCCAGCACGACTTCCGCGTTGTTTGATTGCGTCGAGTCCTTTTGCTGCTTCAATATCAAGTTGGGTCTCAATGTCATCCCATGGTGTAAATCGGTATGATTCTGCAAATTGGCGAACAGTCTGAGGGTCAACAAGTGTGACGTTTCCATCATAGCCAATGCCGTATCCGTTTTCTTTAACAGACTGCATTCCCTTGCTAACGTTCATCTGGAAACGCGCTACATATGAGTTGATTGCAACATCGTCATATAGACCAGCCTTGTACGCAAGCATGCGGCCAACCTGAGCATCAATTGACTTAAGTGCATTGACTTGTTCGACTGAACCCTTGCCAAGTGTTTGCATGTATTCGTCTTCTAGACGAGCACGAACAACTGAAACCTTTTCAAACAGTCCAGGCTGTGTTTCAACTTTACCAGCACCATCTCTAAACATCTTCATGTTGTTTAGGAATCCAGTAAGTTCTACACGTGCTTGCATTGGGCGCATACCTGATAGGGATACAAATCCTGCAGGAAGTGACTCTGTTGCGCGACCAGCAAGGCGAACTCCGCGGATTATCCATCCACCAGTAGTCTCGCCAATCTTTGTCTCAAAGAAAGCATTTTTTGGAAGTTCGTAATCACGACTACGGATTGTTGACTTAGTATTGCGAAGTGCTTCCTGTCCCTTGATTAGTGCAGCAGCACCAATTGCAGGCTCAATAGGCATGAACTGTTTTGCGCCGTAAGTGAAGTCACCCTTTTCATTAAAGAATGCATCTCTAATCTTTGTAAACTGTGGGTCTGCATCAATTGCATCATTAAAGGCTTTTTTAATACGCTCAGCAGATACACCTGTTGGCATAGGTACTTGACCATCTTGAAGAGCCTTAGTACGTATCTGTGACTTAACATCAGCCATGTCAAATAGTTTATGGCTTGATGTTGCTGCTAGTCGTGCTAGCGCATCAAGGTTACCCTTGTCAGCAAGAAGAATATCTTTAACAGCACTTGCATCCGTTGTATCGCGAATGATTGGAATCAATTTCTCATTAGTGCTGTACTTCATAACTAGGTCTTCGATAGTTCCCCAGTCCTTGCTTTCAGCAAGTAGTAATGCGTGGCTTCCTGATACAGTCTGAGCACCTGCTGCGCCATTGGTAGAGGCATACAAAATGCCATTCTCCATGTCTGCGGCTAACTCATCAACGCTCTTGCCTTTAGTATACAAACCTGCTGGCTTTGCAACAGCCTTTGCACCAGTTCCAACAATCTTACCAGCGGCACCAATACCCTTGTTTCCAACAACAAAGTCACCAATACCAGTGTACCAGCGACCAACTGCGTTGTCGACAAAGTTTTGTTTAATGCTTTCATCGTTCCACAAATCAACTGTATCAAGGTCAATCTTACCAGTAGAAAGAACTAGTTGAGAGACTGGGTTGATAAGCGGTATAAGACTTGACTTTGTAAGAGCCTGCATTGCAGAAACTTTTTTACTGCGATTATAGGCAGCAGTAATATCAGAGAACTGGAAACCTTCTTCGTATTGACCCTTTTTGTAAAGAGGAGAATTTAAGTCAGTTACTAAACCCACTGTTGCAATTGGACGCGAAATCAGTGGTGAGTAAATCTTTTCATTAAACTGTACTGCAGCCTTGAGAAGAAAGTCTGCTGAAGATTTAGTTGCAGCCTTAGCCACACGTCCTGGAGCAGTTGACTCAATTGACTTATTTACATCGTTAAGAGCATTTCTAATTGTTGAAGTAAGTTCTTCTTCTTTTCTCTGCTCTTCCGCATTAAGGTAGGCGCCTCCGCCTGTAACCTTCTTTATACCGACGCCTAGGGTTGAACGGAATGAATCCCATAAAGACATCATTACCCCCTAGTAATTTCGTTTAATATAATTTTTCTCTGTCCCACCTTGTGGGTCTTGCCCTGTAATGCTTGTAATAAAAGCATCTCTATCTTCTGTAGACTTCCATGACATCATTGCAAGTTCCATAGCAATACCTGCATTTTGATATCCAAGTGAGTTTGCAAACTTGTCAATGTTATCAAAGAGGCTACCTGGCATCCATGAAACATCAGCCATTAGGGTTTACGCCCTGACTATTCTCAACAAGGTAATTTACAAAACGCTTAAATGAATCTGGAGCATCTGGTGAGCGTGCAGCAAATGCCAAGTCTGGCAAGTACTGTGCTGCAATTCGTGCATTCTCATCAGCACGTGCATTGTTCATTAAACCCTTTGAAAGTACTTCACTTCCTGGACCAGGACCAAAATCTACACCTGCTGTGATTGGTTCATCTGGACGAGTTGTTGGGTCAAAGAGTGTACCTAGTTGAGGCATGTTAATACCTTCATAAGGTGCTGCAGGAGCAGATGGTGTTGCTGCTTGAGTTGTTGCCACTGCTTGGTTACCCTCCATACGCTGATTATTCAATGCTTGATTTTCTCCGTATGCAAAGCCTGTGTAGTTACCACTCTGACCTGCACCACCAGTACCTGAAACATTGGCTGGATTATTCTGAGGAGCATTTGGGCGATAGCCGCCACTATTCTCATTGCCTGCCATTATGCCTCCTACTTAAATTGTCTAAAAATATGAATTGGTTCAGAGCACATATTGTCGTATTGAATTGCAATAGCAATTGCTTTACGAATCATTGTCTCTGCTTGGTTAATTGTCTTTACTTTTTCCACACCCAACGCTGCCAACGCGCCGAGGGCAACATCGCCACCACTACCCATAACATATACATTACGAATATCGGTATCCCAAGAGTAGTCTTCAGAGACCGAGAATACTTGGCCTTTGACTGAGACAAGGAATCCCCCGTCAATTTGTGCAACATCGCCGTCCTCTTTCATATCAATGCCTGCATCAATAAAGTTCTTTCGCATTTCTGGAATGAACTTTTGAGTCATATAGGCATTTAAGTCTTCTTGTGCAGTAGGCTTAGGTTGTTTGTAACCATAGTGTAATATGTTACTAGCGCGAGAAGAACCGCATCCAGCAATTAATACACTGTTGTTTTCAACAATCTTTGGAGTCTTACTAACTTGGAATCGACCATTATCATCACTTAAACGTGAATCGCATCCTAGTACCGACCAACCGTCACCTTGTATCGCTACCAGCGTTGTCATTTTATCCCCTAGTTGTTACTCGTCCTGTTGCTTTACCGCTGCCACTTAATGTGGATAAAATTGTTTGTAGGTCTGGTGCTGGCGTTGGTGGAGCCATTCCCATACCTTCTGGAGAGCCTCCTGCTGGGACGCTACCTGGAGCAGGGGACGGCTGCTCAACATTTGGCGTTGCAGCCCCAGCAGAAGGAACTGGTTGCTGTGGAGCAAATGCTTCAGTGATAGCCTCTTCTAAGGATTGACCCTTTTGACGAGCACTGATTACTCCTGCAATCTTAGTTACGATAGATGCTGGGTCTCCGCCTTGAGTTGCCATTGCTGGAATAGCCTGAGCCATTGCAGTAATACCGCTAAGTAGTGATGAACGCATGTTTTCGATTTCGATTTTTTCAAGTTCTTGTGTGACGTTTACTGTGAATGGAAGTTCACGCATTGCCATGTCCTTGGAGATTAATCCTCCACCAAGAGCCTGTAGCATAAAGATAAGTCCCTGTGCTGGGTTAAGACCAGCCAACATACCATAACGAACATCTGCAGAGTAATCACCCTTGATGTCCTTTGATGGCTTGTATGTAATTTCATATGGTGAGCCAGAATCTACACCGCGGATTGTCTTTTCTTCTGAGAAAATCTTCTCATCTACTTCAAAGCAGAGAGAAACAACATCGCGTAGAGCAGATGCAAAGATTGCTTGGGCTGACTTAACCTGTGTATCAAATGCTCCCATGAGAGCCTGTACGCCTTGACCAGTAACGATGCTTGCATCAATGTTACCAGAACGACCTTCTGGATAACGAGTACCTGAGCGAAGTTCCTGGTTAAGTAGTTGTGCTTCTGTAAATGCGCCTTGTGGAATGTTTAGTTCAACACGACGAACGCCAGCAGGGTTAGCGGTACGAATTACCGCATCGCCACCCAACTGGAGTTCTTGAACGTCTTGTGGTAGTACGATTGGTGCTTGAACACTCTTCTCCGCTGCTTCCATTGCCAATAAGGCGAAACGGTTGCGAAGAAGTTGAATACCTAATACGTCGTCGAATTGTCCACGCATCTCGCCATCAATAGAAGGCTTACGCGCCACGACAACCATCATCTTGCCCATTGGATTCAATGCGCGAGATAAAACTAGATTGCCCTTCTTAGGCAAATAAATTACAGATTGGTCCTTGTCATAGTAACGAACCATCTCAACCTGAGCATGCAGGTCCTGTTGATATCCGTCACGACCAAGGATTTGAGTCTCATACTCTGGGAACTGTGCAACCAGTTCTCCAAGAGTTAGCATGTAGCGTTTTGCAAAGGCCACACATCTTCCGTAGCGGTCAAATTCTGGGTAAGCCCCGATTGGATTTTCTACACGGATACGCGGCAACTTGCTTTCTTCGTCCAATTCAATCATGAAAGGAACGAAACCATATGTTAGATACCAGTCAGCACCTGAGTACATTTGTACTGACAGGTCAGAGTGGGAGAAGTAGTTAGCGGCAATACGTGTACGCTTATCAGCGAAGTTACGTGCCTTGTCGCTAACGGAGTTAGCAGCAGAACAGTTGATTGCTGGAAGTGGCGCCATAACCTCTGAGAGGTCACGTGCTACAACGTCGATGAAGTTAGCAACTACGTTGGCATCTACACCTTCTGGGAAGAACTCAGGGTAGACAGATGCGATTTGTCCCTTACGAACAGCAAGTACGCTTAGATTACGAGCATCGCGTTCATGATTACGGTAGCGCAACGCTTCGACGCGTGCTGCAACCTGTTCCATTGATAATGCCATTGGTATCCTAACCGTAAGTATGTGACCATTGCTCTGCAAAGGCCTCGTCTAAATTGACTGCTTGTCGTCTTGATGCTTGCGCTTGAGTTGTCCATCTGTTTTGCATCCACTTAGATGCATTGCTACTCTGTTGCATCATCTCACGTATGCGGATAATAGCAAACCATAGCGCCATAACGCAGTCCGTTGGGTTCTTCGTATCTGGCTTCCAGGTAATAAGTTCCTGTACGAGAGTCTTTAGACCCTCAGAGCCTTCGTTGCTGGGTAGTTCTATAATGTTGTTGTCCTGGAAACGCCCATCACGGGTATTACCAAACAACATAGACATAGAGGCTACACCAAATGATGTGTCCCATTTATTCTTACCCGTAAAGTGAGAGTTAAGTTGACATCCATAGGATGCTAGATATGCTCTCAAGTCATCATCCAGGGCGTAAGCCTTCTGGTGGGCGTTAATTTCAATACGTAGTTCTTGTGGTCGATACTTCTCAACCCACTCTTCAATCAAAGCCTGAATCTTTGCTGGACTTGGGTCAGTCATATTGACGCAATCTAAAATATAGATACGTCCATCTGCTCTGTTGTAAGTAGCAACTACTGCTCCTGTAGCACCTGCCATAGCAGGGTCAAGACCAATAATGGTATAACCTTCAACATGCTGAGGATGTCCTGGAGTACCTGCTTTTAGCGGTCCTCTTTTTCGCATTCCGTTGACTGAGCCAGCCACACAGGTTGGAGAGAATATTGAGTCTTCTTGGACATCTTCTTGTTGATAGACCATAGCCCAAACTGACGGAGCGACCTCAGAGCGACGCTTAAAGAGCGAGGGTCCGTCCCATTTTGGATATAAGCCATTTTCTAAAACCTCATCTAAATCGTTTTCTTGCTGGTCTGTCTCAGGCCATAGTGTTTTCCAGTTGGCTGGTTTATCATCAAACTGCAAAACTGCTGGCATTGCACAATAGGTAAATGGGCTCTTTCCACCCGTCCATTGTCCACCGTCTCGAATCATCTTATAGAGGTCTACAGATGAAACACGGGTTCCAACAATAATGAGTTTACCGTGTCGTCCCAGACGGGTAATAACTTCTTTCTGAAGCCACTCAATTTGCTTTTCCCACTCATGAGCGTTGGAGCCCATCACCACGTCATCTAGGATAATCAAGTCGGCGCGAGCACCGTAAATCTGAGAACCAAAGCCAAGTGCTTGGACTGTTGGGTCTTTCTCTCCAGAGTCGCGACCTGTACCTAGATAAATCATGTCGGCGGACCATTGTGTTGCATCCGCCTTATACCCACCATTAGGGCCGAAGGCCGTTTGTAATTTCATATAACCAGGGTGGGAAAGACGCGTCTTAATAGCGCCTAGGAACTTGCGAGCCATACCCTGAGTTTTGGACACGATAATTACTCGCGTATTAGGGTTGGTCACAATCTTGTAGGTCACGTAGTTAGTCGTGATGGTAGTTGACTTAGCATGCTCTGGTGGCACGTTAATCAGAACACGGTTAGGGTCTCCCTGGTCATAAGTCATGCCAGGTGGTAGCCACCGTGGTTCTTTACCTTCAATAAGGTCAATCCAGTTTAACTGGTGATTAAAAAGTTTAGAACCTAGGAAGGTTTCTGAGAACTCAGCAAAGGGCATATCCTTAAGTTCGGATAAGTCCTGCTTAATGCCTTTACCCGCAAGGCGGGCTTTATCTGATGCTTCTTTGAAGTCGGCATCTGCCATTGTCCATTGGCGAAAGGCGGTGTCTTGACGGTCAACGGCTGCCATAGCGGCTGTGATTGTCGCACCTTGTTCTAGGAGAGCCAGTACTTTAGCCTGGGCATCGTCCTTGGAATATGTCTGTTTTCCTGCTTTACGACCCATGTTATGTCCCATCTAATAACGCCGATTTAACGTACCCTATAAACGGCATAAGGGGGGCATTTTGATAAAAAAAATTTAAAAATTATATTATATATAGGAGCGGAGTCTTAAACGGAGCGACTCCGTATATATTTATATATATACTATAGAAGACCCGTTCAAACGGGTCTTTTCCGAGTGGGTTGGGAAAGTATTTTCCCGAACCCCTATATATTAAGCGTACGATGTGACCTAAGTCACACTCTCCGAGGAGTACTAAAAGTACTCTGAGGGGGGGTATTAAATATAACAGAAAATTATTATGGGAGTATATATACATAATACCTCGCGGTTTTAAAAAACCACGGCTCAAATCATGCGCTTTCAGCGCTTATTCTGGCTTTATTTATTCTTGGCGTTAATTGTTAATGAGCAACTATCTGCATGGAGAATCTTTAAATGAATTAGGGGGGAATAAATAAAATAAATCTAGGGGAAAGAGATAGGGGAAAAGTAATTGAATCTTCAACTATCTATCCGCGCCATTCGGCTAACCGAACGCGCTCACGCTCACGCGCCCGCCGCTTTCCTTGCGACACGCCCAACCCCTAGACCTTCCCCGATTAGGTGAAAACTGGTTCATGCATTACAATAAATGCATACCGAACAACACCGTTCGGCTAACCGAATAGAAAAGGAACTACCCAAATGGCAACAACACCAAAGCAAGCAAAAGCACCAAAGCCAGCACTATCAGCACCAAAGATTAAAAGCGCTTGGATAAAGGTATGCGACACATCCATCAAGAGTGAGAACGAAATCGTGAAGGCGATTGAAAATCTCTCATCCGTCATGGTTTTGGAATCTCGCTTATCTGTTGCAGACCAAAAGCGATTTATCAAAGGCCTTGAAGGAGAAGGCGCTGTGTCTTCATTCGTGAAATCAAGCCATGCGCCAGCGCTTCCAACATGGTCAAAGTTACGCGCTCTACATGCTGATTTCTGCTCACTACCTATCGCAAAGCAACTCTCCACCGCGTCTGCCTCGTATGACCTTCTAGGCGCTGGCAAAGGTGAGCAGATTAAGTCACTAGATGCGCTCACTACCGAAATCTCAAGAGAGCGCAAAGAGAAGGCAAGCAAGGCAAAGGCAAGCAATGGCGAGACACCAAAGGCAAAGGCACCAAAGTCCAACGCCGAAACCTTGAAATCTATCCTCGCTTACATCACCGCGCTAGACATGGCGGAACTTACAGACATTGAGGAAGGCTACATCGCCGAAATTGAATCAACTATAAGTTACAAAATGGCAAGCGCATAACCAAAGAGAATAGCCTCACCCCTTCGGGGGTGGGGTTATTTTTTTGCCCAAAAAATCCGACACAAACCAACACAAACTATTAAACGAACGATGGCTGGCGCCGACCTGCGAATGATGAGTGCCACCGAACTATGTCACGTTCGGCTAACCGAACACCATAGACAAAAACCTATTTCGATGCTAGACTTATGCCTATCAGCAAGGCTCACGCCTTATTGAAAACCTAATAACCGTTCGGCTAACCGAACAGAATGGAGATGGACATGATTGACCTAGAACTAAGCGCACACCTTGAAGTTCAGACTAACATTCTGAATGAGAAGCGTGCAGAGCGTGAACGACAAGAGCGTGGCATCAAAGCCATGCAGGAAGCAACTAACAAGGCTTGACCCAAAGTTAGTTCGCTGGTAAAATTAAGGTATTAAGCGGATAGCCTAGTCTATGAATTTGGGCATACGCTAGGCTGGTGGCTCACTCTGGTGATTGTGGATGCAGGTTCGATTCCTGCGGTGAGCGCGTGATAACAAATTGTTATCCTGTTCGGCTAACCGAACGAACTGAAAGGTAAGTAAATGGAACTGTTCAACCTAGAGATAAGCAAGTGGGGCATTGACTTGCAGACATACTTTGGTGATGTGTACCTGTATCACCGAGCATGGATAACAGTGCTTGCTATTGTTGTTGTACTTCGTGGGGCTAAGTTAATCAGGCAGGCGGTACGATAATGTACCCAACGGTGGATGAACTTGTAGCCAACGGTATTTCCGACACAAACTTATGGGAATCCCGTCTCGACTACCAACTTGTCCAAGAAATTCTAGGCCATGACCTCTCAGAAGATGAGTGGTTAGAACTTGTGGATGCTTTGGATGATGCCGTATTCCAAATTGTAATGAGTTTTCAGAGATGATTACCGTCACATTTAGCGATGCTGAGGCGAACCTAGTGCGACAAGCGCTAAGGGCTGAGCATGACCGCATGGTGAAGCAAGGGTATGCAGGATTGGCCAAAGTAGTGGATAGCGCCAGAGATACCATGTCAAATGCCATGATTGACAAGAACCTAGTTGCAAAGTAGACTATGCTTATTGCAAATCGCAATGAGTTCGATTATTCGGCTAACCGAATGAGAAGGGAAAGAAAATGACAGATGAAGTTGATGATGTTGTAGTATTCAGTTGTTCAGTATGCGAATACGAAACTGATGAAGATAACCTAATCACGACAGAATGGAACGACATAGTTTGCAACGATTGCGTTCAAGTTTGCCAGCGTTGCGATACGATAGGTTCCACCAATGATAACTTCAACATGGTAGATGGCAATCATCTATGGTGTGAAGGCTGTGTAGATAGAATCGCATCTTGGTGTGATTCATGTGCAGAGTACAACTCTGACGGCTCATCTTATGTCTCAGATAGAGGTGAGTACTGGTGTGGTGGTTGCCTAGACGGTGCTTACTATTGTGAGGATTGCGATGAATGGAATAATGAAGGGTGCGATAGATGCTCAGAGGATACTTACAATGGCAATCGTATTGTCCATGACTATTCATACCGACCTGATGCTATCTTCCATAGCACCAAGAAGGATGAGCGCCTATTCTTTGGCCTAGAGATAGAAGTAGAAGGCTGGGAAGACAGGTCTGCCTCAGCCATGCACGCCTATCAACTAGAAGGAATGGAGTTAGCCTATCTAAAGCATGACGGCTCTCTCAATGACGGCTTCGAGATAGTCACACATCCTATGTCTCATGACTTCTTCAAGAATGAGGCTACCGATTTATGGACAGTGCTAGAAGATTTACGCAGTAAGTCTGGCATGAGAGTTAAGTCATGGAATACCCGTACTTGTGGCTTACACATTCACATCTCACGCACTGGGTTTAATGGTGGCGCACACATGCACCGCTTTCTTAACCTTGTCTATTCTAACCCTCAGTTCTACTCGACCTTAGCAGGTCGTGAGTCTGACCAATGGGCTAAGTTCACTGACATCTATCAGTCAGAATACAAGCGCGATGAAAACGGTGAGCGTATCTGGGACATGGATAATGGATACGTTGTTGACCGTAAGCGTACCTTCAAGCACAAGTTAAGTACAGACCACAATTCAGACCGCTATTCAGCAGTAAATACCAACAATCAAGCAACACTAGAGATGCGTATCTTCCGAGGTAGCATCAACGGTGACACCATCAAAGCCCATTTAGACTTAGCACATGCCAGTGTTGAGTACACCCGAACTCTTACTGTGCAAGACATCCAACAAGGTGCGCTTAGTGCAGACAACTTCATGTGGTATGTATTTCAGAATGAGACACTATACCCAGAACTTTCAGCCCGTATAGATAGACTAGTCGTTCGGTTAGCCGAACAGAATGTGAGTGCATAATGTGTTTACTAGTAGTAGCATCACCTAACTCAACACCTAAGAAGAAAGACTTAGAGTGTGCATCATGTAACAATCCGCATGGCTTCGGCTTTGCAGTAATCACGCCCAATGGCATTGTCACTGGTCGTGGTATGTCAGCCAAGAAAGTAATCAAGCAGTTCCTAGAAGTACGTAAGGAGTTTCCAGACAATTATGCTATGTTCCATGCTCGCTATGCTACGCATGGTGTCAAGAATGAGGATAACTGTCACCCGTTCAAGGTGCCTTATGATGCTACCTTTGCACCAGATACTTACCTAGCACACAATGGCGTGCTTGACATCAACATCAGCGCAGGAGATAGACGTAGCGATACGCGTATCTTTGCAGAGGATACATTACCTGCTATGGGTGGTGTCACTGCACTAGATGACGACCACGTATGGGCTATGGTTAGCAAGTGGGCATTAGGTAGCAAGATTGTAATCTTTACTCTAGACCCTAACGCTAAGGAGACTTGCTACATCATCAACGAAAGTGCTGGTCACTGGGACAATGAGGGCATGTGGTGGTCTAACTCTACCTATAAGCAATCAGGTTGGTCTACTTATCTAGGTACACCTAGCGACACGCCAGCCTATGACAACCCATCAGTCTACGTAGACAGTGAGTGTATCAACTGCCAAGCCATTCCATTCGAGGATGCTAATCCTTACTACTGTGAGATGTGCATGTCATGTTATGATTGCTCTGGTATCTATTCAGATACATGCCTATGCTGGACACCAGAACAAGATAGATACTCATACAACAAGAAAGGTTCGGTTGCTCGTTATGATAACTACTTCGGATTCTAGTATTCGGTTAACCGAACAGCAAAAATCCAACACAAACTTATGAGAGGAAGCCATGACTACAGAACAGAAAGAACAGTTACGAGAAGTACTTATAGACTATCTACAAGTACTTACAAGCACGACGGGACTGTACAAATCCGAATACGAAAAGATACAAAATGCACGTATAGCACAAGTCCGATTACTACTAAGGGAGGTAGCATGAGTTACGAGCCACGATTAGATGATGACATAGCACTAGGGATAGAACTGGAAGAAGAAGAGGACGATACGGGAGAACCAGATAGGATGTGGGGAGATGATTAGTCAACTAACTGGAGGCCTATGTACTCTGGATGATAATCCTGATGCGTGGTTTCCCACGATAGGTAACGGCAACGTTACTACAATGACACAGCGAGCACTTCCAACGATTAAGTATGCTATTGGCGTATGCAATAGATGCCCTATCAGTGAGACGTGTTTAGAAGAAGGTATGAAGCCCGAGAACCTTGCTCATGGCATTTGGGGTGGCTTACTATCTGGACAGAGAATAGCAATCGCTAAAGAACGAGGGCTTGACTATCGCGTTGACCCTTACAATACAGGCAGGAAGGTTGGACCTAGATATACAGATGAAGTGGGGCCTAGTGGCAAGGTAACCGCTGACGAAGAAGAAGCATCAATGATATTCTTGAACAGGGTTAGACCTTACTTGGAGGTGTAATATGTACAAAAAGATAGCACTCTTGCTTGTCATTCTTTTAGTGGTAAGTTTTATGAGTCGTTCGGCTAACCGAATGGAGCAGAAGATAACACCAGCAAGAGAATGGCAGATTGCAGACAGTAAAGCCTATGCTAATGATGTAGTGCAAGCATGGGCGGATAATCAGTACCGATGTCTTCATAAGTTATGGACAAAGGAATCCAACTGGAGGCATCAGGCATACAACAAGATAAAGGTGATGGGCAAGAACGCTGGAGGTATACCTCAGGTTTTAGGGATGGACCCTAAGACTCCACCGCCATTACAAATTGACAGGGGCTTTGCATATATCATGCACAGATATGGCACGCCTTGTATGGCATGGAAATTTCATCAAAAGAATAACTGGTACTAATGCCTACATATGATTTCAAATGTAGTAAATGTGGTGCGACGAGAGAAGTATTCATCCACCATAAAGAATACGAGAAGTATGTCGTAAGGTGCGATACCTTAAATTGTTACAAACCTATGGAGCGTATCTTCTCAGCACCAGCAATTAAGTTCAATGGCTCAGGGTTCTACTCGACAGGAGGATAGATGACAGAAGATGAGATGCAAGATTTACAGGCAAGCATCAAGGAAGGCATCGAAGAATACTTTGAGGCGTATGATTGGGATAGCAAGTTCAAACAATACTTGGAGGAGCGATGAAAGATAGCAACTGGGACCTAGACCTTAGGTCAGGCATAGAAGGTGAGAGTAGGATTGCAGACTTACTACACCTAGATACAGTAGAAGTTAAAACAGATAGACGATGGGTGGAAACTGGCAACCTATACATAGAGACAGAGTGTTACTATCAAAACGATAGTGCTTGGAAACCATCAGGCATTAGAGTTAGTAAGGCTACGCACTGGGCTTTCATGCTAGAAGATGCTGCACTTATTGTACCCTTGCATAGGCTTGCAGAATATGTATACAGTTCTGGTAAAGCAATTACCTGTGACATACAACCCAACCCATCAAGGGGTTATCTAATTAAGGCTAGTGGTTTAATAGAGTATATTAAGTATGCTCGCGCTAACGAGATTGCAGAACATGAAGAACATGAAAGATGGGTGAGGTTTGGATAAGGAAACGTTAATCGGATTCCTGTCCTTGTTCTCTATCTTCATTACTGTCGGGTTCATCTTGCCCTACTTGTTCTGTTTCGTCTTTATCTAGATAAGAACGGAAACCGCCAAGCCTAGTGATGAGTTTTTTAATTGCACGATTATGTCTCATACGTGCAGCATCATCACTAGGTAAGGCGAGTTCTTCTGCAATACCAGCATACGATAAAGAGTTTGCATACTTGTGGTAAAGAATATGTTTATCCTCTGTATTTAATTTCAGATATGCAGCCTTAATCTCAGCCATCATAGCCATCATATTGCCACCCTCTGCTGGAGCAGACGGCTTGCTAGGCATACCTAAGTTAAGCACTGGAGCATCTGTTACATCTCCACGTAGTATTGAGGGAAGCAAGGCTTCAACAATCTCTGGCTCATAGAAGTATAAATCAGAAGGCTCATAGCCTAATGACTTAGCCTTCCAGTATTGGCAATAGTCCAATGCTTGGTTACGTAGTGAACGATACAATAAGTTCTGAGCAGACTTCTTGCTGAATGCTTCCCACTCTGTCAACTTCCTAGGATGCGACACAAACCATTCATAGAGCGACTGCTTGATATCTTCGCGTGCGACCATTGTATACTTCTTGCTGTATTCATCAGCAACATGTGCAACAATGTAATCCCACGGTTCAATGCGGTCCCAACTGACTACCATCTCCAAGTTTTTCCTTCTACTGTAAATGAATTGTTTACGATAGGTACAAGTTGTGGAACAACTGTCTTACCATCAACATGCAAGATACCGAAGCCTTGTTGCCATGTAAACAACCCTGCCTTGATATATTTTGCATTACGATAATCCATTAAGTTACCAAGTTCTAATCCCCAAATAGTTTTAGGTTTACCACCACGATAACTTTGAGTATGATGTGTCAAACCCATGCGATGCGTGTGACCACACACTACGCTCATACCTGAGCGTTTCGCTAGACCCAATGCGGTAGCACCTGCAGTAGGTTGTACGTTTCCTTCATCACCATGCATGAGCAACCAGCCAGGGGCTAATTCATAAGGGTCAGTGTGGTATTGGATACCAAGTTCTTTTAACCCAAGAAAGTTCTCAAGTTGTAACTCTGGTAGACCAAGTAATCCTGGTGCTCGCATTGCAACTGTATTAAATAATCTATCTGTGTGATTACTACGAATCATGTGCTCGATAGTTAAGTCATACAGTACTTGACGAGTTAAATCTCTATCCCGTCCGATAGAACGCTCATACTCTAGTTCGGTCCCCTTCGACCATTTACTGATTGTCTGCATATCCATTTCGTCACCACAGGATACGACAGTATCTGGTTGGTAGTCTCTAATGAATCTAGCCACAGCCTTGGTCGCTTCTACATCGTGGTACGGTACTTGTAAATCAGATATACAGACTATAGTTTTCATGGCTTCTTTTTAACCGCTTTCTTAGTAGTCTTCTTAGGCGATGCTTTCTTTACTGTGCGACGCTTATTCTCTAGCGCTACATTGTCTTTCTTTTTAAGCACTCGCAAGTTAGATAGGCGGTCATCGCCTGCTCTGCCCTTGTTATTCTTATGGTCTACTTCTGAATCTTTCGGTAACTTCTTACCTGTAGCAGTTTCATAATCATGGCGAGCCTTGTTAGTAGACGTTGTTTCCGTCGTACCATCTTTTCTTTTTCTTTTAAATACATAGATTGGTCGTCCACCATTTTGCTTACTACCCTTGTATGGTCCAAATATTTTCTTCATGTTATTCCTATCTCAATAGAGTTGCTATTAAAGCCAACAAGGCCATTAACTGTGATTGAAATGCAAGTAATATCTCAATCATTAATTATCCCATTGTCCTCTCAGTACTAGCAATCCGATGATTGCATAGTTTGCCATGTCCTTAAATGAATCTTCTAGACTCTCATGCTGTGGGTCTGCACCATTATCAACTAAGTTATTGATACGTGCTAACTTATCATGCATACGCACTCGCAGCCCATTGATTGGACCGCCAGGAGCCAGTGATATATTCTTAGGACCGTAATCCCTGTGCTTGCTCAGCAACAGTTCTGATAACTCAGTGGTTGTATCACCAAGGTGAGTCTCTAGATATAACTCTCTTGCTATCATCATTCTTCCTCCTCTAGTAGTTCTTTTAACTCTTCATCTATATCTACCATGTGTTGCTTTATGATTGCTTCTTCAACTAACTCTTTCATCTGGTCGACATCTGTCTGTGCTGCATAGAGCGTAGCGTATGTCATCTCAGTTATATCTTTAATCATTCCTGGGTCGTCTGCATTACGATAGAGTTCCTCTAGTAAAGACCCGAGAAGTAAAGAGTAACCATTGGGTAGTTTAAGTACTGGGTCAAAGATATCTCCTTCATCATCCATTAAATGATTAATAGCATCAAAGATATTATCAAACTCTGTACCACACACCTTGCACTGCGGAATCTCAATCAATGTTCAACCCCATCTTTTCTCTGATGAACTGTGCTCCGTGTCGAATGTAAGCACTGTTAACATCTTCTCCATCTCCAAATGTGACCGTAGTGACAGGGAGTTCTCTGGAGAGACTCGCTGCAAACTCGCGCCCTGGGGCATCACCATCGGCAAAGACGAAGACTCTTTCAAAGTCTGCAAGTAATCTTGTATAGTGCTTCTTCCATGAGTTGGCACCAGGAACTCCAACACAGGGAATTCCGACCAAGCGAGACATTGTAAGCGTGTCCAACTCTCCTTCACAGACACCAATCCAATCTCCAGCAGTCTCGATGTCAAGTACATTGTACATGCGAGTATCAACGCCAACCATACCCATATACTTCGGTTCAACGGCAGGGTTAAGAGAGCGAAAGCGCAAATCAACAACGCCAGTCTTTGTGATGTACGGTATGCTAAGGCGACCAGCGTATTGTTCATGTCCAGGTTCAGGCTCCTCGACTACGCCTAATCGCGCCAGACGTGCTGCTTCCCTTGTTATTCCCCGACTTGCTAGGTAATCTTCCGCCAGAGAGATGCTTCCCGCGTACTTGCTGGTGGCTCTCCCCAGTAATTCCTTCTGCGATAGACTTTGCTTCACGTATATCACACCCTTCTTTCCTAGCAATTATCTGGATACTGTTACCTTGCATACCACATGCAAAGCAGTTAAAAATATTCTGTCTTGTATTAAAACTTGCACTTGCGTGACTATCATTATGAAACGGACACTTGATATTTACTTGACCAGATGTGCGGTTAACTATTGCACCGTAATGCCTCAGCACCGCTACTATGTCTGGTAATTCATCCACCAAATACATCGCCCAACCTTAATACTAAATAGGAATCTGCTATTGACTTGCCTCTTGCTTTAATAAGAACTGCTGGCATTACCTTATCTCTGGTAAGTCCGCGTGCTTCTGCGTAGTGTACGGCTTCAATCTGTGCTTCTTTTGTCCATCCACTAAGGTCAATGGCATTGCCTGCTCCTGGCGCTTTACATTCGATAACGCCAATGCTACCAAGGAAGTCTGAGCGGACAACAACATCGCCCTCATCTCTTGCACCTGTTCGAGCAAGTCGCTCAGAATCGTATCCATTTGCTCGAAACCAGTCTCTAATGTCGGTTTCATATGTTGCTCCTCTGGCCTTGTGTGATTTCCTAGTTGTCATAACTTGCGTATCCAAACTTGGTATTCCTTAGTTAGCAAATCATATCTTCCTTCGTGTTTCTCAAGGAAAGCATCAATTGCTGGGCGAGGTGTTAAGTGTGGAGGCAAATCTTGACCCCACATATAGTCATCAAATGCTAGAATTCCATTAGGCTTAAGACATCTCCATGCATCATTTGCATCTTTAGCAACCTGCTCTTCTGTATGGCCCCCATCAATATAAATAAAATCAAATAATTCTTCTGCTACTTTACTAAAAAAATCATCACTAGTTTTTCGAACCCATCCTACATTTGTATATGGTGATAAACGTCTTCTATAATACTCATAAACATGCTCAAAATCAATGCGAGAATGTTCAGGCTCATCAGAGCCAGCCCATGTATCAACATCTATAAGTGATGAAGTTGGGTCAGTTAAAATGTTTTCTGCCAACCATACACTTGCATCACCAGTATAAACACCTATTTGTAAAAAACGCATATTAGGTTTATCTTGTAAGTGTGGCAAGTAAATCTCAAAGTTATATTTCTGGCCATCAAACCAGTTAGGGAATAATGTCATACGTTCTCTGGGATGTCATCGATGTACATGTACTCTGGGTTGAATGCCAACCAAGTCATTAGCGTTCCGTTTGCATCCGCTCTTCCGTAGCGATTTTTGACTGATGCCACGCCCATTGATGTGCCAACGGTACCAAGCGTGCATATAAGCGCAGGTAGTTGGGAAACTTTTCCTTGGATAGCACTTCTTGGCTGACAAGGATTCCCAGGAACTGCCTCCGAAGTATGATGTAGTACCACAATCGCAGCGTTAGTGTCTCTCGCAAGGAACTTCAACTCCTTCATAATTGCTCGCATAGAAGCGAACTCTTCGCCCCCATCTGTTGCGACATCCATAAGGTTATCCAATACAATGAGAGATGGGCTACAGCCCCACAACTCTTCGAATGCTTGGACTTCCTCATCGATGTCTTCTAAGGTTGGTGATGATTCGAATGACCAGACTATGTGACTTCCTTTTTGGAGAACTGCTTTAGTCCAACCAACATCAGTATTAAGTTTCTGCTCTACGTCTGACTGACTCTTCCCTGAAATCATAGATGCCAAACGCATTGCCATAGTGTGTGCATTAGTATCCGCAGATATGTATAGAGTTGGAACATTAGTCTTAAGTGCTAGCGCTAAGGCCAGCGTAGATTTTCCTGCTCCAGGTGCTCCTGCAAACATAGAAACTTCTGAACGACGAATAATAATCTTGTTCGCTTCGAATGCTTTAAACGAACTAGGAAGGGGTTCCCCCCCAATAGAGGCCCTACCTACTGAACGTACTAGAGTTCTCATTGGCACCCTTCCTAGTTAATTTAAAATGGAAATTGTTCTGGTATTAATTGACTGGCTTGCACTGGTCCGCGCCCTGAGGCATCGGACAGACCCACATCGCGTATGGATTTCCCGTCTTGCTTGAGATTCCCGACTTGTACTTGCGAGGGCCGTGTTGACATGTCGGTCCACCCTGTTGCTGGGTTTGTGGAGCCGTAGCGGACGGAGCCTGCGCCTGGGGCGGAACGGATGATGTTGTTGGCGGAGTGTTTGGCGTTGAAGCCGATGTCGCTAAAGGGGCAACCCCGTAAGCACCGACTACCAAACGCTGCACTGCAGCAATCTGATTTGAATAATCCCCAATACCCTCTAACAGAACACTGAGTTCGTCATTGGTTTGGGCTCTGATGTTAATCATATCCCCAGCAGGGGTCTTATATGATACTTGTAGTTTCCAGTCTTCGGCCATTTATTTATCCTTCTTAATCGAGAATTGGCAGTACTCAGTTAAACCACACATGTACTGACAACTGTTTGTGTTGGGTAAGAATATAGCGTTCTTACGTGCAGCGTCGAATTGCATAATTAGATATTCCATTTTGTCATAAGTGTACTCAGACAGGTCTACCATATCTGACACGTTGTTACCACGTGACATGTAGTAGGTACCCCACTTGACCTCTACGCCAAAGGTCTGTTCAAGACCCAGTTTGTAGAACCCAAGTTGTAGACTGCTTGTTGGTGTGTTCTGTGATGTCTTTAGGTCGACAATGACCAGTTCCCCGTTGACTTCGAAGACACGGTCAATAATCATCTTGACTGGTACATCATTGACGACTGGAGTTAGCGCAAGTTCGATTGCCTTATTGCCATCTGGTGCTGTCCAGATTTTCCAATCAGGGTTAGTCTTGCGCCATGCGATGTAGCCTTCTACCCAACGAGGTCCTGCTGTTTGCCAGAAGGTTACGTCTTCCTTGTTAGGGTTAGCCTTGGTTGCCCGACCACCAACACGTGCATTGGTTAAGTCGGTATCACCTTTAGATAGGTCCCAAGCGGTTGACCATAATGAATTTGCTATAGTCACATGTTCTCCTTATCGTAGTTTTCACACGCTAAGTGGAACGCTGAACCGCCAACGGACCAAACGGATGGGGCTTCTTCCTTGTTGAGGAGTCTGCCGAGATAGTACTGGTACCCACAGGTTAGGTAGGTTGTAAACGCAGAGTAGGACATATGCTCTGGTAGTGTATATTCTTCTAGTTTGATTGACATAGGTAGAACTATACATGTAGGTATCCTAAGCGTTGCTTTCCAACGATGGGTTAATGCCTGTGTATACTTAGTTATGTAAGTAATTATATAAAGGCCTTCGGCCTTATATATTATTTATATATAATATATTATATCTAAGGAGTACTATGTCAAATTTTCTAGAAACGTTTTTAGCGTCAATAGCAGGTATCACAACGTTCTACCTATTAGAAGCAATATACTACGACATCCAGGCTCGTATCCGTGGAAGGCAGTATGAGAACTTCTGGGACAATCTTGAAGAGGAACTACAAAACTAATCTTGCCTAGGCAAACCCCTATCAGGCTGGGGTAAAAGTCGGAGGTCCTGGGTATGACTGTTTAGAACTGCCCCTAAAACGACAAAAGACCCCCTCGCCCTAGTATAATCACTAAGGTAAGGGGGTTTCTTGTCTTAAAAGGGCCTTGGAAGGCTTATAAAGGCTATTCTTTGGAGCCTACTCCGTACTCATCTTCTGCCTTATCCAGCGCTTTGGCTGCTGGTCCTGCTAAGGAGGCAAGAACGATAGATATTGCTGGCTCTAAACCTAGTTGGTTGCTTGCTAGAAATGTAAGGAAAGATACCAATACGCCACGTAGGTATGACTTTAGTACTGCTTTTTGCTTCTTGTCTAGTTTCATTTTTTCTCTTTCTTCTTCGGTAGGGGTTTTACCTTTGATTTAACCTTGTTGATAACTGTTGCTTTAGGCAACCATGTAAACCATGGCTTAGTTATCTTTCCACAAGATTCTTTAATGGAAATATGTAGGTGCTTATTATGAGGGTTGCTTCCAGTATAAGGACGCTCACCCTTTTCTGGGGACCATATCTTACCTTTGAAAATTAAATACTTAACCCGACTGTCTAACTTGAAATGGAAGTATGCCTCATGGCAGTTAATACCAAATACTGGGTCATGTGTTAGGTCAACGGCAAAGCCAGTGTTGTGGTCTGAGTTAGGACTCTGTGTTAGGTGAGCAGCAGAAGGTAGAAGACCATCGCTTGCTTTGTTCCTCTTTGGTTTTAATGCCGTCGCTTGGCGCAGAACAGCAATTGCAGCAGGCGTGGCTCTCTTGGCTACAGGTTTCATTTACCATCTCTTCCCTTTTGAATCATTATCTGGTAGAGTATCTCTACTTTTTCCTCTAGTCTAATAACCGAGTCTTTAAGGCTTGACCCAGAATTGGGCTTTAGTTCGTATAGATAATGCTTTACTAACCAGCGCACCGAGCCCGCAAATGCAGACACTATTGCTATTACAGATACGATTAGTGCGGCCCAATTTGCTGCAGTCATTACATTATGCTCCTAGAGTTATACGGTACGGATAGTTATTTCAAGTGCGCCACCAAAGCCATCAAAGCGCTTGTCTGGTGGTGTCATACGGGTAAAGGTTACTTGCTCGATAATTGCCTGACGAGATTCACCAGTTGATAAATCTTGCCAGATTATTACATCGCCACTTTCTTCTATGTCTTCCAATAACTGGATACGGTCAAAGGCTCTGCCTTCATATCCAAATATAGTGTTGTACTTATCTGTTTCAACATCAAAGCAATAAACAGGGAATCTCACAACACGCTGACGCGGGGTTGCAATTGTTGCCTTTGCTTGGTAGCCCTTAAAGATTGGCCCCTTACTGCTATCTGTAGCATCACGGGACATAATGAATTTGTAGGCTACATATTCCTGAGCAGTTGCTGGGCTTGATGTAGTAACTTCTACTGGTGAGATGTTAGAATCATAGGAGATGTGGTCGTACTCAACTCCATTTTTATCTACAGTCTCAAGTATCATGGAGCCATATGTAAACTCACCACGACCAAGTAGGCGTTTAAAGTTCTTTGGCTCAAGTGTATTGTAGCGAATGTTTCCTGTTGTAATGTAACCACTAGGTACTAATTCAGTTGCTGACTCTAGGTAGATTGCTCCATCTGTAGTTTCATGCGCTGTGCAGAAAGCAAGTCTATTAGTTGTTCCAAGAAATGCAACACCAGTTGTGTAGTGTTCTGTTTCTTGAGTTACTTGCAAGTCATTTGCGTATGCAAAACGAAGTGTCTCTAGTTGATTACTAAGGTCAATACGAGTAAGCCCACCATCAAGTGCGCCAATTCCAGTAGATGCCCAGACGTAGTGGTCACGTGCAGCAAAGTCATAGACTGGTTGTGATGTTTCTAGAATAAGCGGACCATAGTTAAGTGAACCATCTTGGTCATTAATTGCAGCAACACGCACACCCTTGTTGGTGCCAATCATTATATAGCCTAAGTAGTAATACAACTTCTCAACTATTTCACCAGCAGGCATTTCTGCTGCAACAACAGCAGATGTTAAGGTTGGCATAACACCAGAGGTGTTTAGTGTATACTTTTGTATGGTTGAATAGATACCTGAGTGACCCGCTGTGTAGATAGCAGGCCCAGAAGCGGCTACGCTTGTGTAATGATAGTTTGTGTTAGGGTTAGTAAAGATGGCAGTTGGTAAAGCAGTAGCCGTTGTTGCTACCTCATAGACTTTATTATTTACGCAAAGCACAATTCTGTCTTTGATAAACTCCATTGTTGCATTTTGAATCACAAGTCCAGTTTCAGTAAACATTGGAGATGGAATAGTTGTTGTATTATCAGTCAATGCTTTTTTGTACATATGAAGTTTGTTAGCGCCACCTGCAACAGCATTTGCTACCCAATAGGCATTTACACCATCATCGCAGATAGCACGTACTGGCTCCGCTCCTCCAGTATTATAATCAATAAAGTGAGTTACTGTTCCATCTGCAGAAATTTTGTCTACGTCATACTCATCATGGAGTAGCACTCCCTCAGTACCGCTCCATTGTATAGAACGAACATGTTGGTTAGGATGTTGATGGTCAGTACCAGTTACTGCACCAGTAGTTTCGTGTGTATCAACTACATCTTTAAGTAGAGTTACTTGTCCTTTAGTCCAGACATCTATACCCTTACTATCAGCAAAACGATGTGCTACTATTTCACCAGCAGATGGGTCATAGAACTTAATACCTGTTCCACTATGAAATGATGACTGTGAGCGAATCCACCAACCAGTTAGAGATTGCTCTCCTGGCTCACTACCATTGTCAAACTGTTCCTTACGAAACGGTGCAGTCTGGCGAATGTAAGGACGAGCATCATTGATTGCATAGATAAACGGCATGCCACCAACCGCTACATCGTAGGCAATATCAGTGTTTTGCCAGATAGATGCGTCAGAGACTACACCAACGTCTACAGCAATAGCCCGATTAGCACGACCTTCGGTTATATCTCTACCAGCCACCGTATCTCCTTAAATAAATATACTTGATTCTGCAAAATCTACTTCTGCTAACGCATCGTACTTGTGTTCTTTAGAACAGTTACCGCAGTCTTTACACATTACTGATTAGACAACAATGCCGCTTCAAGTTCCAGTCGTCTTGCTTCTTCTTCTGGAGTTAGGTCACGCTCTGTAATTGTTTCTTCACCTGTTTGAATGTTAAATTCTTTTTCTGTTATTTTCATTAGTTTGCTCCGTATACATAAATTGTTCCAGCAGTGTAATTTGTAGGATACAAACTAACAAATGTCAGACTTGACACGGTAGATGTTCCTGTGTATTGACCATTTCCAAAAGCAGGTCCAGCACCATAACCACTAGCACCACCTGAAACTTCAACCATTTTTACGCCTGATGTAGCAGCACCTGAAATTTTTAGAGACACTGTACATCTATCGTATTGAATATTTGCTCCGCTTTCTCCAAGCAATTCAATGTAACTGTTACTATTAGGTGCTTGATTTAAATAAGTTGGTATACCACCATTACTATTTACGTTATCCTGGAAGTTAAACCTCATACCAGCAAAACCGTATTTATTTGTTGAATCTGCGTTTATTCTTAACCCTAATAAATTACCTGCGCCTGTGTATATGCCATTAATAAAAACATAAATCTGGTCCATATTAGATATACCACTAATTGTTAAAGTACTCAGACCAGCAATAGAAGTTCCACCTGCATTAAGGAGTGAGAAACTTTTTGTAGTTGCTGGCGTAGCGGGAGCAGCCCACTTGAGTCCAGTAGCAGTAGAACTATCTGCCGTAAGCACTGTGTCGTTAGAACCAACTGCTAATCTTGCAACAGTATCAGATGCGCTAGCAGCAATAATATCGCCTTTAGCATCTACGATAGTAGGTGCTATTGCAGATGAACCAGTAATCTTACTGTCAATCTGTGTCTGCACAGCAGAAGTTACGCCATCTAGGTAGCCTAACTCTGTGGCTGATACAGTTGTTAGGGCTGTACCTGCGTTGGCTAGGTCTCTTGCTTTACTCATTAGTTGTTTCCCTCCAGGATAGGTCATCTTCTGACCAGTAGTAAATCTTTCCTTCAACTACGGGTGCAGGTGTAGGTGCTTGCCATTGACAAGTATCTTCATCTAGTACCCAAGAGTTAAACGGCTTAGGTGCTATAAAAGCATTTCTTGTAGCATCATAAGTAAATCCAATGCCAGCATAGTTCTTGCGAATGTTACCGTTGTAAGATGTTTGAACCCAACGAGTATCCTCGCCTAATAGAGACTTGCAAAAGATAATTCCTTTAGTTTCACTCTCTACTCCGTCAAGAAGTAGTTCTTCATTAGCCACAACAATTACTTGTGTGACTACATTGTTTTCATCTAGTTGTGCAAAGTGTGCCATTTTTTTTCTCCTTAGAAGGTAATACTACCTGAGCCTGTCCATATGTAAATTTTATATCCTCCACTTGTTACAAAGGTGGGAGAGCCTGTTGTAGATGTTGCTGAAGCCCATTGGTCAGAATAACGAATTGCTACTAAACCTGAACCACCTGCTTTTGCATTTGTATTCATACTATTAGCATTACCACCGTAAGAACTGGCACCGCCGCCGCCTCCAGTATTTGTACTTCCAGCAAGTGCAACTACAGAAGCACTAGCACCACGACCACCACCTTGAGTTCCTGTTCCTCCAGGATTACCAAATCCACCACCGCCTCCTGCTAAACCTAATTCAGAACCAGTAAATGATGTAGTTGCACCAGTTCCACCGTTGGCTCCTGTGGCATAGTTAGTTGCACCACCGCCACCTCCGCCAGACGGCGTAGCATATGCACCATTATTACCTTCGGATGGGTCATACCCACCTTGGTTACCTGAGCCACCGCCGTTTGATTCGTAACCAGCGCCACCTTTACCGCCACCTCCGCCTGAACCACCATCTGCTCCTGGTTGTCCTGCGTAGTAAGAACCACCTCCGCCACCGCCAGTAGAACTAATACTAGAAAAAACTGAGTTGCTGCCTTTACCGCCTCTTGTAGTATTACTAGCATCAACTGAATTACTTACGCCAGCCGTTCCGCCTGCACCAACGGTTACAGTATAAGAAGTGCTTTGAGTTATAGCAAAATTGTCTGCAGTTCTATAACCACCAGCACCGCCTCCGCCACCTCCGCCTCCGTAGGTAGAAGAACCGCCTCCGCCACCTCCGCCTGCAACAACTAAATATTCAACTGTTGGTGGAATAGGATTAAAGAAAAGATTGCCTACTAGTAGTGAGCCACTTTTAGTTTTGTTTTTAATACTTATAACAGACATTAGTAAGTAATACTCCCGCTTCCAGTAAATGTATAAATATAATATGAACCTGATGTTGTTGCAGTTGGACTACCTGTGGTAGATGCTGCTGCTTGTGTTGCTCTGATTATTACAACACCTGAGCCTCCTGCACCACCTGTAGCGGTATATGAGCCACCCTGAAGTGCAGATGAACCACCACCTCCGCCACCAGTATTTGCAGTTGCTGCAAAACCGCCACTTGCACTACCAGCACCAGTAGTTCCAGCGTTTCCGCCACCGCCAGCACCGCCTGTGCCTCTAGTTC